>Ga0307503_10000076_pt1 | contig 57702 bp, 77 predicted proteins | sample 17_S_MG_FD_194514 | JGI IMG/M metagenome (GOLD analysis project Ga0307503, IMG submission 194514) | Soil microbial communities from Populus trichocarpa stands in riparian zone in the Pacific Northwest, United States - 17_S | ecosystem: Environmental > Terrestrial > Soil > Riparian zone > Trees... | reverse complement strand
GAACAGGTTGAAGCTGCTATCGTTGCCGGTCGAGTTGAAGTTGTTGAAACCAAAGCCAGCGGGCTGCTGGCTCATGGTCGCGCAGATCACGCACGGGTTCGACTGCGACTGCGGCACCGGGTTTGGCAGCGCACTGATGGTCAGGTTGTTGACGGCGTCGGCCTTCGCGGGTGCCGCCATGGCGAGTAAGACGGCTGTGGTAGCGAGTAGGTTTCTCATGGGGTGATAGTCCTTCTGGGTTGAATTATCTTTCTACACCGCCAGCGGCGGCCGTAATCCACGCGGCGGAGGCCGTGCTTCGTGCAGATATCGTCCGACCGGTATGCCAGCCGGACCTTCTTCTTGACTGACTGAGGTGGAGGAGGTCCGGGGGCGGGGATGGACCGGGCCTCCTCCGTCACGACCGGACGATCGACTAGGACCGGCGTGAACGGTGTGGCGGTGACTGCTGGCGGCGCGCGAAAGCTGTCGGTCTTGACCGCGCGCAGTATGGTCGCCTGCTCGATCGGCACCGGTGGCTTCTGCGGCTTGCCGTAGCTCCCGATCGCGAACAGCCCGAGCGGGATCAGGGCGAGCACAATGACTGTCACGTAGGGCGTGCGCATGTTCGTGGGTTCGGTCATTTCGGCCAATACTCGGGTGGCAGTCGGTAGGTCACGGTTGTTCTGAAGTCGGGGTCACTAAACAGCGCTGCTACCTTCAGCACTCGGCCGCCGGGCGAGAGATACACCGCCAGTTCACCGTCGCCAGTTAGCCGTCTCCCGCGCAGGCTGGCGCAGCGCAGCACCGAGTCGTTAAGCAGAAACTGAAGTTCCTCGAATTTGGTGAGCAACGTTCGCAAAAATGGTCTGTCGACCGACAGTGCCCCGTCCAATGCCGCTCGCAGATCATGTTCGGTCATCGCAGCACCCACCGATTCAGTACGCGGCCCCGATGCGTAGCGATGCGATTTTTGCCTTGAGCTTGGCGTCGAGCCGGTCGCGGTCGTCAGGATCGACGTTCAGCTTGTTCCGCTGCGCCTTCTCGGCTTTCCATCGCTTCTCGCCAGCATCGGCGTCGAGCAGGTTTTCGATCCATGCTTGCGTGTCTTGCAGATAGGCAGCAGCAGAGGCCGCGCCGGCTCCCGGTTGTTCTGATTTCCTTTGGGAGGGATCAGGATCGGAAGCCGGCTGGCCCGTCGCAGGTGCGTTCGGCGCTTCCTGCTCCGAACCTTGCTCGTCGGTGATTTCGCCGGTGTCGGGGTCGTGCGTCTCGGCCTTGGCGGGGATTTTGGCGAGCTCGTCGAGTTTATCGGCGAGGTTTTTCGCAGGCGTCACGTCCCGCATCTTCGGCATCGTCTCGAGTTCTTCGACGGCCGGCATGCCGAGCATGACCTCGGGGGCGTAAAGGCGGATCAGCATCGCGGCCGAGCGCCAGCGAAGCATGTGGGCCGGCATCGACCGATATTTGGCGTTTTTGGTCCATCCCTCGGCGGCCGCCATACGCATGTCCGCAGACGCGCGGATTTCTTCTCCAGTGGCTGCGAGCACTGCCTTTGCAGTCACAGTGAGCGCGTCGCCCTCACCCGCCTCTTCCCATGTGATGGGGCCTTTGAATATCCCCGCGCGGTTGACGCGCGAAATCATGTAGCTCGTGTACCAACCGGGGCGGCCGTTCACGATGTAGATTTGCTGCATGACCGTCAGAGGCTCTTCGTTGAGCCTGCGTGCGATCTGGAGCGCAATAAGACAGTCGGCCGTGTTGCCCTGCATGTGTTGCGGGACGAGTTTTGACGAGGCAAAGACCTTGGCAACTCGCTGCGCGTGTTCGAAGGCCGCTGGGTCGGAGAACAGATCGGTTGATGGCACGAGATGGCGCGTCGGCAACGCTGCGACGTTGCTAGGCTGCTGGACTGCGACTTCGGTGGTGGTCATCGAAAACTTCCTTTCGTGGTGAGCACGAACGTCACGCCGTCGATCTTGGCGCGGCCGGCTTTGAGCTCGTCCTTGTTCGCGCGCGCGTAGGCGCGTAGCGCCAACATGATCTCGTCTTCTCGAATGAAGGCCCGGATCGCGAGCAAATCGACCTTCGTGAAGTCGGCGACCTTCGGCTCGAAGGCTTCGAGCAAGGTGCTCGTCCCGCCGGCGGTGTGCGTACGTGCGAGGTCCGCGGGCTTTGCCGTTGCGGCCTTTTCTGTCGCCGCGGTCTGGGCCGTCGCTTCGCGGGCGGCTTTCTGCTCGGCCTGCGCGCGCGCCGTCGCTGCGGCGACCTCAGCATCAGCTGCGGCCTTCGCCTGTGCTGCTTTCTCCAGCGCCCTCGCATCGGCCATCGCTGCGGCCTTGGCGCGGTCAGCCTCCGCCTTCTCAGCGGCTTCGCGCGCGCGCCGTGCTGCGGCCTCCGCGGCTTCGGCTGCAGCGCGCTGGCGAGCTTCTTCCTCGCGGGCTTTGCGGGCTTCTTCCTCGCGCGCGATGCGCTCGGCGTCGGCCTTCTTCTTGAGGTATCGGCCGCCGCGGCTCTCGAGATCGGTCTTGAGTGTCAAGAGCCGGGTTTCAAACGCCTTGAAGAAGGTTTGCACCGTGGTGCCGGCGTCGAGGTAGGGCCGCTTCTCCGCCTCTCGCACCTCGTCGCAACGCTTGGCGCCATTGCGAAGTTCGGGCACCAGCGCATTGACGATTGCGAGGTCGTCGTCGTCTTCAACGACGGGGGCAACGTCCTTCGCTGCAGCCTCAAGCCCTGCGACGAATGCCTCAATGTGCGCGAAGTCCTTCGCCAGCTGGTCGACGGTGATTAGCGCGGGCCGGTTGTCGCCAATCGCCGGCGTCTTGATTGGCGCGTTCATGCTGCCCTCCCCAAAATTTTGATCATCCGGAAACTCGTCGCCGCGACCTCGAACGCTTTGCGGTCTATGGTGGCGTTGCTGATGCGCCGGCCGTCGGCGAGGCGCGCGAAGCGGGCAGGGCCCATCTTCTCGTTGATGCCGGTTTTGGCGACCTTCTCGCGCGTCTCGGCATCCTTCTTGTCGGCGCGCGCGCGCTCGAGGTCGGCCACGAGCTGCGGAGCGTGGTTGTCGCTGGTGAGGTCGATCTCCGCCCCATTGTCCTGGGGATAGAGGCGGGCGAGCAATTCGCCATCGCGCGCATAATCCACCGGTGGTGGCCGTCCCTCGGCGACCATCTTCCAGAACTCGGTGACGGCGACACGAATACGATCAATCACGCCCTGGTGGATCGGCACTGGAACCATGTGGAGGTCGATGCCGTGGCTAACTACGAGCGCGGCGACGGCGCACCAATTGCTGTTGGTCAAGTGGGCTTCTAAGATTGTTTGGATGGCTATTCCCAGCGGCGGCGCCACGTCGCCCGTATTCGGGTCGGTCCACTTTTTACGAAAGGCCGAGGCTTCAACGGACTTCACCTGAATAGTCCCGGGCCCGCGCTGCGGACACGTCGCGAAAGCATCGGGCGTGGCGCCGATGCGGTCGACGGGATCGCAGAAGAACTCGCCGTCAACCTTTCCTGGGGTTCCGTTCCATCGGATTTGAAGTTCTGGAAAGTCGCGCTTCAGTAGCTCAAAGGCCGGCCCTTCCAGAATGGTGCCGCGCTCCATGGCCGGCGTAACTTCCGGATCATCGGTAATCAGGCCGGATTTCAAGCTCCATAATTCGAAAGGCGTGATGAAGTCGTGTACATCAATCGTGGCGCCGGCAACGCTGGCCGTAACAAAGGGGGGGCGAAGTTCGTTGAGCCATTGGTCGCGTGAGACGATGGCATGGCGTTCAATCGACATCATGCCCACTCCCGCTCGGCTTCGGTCGCGTTGGCAGCCGCGCGTATTGGCGCGTAGAGATAGTCGGCGGCGACATCGACAAAGGCTGCGGTGAATTGCTCGAAGGCGACCTTCTCGCCGGCGACGAGGTGCTGGTTCATGTCCTCGATGACCGCCTGGAGGTAGCGCAGGTAATTTGCAGTGACGGCGCGGACATGCATCTCGCGCAGCCCGATGTCGGTTTCGTCGGCGCCGCGTTCGGTGCGAATGACAGAGGGCTTCGCCGCCGCGAGCTTGGCGATCAGGTCGGCGTGCGCCTGATGCAGCGGCGATAGGGCGGGGCGCGCGGGGCGCACCGGCTGTGGCTCGGGGCCGAGCAGCTCGTCGGCGGGATTTGTCGCCTTCCAGCGATCATAGGAGGCCATCACGCCGCCTCCTTGGCTGCAATCATGCGCTCGATCAGTTTGACGGCTGACTGCTGCAACTCAGCTTTGACGGGCGCGAGTTTTTTGGTCGCTGCGTCCCACGCTGCGTCCAACGCTGCGGCCCTCGCTGCGTCCCACGCTGCGTCCCACGCTGCGTCCCACGCTGCGTCCCACGCTGCGGCCCTCGCTGCGGCCCACGCTACGTCCAACGCTGCGGCCCACGCTGCGTCCAACGCTGCGGCCCACGCTGCGTCCCACGCTGCGGCCCACGCTGCGGCCCTCGCTGCGGCCGCATCTACACGCGCGGCTTCGATCGGCCCTTTGATCGACGAGACTTGTTTGAGCGAGACGATCTCCGGAAGAGACGCGAGCGCGTCGGCATGCACGGTGAGCCCGGCCAACCGCAACCATGCTGGGGTATTCACCCGCACCAGCCAATCGGCGGCCATCAGCGCGCGCCGTTCCTGCAGTGCCTCGCTGCCGCGCGTACCGACCAGGCGCGGGATCAATGGCAACAGGAGCGTGGTCCGCTCATCGTCGGGCAGCCCGTCGTTCAATCCGCGCATGAACGCGCCGATGACCGGGCACGCGCACTCGGGATGGTCGGACCATTTCTCGCGCGCGACATAGGCGACCGCTTCCATCGCGCACATGCGGCCGTTCGGGTCGTGGGAGCCGCTGTAGAGCGTCGTGATGGTGGCGAGACGTTCCGCGTCGACGGTGACCTGAGCGATGTTGGTGGCGGTGTTCATGGCCCTACGCCTCCGCTTCGGCGGCGACGGTCTGACCCGCCTCGTCCGGCACCCGGACGGCGACGGCGGCGATTTCGGGCGCCGCCATGGTCACCATCAATTTCACGGTCCGGAACGCTTGGCCGCCCATGCTGTCCTGGCACTCGGACAGCGCGTCATCGGCGTCGGTAGCGACGACGTAATCGCCGCCCTCGTTGAGGCAGACGAAGATTTCGAGGTCGTGGAGTTTCGGCATGTGGTCCCTCCCAAAAGGATGACCTGTGGCTACACTGCGTAGCGATATGTGTCAATACGCCATGTAGCGATTTGGTTGCTATCTAAATCGGGCAGAGGTCAGGTACTTAGGACAATGGCGGTGGGGGAATTACCAGCCAGGCCCGGACGCTCGGTGCCCGCGGCCAGCCACCATCAGCAACGAACAAATGTTTGGCCCGAGGCGACAAGCCCGGCACGGGGGCGAAAGCGTCAAGTAGAAAGTTCAGTTGAGCGACCGATCTGCTCAAGGTCGTCAAAGGCCATGCTCAGCGTGGTTTGGGGCTTCGGATAGGCCCGTTGCAGCATTTCCTTGAACTGCTTCCAATTGGTCGCGGCGCGCATGAGCGCCACTACTCCGGAGAGATGGTTTTGCAACTCGGGGATGCCGTGAGTGGACGTCAGGTACTGATGAAGTCGATGCTTAAGCCGACCCTTCTCTCCGCGCCCCGCGTAGTCTTCTAATTCCTCGCGCAGACCGGGACCAAGTCGGTCATAAACAAGATCATTAGTCCAAGTCCCGATGACGCCCGGTCGTTTAACGGATGATGGATCGTACTCCCATTCATTGAGCTCAAAAATCCGTCGATAGAAATCATCGGGAAATTGCTTCTTCCAAGGCTGAAGTTCTTTTGTAAGCCACTGATCGAGTATTTTTTCCAGCGCATTGCGAGCGCGAACATATTGATAGCCGGTAGCCTCATCAACAAGTCCAACAATGCCAAGTCTGGCAAGGCCGCGCGTCAGAATTTCGCATTGCTGTGCGATCCTTAATTGCTGTGTTTGCAACACTCCTGCTTGTCGGGCTTTGAGAACTACTTCGCAAAGCTCAACGAGGATTTCTGCATCATACCCGTATGCCTTGCCGCCTGTAGGGGTGAGGAATACGATAGGAGTTCGGATTCTCTCGGTTAAGTCGCTGCTTACAAAGGGATTAATGCGATTTCGGGATATGAAAAGCTCAAGACGATTCATCCCCGCAATCATTGACCCGCCGCGCGCAAGACCCATTCCGTCGCCCATTCCGGCGACCGTCAGCACACGGGTTTCGTCGGCCAGGACATAGCAGGGGATCGAGATATCCCCTATCCGCAGTGGACGGTCCTGCGATCCGCAGATCACCCGAAGCAATTGATTCCGACTGGGGTCCGCTTTGGCCCATCGGGCCTGGGCGCCCGCAGCGGCACGGGCGCGACGCTGCGCCTTCGATAGCTTGATTGCTGACGCCTTACCCGCCTTGCTTTGGCTCGCTTCCATAGCGAATCACCTTTCTAACGACCGTAAGCACCCATATCCGATGCTTGCGCGCGTTAGCAAGGCAAAAAGCTACATGCTTCACGCGCGCGGCCCGCCCGACCGCCCCGCCGGCGATGATCCTCACAAGTCCAGAACGGTCCGCCGGACACGGCCGACGATCTCGAAGTCCTTCTTCCCCTTGACGAATACCGGCTTGTGCGCAGGATTTGTCGAGTACGGCGCCAAGTGTGGAGGATCCGGTTGCCAAAGCTTGTAAGTGGCCTCTCCGCGTCTGGAGAATACGTAGCAGCGGTCTGGCACTAGGTCTCGATCCACACGGTTGACCACGATCACGGAACCATCTGGCGATAGGCGATCCATCGAATCGCCGTCCACCCGCAAAGCGAAATATTCCCCAGGCCCAAGATCCGCGAAGGCCAGCAGCGGGACATCAGCTATCTGGACTTGGGAGTCCGCGTCGACCAGTTCACCGGCACTGACCCAGGATAGCAGCGGGACCTGTATCAGTTTCGATCGGTCCGCCGGCTCAGTCGGCGTTGCCGGCAGTGTTCCGAACAGAATTATCTGCGCCGTGATATTGGCACCAGCTGCTCGGAAGCGCCGAGCATACCGCTCGGCATCGTCTTGCCCGATGGTTCGTGTGCCGCCCTCATGGGCTCGATAGGTGCTTTCGGGCCATGAATTCGATAGCGCGGCCTCCCGCCCGGACCGATAACCGGCGGCGGCGCGCGCGGCGCGCAGTCGTTCACCCTGTACGCGGCGCTTTTCCTGATCCTTATCCACGATACGCAGCGTAGCGACGCAAAAGCTACGTGCCGTATTGACTGATGTCGCTACTTGGCGTAGCGATTTCATCCATGAAGACTTTCAGCGAAGTAATCGACAAGTTTGGAATCGGACCGCTGTCATCCATCCTCGGCGTTGAGGACAGTCATATCCGCACGATGAAAGCTCGGGATTCGATCCCCCCTGAGTATTGGGGACCGATCATTGAAGCTGCGCCAGAACGCGGGATTGATGGCCTGGACTGGAAGTTGCTGCGGAGTTTGCGCGACACGAGATTTGCGCCCGACATGCCATCACGCACATCGGTTAGCGCCAAATGACTTGTCCCTCCACACCCATCGAGCCCTGGTCTCGCGTCTCGACGGCCCCGCGGCGGGCCGGCTTCCGTGAGGTCGCCGGTCCTGCCCGCGTGGGCTTTTTGCCGTTCATCGATTCACTCCTCTGCACCGGCGCCGCCAAGCGCCGACTTGCTGTCGTTCGATGTCAGCAATGTGCATGGGAGTTAGCGTCATGGTCACCCCGAAAGCCGGGAGATGTATGCCGGAAGGAGCGCCGCCGATGAACGCCAGCGCTTCGGTCAAGCGAGCGCAGAGTTTTGCGTTGTCGTTACAGCGCATAGAGAAGGCGCGGGCGGGTTCAATCGAAGCCGCGCGCACCACCCTTGCCCGTCGCCTGGCGATCGGTATCGGCACATTCGAAAACATCGCCCGTGCCCGCGTAAAGCACATTGACGACTGGGTTAAGGACCGCCTGCAGGCGTTGCTCATTCGTGAGCTGGAGGCCGAACACGCGAGGCTGGCGCATGAGTTGGACTTGGCTCGGCAGGGCGGCGATCACCCTGCTTCGCAGCATATCGGCGCGATTGAAACGCACTTGGCGGCGGTCTCGGCACTCCTGAAAGGCACGTAAAACCAAACCGCGTTAGGATGGGGGACGGCATGGCGTTTAGCACTGTTTGGCACGCCGAGCGGGACGAGGCCCTAAGGCGTCTGCACGCCGAGGGTTTGTCTGCGGGCCGGATCGCCATCGAGCTCGACTGCGGGCTGACCCGCAACGCCGTGATCGGGCGAATACACCGCCTCGGACTGTCGCTCGCCGCGCGGACGAAACCGGAGAAGACAAGGCCGCGGCCCCGTCAGGCCGGCGGCGATAACAGCATCGCTGGCCGCATCAACAGGAAACTGAAGCAAGAGCCGATGAGGCCGCCGGCGCCAGCGCTCCCGGCCGAGGCGGTCCCGCGCAGGCCCCAACGACGGCGCAAGCAGTTCTTCGAGCTCAAAGAGAGCGATTGCCGTTTCCCATTCGGCGAACAGAGCTTTGTCTTTTGTGCCGCCGAGGCGCTGCCTAACCGGTCTTACTGCGGCGAACATTTTGCCCTGTGCTGCCCAGGCATCGCCGCCAAATCCAATCGCGCAGCGTGAGGAGAACCTCAATGGGCCCGAAAAAATCCGCGAGCGAGAAAACCGGCGGCCCGTTGCCGCCGACGAACGGCAATCACCAGGACGATGACGTCAAGGCGATGACTTTCTTTGGCTTCGCCAAGCGCTGGCAAGCCGCGAAGGACACGCTTGCGATCCTCGAGGAGGAAGCCAAGGCCAAGCTTGGCAAGCACGCCGTGCGCGATATCCGCACCTGGGCGCTGCTGAAGGACGAGAACGGCGAGGAGAAGCTCAAGGAAAAGATCGAGGCGCAGATGCGTATTGCCCGCTGGCTCGGATTGGCCATGGGCACGCAAGCGGAGCTTTTCGGAGAGGACCGCACGCCGTCAGTCGACCGCGCCTACGCTGAGGGGAAACGTGACGGGCTCGCGGGCGACCCGTGCAAGCCGGATTACGCTCCGGAGCTCGAGCAGTACCGCAAATACATGGATGGCTTCCATGAGGGCCAATCCATTTTGGCAAAAGGCATCAAGCCACTTGCTGATGGCGACGAGCGCGACCTGCGCCCGGGCTTCATGCAGCGCGCTGACGCGGAGAAGGCGGGCATCGGCGGCGCGCCGGCGACGCATAAGGTGGTCGAGGCGCAGGCGCACTGACGGGGGAACGACGTGATCCATTCCGTCGAATATGAGGCTTTCCTTGCGAGCAAGGCCATTCGCGCCACAGAGCGCGGGCTCGCGCGTGTGCCGGAACTTGCCCCGCATCTGTTCCCGTTCCAGCGGCATAGCGTGGACTTTGCGCTGCGCGCTGGATGCACCGGACTTTTTCTCGATACTGGACTCGGTAAGACTGAATGTCAGTTAGAATGGAGCCAAAGGGTTATCGAAGAGACTAACGGCCGCGCGCTTATCCTCACGCCGCTTGCCGTAGCCGGGCAGACCAAGCGCCGTGCGGATCGATGGGGGTACAAGGCCAGAGTTATCCGCGAACAGTCTGACGCCGGCTCCGGTATCAACATTTGCAACTATGACCGCATTGATAAGCTGGACCCGTCAGTGTTCTCGGCAATTTCGCTGGACGAGGCATCGATCCTCAAGAGCTTCACCGGCAAGACGACGCGCAAACTGATCGAGATATTCAAGGGGCAGCGTTTCAAGCTGGTGGCGACCGCGACGCCAGCACCGAATGACCACATGGAGCTTGGCAACTATTCCGAGTTTCTGGAGGTCATGGCCGCGAATGAGATGCTGTCGCGGTTTTTTATTAACGACACGTCTACGGCTTCGCATGAATGGCGTCTAAAGCAACATGCCGTCAATTCGTTTTGGGATTGGATGTCGTCATTTTGTCGGATGGCAGAGCGACCGTCTGACCTGGGCGACCAAGAAACCGATGACAGGTTTGTGTTGCCTCCATTCGAGATAATCCGGCACCGGGCGCGTGACAGCAAAGTTGATCAAGAGCTTTCCGATATGTTCGGCCTGCCATCTTTATCAGCGACAAACCTACACACCATCAAGCGGCAGACGAGTGAGGCGCGTGCAGAAACCGCAGCGTCCATTGTTGCGGCAGAGCCTGCGCAGCCTTGGATTATATGGTGTGACACAGACTACGAAGCAGACGCCGTTCGAGCGCAGGTACCTAATGCCCTCGAAATCCGCGGGTCGCAATCTATTGATGAAAAGGAATCGAGGATTGCCGCATTTGAGGTAGGCAACCCATGCCTAATCGCAAAGCCGTCAGCTTGCGGGTTCGGGCTCGATTGGTCGCACTGCGCACGAATGGCATTCGTCGGCCGTTCCTACTCTTACGAGACTTGGTATCAAGCCGTTCGGCGTTGCTGGCGCTTCGGTCAAAAGAAAACAGTCAAGGTTCACATCATCGTCGCGGAAGGCGAAGCGCAGATTGGCCGCGTCGTCGACCGCAAGGCCACAGATCACGCCATGATGAAATCCGCGATGCGCGATGCCATGCGCCGCGCCACGTCCGAGGCGGGCATCGTCAAAACCCCGTATTTCCCGAAACATCAAGCGAGGCTTGCACCATGGATATCCGCTGCTTGAATTCAGACCATGGTAATACTTGGCAAGCCGTGCACGGTGATTGTGTGGACGTGCTGTCGCAGGTTCCGCCTGACAGTATTGGCTTGTCAGTATATTCGCCTCCGTTCGGATCGCTGTTCGTTTATTCCGAAAGTGCGGCCGACATGGGTAATTCGACGGACGATGAATTTGCGCAGCACTATGCTTGGCTGGTGCGCGAAAAACTCCGCGTCACGATGCCTGGACGGCTGACCGCCGTGCATTGCTCAGACCTCCCGATGACGAAATGGAAGGATGGCGCTGTCGGCATCAAGGATTTTTCCGGACAGATCATCAAGACGCACGAAGAGGCTGGATGGATTTTTCACGGGCGCCGCACAATCTGGAAATGCCCTGTCGTCGAGATGACCCGAACTAAGCATGTTGGCTTGCTCTACAAGCAGTTGCAAAAGGATAGCAGCAAGTCACGCGGCGGAATGCCGGACTATCTGCTGACCTTTATCAAGCCAGGAGATAATCCGCGCCTGATTGCGCACACGCCCGCTGATTTCCCGCTCGACCAGTGGCAGGAATGGGCATCGCCGGTATGGATGAGCGTCAATCAATCCAAGGTGCTTAACGTCAAGGCTGCGCGCACGCCAGGCGATGAGCGCCACCTATGCCCACTGCAACTCGACGTAATCGAGCGCGCCGTCGTGATGTGGAGCAACCCGAACGACATCGTGCTTTCGCCATTCATGGGCATCGGAAGCGAGGGCGTCGTGTCGCTAAAACTTGGCCGCAAGTTCTTTGGCGTGGAACTCAAAGAAAGCTATTGGCGCCAAGCGTGCAAAAACCTCGACGCCGAGGACAGGCAGGGCGCGTTATTCGCGGAGGCGGCGGAATGACCTACCGCTTTATTCGCCACCACGCGGTCCTCGACCACGCCCGTCTTGGGTGGATGGTTGTCGATACCCTTGAGGGTACGCCGCATGGTCATTGGTCCGTTCTCATGGCTTGGATTTGCGAATGCAAAGAGGTGACGGCGCCATGACCCGCATCACCATCACGCTTCCTGGGGAGCCGCGCGGTAAAGGCCGCCCGCGCGCGCGCATCGCTAGGTCGAGGGCTGGGGCGCAGTTCGTCACAATCTACACCGACGCTGCTACCCGCTCCTACGAGTCGCTGCTTCGCGATGCCGCGCAACAGGCCATGGCTGGCCAGCCCCTGTGCGATGGCCCGCTGAAGGTGAAAGTCGCTGCGTTCTTTTCGGTCCCGCAAAGCTGGAGCCGAAAGAAACGCGAGCAGGCGCTGCGCGGCATCGTGCGCCCCACTGGGCGTCCCGATTGGGACAACCTCGTCAAGATGCTCGATGCGCTTAATGGCATCGTGTGGCGCGACGATAGCCAGATCGTGCAGGGCTTCGTGTCAAAGTCCTACGCCGACAAGCCCGGGCTGCTGATCGAGGTGCAGGGGGCTATCAGCATTGCCGACCTGGCGACCGAGCCGCTCCTGTGGGGCGAGCAGGCGAGGGGGGCCGCATGACGCTGCTGGTCCCATGGAATGCTTCGTGGTCAAGCGAGGAGCGATACGAAGTGAGGCCGTGCCGATGGGTCGGGGGCGCGCTGGCGTTATGGTCTCCCCATGCTCCTGGCAGCGGCCGTCCCATCTTTGCCAAGCCGCACATGGTTAGACAGAGGAGGTCGATAGCGCAGTTCCTTTGCACGGTCTGCGGAGAGCCGACGCTGCCTGGTAATCGATGGTGGTTTCAACTGGGCGAATTCCGTGAAGGGTGGTTTATGACGACGGAAGCGCCGGTTCACCACGCCTGCGCCGAACTTTCCTTGAAAAAATGTCCGCATCTGCAAGCCAAAGGGAGCGCGCGCGAACTTTCGAAATTCCCTTCCGGCTATACAATTCTGTCGTCGATTGTGGGGGGCGTTGCGACTGATGATGATTTCGGCGTGCGCATCAATGGTCGGCGCGTCGTTGGTCACCTCAAATTTGCGTGGCCGGAATCTATCGTTCGAAGGGGGGCCGCATGACCGATACCATCACCGCGGCCGACAAGCTCGCTTGCGCTGAACGCGAATTGAAAGTGCGAACGCGCGTTTATGAGCGGTGGGTTACGGAAGGCAAAATGTCCGCCGCAAAAGCCGCTCACGAGATCGCCTGCATGGCTGCAATCGTGCAGGACTACGTTGCGGCGGCAAAGGGGGAGCGGCTGCTATGAGCGCGCGCGACCCTGATAGTAAACCAGCCCGTGGTCATCTTTCAAAGAAACTCCGCTTTGAGATATTCAAGCGGGATTCTTTCGCTTGCCAATACTGCGGGCGCAAGGCTCCGGATGTTGTTTTGCACTGCGATCACATTAGGTCCGTGGCGATCGGCGGTGCTACGGACATATTAAATCTGATCACCGCTTGTTTCGATTGTAATTCCGGGAAGGGCAAGCGTGATCTTTCCGACCAGACGGTGATGGCAAAGCAGGTTGACCAACTGGCTGAATTGCAAGAACGCCGCGAACAACTGGAAATGATGATTGAATGGCGAGCCGGACTTGCCGACATCCAGACGGAGACGATTGAAAGCGCCGCTGCACATTGGTCCGTGATGACGGAAGGGCAATGGACACTATCGCCGACAGGAAAGGACAAACTTAGAAAATTTATCAAGACATTTGGCCTTGATCTTATTCTTCGTGCGATGTCCGAATCTATGGATACCTACGGACAAAGAGACGACAATCAAGAGTATACCGACGAATCTATAAGCCTCGCATTCTCAAAGCTCGGCGGCGTAGCCAGGGTTATTCGAGATTCGGTAGAGAAGCCATATCTAAAGCAGGCATTTTACATCCGCGGAATTCTACGGACGAGGTTTTCGTATTTAGACGGAAAGGAGGCTCTTGCCCTCATCGAGGACGCCGCAATTTTGGATGTTGATTTGAATTCGGTTGAACGGATTGCAAAGAACGTGAGGGATTGGGAGGCTTTTAGGAGGTTGCTCGAAACCTACATTAAGTCTCAGCGCGAGGCGGACAAATGAACCGCCCCTGGATGCCGTTATACCCAGCTGACTACCTAGCCGACACTGGGCACCTGACGACGGCTGAACATGGGGCCTACCTGCTCCTTATTATGCACTACTGGATGAACGGTAGTGTGCCGACTGATGACCGCCAGCTTGGCCGGATTGCCCGCATGTCCGAGCGGGAATGGAAGAAAGCCAAGCCGAACATCCAATCGTTTTTCGTGGAAGGGTGGAAGCACAAGCGGGTCGAGTTTGAATTGACGGAATCCGATCGAATTTCGAAGGCGGGGAGGGCCGGAGGGCTCGCCTCCGCCAGGGCTCGGAAAGGGCAACGATCTACCAACGATCCGCCAACGATCGTTGAACGACCGTCGAACGATCCGCCAACGATCGGGCAAGCCCTACCTTCACCTTCACAATCACCTTCTTATCCTTTTAGTAAGAAAGATGCCGCTTCCGCGGCCGCTGACGCGGCACCGAATTTTGAAAACGGAACTGCACCACCAACGCCGGAAGCCGAGCTTTTCAAGCGCGGGAAAGCCGTACTCGGCAACAACGCCGGCGGATTAATCTCCAATCTTATCAAAGCAAAAGGCGGCAACGTAGCCCTCGCAAGGGCCGCGATTGAAACCGCTTCAACCAAGCAAGATCCCCGCGAATACATCGGTGCCGTCATGCGCGGCGACCCTGACCTCACGGCCAAAGAAGTCCTCAGATTGCACGGAGATGCTTGGTGAAATGCAAAATTCCGAGGACATTCTTCGCCAACTTGCCACCGTCGGCGTCCGCCAAAACTTCGTCGGCACCCGACAATTTCGATGCCCTCAGTGCAGCCATACCCGACGCAAGAAAACCCAAAAATGCCTCTCGGTCACGGTGACGGGCAATGAACTTTTGTACTACTGCCACCACTGCAATTGGGCAGGCGGCGTCACGGATGACCCTGTCGGACGACGTCGCCAACTGGGCCAAAACCGAGCGCCGCATCAGCCGGGAGACCTTGGAACAGCTCGGCGTCGCCTCCGGTACCATCTACTTTCCTGACCTCAATCGGAAGTCAGAGGGCATCGTTTTTCACTACCGCGACGGCTGGAAAGCCCGCGCCGTCCCCGACAAATCCTTCGTCGCCGGCAAAGGTCTCAAGCTCAGCTTCTGGGGCGAGGACGACGCGCTCGCGGACCAGCCAGAAACAATTTTCCTGGTCGAGGGTGAGCTCGATCGCTGCGCCCTCGTCGAGGCCGGAATTCCCCGCGGCAGCGTTCTGTCAGTTCCAAACGGGGCCAAGCAGCGCAGCGCCGAAGCGCCATCGGAATTGAGAGGGTATTCCTACGTTGATGACGCTCTGAAGGCTGGCCTCAACCGGGTCACGAAGTTCATATGGTGCGGCGATGGCGACGATGCCGGCCTGTCACTCCGCGCTGACATGGCCAGGCTACTCGGTGCGGCGCGGTTCTGGTTTGTCGACTGGCCGGAAGGCTGCAAGGACGCCAACGATGTCCTTCGCACCGAAGGCGCGCGCGACCTCCACGACCTCGTGACCGAAGGCTCACTACAATGGCCGGTCGCTGGGCTCTACCGCCTAAATGAACTGCCTGAGCCGCCCGCTCTGACGCTATGGGACCCAGGATTTTCGGAGTGGGAAAGCAAAATCAGGCTCGCCCCGCGTACGCTTTCCGTCGTCACCGGGCACGCTGGCATGGGCAAAACAATGCTCTGGACGCAAATCTGGTTTCAGATCATCCAAGCCTATCGCCTGGTGTTGTTCGCCGCCACTTTCGAGACACGGCCGAAGCCGCACATGCGCAAACAACTTCGTACGCTCGTCATGGGAAGGCACGAGCGCGATCTTGACGACGATGACAAGCGCAAGGCCGACGGCTGGATCAACGAGCACTACCTTTTCGCCGTCCACCCAGAGCACCGACAAACCCTCGAATGGTTCCTGGACCTCGCCGAAATCGCGATCGTGCGCCACGGTGCCAAGGTGATCACCCTCGACCCCTGGAACCGCCTCGAGGGTTCGCGAGAGCGAAACGAACGCGAGGATGAGTACATCGCGCGCTGCCTGCGCACGCTGTACGTGTTCGCCAATGACATGAACTGCCACGTCCAGATCGTAGCTCACCCCGCAAAAATGGATGGCAATCGGCGCGGCGGACCCCCAGGCCTCGAAGACATCGCCGGCGCCAAACACTGGGAAAACATGGTCGACCAGGGCTTCGTCGTGCACCGCCCTGAGATTTTCGACGGTGTGAACCGCAAAACCGAGGCTGTCCTCTATCACCGCAAGGCCCGGTTCGATGAACTCGGTTACCCCTGCAAACTCGGCCTCCAATACAACCTCGCGACGGGGAAATATCGGTCAACGGATTACGACACCGGGGCTTACTCATGAGCACCCCACCAATCCATAGGGAGGCCCAATGAGGAGCCGCAGGCGCGAGCGCATGGTCGGGGTGCTGTGGGTGCTGGCCACCCTGGCCGCCGTCGCCATGGTCGCGATGCTGGTCTGGGGTGCCGCATGACCCGAGTGCGCGAGTGGTACGAGCGCCACGGCTGCACCCATGCCCATTGCCCGTACGACTGTGAACACCCGCAGCCGATCCTCGATGGTGACGAACTGCTGTGCCTGCGCTGTCTGACCTTCGAGGGCCGGCGCACGCTGATGATCCCCTGTCAGCCGCAGACATGTGGATGAAGGAAACAACCATGAACAATCGTCAGCGCATGGGCGACTACGACTTGCTGACCCTCGCCCTCCTGTGCCTGGGGCTCAACGTGGCCGTGCTGAGCGGCCTGCTGATCTCGATGCTGGTGAGCCGATGAAAAATAATCCGAAAGCGTCGACACAAGCCGATCGCTACTTCGGTGAGAGAATCCGTGAAGCGAGGCTTGCTGCGAAAATGTCTCAGGATGAACTCGCGCAACTGCTCGGCATCTCGTATCAGCAAGTCCAAAAATATGAGGCCGGAACCAATCGCGTGAACGGGGGTCGCATCAACCTGCTGGTGACCGCGCTCAATCGGCCGATCACGTTCTTCCTGCCCGAGATGACAGACGTGCGCGCACAGGCGGACCCCGTGATGACCAAATTCATGTCGAGCCGCGAAGGGCTGGAGATCGCTTCAGCCTTTCCACGCCTGTCGCCAGCGTGGCAAGGCTACATCGTCAAGCTCGTCAGGCTCGCAAGCGAAACGCAGGCGGGAGAACACCGATGATCAAGCTCGAGTTCGACTATGCCGAGCTGGAGAAGTACGCGCAGCAGCTCAACGCGCGCGTCGACCAAATACCGTTCGCCCTGGCGCTCGCGCTCAACCGTTCCGCCGACGTCACCCGCAATCTCCTGATCAAGAACACATGGCCGACCCATGTCGTGCAGCGCAACTCGTCGTTTATCGCAGCGTCGTTGACCACCAAGGACGCACGCGCCAGCAAGACCTCACTGTCGGTGGAGATCTACGACAAGCTCGATCGCGGAAACCTTCAGAAGCAGGCGAAGGGTGGAACCAGAACGCCAAGGGGTGGCGGTCACCTTGCTGTGCCGCTCAGCACGATCAAGCGCACGTCGCGCGGTGTGCCCTCGAACCTGCGTCCCAGGAACCTCGCCAACAAAGCGTTCAAGATACGTGACATGCTGTACGTCAGGGACAGGAAGGGCAAGCTGCGCCTGCTGTACTCGCTCAAGGCGTCGACCAAGATACCGAAGCGCGTGCCGTTCTACGAAGACTTCGCTGCATCGATGGATCGTGAGCTACGCAGGACCATCCCCTTGGCGGTGGCTCGGGCAATGGCGACGGCGCGATGAGCTACTGAGCACCTGCAGGAGACGAGCAAGTCGTTCGCGGTCTTGGCTCAGCATCTGGTCGAGTCGCTGCCGCGCAATCCAGAACGCACGGTTGCGCTGCGCAAGCTGTTGGAGGCGAAGGACTGCACAGTGCGTGCGCGGCTGTTCAAGTGACAACGACCGGCGCGATGAACTTGGTCCTCCATGTGCTGAGCGAGCCCATGAAAAAGGTACTCTGGAGCTCGGGCCAAGCGCGGGGACCGCGCGACCCCGGCCTTTCAAAATATTTGGTCCCGAATTTTTCCGGCTTGGTTTGGGCTCTGGAAAGGCCCAGCGCAGGGCAGGGCCGGGCCAGGGGCGGCCACGGGTGCGTTTTGCCGGCGGGGCGCTACCCTGCGCCCCCCCCCCTAAAAATAGCGCACGGGCGGGGCCCTGGGCCTGGGGCCTTCCTTGTGGCCTCCTGGGCCCCACTGGGATCTACCTCTCTCCACACATTTGTTGACTTCCACACAAGTGTGGAATATCCTACCTTACGTGAAAGCAGCTGAACTCAAGCGGTGGTTGGCCCAGCAGGGCTGCACCTTCGAAGCCCATAAAGGCGGCAGCGGCCATCTCACCGTCCGTCGGGGCGAGCGCACCTCACAACTGCCGATGCACGGCTCCCACAAGGAACTTGGCACCGGCTTGGTCAACAAGATCAAGAAAGACCTTGGGCTGAAATGATCTACCCTCTGCACACCGTACCAGACGACAACGGCACGATCCTGATCACCTGTCCGGTGCTGCCGGAAGTGACCACATTTGCCGAAACCAAAGATGACATTGAGCGCAATGCGGCCGATGCAATCGAGGAAGCGATAGCCGCACGAATTCACGACGGCCGGCCCGTCCCGGAACCTCAATCAACGGCCAAAGCCGATCCACGGCGAGACAGTTGGGTCCACCTGCCGCTTATGACCACACTCAAAGTGGAGCTTTATCTTGCGCTTCGGAATTCGTCGCACATTCGCAACCGAGCCGAACTCGCGCGCCGCATGAACAAGCCGCGCGAGCAGATCGACCGGCTGTTCCGCCTCGACCACGCATCCAGAACCGATCAGATCGAGAGTGCGTTCAAGGCGCTCGACATCGATATTGACGTGCGCCTGGCGCCGGCGGCAGCCATAGGGCCGCGCGGGTGAAGCAGCTAGCGTTTCGGCCCAGTGCCGGTACCGACGCGGCGGCCATCCTGGGCGTAGATGACGGTGCCGTTGCGGTTGACCGTGGTGCTCCCCAGGCGGCGGCCGGCGGCGTCGTAATGAGTGGTGGTGCCCTGGCTATCGGTGACGGAGCGGCTGATCACGCGGCCATCGGAACCGTATAGGGTAGATTGCTGGGCAAACGCCACCGGGGCGAGCGACAATAACAGGGCGAGGGCAACAACAGCGGGTTTCATTTGGTTTCCACCTCAGTCCTGTCGATCATGGCTTTGCGACGGAATAAACCTGCGTCGGGGACATTTGGAGCAACTGCTGCAATGCGTCTTGGCAAACCTCGACTTGACCGTTCTGATTTGCGTGACGGGGCGTGATCCGTCGCGCGATCATGTTCATGGCATCTTGCCAAACTTCGTCGGTGTTGATTGCCGGTTCTTCTTTTGTGGTCTGCTCAACGATGGCTTTCACGGCAATCTTTGCGCGATCAAGGTCAGCATCGTTGATGTACTTGTAGAGATAGCCGTCGCGCACTTCATGGCACCAGCTCACATAGGCAAATGCCGCATAGCCGGTCATCAGGCGATTGGACGGCAGTGCCGCAATGCGAGCCCGTTCTTGAGCCGCCTGTTTTCTGGCTGACTCCCGGGCTTCATATTCCTGACGCCGTCGCTCGCGCTCAGCGGCTTCGGCCTGCGCCTGATTTACCCGCGCCTGTCGCTCGCGCTCAGCGGCTTCCTGCTTTTCACGCTGCTTTTCACGCTCCGCCTGTTCTCTGGCAGGCCGCTGGGCTTCATATTCCCGAAGCACGGCTCTACTTCGCTCTTCAGCTGCCGCGCGCTGTGCTTCCTGTGCGGCTTTCCGTTGGGCGGCCTGCTCCCGGAACACTGCGTCCCGGGCTTCCCGCGCTTCCCAATCCGGGAAGGAGCGACGATACGCCCGTTCCTGAGCGTCCAAAGCATGCGCAGTCGGCACGACGGACGCGAGTAGAGTTGCGGCAATGATGACACGCTTCACTTTGCTTGCTCTCCTATCGGACTGCTCATCGCGTGGCAGCATCGGCCGCGTCGATCCTGGCTTTGTTTTCCGCGCACCACTTGCTCGGATTGCTGGCGTACTCGGTTTTGACCTCACTGATCGCGCCGATCATGGTGACGCGTGGGATCGTGGCCAGCACGGCTTTCGCCATGTCTATCATGCGCGCGGGCAGCTTTCCGCAGTTGGCGTCGTACATCCCAACGGTGGCAAGACCGACAGCAACGCCGGCATCGCCGGCCAGGGCCGCGGTTGGCAATACTAGGGTGGTAGCTAGTAGGACAGATGTGAGTTTCATAAGCTTTGCTCCAATACTTGTGGGTCGCTCCACTTGTTAATAGCCTCGACCACCGTGCGGGACTTGTTACTTTGTGCCAAGCATTTGAGCGTTGGAGCCAAGGACCGCTGGAAGGCGGCGTGAAAATGGAAAGGGGGCTTTGTTGCCCCCGCCGTAGTTTTAGTTTGCGCCGACGTTTTGCTCGACCCACTGCTGGGCACGGGTGACCCGCATCGCGGCATTCTGGCCTCTGTCGTAAGCCTGACCGTCGACTCCGTGGAATTCCCGATGCCGATACCGGTTGGCGAGGTAGTCGGTGTAGCCGGTCTCGAAGCCCGGGAGCGTGTGGTAGGGCGCGTAGGAAGCTTTGATGGCGGCGGTGTCGATGTAGGCGGCGTTGGTCATGTCTGTGTTCCTTCGTTCCAATGCTTGTAATATACTGTATTCGCGGCAGTGTTCAATAGTATTAGCACGCAATTATTTGGACAAACACAATAGAAGATGGAATAAACAAGTAACCATAATGAGGTGCGATATGGCCGAAGATCAAACCCTTGGCGCGGATCAAGCCAATGATGGCGCCAACCATCCCCGGGGCCTGTTGGTCAATACCAAGCAGGCTGCCAAGCTGATCATGAAAGACCCGGAGCGGGTGCGGCAGCTCGCCAAGGCCGGCTGGATCGCGCAGGAGGGCACGCCGTCGGATCGTCGCTACCGGCAGCTCGACGTCGTCCAAGGCTATATCCGCTTTCGTGACGACGAGGACCGGCGCACCTCCAAGATGGCGGCGCACTCGCGCATTCAGGACGCGCGCTCGCGCGAGGTCGAATTGAAGAACGCGCAACGCGAGGGGCGTTTGATTGATTTGGAAGAGGTGCTCGCGGTGATAGAGGAGCTCATGGGCTTGCTGCGTTCGCAGCTATCTGGTTTGGCGGCGCGCGTTACCCGCGATTTGCAATTCCGCCGCACCATCGAAACGGCTTTGAATGACATCCTTGATGCAATCGCCGATGTTGCCGCCGAAAGGGCAAAAGCTCTGGGAGCGCGTCGCGCTGCTGGCTCGTCCGTCGCGCCCAATGGAGCCGGATCACTGGGCGGTGCTCAACCGGACGCACCCGCAGACATCGGGAGTCCCGGGCCCGCGTGATCCGTATCTGACGCCGTACATCGTTGAGCCGGAGCGCATAATTGCTTCCGGTCGATACAAGCGCGTCGTGCTGGTATTCGCGAGTCAGCTTGGAAAAACGGAATGTCTGCTGGACGTTGCAGGACAACGGCTTGATCAGCGTCCCGGACCAATCTTGTACGTTGGACCCAACAAGCAATTCTTGTCCGAGCAGTTCGAGCCGCGCGTGATGGCGTTGCTGGATGGGGCGCCAACGCTGGTTGAGAAGGTGGGCCGCGGCAAGCGCATGACCAAAACTCGCAAGGTGGTGGCTGGGGTACCGTTCCGTCTGGCGCATTCGGGGTCGTCTGCTGCGCTCAAGTCCGATCCTGCCGTGCTGGCGCTGGTCGATGAATACGACGAGATGCGAGACAACGTGAATGAACAGGGCGGTCCGCTGGGATTGGTCGAGCGGCGCGGCGATACCTATGCCGACTTTGTTTGCGTGGTGACGTCAACGCCGAAGCGCGGGCGGGTGGCGGCCGTCCAGGACGCGGCGTCGGGCCTGTTCTTCTGGGACCCGGCGGCGGTCGAGGACATCGACAGCCCGGTCTGGCAGCTCTGGCAGCAAGGCACGCGGCATCACTGGTGCTGGCCCTGCCCGCACTGCGGCGAATACTTCGTGCCGCGATCCGACTTGTTGAAGTTTCCGTTGAAGGCAACCCCGCTGCAGGCGTCACGTGAAACATTCCTGGAGTGCCCGTCGTGCCATGGCGTGATCGAGGAGGGTCACAAGGCCGAGATGAACGAGCGCGGGCGTTACGTCGCCCCAGGGCAGACCGTCGACAAAGACGGCAATGTCGAGGGCAAGCCGCCCGATACCAAGTCGGCTTCGTACTGGTGCTCGGGCTTGGCCTCACCGTTTGTCACCATCGGCGAGCGGGTGGCGGTGCAGGTCGAGGCGCAACAGTCCGGCGACGACGCCATGGTGCAGCAGGCTTTCAACGCCGGGTTTGGTGAGCTGTATTCACCGGGCGGCGGCGAGGTGCCCGAATGGATGGAGATCAAGGAGAAGTCCGCGAAGGCCACCTACAAGCGCGGCGAGGTGCCCGAGGACGTGCTCTATCTGACGCTGGCCTGCGACGTGCAACGGCACTCGATACCGTGGGTGATCAGGGGCTGGGGCGCGCGCGCAAGCTCGTGGCTGATCAACTATGGTTACCTGCGCGGCGATACTTCGGAGGAGGACATTTGGGCTGCGCTCGGCGATCTCGTCACCGCCCCCGTTGACGGCATGAGCATCCGGCTGGCGTTCATTGACTCAGGCTTCCGCCCCGGCAAGACCGATACGCTGCCAGTGAACCGCATCTATGAATTCTGCCGCCGCTTCATGCGGCGGGTGCGACCGACCAAGGGCAGCTCGTCGCCCATGCGCACGCCGCTGGTGTTCTCGAAGATAGAAGTTAACCGCAAGGATGGCAGGGCGGCCAAGTACGGTCTCGACCTCGTGCGGCTCGACACCGACCACTGGAAAAGCTGGGTGCACGAACGGCTGCGCTGGCCGGAAGACCATGTCGGCGGCTGGCATGTGTTCAAGGGCGTGGACGACGACTACTGCCATCAGCTCGTATCAGAAGCGCGGCTGAAGCGGCCGACCGGGCGCGTGGAGTGGGTGCAGCGAGCGAGGGACAACCATTTTTTTGACTGCTTTGACCCAGTCACCGAATTGTTGACCAAAGACGGTTGGGTGCCGGTCGCAAGCGCGCGGCCGGAGATGTTGTTCGCCACCGTTGATCTAGCCAGCGATCTGATTGAATATCAGCAGCCGACCAACATCATCGAGCGGCAGCATGCTGGCGAGATGGTGCGGATCAGAGGCCGCCGCATTGACATGCTGGTGACGCCAAACCATCGCATGGTGACGTATCGATCCAATCCGATCGAGGATGAACCGCGCATTACCGAAGCGGCCGACCTGACGATCTGGCACCGTATCAAGCTGACTGCGAAATGGCAGGGTAACGCGGCGGCGGCCTTCACGCTGCCTGCGAACAAGCGCGAGCCGGCGGTTAATGTCGATGCTGGCGACCTGATGGAGTTGCTGGGTTGGTTTGTCAGCAATGGGCATCTGGTGCAGGCCAGCGCAGATTCATGGACTGTGATCTTCTCGCAAACTCCTGCGGCTAAAGTTGACCGCATCAAGACATTGCTGGGTCGGCTGCCATGGCGAGTGCGAATGTCATCGCATCGCCAAGTCGTTGTTACCTCACGGCAGGTCTACGATCTTTGCGAGACTTGCCTGCAGCCATGGGATGAGCGTGGGGGCTACCGCATGCAAGCGCCGAGCTTGGTGAAAGACGCTTCCAGGCAATTGATTGCCCGGTTTGTCGAGGCCGCAATTCTCGGCGATGGTTGGCACCAGGGCAAGTTTCGCAGTTATGCGACCACCAGTCGACGGATGGCCGACGACATGCAGGAGCTTTTCATCAAGCTGGGCAATTGCGGCAGCATCACCGTGGTCGATCCTGGGCACTGGAATATCGTTGGGAGGTCAGGACAGGCCGTTGCGCAATATCATGTTTTTGAAACCAGAACTAAGGCGGCAGTGCTTCGGCAAAGCGACAATTCGCCGATCGTCGAGCTGGTGCCATATGAAGGGCCCGTGCATTGCGTCAGCGTACCAAACGGCACCCTGATCGCGCGGCGCAATGGCAAGCCGTGTGTCGTCGGCAACTGTGAAGCGATGCAGGCGGCGGCAGGCTACCTGCTGAACGTGCAGCGCATACCATTGCAAAAGCAGCAGCTTGCGCCTATGGAGGACATTGGCAGGCAGCCAGCAACCGCATCCGAGGTAGCGACCACCGCTCCTGATCCGCCACCCTTCCCGCCGTCTTTACAGCGCGGTCGAAGGGGTAGACGCATCATCAGATCGAGCTATCTCGGAGCCTGACGGGCTCCGCACCGTGCCTTCAGAGCCTACTCGCGAAGAGCTGCTTGCGCAGGTCGCCGCGCTACAGGCGCAGCTCGCGCAGCCGCCGCTGTTTGTGCGGGAAGTCGCGGGCATTGCCCCGCCATCTCAGCCTGACAAGAAGACCTCACAAGCACCAACGCCAACCCCCGCGCAGTTTGCGCTGGTGCGCGGATTGCTTGCGCAGGGCGGCCGCACCGGCAGGGAAACGCCCGAACAGATCGTCAGCCAGATCACGGCGCTGAAGACGATCATCGTTTCCGGCGTCGACAGCGCTGCCTACGGAGACAAGCGCACCGAATTCCGCTCGCTCGCCGAGATGCGGCAGATCCTCAATGGTCTCGAAGAGGATTTGGCCGCGGCCTTGGGTCAGGGCGGTCGCATCCGCCAGATCAGGATGACCACTTCAGCCGACAAAGGGCTGTAGATGGGCACCGTGCGCGACATCCTGTCGGAAGGCATTCTGGGGCGGTTCATCTCCAAGACCAGCAAGAGCGCACGCAATCAGTATGACGGCGGCGGGCAGCGGCGGCGGCTGAAGTCGTGGATGCCGACGCAGTACACCACAAACGTCATACTGTCCGCGACAGGTGCCGTGCTGCGCGCGCGGGCGCGGGATGCACTGCGCAACAACCCGCACGCCAATGCCGCTTGCGAGAGCTTCGTTGCAAATCTGATCGGCACAGGCATTAAGCCATCGTCACTGCTGAGCGACGAGGCCGATGCCGATCTGCGTCAGACCATCATGCAGACGTGGCTGGACTGGACGGATCAGACGGACGCGGACGGCATTGCCGGCTTTTACGGAATGCAAACCATAGCAGCGCGCTCGATATTCGAAGCCGGCGAGGTGTTCATCCGCTATCGCAATCGCAAGCCGGATGACGGGTATGTGGTGCCGATGCAGGTGCAACTGCTCGAAAGCGAGATGTGTCCGTACTGGTTAAATAAGCAAGCGCCGAACGGCAACTGGATCATGAACGGGATCGAGCTTGATCTGCTGGGCAAGCGTGCAGCGTATTGGTTCTATCCGACGCATCCGGGCGACATGCCGATTGAAGTGCAGATGGCCTCGCTCGACCCGGTGCGAATTCCGGCCTCCGAGGTGCTGCACATCTTCAAATGCACGCGGCCCGGTCAGATGCGCGGCGTGCCGCTGATTACCCCGGCGCTGGTGCGGATGTTCCTGCTCGACCAGTACGACGATGCCGAGCTGGAGCGCAAACGCATTGCGGCGATGTTCGCCGGCTTCATCACGACCCCGACCCCCGAGGACGTCGTCCCCATCGATGGCCTGGACACCAGCGCTCCGCAGGAGAACATCGGATTGTCCGGTCTGGAGCCGGGCACCATGCAGACACTACTGCCGGGCGAGGACATCAAGTTTTCCGAGCCGGCCGATGTCGGCGGCACTTACGAGGCGTATCAGTATCGCCAGCAGCTGGCGATATACGGTGCCCTCGGCATTCCATATTCGGTCGGCACGTCGGACCTTCGCCGCGCAAACTATTCATCGCTGCGCGGCTCCATCGTGGAGTACAGGCGCAAGCTCGAGCAATTCCAGCATCAGATCATCGTGTTCCAGATGTGCACCCCGATCTGGAAGCGGTGGCTCGACACGGCGGTGCTGGCGCAGGCCGTCCCGATTGGAGTGCGTGAGTATCTGGCCGACCAGTCGCGCTATCAGCGCGCGAAGTGGATACCCCAGCGCAACGATTGGGTTGATCCGCTGAAGGATCGTCAGGCCGAAAAACTCGCCGTCGATGCGGGCTTCAAGAGCCGCAGCGACGTGATCGAAGCCGAAGGGTCAGACCCAGAGGAGAACGATCTGCGAATTGCGGCCGATCAGGCCCGCGCGGAACGGCTCGATCTGGTGTTTGCGGTTCACACCGCCGCTGCCACGCAGCCGCTGACGCCGAGCGAGCAGGCCGAGAAGGACGCCAAAGACAAGGAGACCGCCGATCAGGCCGCGCAGGAAGCGGAGGATCAGGCTGCCACAGAGGATGCGGCGGCGTAGGAGGCGATATGAAATTAAACAAAGCAGACAAATGCGCGATTGAGGCTTTCCGTAGGACGGGCGATGTCCTTGAACTTTATAAGCCAGCCGAACCAGAGCGTAAGCGCATAGCGGCGGTGTTCAAACTGCTTGAGGATAACTGGACGACGGAAGCAGAGTGCCTTGCATGGATGCTCGGCGAGCTTGACGAACAACACAAGGCAGGAGGGGCCTCACCATGCGTAAATGGTACACGATGAAGGCAGAAGCAGCCACCGCCGAGATCGTCATCTACGACGAGATTGGAAAGTCGTTTTGGAACGAGGATGCCGTCGGGGCCAAGCAATTCTTGGATGACCTGAACGCGCTGGGTGATGTCGACAACATCACGCTGCGGATCAACTCGCCGGGTGGCGATGTGTTCGATGGTGTCGCGATCCACAACGCGCTGAAGAACCACAAGGCCAAGGTGACCGCGCAGATCGACGGCATCGCCGCGTCTGCCGCGTCATTCATTGCCATGGCGGCCGACAAGATCGTGATGCCAACGAATTCCTTCCTGCTGATCCACGGTGCATCCGGCTTCGCGATGGGCAACGCCGATGTCATGCACGCTATCGCCGACGACCTCGATCGCCTCGACAACTCGCTGACCGCGACCTACGTCGCACGCGCGAAAAGCACGACCGACAAAGTCAAGGCGCTGATGAAAGAGGATCGCCTGATGGACGCGACCGAAGCCAAGGAGTGGGGCTTCGCAGATGAAGTCACGGCCGAGAAAAAGATGGCCGCAAACTTTTCGTTGCGCCTGTTGCCAAAGGCGGCGGCCGATCGCTTCCGCGCAGAAACAGGGGCCGGGGAGAAAGACCCGCCTCTTTCAGACCCGGCGCCTCAGAAGCCGGAGGAGCTCAACCCGCGGGCTCCTTCGGCTTCGCCCGAAGCTGCCAAGGTGGTCGATCTGAATGCGGCGAGACAGCAGGGCATCGACCAGCATCGTCAGTACGTCACCGATGTGACCGACCTTTGCACACTGGCGCAAGCACCGGAGCGTGTCGGCGCCTATGTGCGCGCGAACACCCCCGTTGAGCAGGTCCGCAAGGAACTGCTGGCAGTGCGAGCGGGGGACCCCGCGGTGATGCCGCACCATCCGCTCGCACCGCAAGCGCCGCCAGCATCGGCATGGGGGAAGATCACCGACAAGCTTAACGCGCGCAGCACCAAGTAGAAGCGGCACCAAGTAGAAAAGGAGTTTTCGATATGGTCGACCACACTAAGGAAGACGCCACGAAGGGTGGCGAACGCCGCCCGGTCCCCAATCAGCGTCTTATCGCGGGGACCAGTGACCCGCGCGATCCAAGCCACGTTGAGGAACAGCGCCGCGCCGACGACAAGATGCGGCTCGAAAATGAAGAACTGCAAAAACGCAACCGGGAAAAGGCGCGCGAGTATGCCGACAAGCTGTTTGAGGCGGAGCAACAGCGACTTGCCGACGCGCAAAAGGAGCTGAAGGCGCGCCGCGATCTTGTCCAGAAGCATCAAGACGACCGCAGGAAAGAGGACGAGCGCCGCGCAGCACTCAGCCCTGCCGAGCGCCTTGAAGAAGATGAGAAGCGCGCAAGCCGCACCCCGGAGGAAATTGCAAAAGAGAACGAGGAAAAGGGGATTGTCGGCTTTGTCACGCCAGAGCAGATGGACCAGATCAACCAGCTCGCCGGGACTCCATCGTATCCGCTCTATAACGAGACCGCGCATCCAACGGAGATGGTTCTGACGGAAGCCAACGGGCAGCGATCGCGGGCGTATGCCTATCTTGCCGATCCCGTCACCATCAAGGTCGGACAGCCGTTGAAGCAGACGGTCGCGCCGACGTCGACCACGCCAGGAACCTTCGTTGCGGCTGCGGTTGGCGCTGACTGCAGCGCAATTGCGCTTTACGGCGGCGCGTCAAATCCGACCAACGGTCTGCGCATCGCGGTGCTGGTGCGTGACTGCGAGATCAACGGCTATTGCATCAACTGGGGTTCGATCACCGTACCAGAGCAGGCCATCGGCCTGACCACCCTCGCCGCCGCTGGGATCATCGTCCGTTACTAAGCGGGCATCCATCAACCGCTCGCCGATAGGCAGCTAATCAAAGGATCACGGAAATGCTCGACATCTTTCGCGGCGATGCCTATGGCGTGGTGCCGCTTTCAATCGCAATCAACAATCTGAAATTCAAACCAGGCTTCATCAGCAGCAGGGGCATCTTCAACGAGATCAGCGTCGCGACCACGGCGGTGTCGATCGAAGAAAACAACAACATCTTGATGCTGATAGCACCGACGCCGCGCGGCGCTCCCGGCCACACGATGCCGAAGCCACGCCGCGCCCTGCGCATGCTGGCGATCCCACACTTCGAAATCAACGACGCCATCATGGCCGAGGAGGTCCAGGGCGTTCGCGCCTTCGGACAGGAAACAGGCACCGAAGCGGTGATGACGAAAGTCGGCGAGCGGATGCAGGTCGCCGGACAGTCGCTGGAATATACGCAGGAATACGCTCGCGCTGGCGCGATCAAGGGCATCGTCACCTATGCCGATGGCACGACGCTCAATTTGTTCAACGAGTACGGAATTACCCCGCCAGCGGCGATCAACTTCCCATTCAGCACGGCGCCTGCGACCGGCAACATTCGAGCGATCTGCGCGCAGGTCATTCGCACCATGGGCACCAATCTGGACGGCCAGGGCTTCACTGGCGTGGAAGCAATCTGCGGCGATGCATTCTTCGACACGCTGATCGCGTGCGCCGAGGTGCGAACGACCTACCTCCAAACGCAGGACGCTGCCGAATTGCGCAGCGCTTACATCAGTGCCGGTCAGACCTGGGGCTCATTCGTGTTCGGCGGCATCCTGTGGACCAATTATCGCGGCTATGCGCAAGGCGTGCCGATCATCGAGACCGACGCTGCCTACTTTTATCCAACAGGCGTGCCGAACCTGTTCCCCACGGTCTATGCGCCGGCCGACTACATCGAGACCGTGAACACGATGGGCCTGCCGCGCTACGTCAAGCAGTACGCGATGCCGAACGACAAGGGCGTCCACATGGACACGCAGATGAATGCACTCAACTTCTGCTCGCGGCCGCTCGCGCTGCTGAAGGGCACACACACCTGATCTGCACCCTGCCACCCTTTATCTGGAGGACTGCCAATGCCGCTTGTTATTATCGACGGCCCAACCATCCACGCGGGAGAAAGCCTTTCGGATGGGGCTGATTGTTCGGCCGGCACAATCGTCCGCATCACCGTGCCTCAGGAGTACAATGACGGCGACATGCCGAACCAAATGTCGTTCCAGGTGTCGTCGGACGGCAATGGCTATAACGACATGTTCGACGACGAAGGGCACGAAGTCGTCATCGTGGCGCGGGCAAACCAAGGCATCGTGATCGACAGGACGTGGGCGCGCACCGTGGGCTTCATCAAGCTGCGGTCTGGCACGCGCGATAGACCAACGCTGCAAAAGGTCGACTGCAAACTGGCAATAGCAATTTCAACTCCGTAATTCCTCCCCAGACTTGGATGCGGTCGCAGCCGCATCCGGCTTTTTTTGAGGAGCCAAAACGGTGGGCGTAAATTTCGACGCATTGGTGCTGTCCCCATGCGAGGACATTTTCGCCATCGCGTGCACGTTTACGCTCCTGACGTCCAACCCAGGTGCACCTCCGATCGTGGCGCGCGGGGTCTACTCGTCCAACCAGATCGACGTGCAGATGCAGGACGAGACGATCTTTGGCGACCAGCAGACCTCGCTGGGCATCCGGCTGCGCGACTTCGCGGTGGCTCCAGTGCGCGGCGATCTGGTCGAGATCACCGACGCAAGCCATCCTGCGTTCGGGTCGAAATTCTGGATCGGCGACGTGGATTTTGACGGACAGGGCGGCGCGGCACTGCTGTTGCGGGTCCAGCAGCCACCGGGCGGGCCATGAGCCACTATGCAAGCATGATGCAGACCGCCGCGATGGCGCGCTTGCAGGCTGGCTTCACCACGCGCTTCAAGACCTACCGCAACACGCCCGCGCTGCAGGTCACGCCAACGGACCTCCCATTGTTGGGGGTCTACATCCTGCGCGAGCGGCGCAGGCCGATGGGGTCAGCAAATCATGCCGAGCCGAAGTTCAAGCACGAGCTGATCATGGGTTTCTCAGGTGCCGTGCACGCGGAGACCGCCGATCAGAACAAGCTCCTCGCACTGGAAGAGCTTATGTCGGAGCTGGATGAGATCCTGCTGGAGGACTCGACATTCGTGCGGCTGGTCGAGGGCTTCACCGCCATGGACCGGCAGTCGCAATACGCCAAGGTGGGCGAGACCACGCTGTTCGAGATCAGGGTCGAGCTGACCATGGAGTTCAGCGGCTGGTTCGATCCGAAGGTGCCTGACACGTTGGACGTGATCCATGTCGAGACGCGCTATCCGCGCGCGGACACCGACCCGGCCGAGGTCATGCAGATCATCAGGCAGTACGACCTGACCCAGAACGAAATCGCCATGGCCTTGGCCAGGGCCGCACAGTTGAAGGCGGGACGAAATGGCGGACAGCGTCTATGAGCGAGACCGTGGTCTATTGGCTGTTCGATAATCACTGCGTGTGCCCGCGCTTGCACGGCTACGTCGGCATCTCTGCGCGGTTCATTAACCGGCTGAAGGAGCACCGCTGTTCCTGGCAGTTTCCGCCGTTCAAGTACACGATCCTGCTGAGCGGGAGCGATGAGGAATGCTTTGCGCTCGAGCAGGAGCTGCGTCCGCAGCATGGCATCGGATGGAATAAGACGAAGGGCGGCCCAAACCAGGGCCGCACGCTTGGCTATACGTATTCGGATGAAGCGCGCGCGAAGGTAAGCGCAGCACTGAAGGGCCGCGAGATTACGTGGCGAGATAAGTTGTCACGCGCGCAGACTGGCAAACGGCAGTCGGACGCCTCCCGCGCAAAGCATAGTGCATCGACAAGAGGCGTACCGAAATCTGCTGCGCATCGTGCTGCGATAAGTGAAGCGACAAAGCTGAGATATGCCCGGGCGGGCGAGCGTCAGAAGACAGCAGAAGCTGTAAGAGCGGCTTTCGCCGCGACACCCCGGACCAAGAAGGAGAACCGGCCATGCCCGTGAGTTTCTCATCCATTCCTGCAAATTGGCGGATTAAGTAGATGGTCCCCTTGCCGAGCAATCGGCATTGAACAACCGGGTGAATTCGGTGAACATCCAGGACGGACAACACCGAGCCAAGCCGCAGCGATGCGGAAGGTGTAACGACTAGATCGCAAGATCGTAGGGCCAAGCGGCCCGAAGCCCCCGGCCCCTGAAAAGGGTGATGAGATAGTCTCCTCTGCATGGGAACATGCAGCAGCCGCAAGGCGGCAGCGAGCGTCGCGCCTCGCTGCGAAGGAAAGGGCCGCTATATTGGGTCGAAGTGGATTCGAGCATGGCCGGTTATCCGCGCTCGCGGCTGACCTCGCTCATCATCGGCACCATGATCGCTGACGGCACCGCCATTCCCAACGTGCCCGTGCCGGTGCCTTCGCAGGCCGACGCCCGCCTGCTGTTCGGCTACGGCTCGATGCTCGACGGCATGGTGGAAGCCTTCACGCGCAACAACTTTGCGCAGGAGTTGTGGGTCATGCCAATCGCGGAGGCGACGGCTGGTGTTGCCGCCACCGCGACCATGACGGTGACGGCACCAGCGACCGCCGCAGGCACGCTGCCGGTCTACATCGCGGGACGCCGAGTGCAGGTCAGCATCGCGGCCGGTGAGGCTATCGCCGTTGTCGGCGGCAAGATCGCCGCCGCCATCAACAAGGACCCGTCGATGCCGGTGATCGCGACCACGACGCCGGCCGACAGTCCCGACATCACGCTGACCGCGAAGTGGAAGGGCGTGGAGGGCAACGAGATCGACGTGCGGCTGGCCTATGGCGGGGCGCTCGCAGCGGAGCGCGTGCCGATCGGCCTCACCATCACGATGCCCGTCGACAACAAGCTGGCGGGCGGAACCGGCACCGTTGATCTCACGCAGGCAATCGTCAACCTGGGCGATGAGATCTACGAGTATGTCGCCACCGGTTTCTCCGACAGCACCTCGCTGATGCAGTTGGAGGCCGAATATGGCTTCTCCGACACTGGTCGCTGGGGTTGGATGCGGCAGCTCTACGGGCATGTGTTCGGCGCCTACAAGAGCGATCTGACGACGCTGATCGAGTACGGCCCAAACAACAATAGCGGCGTGCTTTCGATCATGGGGGTGGAGGACAGCTCGCCGACACCCTCATGGAACTGGGCCGCGGCCTACGCGGCCAAGGCCGCTCGCGCGCTGCTCAACGACCCGGCGCGACCGCTCCAGACGCTGGCGATGGAGGGCTGCCTGCCCGCGCCGAAGCATCAGCGCTTCACCAAGGCGCAGTGCAACCAGCTTGCGGGCGTCGGAATAGCCACCCAGTCGGTCAACGACGACGGCATCCCGGCGATCATGCGGGAGAGCACCACCTACCAGAAGAACCTCTACGGCCAGGGTGACGACGCCTACGAACTCGTACCGACGCTGGCCACGCTGGCGGCGCTGTTCCGTTCGCAGCGGCACGCAATCACCAGCAAATACCCGCGTCACAAGCTGGCGGACGACGGCACGCGGTTCGGGGCGGGGCAAGCCATCGTGACGCCGAAGATCATCAAGGCGGAGCTGGTCGCGCAGTACCGGGCCGACGAGTTCCTGGGCCGGGTCGAGAACGCGCAGGCCTTCAAGAAGAACCTGATCGTGGAACGCAACGCCAACGATGCAAACCGGATCGATGTGCTGTACCCGCCCGACCTGATCAATCAGCTCCGCATCTTCGCGGTTCTGGCACAATTCCGTTTACAATATGATAGAGGAGTCGACACCGCAATTGCAGTCTAACAGGCAGAGGTGGCGCGCATCCGGTGCGCGCCACCTTCAATGAGGCGGACGATGACGACAGGACGAGTCAACCGGCGCATGGTCACGGCACCGCCAGATGCGGACTTTGACGCGGGTGATGCCTACGGCAAGGTGGGATCGCCGTACTGGGACAAGCAACCGGTTGCCATCGTCGCCGGCGGGCATTCACTCATCGGTTTTGATTTCGAGCGCCTGCGGGGCGCGACCATCCTTGCGGTCAAGGGGTCGATCTTCGACATCCCATGGGCGGACGCAGGGTTCGGTCTCGATATAGAGCGCTATGCCGAATGGCGCGACAAGCTCGCCGACGTGCCGGCGCGTGTCTACTGGGCGGTTCCCGAGGACCAGCTCGCCAAGACTGGTCCGCCGCCATCGCGCAACGTCACCTTCGTCAAGCGGCTGGTGGGTCAGGCGGTGTCTGAAGATCCAAGCGCGATCTATGGCGGCGGCACCAGCGGGTTCGGTGCGCTGCAAATCTGCCTGCACAAGCAGGCCAAGCACATAATCTTGTTCGGCTACGACTATGACGGTTCCTTTCAAGACAACCAGCAGCACGACAAGAAGCGGGCACAGAACCACGAGAACTGGAAGGTCTGGGCGAGCCACTTCGAAGTCTACGTCCCGCACCTCAACAAGCGTGGCGTTCACATTGCGAATGCCTGTCCGACATCGGCAATTCGCTGTTTTCAGAAGGTCACGCTCGATGACGGCGTGGCAATGCTCTCTCGGTAACAGCCTGGGAGCCCGATGTGATTGTCGCGTGCGTGCGCACCGGCAGCGAGTACGGATTCGATTACGTCATCAAGCTGCGCAACATGATCAGGCGTCACCTGTCGCGCGACCACGAGATGGTCTGCATGACAGATCAGCCCGAGCGGTGTGACGACGTCACCTTTATCGACGTGGTGGAGGCAGGCCTCCCAGGGTGGTGGAACAAGATGCTTCTGTTCGAGCCGACGTGGCGCGGCCGATCAAAAGTAGTTTACTTCCATCTCGACAACATTCTCATCAACGACGTCACACCACTTGCGGATGCACCGGGCGAGTTCAGCATTTTGGAAAATCCGGCGCGGCGCGCGGGACTCGACTATCCCTGCAAATACAGTAGCAGCGTCATGGTGATCGGCGGCGGCCAGTGCGGGTTCATCTGGTCGCGCTTCGACCACCGTCGCGACTGGTACATTGAGCGGTCCTGGCGCTACGGCGACCAGAAGGCCATTGAGCTTCTGTATCCCGAGGCGCTGTTCCTGCAGGCCCTGATGCCACGGGACTTTTTCTGCAATTACCGCGACCTGACAATGCACCCGCCGAAGCACGCGGCGGTCATCAATTTCGGAGGGAGCCACAAGCCGCAAGTCTGCGCCATCCCATGGGTGCAGGAGGCGTGGCAGTGAGTTACAGCCCGGTCTGGTGGCTATCGATGCCGGGACCTACACAGGGCTGTATTCGATCGTGGCGGCGCGGGTGATCGCGTTCCATCGCTCGTAGTAACGCTTCATTACAACCCGAAAGTCCAACCAACTACCTGGGCGAGTTTTGGAGAAAGGTCTCTCCAACCACGCAAACCATTTGCACGACCTTGGATGCTTTGGGTTTTTCAAAGGTGACTGGTAATAAAAGAAAAGGGGCCGGCGTTTGAGCGCCTGCCCCCTCAAAGTTTCGATCCAGATTGCCGTGCGGCACGCCCCTTTAACCATGGGAGGCTTGCATGCCGCAAGGGCCTATCGCTGGCACCGCGTATCTAAAGGTTGACGGAGCGATGTTTCCGCTCAAGGGCAGCCTCACCGTGTCGATCACGCAGGTCGAGCGCACCGGCATCGCCGGTCAGGATTACGTGCACGGCTACCAGGAGCTGCCGCGCGTGCCGTACATCGAGGGCGATCTCTCAACCTTGCCCGAGGTCAGCACCGAGTTTCTGGAAAGCATCACCGACGCCACCGTCACCGCCGAGCTGGTGAACGGGCACACCTACGTGTTGCGCAATGCGTGGGTCAAAGGCCCGGTCGAGATCAACACCCACGACGGCCAGTTCCGCATCCGGTTCGAAGGTGTCGATGGCGACGAGCTGACATCGTAAGGAGCACGCAATGGCGGAAGCGGCAGTCAAGATGGTGGAGCAAGAGGACCCTCCGAAGCCGGTGCGTCCGAAAGAGATCGTCATCGAGCTGACCACACCCGTGCAGGCGCACGGGGAGATGGTGAAAAAGCTGGTGTTCCGCAGGCCGACCGGCGGCGACATCATGGCGATGGGCAGCGGCTATCCCATCGTTCAGGACTGGCGGATCGGGGCGATCGCGGTCAACCCGGCGGTGATGGGGGAGATGATGTCCATACTGGCGGCTGTGCCGCCCTCGACCATCAAGGCGCTCGACAGCGAGGACTGGTCGACCTGCGCGCATGCGTTAATACGTTTTTTCCCGCCGGGCCCCCAGGCGATGCAGTTCTGAACTGCTATCGGCTGGCGCGGGTCTACTCTTGTTCCCCGGCGGAATTTCTCGCGATGCCGCTCGACGAGGTCGAGCAGCACATGGAGTGGACCGACAAGATGCTCGCCGTTGCGGAGGCGCAGCGGCACTGAGGCAGTGCCATGCCGGATGATGTCCTTCGCCTGCGAGCAACCGTCGTCAGCGAAGAAGCGCTGGCGAACATCCGCGCCATCGGTCGCGAGATCGGCGCGGTGCCGGCGCGCGCGGGCAAGGGCGTCGAGCAGGTCAACAGCAGCTTCAGCTCGCTCGGCAAGACCATCAAGGGCGTCGGCAGCGAGCTGAAGTCGGCGGTGCCGTCGCTGGGGGCGTTCGGCCTGGGCGCGGCTGGCGTCGGGGTTGCCGCCCGCACGCTGATCGGCACGCTGGGCGACATCTCATCCAAGATCGTCCAGATGAAGTACGCCAGCAAAGAGCTGGGGCTGAGCGAGCAGGCGCTGCGCGCCTTCACGTCCGAGGCGCAGAAGGCAGGCATCGCGCCCGAGGCCATGATGGCAGGCCTGTCGGGGTTCCGGGGCACATTTACCGACTTCAAGAACCGGATAGGCGATCTGCGCGGCGAGCTTTACGCGATGGGCGCGGGCGACTTGGTAAACCGGATTGCGGCGTCAACCGACATGCTGGATGGCCTCAAGCAGGCGTTCGACTTCAAGGAGGCGCTCAACAAGTCCGATCCGTCGGGAGAAAAGGGCAGAAGGCTCTTTGACATGCTCAAGCTGGGCGCTGTCGCGGCGCGGCTGTCGTGGGAGCAGTGGGCCGACACCGTCAAGACCAAGAAGGCATTTTCCGATGAGGACATAGCCACAGCCGTAAAATTCAACGGCATGCTCGTCGACATGGGCGAAACCTGGGATCTGCTCAAGGTCAAGTTCGGCGTGCGCCTCATCCCGGCGCTCACCAACGAGCTGGGAGAGTTGAACAAGCTGATTGACGGGTTGAGCAAGCTGGACGACTGGGCATCGAAGGCGTCGGGCAAGGGCGATCAGGCAAGCTCGTTGTCGTCGTGGATGCTCGGGCTGGCTCTGCCCGGTCGCGCGTTCAGCCTGGAATACATGATGAAGAACCCGCTGCTGGGCGGCGGCGCGGGTGGCACTCCAGCCGAAAGCGCGCCAGCGCCACCCTTGCCGTCAGTGCAGGAGAAGCGCGCCGCGCGCCGCGCCCGTGGCTTCAGTCCAATTTCGTTCGGCGGCTTTGGCGACGACGGCGGCGAGAGCAGCGGGGCATCGCGCATCGTGCAGACCGGCGTGTACGACGCCCTGGTGGAGTTCTCGGGCGGCAGCAGGGGCAGCGTGGGTGGTGGCAGCGGCTTCACCAACGCCTCCTACAGCCCAGGCGGCATGGGGGGGCCTGGGGGCATGGACAACACCCCGATTGGCCGCGCATTCCGCGCCGGCGGGACGGGTGGGCCACCCGGAACAGGCACGGGCGCTGGCGCTGGCACAGGACCGGCAGGCCCTCCGGGCACGACAACCGGCAACCCTAACGGCCAAGGAGTTGGCGGTGGCTCGCAGGGCGGCACTGGCGGCATCACGGCTCCTGCAGGCACCGCAATCGCGAAACAGGGCTTGGCGACCGTCACCTCCCCGAGCGGCAAGAAGTTTCAGGTCGATGAGCGGTTCGCGCAGAACTTCCAGGGGTTCATCAACGATTACGAGAAGGCCGGTGGTACGCTTGGTTCCGCGACTGGCACGCTTGGCTCTCGCCCGCACAACGCATCGGGACATCCGATTGGTGCCGCCATCGACATCAATCAGGTCGGCTATGGCGTTCGCGGCGGCACCGGCAAGTCGCTGCCAGTTGGGACGGAGAACGAGCTGGCGGAAAAATGGGGGCTTGTTTCGGGCGCGAACTGGCGCAAGCCCGACACCGGCCATTTCGGCATCCGCAGTGTCGAAGCGGCGCGGCAGGCGCTGATCCAGCAGGGTGTCGATCCGGGGCGGGCGACGGCGATTGCGCAGGCCGGTGGTGGCGGCACCAAGGGGACGTGGTTCAACGCAGGTGCTCCGATAGGGAGCTGGTCCGACCCAGCTGGACGCCGCGAGGGCGCGCAGGCGAGCAGACTGCCACACACCGATCCCGGCATTGCCACGCCTGGACGCGGCGGGCTGGGCGAGTGGCACGAGGTGACGCTGCCTGACGGGCGGGTCATGGTCATGAAAAAGAGCGATGTCGGTCCCGGCAGGGCCGCGCAGAAGCGCGGTGTCGGCGTGGACATCAATGCGGCAGCGGCGGCACAGCTTTACCCTGGGGGTCCAGGCACGTTCCCAAGCGGGGCCGGTGGCTTCCATGTCAGGCGGATCGGGAAGAATTTGCCGCCGGGAATGCAGCCGGGACTACAGGGCAGCAGCCGCATCGACAACGCCAACCGCCCGCCATCGGTCAACGGCAACGTCAACGTCACGGTCAATTCCAACGGCACCAAGGCCAACGCCAAGGTCAACGAGGCGGGTGACCTCTATCAAGGCACGACGGTTCGGCAGCACAAGCAGATGCAGCGCACCGAGGATGCCGCGGAGACTTTGAGCATATGAGCATCAAGGACAAGGTCCCGAACCCGTGGCGCAAGCGCTACCAAGAGGCGGCGTTCCGCAACGTGCAGTTCTTCGTCGAGAGCGATGCGCAGCAGGGCGGGCGGCGCGTGGCAGTGCACGAATACCCGAAGCGCAACACGCCATACGCCGAGGACATGGGGCACAAAGCTCTGCGCTTTCTCGTGCAGGGCTACCTTATCGGGCCGAATTACTGGGACCAGAAAAACCGGCTGATCGACGCGCTTGAGAAGGACGGCCCCGGCCTGCTGCGGCTTCCGCTGCCATTCGAGATGACGGACAAGCGGGTCATGGTGATGTCCTACACCGTCACCGAGGCGCGCGAGAAGGGCGGCTATTGCACGGTGGAGATGGACTTCGTCGAGTATGGCGACCCAGAATTCCGGCGCGAGGTTTCGACATCGGGGCAGGTCGAGGACGATGCATTCCAACTTGAGGATCAACTGATCGGGCCGCCCGCGCGCAAGACCGACAAGCAGATCGGGGACATGCTGGGCTACGCGCTGGTGAAAAAGAGCGCCGGGGAGATGAACGCAAGTTTGGAGGGGCGAATGAACCGCCTCACGCCCGCCGGCAACTTCGCAATGCGCAATTCCAGCGGCCAGATAATCGTCCAGCAACCATGATGCACGACGATGAAATCGTTGGGATCGTCAAGCGGATCGGCCCCGTCGTGCTGTCGGCCGCCGTGAAGCCGACCGGCACCGTCGGCACGGCGTTGCGGCGCGCGGTCGGCATGATGGTGGTCGACCGCAACATGCTGGACCTGGAAACCTTCTGCTACGCCTTCAGCGTCTGCGTCGATCTCGCGCGCAACTGCAAGGCCACGCTGACCACCATGGACCGGGTGCGCAAGGCGGCACTGGCGGAGCGGCCGGTCAGCCTGCAAGCGGTGCAGACCGTGCTCGCCATAGTGCGGCTGACGCTGGCGACCGAGGCCCGCATCGTTGTCTACATGGCATTCCGCTCGCGCGAGGAGGTCGATGCCATTGCCGGTGTGATAAACGCCGCCTTCACGCAGACCATCGAGGTGGCGTCCGACGATCTCGATGCCGCGACCTACATGGCGCTGATCAACCTGCACGGCAGCGTCACCCAGCACCTCGCGATGCGTGGGCGGCTGCTTCCGCGCGTCATCAACTACAACTATCAGACCGTGATGCCGTCGCTGCGGATGGCGCAGCGCGCCTACACAAACCCGACGCGCCACCTTGAGCTGATTGCCGAAAATTCTGTCGTCCATCCCGCCTTCATGCCCCGCGCGGGCAAGATGCTGGCGGTGTAGCGATGGGCATCACAGTCCGCGAAGTTCCCATAGTGCCAGCGGAAACGCCGGATGATCCGGTCATCATCCGCCGCCCAGGCTCCAAGGAGATCGCCAGCCTGGAGGTGCGCGGGCAGATTTACACCAACTGGACATCGGTGCGGGTCGAGCAGAAGTGGACCGAGAGCTTCCCGGTGTTTCAGTTCGAGTGCACTGAGGAGGCTTCTGTCCCACTCACCATCCAGGGAGCGCAGTTCGTCCCCGGCGACATCGTGCGGGTGTTCCTGGGCGGCTATCCGGCGGTGTTTGGCTACATCACCGAGCGCCACGTCGGCTACGACGCCAACAACCACGGTGTGCGGCTGATCGGCTGCGGCGACACCATCGATCTGGTCGACTCGTCGGTGCCGCTCGACAAGCTGGATGGCCACGACGGCAAGTCGGTGACGCAGCTCGCGAACGATCTGGCCGCGCATCTCGGCGTCAACATTCACACCAAGGGCGACGTGGACAACACGCCGTTCAAGAACATCCAGGTGCAGCCTGGAGAGACACCGATGCAAGCCATCGAGCGCTACGCCAAGATGCGCAGCATCGTCATCGGGTCGATGGCCAATGGCGGGTTGCTGCTGATCGGCGAGCACCCGGTGCAAACAAGCGGCTATCTGGTCGAGAGTGGCAACATCCTGCGCGCCAACGCGGTGGTGCGTGACAACAAGATCTACAAGCGCACCTTCTCGGTCGGGCAGGACAGCGGGAGCGACGAAGCCAACGGCGACCCACAGAACAAGCAGGTGGCGACCCGCGATGGGACTTCCACCCGCAATCGGCACTTGGTGGTGGTGGCGGACGTGGCCGACACGATGCACGGCATCAAGCGCCGCGCCGACATGGAATACGTGTTTACGCAAGGCAGCGAGATCGAAGCGCAGATCACGGTGCAGGGCTGGTTCAAGGACGCAAACCTGTCCGAGGAGATATGGCGCGCTGGCGAATACTACGCCGTCACCTCGCCGTCGCTGATCATGTACGACGAGGTGCTGGGCTGCGCGGGCTGCACCTACGAGCAGAACGACGGCGGCACCACGACCACGATGACGATGGTCAAGCCCGTGCATATGAACGGGCGCTACAATTACCGTGAAGCCAACGTGATCTTTCGCGCCAAGGAGCGGGCCGAAGCCATCGCGCGGCGGCAGATCGACAGCCAATTGCCGTGAGGACGACGTGAACAGGAACAGTCTGTTGGAGATGTCGGGGCGGACGATGCACCAGATCGTTCGGCTGACGATGAACAAGGCCAACGACAATCCGATGATGCAGGAGCTGAGTTTCGACGGCATGGCGAGCGAAGGCCGCAAGATCGTCGAGCGCATGCAGTCGTTCGGCATGAGCGCGATCCCGATGCCGCGCGACGAGCAGGAGGGCGGCCCGCAGGGCGGCATGGCCAGCCTGCTGTCGAACATCAAGGGCAAGGCCGCAGAGGGCATTGCGGTCTTCCTGGGAGGCCAGCGCAACCATCCTGTGGTGATCGGGGTCGATGACCGCAGGCACCGCCCGATGGGCCTGAAGCCGGGAGAGAGTTTCCAGTACGACCACCAGGGCCAGGGCACGCTGATCCGTGCGGCGGCGACGTACATCATGTCGCTCGACGATGACGGAAATGGCCAGGCTCCCGGCGCCAAAATGCTGCGTGACGCGCAGGGGCGCGCGACCGGCAAAAGCGAGAAGAAGGAGCGCTTCGTTTCAGTCCGCCATGTTGTCAAGAAGAAGCAGGACCGCAGCAACGGCACCCCGGAGCAGAACCTGCGGTCATGGGCTGACGCCGGTTACGACATCAGGGCGATGAGCGCGGACGAGCGCGCGGAAGCGGAGCGCTCCCCCAATCGCGAGCAGTACAAACACGAGGGGGACGAGGTCAACACCGAGATGAGGGCCTCAAAGAGCAAGGTCGAGTTTCGGACCGGGGACACCGTGGTCGGCCACTACGACAAGGACAACAAGCGGTGGCTGCACACGGCTGGCGGCGACGAGAAGAAAAGCAGCAAGGTGGACGACCAGCACGTTCACATGATGCACGGCGACAATGTTCTCTGGTGCGACAGTGCAGGCATCTGGTCGAGCAAGCCGATCGAACTCAAGGCCGACCCAAGCTCCAAGGAGATAATCAAGCATCCGCTGGAGCTGCGCATCGAGGCGCTTGAGGCCCGCCTTGCAGTGCTGGAGGCGCGGCCGTGATCGGCGACATCCGCTATTTGCAGCAGCTCGATTTTCCCGCCTACGCGGTCAATCTCGACTGGCTGCTGACGGACCAGAACCTGATCGCGGACGGTTACGATCTGCAAACCGCCGTGATCATCGCGCTGGGCACCAACGCGCTGGCACCCGTCACCGAGGAACTGCCCGACCCCGACGCCACCGACAGGTGCGGCTGGTGGGGCGACATGGACGCAGAAGAACTGTGGGGCGGCTGGCCGGTCGGCTGCCTGCTGTGGCTGTTGCGCAGGGCCAAGATCACCGGGGCCGGGGCGCGCAGCGGCTCCACGGTCACGCGCGTGGACGGCTGGACCCGCGATGCCATGCGGCCGTTCGTCACCAACAGAATCGCCTCGCGCATCGACGTGGTCGCCGAGCAGACCGACATCGGCCGCATCGACGTTCGCGTCGTCATCTATCGGGGACCGGAGCCAGCCGTGGAGATGCGGTTCGCCGACCTCTGGCAGCAGCTCATCGAGGGGATCCACTGATGTGGCAGACGCCGACGCTCAAAGAGACGCGCCGCCTGACGCGCGACTACGTGCTCAGTCAGCTTGGCGCCAAGGCCATGATCCCGAACTCGGCCTTGCGCATCATGTCCGATGCCATGGCCGGTCTGGCAAATCTGACGCTGCTGTATCTCGACTGGCTGGCCAAGCAGCTATTGCCAGACACCGCAGAGCGTGAATGGCTCGACCGACATGGCGTTATTTGGCTGGTCAATGCCGATGGCTCGAAGGGACGCAAGGCGGCGACTTACGCCAGCGGCACCGTGCAGTTCACCGGCAATCCAAACTTCGTCGCGCCGGTCGGCACGCTGTTGTTGGGTGCGAACAGGGTGCAGTACCAGACCGTAACCGAGGCGCTGATCGGCAGCGGTGGGACCGGAACGGCCGAGGCGGTGGCGCTGACCGCAGGCACGGTCGGCAACCTGCTGGATGGCGACACCATTGGGATCGTGACCCCGATTGCCGGCATTCCGAGCGCAGCGCTGTTCGGCGACATGACCGGCGGCATCAACGAGGAGAGTGACGAGCAACTCCGCGAGCGCATCCTGTTCCGCATCCAGAACCCCGCAATGGGCGGCAGTCAGGCGGACTACGTGGTCTGGGCCATGCAGATGCCGGGGGTCACGCGCGCCTGGGCGGCGGCAGAGCAGGGGCCGGGAACCATCACGACGCGCTTTCTGATGGACGACCTGCGCGCGGACAGCGGCGGCTGGCCGACCCCAGAAGACGTGCAGGAGGTCAGCGATTACATCGACACGAAGCGGCCGGTCACGGTGATGGGCTGCTACGTGTTCGCGCCGCTGATCGTCTACCTCGACATGACCATCAGCAACCTGTCGAAGGCCGACGACGCCACCCGCGCCGCCATCGTGCAGTCGCTCGTCGACATGCTGTTCCAGCGAGCAGCGCCAGGGCAGACGATCCATCGCTCGTGGGTGGAGGAGGCCATTGGCAACGCGGTCGGGGAGGATCACCACGACCTGACTTTCGAGACAGCGGTGATGCCGTCGCTGGGGCACATGGCGGTGCTGGGAACGGTCTACTTTCCATGACCGACGACCCGTACACAAATCCGATCCCAGGCAAGCGCTACTTCTACGGCGACACCTATTCGGACGCGCTTGGAAACCCGGTACGCCCAACGCCGCCCCCCTTGGCGCTGGAGGAGCCGACTTCCGCGGTTCCGCAGCAGCTCGCGCCCGACACCCACATGCGGCGCACGGGCGACGACTACGCCGAGGGGCTGAACAGCCTGTTGCCGCTGGGGCCTGCATGGCCGCGCGATCCGCTCAGCGCCCTCATGGCGACCGTGCGCGGGCTGGCGCAAATCTGGGGGCTGGTGGACAGCCGCGCCGCGGACCTGCTGGAGCAGGAGAGCGACCCGCGCAAAACGCTCGAGCTATTGCCGGATTGGGAGCGCAATTGGGGCCTGCCCGATCCTTGCTACGAGGAGCCGCAATCAATTGGTGAGCGCCAGCGCGCGCTCGTGATGCGGATGACGATCCAGGGCGCGCAGTCGCGCGAGTTCTTCATCCAGATCGCCGCGATGCTCGGGTACGTGATCACGATCAGTGAATATCGGGTGTGGGTTGTCGGGATCGACCGCTGCGGGGATAGCCGCATCTATGGCACGGCCCCCGAGCTTCCAGCGCTCGATCCGTGGGGCCTGCCAATCGTCGACCCGCGCGGCGTTCCTGTTGCCGAAGGCCAGTTGTCGGAATGGCCAAGCTACGGGCTTGGGCCGCCGGGAAACCGCTTCTATTGGACCGTGCACGTCGATCAGACCAAGCTGATCTGGTTCCGCGTTGGCAGCGGCGGCGGCCAGACGGGCATAGACCCGCATCTGCGCATCGGCAGGGCTGACGATCTCGAATGTTTACTGAACCGCTGGAAGCCAGCGCACACCATCATAATCTTCGATTATTCCGGCATGAGCACGATGCCTGACCACGTCTGGTTCGAGGTGTCGAAGCATCAATGCGGAGTCGACCCGCACTGCCGCATCTTCATCGCTGGCGTAGAGGGCTAAAAATGAGGAGGTCAGCTTGAAATACAACGCACCATTTGGCAACTCGAACGATGATGCCGGTTATGTAAACGGCAACCCCGAAACGGGCGTGGCGGGATCGATCCCACCGGCTGCGTCCATCGAGTACCCGCAACGCGAGATCGTCAACTTCGTCAGCGTCACCGGGCTGACGCCGAGCAATTCAGACCTGATGCAGCTCGCGAAGGCGGTGCAGATCGGCCGGGTCAACTACGGCATCGATGTCGGTGCCCCGAATGCCATCGCGGTGACGCCGGTCCTGCCGGTGGCGGCCTATGTGCCGGGACTGCGGATGTACATCAAGGTGGGCAACAAAAACACCTCGCAGGTGACCGTCGCCCTGGCGGGGCTGGGCGCGGTGCCGCTGCTGCATTCCGATCTATCGCCACTGCTGGCCTACGAGCTGGGGGTCGGGCAGTTGATCGAGGTCTGTTACGACGGCACTAATTTCCAGATGGTCGGCGGCGGCAGCCCCACCCAAACGGTAACGATGACAGCGCCTGCGCATCTCTACGTGAACGCCAGTACCGGCGACGACACGCTGTACGACGGCACTTCAGCGGCGGTGAGCGGCGGGCACGGCGGGCCGTTTCGGACGGTGCAGAAGGCGCTCAGCGTCATGGCCCGCTACAACCTGGGCGGCTGGGACTTCTACATCCACGTTGCGGACGGCGTCTATGCCAACGCAGCGCCAGTCGAGTTCCCGCTGCCGAATGGTTCGGGCGTCGTCCATGTTGTCGGCAACACCGCCAACCCGGTCGCCGCCTCGATCTTCAACACCGCCGCCGGGTCGGCATGGAAAATAATGCTGGGCGGCAATTGGTCTCTGGACGGCTTTAGTTTCCGCACCACCAATCAACAGGCCGGTGATCAGGGCAACGGCATCTGGGGGGCGGGTGCCGCCAACATCACCCTCGGCGCTGCGACTTGGAACAGTTGCTATGGCGACCACTTCCTGCTGGGTCCTGGCGGCAGCGCGTTGATTGCCGGTCCACAAACAATTGTCGGCGGGTCAACCGTCGGCTCGCACCTGCACGGCTACACCAACGGCGTGCTGGTCAACGGCATCCCTGCATCGCCGCTGCTGACCATCACGGCTGCGGTCGCGTTTCCTGCCGGGTTCGTATGCGCGTCGCAGGGCGGTCAGACCCGGCCGATCTACAGCTCGATCACGGGTGCCTCGAATGTCACCGGGCCGAAGTTCAAGGCTACGCTGAACGGCGTGATCGACTCGGCCGGACAGGGTGTCAACTACCTGCCGGGAAATTCGGCTGGTATTCTCCAGAGCGGAGGGCAATGGGCATGATCAACATCATCGATCACTACTGGGCGATAGCCAGCTCTACAACCGACGTCTACCAAAGCAAGAGCAACACCGTGGTGCCGATCGGCGACCCGGCCTATGACGGCTGGAAGACAAGTCGCGGAGCACAGGCGACAAACATCGCCAGCGTGGCGGAGTTGGCGGAGGTGCTGCGCGCTAACGGATCGCCGCTCCCGGCGTGGCTGTTGGCGGCACCGTCGTTCATCCAGCCGGCGGCCGGGGCGTACAGCAAGCCGCAGCTTGCTGCCTACAACGGTGACGCCCGGTCGCGCAAGGCAAGTGGCGGCTGTACCATCGGCGGCAAGCCCTATCTGTCCGACCCTGTCTCACGCAACACAGTCGGCAGCGCCCATGATTATGCGGTGGCGAACCCCGGCCACATCACCGACTGGAAACTGGCAGACGGCACCTTTATCCAATTGGACGAGGCTGGACTTGCGCATGTGTTGCAGCAGATGGCGACGTTCGTGCAACAATGCTTTACGTGCGAAAGCACAACTCTCGCCAGCATCAACAGCGGCACGATCACCCTCGTCGCTCAGGTCGATACTGCATATGCCGCGATCTCAAACACCTTGCCGTAAAAGAGGCTGACGATGGCCATCGTCAACATCATTGTCTACAACGACGCGGACTTCTACCGCACGTTTGCGTATCAGACCGTCGCTGGCGATCCCATCGACCTGACCGGCGGTGTCATGGAAATGATGTTGCGGCGGCACGCAAGTGATGCGGCAGCCTTGATGCGCCTTGCGACCGACACCGGAGAGATCGTCCTGATCGACCCGGTGGCTGGCATGTTCACCGTGCGGATTGCACAAGGCGCGCTGGAGCGGTTCGGCCTGGGCGATTACGACCACTCCAATATCCTGACGCTCGGCGGCAGCAAGGTCCGCATCTGGTCGGGCACCCTCACGAACAACGCGGGGGCCACACGATGAGCGTGACGGTCATTCAAACTTTTACGCAGGGGCCGCCCGGATTGCAGGGGCCGCCCGGGCCGCCTGGGGCACCTGGGGTGCCTGGGGTGCCAACCGGCACCGTTGATACAATTACAGCGACACCGTCGTCGATTGCCCCGACATCCGCGACGATTTATTTCAACATACCAACAGCAGCCGCAATCGCGCTCCCCGTCGCCAGCACTTGGAAAATGAACAATCCATCCGGCACTCTCTTTCTGAAGGACTTGAGCGGGGCGGCGGCAACCAACAACATCCTGATCAACTGCGTTGGCGGCGACCAGATAGATGGCAAAGCGAGTTTCAAGATCGCGAGCAGTTGGGGATCGTTTCGCCTGGACGTAACGCCGTCGAATAATTGGACCTTTGTGGGTTAAGAGGGGGAATGAATAATGCGTCTCTTAGTCACCGCCGCAATTCTCTGCTGCGCGGTCCCGGCTGCGGTGCAGGCGCAATGCACGGGGCAATTCGCGGCCGGGGCAATATGCGGAAATCCAGCGGCGGGGCAGGACATCCCACTGCCTGCGCTACCAAACGCCCTTGGAATTGTTGCCTATCTGCCGAGCGGAATGTTCATTCCAAACGTACCCTTTGGCGGGGACTGGCTGTCTTACTACACTCCGGTGTCGTTCGTCGATAATGCGCCCCACGCTGGAAACGCCAAGACTGCGTTTTCAGCCAGCACCTATGCCGTCGGCAGCACGGCGGACGGACCAGCGAATGCCAACTACGGCGCGTTCATCGTGGCGCAGAAACAGAATTATCTGACCTCGGCAATTCTTGGGGAAATAGACGGCATCTACGTCGTCGCCAATCAAGGGAAACTGGGGGATACCGCTGCAATCCTTGCTGGGACAAGGAAAACGAATGGGGGAACAGGGGCGGCTATCGGTGCCGAGATTGCCGCAGACCTTGTCGATAGCAGCGGCGTGGTTCAACAAGCGAACCATCAGCACATTGGTTTGATGAGCGTGGATAGCTCGGAGTACGTCGGCTACAATACAGAGGCGTGGGTCGGAAACCTTACGTCAGCCTTTCGAGCCGATACTTACACCGGGGTTGGAGCGTCGCCAGCTTGGAGCAATGTGCTGGTTGCACGTGCAAACCGTACCGACGCAAACATCTATTTCAAGATTGATGGGGCGGGAAAGGTTTATGCCAGTCCTGGCAGCGCAGCACTGCCTGCGTATGCCTTTGTCGGTGGCACTGGCGACGGCATGTGGCATCCAGGCGCGGGCGGCCTGGGGTGGGCTACAAATGGCGTCAATCGCATGTACCTCGACCCCGGCAAACTGTATCCAGACATTGATAATACCTATTCGCTGGGCGATGCGTCGTTCCGGTGGGCGAACGTGTATACCAATCAATTGCGCGCAAATACCCTTAGCGTCATCACAATGGCAAACGCCGCCACAACGAGCGCCGTCTGCTACAATACCGGGACCGGGCTTTTCACTTACAACGGCACGGTCGGGACCTGTACGGTTTCAGATGCGCGCTTGAAAGATGTAGATGGGCCGATCACGGGGGCGCTCGACAAGCTGCTTCAAATCAGCGGCGTCAATTTCCATTTCAAGGATCAGCGCAAGTATGGACCGGGGCCACAGATCGGTGTCGTGGCGCAGGCTGTCGAGGCCGTGTTCCCGCAACTCGTCAGTACGGATGAGGACGGCACCAAGAGCGCGGATTATCAGAAGCTCGTTGCGCCGATCATCGAGGCGATCAGGGAACTGAAGGTCGCCAATGACAGTCTCAGAGCGGAGGTCGATCAACTCAGGAGGCGCTTGAACATGCCTCGCGCGCCGCGCGGCCCTGGTGAGTTGCTGCAATGACTGACACCACGACGGTCATCGCTGACGAAGTTTCCGTCATTCAAGATGACGACATCGCACTCATCCAGACCTTTGAGCAGGGACCGCCTGGATTGCCTGGGCCGCCGGGGGCTGCTGGGCCGCCTGGACTGCCTGGACCGCCCGGAATTGACGGGCCGGCGGGACCGCCTGGACCGGCTGGCGGGCCGCAGGGTCCGGCGGGTCCGCAGGGCCCGAAAGGAGACCCCGGCCCGACCGGCTCGCCCGGTAGTCAGGGTATCCAGGGTATTCAGGGGCCGGTCGGGCCGCAGGGGGCGGTCGGTCCAGCGGGCGCCACAGGTCCAGCAGGACCAGTGCCAGAGGCACCGCTCGATGGCCAGCAGTACGCGCGGCAGAGTTCGGCCTGGAGCGTCGTCGCGAGCGGTGCCGTTGCGACGTACATCGGCGATACACCGCCAGCGAGCCCAGCGGTTGGTCAACTTTGGTGGCAGAGCAACAGCGGGAATATGTTTATTTGGTTCTACGACGGGACCAGCACTCAGTGGGTTCCGGCAATGATTGGATCGCCGGGGCCGACTGGACCTCCTTGCACGGTGATCCTTGGGAGCGGGTTGGTGTAAATGGCCTTTTTCGACACCACTTGGTACGTTTCGTCGGTCAAGTACGCCGCCGTGACGGCGCGTCCTCAGAACGCTGCGGTGGTGGCGGGGCAACTGGTTCGGCAGTTCACCGCGCCTGCGGTCGGCAGCGAGCGGGTGTTTGTCTGTACACAAGCCGGCACCACCGCCAACGTCACCGATGCGACATGGAACATAGCGCGCGGTGGCACTACCACAGATGGGACAGCAAAGTGGCAGGAATGCACGGGCCAACCCGCAGTCAACGGCGACTTAACAAGTACGCTAACGTGGGCACAAGTCAAAGCTATTGGAGGGGTTGTAGGTTTAGGAACGGTCATAAAACGCAACAACGGCGTTTCGTATCAAATTAATACAAGTGGCGCTGGTGCCCAGGGCGCTTCCGAGCCGGCGTTCAGCGACACAGCCGGCGTTCCGACGACAGACGGTGCAACGAATTGGACCTCGCTCGGTCCAGTGGGCAACTTCCCTGCCTGGGGCGCACCTCACGCGCGGTTAGCTGTTGCCTACGTTTGGGGCGCGGCCGGGAATAAGTTCTTCCTGGCCGACAACCACGCCGAGACACAGGCAACGGCGCTGACGCTGACCAGCCCAGCAACGGCAGCTGGCGGGCCAACCTATGCGATTTGCGTGGATCGTACTGTGTCACTGCCGCCGGTCGAGGCCAACATCAACACTGGGGCCGCCATCGCGGTGACGTCTACCAACAACATTATTCTCAACGTCAGCGGATCTGCGGCGACATCCTATTATCAAGGAATATCGTTCAGTGCCGGAAACACGGCTGCGGCCATCAACATAAACACGGCAACGGCCAATTATGTTTTCAAGAATTGCGGTTTTGTTTTAGCCGGCGCGGCCACCGCCAACACGATAATCGTAGGATCAAGCTCTTCGTCACCGGCTCAAATTTTGTGGGACAACTGCACGGTCAACTTCAGTCATGCCGGGCAATCAATCAAGCTGCAAAATGCCGGCTTTGAGTGGCGCAACACGGCATCGGCTATTCAGGGAACCGTTCCAACGACGTTGTTTGTTCCATCATCAACACTTTCCAACACCCTCATATGTAGAGGCTTGGATCTTTCGGCGTTGTCAACGACTTTGGTTGCCCCCGGAAGCGCCACTCCTTATGTGTTCGAGGACTGTAAATTCAATGCGAGCATGACACGTCTTGGGTTGGCCAGTTCAATTGGTTACGCTGCCGACCCAGTCGTAACCGTGCGCTGCGACAGCGGCGCCACCAACTACAAAGCTACCCGCGACGAGTACGCGGGCTCTCAATCCACCGAGACCTCGATCACCCGTGTCGGAGGCGCCACCGACGGCACCACGCCGACCAGCATCAAGATCGCCACCAATGCGCAGGCTACGTTCCTGACGCCGTATCGCATGCTGCGGCTGGCGACGTGGAGCGATGTGACTGGTGCCAATCAAACGGTGACGGTGTGCGGCACGATTAATTCTGCATCGTTGCCGAAGAACGACGAAATCTGGATGGACGTGCAGTATCTCGGCAGTTCGGGGTCGCCGGTCGCGTCGTTCAAGACGACGTGCAAGTCGCATCCGCTAGCGGCCAACGCGGCGGTGTCCTCGGATGGCAGCACCTGGAACGGCGGCGGTTCAGGCGCCGGCTGGTCCCCTTTCAAGCTCGTCGCCACCCTCACCAGCCCGCAGCCGCAGATGAAGGGCTACGTCTACGCCAGCATTCGCGCCGCCAAAGCTTCCACCATTTACTACATCGATCCACAAGTCACACTGAGCTGAACCATGTATGACTTCCCTAGTACCCCTGCCGAAAACCAGGAGTTCACCCCAGCGGGCGGCGTGACATATATTTATAACGCCCCACGTTGGTCGGTGAAACCAATTCCAGGCGGCCCCGCAACTGTGCTGCCGCTGGTGAATGCCACACCCGCAGTGGTCGGTACGTCGCTGTTGTTTTCGCGCCAGGATCACGTCCATCCGACCGATACATCGCGGGCGTCTTTGATCTATGTAGATGCACAGGATGCGCTGAAGGTCGCCAAGGCGGGCGACACCATGACGGGCGACCTGACATTGCAGAGCGCCAGTCCAATTTTCACTATGAACTCAGGCGCAACCAATCAGGCGCAGGTCGTGTATCGCAAGAATGGAGTCGCTCGCTGGGACACGTTCTATGGAGCGGATGCAGAGAGTAGCGGTAATGCTGGCTCAAATCTTGAGTTGTGGGCCTTTAATGATGCGGGCGGCCTGATCGCCAAGGCGATCATAATCGAGCGTGCCACCTGTAATTTCACCATCGGGAGCGCGAATGCGTACAAACCCGGTGGCGGCACCTGGACGGCGCCGTCTGATGAACGCATCAAGGATGTGCTCGGCGACTACACGCACGGGCTCGCCGAGGTGTTGGCGCTCGATCCGGTGCGCTATGTCTACAAGGGCAACTATTCCAGGCAAGCCACGGACCCCTCGCCGCACCAGCGGCTCGCGGAGGAGCAGCGCGAATTTATCGGCCTGATCGCGCAGCAGGCCGAAGTGCCGATGCCAGAGATGGTGACGACGGAGTCGGGCTACATCGACGGCGAGCCGGTGGATGATCTGCGCGTGCTCGACACGACGGCGCTGGTGTTCGCGCTCGTGAACGCCGTCAAGGAATTGTCCGCGCGCGTCAGCGCGCTTGAGGCTGGCGCAGCGCGCCGATGACGTGCGCAGCTTGCGAGGAACGCCGCCGCCGCATGGCGGCCGCGATGCGCACGTGGATCGCGCGCTACCACAAAGGAGCAAAGCAGGATGTCCGATCTCAAGTCGTGGATCAGCGACAACTCGACGTTGGTCTATTTCCTGATCGCCCAGGCGATAGCGATCGGCGCGGTCGTGATCAGCATCATTGCCTACGCGGTGCGCCTCGAAACACGGGTTAACACCTTGGAGGTGCGCGGCTCGCCGCACCTTGGGACGATAGATAATCGATTGACCGTGCTGGAGTCGCAGACCAAGGCCAACAAAGCGTCCATCGACAGAATTGTCGACGTGATGACAAAGCGGCTGAACATCAATCCATGATCGGAAGAAACCGATGACTAAAGCTAAGCCCATCAAGATTTTGCCGTCAGTCGAACGGTTGCAGGAATGCTTTATCTACGCTCCCGATACTGGGGAATTACGATGGAGAATACGACCGAGAGAACATTTTATCACGCAAGGGGCATGGGCGACGTGGAACAGCAAGAATGCGGGGAAGCGAGCCGGGATGATCCATGAAGATAAACGCCACCACCGGATTTCGCGGCACGTTCGTATTGATGGGATCAGGTACTGGGAGCATCGCGTTATTTTTAAGATGATGACAGGCATCGAACCAGGGAACAATCTCGATCACGCCGACGGAAATGCATCAAATAACGTATGGAGCAACATCAGGACAGCAAATCATTTTGAGCAAGGCTGGAACAGAAAACTGAGATACGACAACAAATTCGGATATCGCGGGATTTTTCCAATTCGCAACCGATGGCAGGCCAAGATTTTCATTTACGGTAAGAACAAACACCTTGGAATGTTTGATACCCCTGAAGAAGCAGGCGCGGCGTATGAGGCTGAGGCACGAAGACTTCATGGCGAGTTTTACTGGGGGTTGCACCATGAGAATTAAAGGTAAGGTAAGCTGGTTCGGGGGTCCAAACGATACTGGGGTTTCTCCATCGGAGGATTTAGCGTTTATTTATTCAGTTGAGGATGCCCCGCACCTGTTTTTGCCGTCGCAGCCACCCGGCACCACCGGGCTCGCGCGGCGGCTCGATCCCGAGGTGTTCTACATCGCGACCCGTTGGGATTACGACGAAACTCCAAAAGACGTGTTGCCAGACATGGTGGTGCTGGTGCGGGCGCAGAAGACCGGCCGCGAGCACTTCGCGACACCCGCCGATTGGGGTCCGCACGAGGACACTGGCCGGGTCGCCGATCTCTCTCCGGGCCTGATGGCGGCGCTCGGCATCGATACCGATGACATTGTCGAGGTCAGCTTCGAGCCAGAGCGCGAGGAGCGGCCAGAGCGCGGGCAGGGGCGGCCCTACGACCGCATCTGCATGTCGTCAGGGCACTCGACAAAGTGCCAGGGTGCCAATTCGTTCCTCAACGAGGTGGCCGAGGCCACGCGGGTGGTCGATCGGGTCGCCCAGGAGCTGCAAGCGCGCGGCGTCGGGATCGCGACATTCCATGATACCAAGAGCACCAATCAGGACGACAACTTGAAGCGGCTGGCGGACTGGCACAACGCGCAGACGCGCGATCTGGACGTGTTCGTCCACTTCAACGCCTCGACCGGAGAGGGACACGGCACCGAGGTCTGGTACGTCACCCAGGAGGAACTGTCCGCGAAGCTCAGCGCAGCGATCGCCAAGAGCGGCTTCACTGACCGTGGCGCCAAGTACACCGACGATTTCTACATGCTTAACCACACCGAGATGCCAGCCGTGTTGATCGAGGTGTGCTTCGTGGACAACCCCACCGACGCTGACATCTACGACAACAAATTCGAGAACATCTGCCAGGACATCGCGGACGTGTTGGGGGGCAAGGAGAAACTCGTCGTTGCATCGAAAGGATAGCCAATGTCGCTGACCGGCCTTCTGCTCGGCATCATAAACGCCGCCATCGTGGCCGCCATCCTGGTGCTTGTCGGCGCGATCATCGTCATGGTCGCAAAGTGGTTCACCTACAGCATCGATTGGAACGTGCAGCGGTTGTATCTGCTCGTGGTGCTGCTGGTCGTTCTCTACATGATCGTTGCGATGCTGCTGGGGCTGCCGACGTGGCGCATCGTCGGCCACTGATCTTCACGCGTCGTCGTCGAACGGATCGGCCAGCGCGGGCCCTTGAAGGACGCCCTGCCAGCCGCTGGATTGAGCTGGTGGGGAGGGGGCGGCTGCGAGTGCCCTCTTAAGAGCCCCACTCATCAATGCGGTCCCTGCATGTTGCTCATAGGCTTCAATCATTTCTTTGGTGAAGACCTTCGGCACCAACTGCCAATCATCCATCGGGTCGGGGGCGTCCGCAGGCTTAGCGCCTTCTCCGGGGAGAGGCTCCCTGCCCCTGTAGTCGGGGTGGCTCGGGTGGCTCGGGGGCACGTCTTTGTCGTCCATGTGCGGCTCCTCTAGAGTTGCACGGGAAACATTGCTGAGCGAAGCGTCCCAACCTGATCAGCAGGCAGTACGTGGCAGCGCCTAAGACACCACCAATCGCGATCCAGATGATTTCCATCGCTAATCCCGACGATTGCGATCGGTGACCCCGCCACGGCCGTGAACAGATAGGGATCACATTCCACGGATTTTCCACGTATCGGAGTGACGCGTTCACGCTCCGTTGCGTCACGAAAGGTCGTGAGCCGGCGCGGCAAGGCCAATAAATGCGAGGGTTTGTGGGTTACAAAAGATGCGGCCCGCCTCCGGGGGGAGAGAAGGGACGGAAATTTTATGTTGTTGATGCCGTTGATCATTTGGATTTAGCCGAACCTGAATTTGCTTCTTCCACGTTTTCTCCACTCATCGGCACTGCGCTTGTGAGGCTGCCTCGCGAATTTGGCCAGCGTCGTCTGCATCCAGCGCCCCGGCCTCTCCTCTGATATGACCGCATCCAACGCCGCCCGTAGTTCAATCTCGGTAACGCTAATATCGTTCACTCCCATCGTTCACTCCCTCGGCGTCCCATCAGGCAACCGCGTGATTGCCACGTTAGCCCATATCGCATTGGACCGATGCGCGCGAATGATGAACGTCTTGTCCGGCCCATCCGGCAGCTCGGCCTCCAGCACATCGCAATAAGCCTTGGCCGCCTCGCGCACGCGCGCCATATGCAAGAGCTGGTCATCAGTCGGCGACAGATACTCGAACGTCGAACGGTGCATCATCATCTCCCTGTTGGTCGGCGTTGCGGTAACGGGCGGGCGCTTACAGTCGCCCCGACAGTTTGAAGCACGTCAATTCGTGCTGCCCGTTTTTGGTGATCCCGCTTTATTCGCAAGTTCATGCCACCTTCCCCGGCTTCTCCACGCTCGGCAGGTCGTCCACTCTATTCCACTCCTCACGCTGGACGGCGTGGGCGTAGCGGCTGGCCGATCGGGCATCGCGCCAGTTCCCGGTCGCCACGAGGCCCTGGACGTCGGCCCCTGCGCGCCGCATCCATGTCGCCCATGTGTGCCTGAAGGAATGGAAGTTGAGCCACTGCAGCCGGTTCGGCGGCTGGCGCCAGCCGGCCGGTCGCTCAATGGGGGCTGGCAGGCCCAGCGCGGCGAGCTTGGAGCGCACCAGCAGGTACTTGAGGCGTCCACCCTGGCCGAATGTGAAAACGCGCCCTACTGGCTCCTGCGGGCGGCGCGCGGCCATCCCGGCGACGAGCTCGCTACGCAGCCGCACGGGTGACGCTGGCCCGCCCTTGCTGCGGCGGACCCAGGCCGTTGCTTCGTTGAGCTGCAAGTCTTCCCAGCGCAGCCGTAGCGCCTCATTGAGCCGCAGGCCAGTGTAGAGCAGGTAGCGCAGCAGCAGCCCGAATTGAGGGTTGATGGTGTCGGCGGCAAGAACGATCGCCGTTGCGTCCGCTGGTGAGATCCAGTCGGTGACGACGCGGCCCTTGGCGCCCTTCGGCCGCTGGATCACGATCTTGATGCCGGCATGGTGCAGGATCGCGGAGACCGGGGTGTAGACGCAGGCATTGCGGGTGCCAGGCGTCGTGTTGGGGCATATCGCAATCGCTGCGGCGTCGATCGCGGCCTGGTCGACCTCCGTCAGCGGCGTCTCTCCGAAATGCTTGATCAGTTTGGCGACGTACTTCGATCGCCGGCCGGCTTCCATGTACGCAACGGCTGCACTCAGGAACGTTGGTTGTTCACGATCAGTTGGGGCTTCTTTGGGCGGGTACTCGCCGCGCTCGATGGCCTCTTCAAGTCGCTTGAGTTCGGCAACAGCGACTGATCGTTTGTGAGTTCCGCAGCTCTTGTCCACGCGGATACCGCGGTACGTCCCCCGGATCGAGTAGTTCGGGCTTTTGCCTTTGCGGGGGTCTTTGAGCTTGAGCATGGCAGAGCCTCGATCAGTCGGCCGACGTCGATCTCGGTGAATAGCCGAGTGCGTCCAGCCAGCCGTCCGATGTCCCGACCGCGCAGGAAATCCTGCAACCAGCGCCGGCTCTTGTGAAGGCGCCCGGCCACATCATCCACGGTATACAATGGTGCGCGCGCGGGTTCGTTGGTCATTTCAAAACATCCACAGCGAGACAAGGGCGACGAACGTATACAAAGCCACACCTTGAGCGGCGCCAAGCCAGCCGCCTTCCAGGTAGTAGTAGACGCCGCAGATGACGCCGAGGACGACGAGCAGCACATCGATGCGGCGGACCCGCCCCCAGATCGGAACATTGACCCAGTCCAGCCACGCATCGAACGCCTTGGCCAAGCGTGCCGGCATGCGGGGCAGCGTGATCTTGAGGTTCATTTGGCCACCGCGACGAACCACCCGTAGACAGCCAGCGCCACCAGCGCCAGCACGGCGATCCCAAAGCCGGCGATAGTGCCAAACGGGATTTGCCCCATCGTCATGAACTCATGTTCGATCATGCGGGCAGCTCCAGCAGAGCATGATGCGCGTGCGGGACGTGGGGGATCGGTCATGGCCGCGGCGTGCCGTCGGGCTGCCGGGTGATGGCGACGTTGGTGCCCTTTCGGTTCAGTCTTTGAATTTGAGTGACGAGGTTGGCTCTTAGGACACGAATGTTATCGGGTATCGGTTTTCCTGTAGCCGCTTGACCTTCAAGTACGGAAGGCACGCCGACAGAATGTCTGACGCCTGCTGCTGGCCGACGTACCACATAAACTCTGGTTTCCATGTTTCCTTGCAGCGGCTAGTAACCCGGCGAACGCAGCCGCCGAATGTAACTTGTATCCAGCGCAACACGTCCTCGTTCGTGTTGAAGATGTCGAAACGAAGATGGTAGCGCTTGCCAGAACGAAAGATCGTGATCGACCCTTCGCCGTCAACAAAACCTGCAAGGTAAGCTAACTCTGTTTCCTGCCAGCTCATTCCCTCGGTGTCCCATCTGGGAGCCTGGTTATGCTTACATTCGCCCACATCGCCGTGGTGCGGTGCAGCCACAGCGTATGGGTCTTGTCGGGGCCGTCTGGCAGCAGGGTTTCCAGCATGTCGGCATAGATCTTGGCGGCAGTGCGCAAGTGCATCATCTGGGCTTTCTGTTCGTCGGTCGGTGCCAGGTATTCATAAGTGCTTTGGTGCATCGGGTTTCTCCAGGTACGCGTGCCGTTGCAGGATGCGCGTGCGGGACGCGGCACATAGACCCGCACGCGCCCTCATGCTGACGGGAGGGCAGAGGGCAGAGGGCCCGTCAGGCCTGAGCTGATCGGTTGCGGCGACGTTTGGCGAGGCCGACCATGAACAGACCCGCGGCGATCAGTCCCGGCAAGCCTGCGCCAACGATCGGGCCGGGGACGGCAGCCGTGATGATCGGCACGAGATAGAAGCTCTCTCCGCCGTCCGTGGCGTGATCCCACGTCGCCTGGAACAGCAGGCGATGGGTCGGATCAACGCCAGACAGGTCGAACCCGCTGATCAGGTAGTCGCCCTTGCCGTTGCCGTTGAAACGGTCCGGCAGCAGGAACGATCCCGACAGATCGAAGATCACCGCACTGCCAAGCGGGCCCTGCCCAATCTGGTCGAGGTCGATCAAGCGGAACTCGGTCAACGTCTCCTTTCCGCCATTGGCCCCGCCAGCCGTGTTGATGTCTACGGCCACGCCGAAGGTGACGTTGACGTCGCCAAGGCCAGTCAGGAAGTTACGCAGGAAGCCAGACGTGTATGGCGTGACATTGATGTCGTCGCCGTTCGCGAACTGCCCAGTGATGGCAGAC
>Ga0307503_10000075_pt1 | contig 58379 bp, 59 predicted proteins | sample 17_S_MG_FD_194514 | JGI IMG/M metagenome (GOLD analysis project Ga0307503, IMG submission 194514) | Soil microbial communities from Populus trichocarpa stands in riparian zone in the Pacific Northwest, United States - 17_S | ecosystem: Environmental > Terrestrial > Soil > Riparian zone > Trees... | reverse complement strand
CCTGGTCCAGGCCGAAGCGGCCGCCAGCATCGCGCGCACCGACATGGAGGCGGCGGGCGAGGTCATTTCCCGCGCGCGCGGCGGCGTCGCGGAGGCGCGCTCGGCGCTCGCTCAGGCCCGCCAGGAATGGCGCGCTCAGGCCGGCACCGAGCTTGCCACCGCCCAGGCTGAATATTCCGCCCGCCGCCGCGCCCTTCCCGCGCTCGCCGACCGCGCCTCGCGCACCGTGCTGCGCGCGCCGCTCGCCGGCCGTATCCACCGCGTCCTCGTCACCACCCGGGGCGGCTCGATCCGCCCCGGCGAGCCGGTGGTCGAGATCGTGCCGTCCAACGAAACCCTGCTGGTCGAGGCGCAGATCAGTCCGACCGACATCGCCTTCGTGCGGATGGGCCAGCCGGCCCGCGTCGCCATCACCGCCTATGATCGCTCGATCTACGGCGTCCTGGAGGGCACCGTGGTCAACATCTCGCCCGACGCCACCGTCAACGAGCGGACTGGGGAGAGCTTCTACACGGTCAAGGTCCGCACCACCGTCAACGCGCTGCACGACCGCAACGGCACGGCGATGCCGATCGGCGTCGGCATGACCGCCGAGGTCGATCTGCTCGGCGACAAGCGCACCATCCTGCAATATATCCTGTCGCCGATCACCCGGCTGGGCGAGACGGCGCTTCGGGAGCAATAGGAAAGGCGACCGGCGAGCCGGGCAAAAGGCCCGGCTCGCGGCGCTTATAGTTCAGCCCGCGGCGTCGTCGAACGACGAATCCATACCCGAGGCGATTTCCGGCGGAGGGCCGTCACCATCGTCCTTCGGGGTCTCGTCAGGCGGCGAAGAGCCGTCAACCGGCTCAAAGGGCTGGTCGACACTATTGTCGGCCTGCTCGCCCGATGCGGGACTGAAGATGTTACTGAACGTTCCAGCCATGCCATCCTCCTATTTTTTCACGAAAACTCAACTCAGAACAGCTCGAAAATGTTCCCGCCCGCACGCCTGCTATTCCTCACGGAAGCTGCGGCTCACCGCGTCCCCGAACGGCGAGAAGATGTAGCTGAACAGCGTCCGCCGCTCGGTGGTGATGTGGACCGAGGCCGGCAATCCCGGCTGCAGCGGGACGCCGTCGCCCGCGGCGCCGGCGGCGTCGTCGAGCGCGATCTGGGCGCGGAAATAAGGCTGGCCCCCGGCGCCGTCGGTCACGCGCGTCGGCGAGAGCGTCACGACATGGCCCTTGAAGCTCGAGCGGCCATGCGGATTGACGCTGGAGAAATGGACGTTCGCCTCCGCGCCGACATGGACGTCGTCAATGTCGCGGGGCTGGATGCGCGCTTCGACGATCAAGGCGCGGCCCGTGGGAACGACCTCCATCAGCGTATGGCCGCCGCTGACAACCGTCCCCGGCCCCACCCGGGCGATGCCGGAAACCCGGCCTGCGACGGGCGAGCGCAGCACGTCGCGGTCGGCGGAATAGCGGGTGACGTCAAGCTCGGGGTCTGCCTGGGCGAGTTGCTCCTGCACCCGCGCCAGTTCCTGGACGACCTCGACCACCTGGCCGTTGCCGGTGCGGCTCTGGTTCATCTCGGCTTCGATCGTCGCGGCGCCGCCGCCGGCCACATCCGCGCGCAGCTGAGCGACGGCGCGCTCCAGCGCCAGCATGGTCGGCTTTCTGGCGAAGCCTCGACGATAGAGGAAACGGACATCCGCCAGCTCCTCTTCGATGAGGCGCAGCTGGGTTTCGCTCGCCTGGCGCCGCGCCCGAGCCGCCGCGAGGCGGGCGTCCGTGATCGTGCGATCGGCTTCCAATATCGGGCGGCGGCGGGCGAAAATCGCCTGCTGGGCCCGCATCGCCGCCGCGGCCGTGGGATCGCCTGAGCGCGACGCGAGATCCTGCGGGAAAAGCAGCACTTCGGCGCCGTCGCGCTCGGCGAGAAGGCGGGCCTCGGTCGCGCGCAACGCATCGCGCCTCGCCTGCGCCTGGCGCAGCCGCGCACCGGAGCGGATGCCGTTCAGACGCACGAGCGGCTGGCCCGCGCGGACGAGCTGGCCTTCCCGGACCAGCACTTCGGAAACAATGGCCGTACTCTCGGGCTGGATCACCATCCGGCTGCCAGTGACGGTGACTTCGCCTTCCGCGATGGCGGCGCCGGAAATGGGTGCGAGCAACGCGAAGACGAAGAATATTCCGATAAAGATGGCGGCCGCGATAAGTCCGGTTCGGATGGGTTGCCGGGCGTCGTCGAGCGGTGCCACTTCGAGCCGGCGCATCCGCCGGTCGATCCAGCGCCGGGGAAGCGACGTGCCGCCGCCGCCCAAAGACATGAAATCGAGCTTCATCGCGTCATGCCTCCGTCGGTTCGCGGGCGATCGAGCGGACGACCTCGGTCTTCACCTTGCGGAATATGCGGGCGCGGGGCCCGTCGAGCTGCAACTCGCCCTTGCAGAGCACCACCACCCGATCGACGAACGCGATCGGATTGAGCCGATGAGCGATGAGGACGATCGTCGACCCCTCCTTCTTCAACGTCGTCAGCGCCGCGCAGAGCGCCTCCTCGCCGTCCGCGTCGAGATGGGCGTTGGGCTCGTCGAGCACGAGCAGCCGCGGCGAGCCGAACATCGCGCGGGCAAGGCCGATCCGCTGGCGCTGGCCGCCGGAGAGGCCCGAGCCGCCTTCGTGCACTTTGGTTTCATAGCCTTCGGGCAGCTCGAGGATCATCTCGTGGACGTTGGCGCGGCGCGCCGCTTCCACCACCTCGTCATCCTCGGCATTGCTGAAGCGGCAGATATTGTCGCGGATCGACCCCGGGAAAAGGCCCACGGACTGCGGAAGATAGCCGACGTAACGGGAGAGATCCTCCGACGTCCACAGTCGCCCTTCGATGCCGCCGACGGTCAGGCGGCCCGAGGTCGGGCTGGTCACCGAGGTGAGCAGGCGCGCGAGGCAGGACTTGCCGGCGCCGCTCGGCCCGACGATGCCGACCGCCTCGCCGGCGGCGATGAACAAATCGACGTCCTTGAGGGCGGGTCGCTGGGCGCCGGGCGGGACATAAGTGACGCCGCTCAGCTCGATCTCGACGTCGCGGTCCGGCAGCTTGACGCGGGCGGCCCGCGCCGGCGCCATCACCAGCGCCTTCTGGACGCGGCGACCGGCCTGGACCGAATTGACGATCTGGCGCCAGCCCCCGACCGCGACCTCCAGCGGCGCCAGCGCCCGGCCGAGCAGCAAATTGGCGGCGAAGATGCTCGCGGGCAGGATATCGCCCCGGATCGCGAGCAGGGCGCCGAAGCCGATCATCGAGCTTTGCAGCCCGAGCCGAAGAACGCGTATCATTGCGGCGGCGGTCGCGCCGCGGTCGCTCGCTTCGCCCTGGCGGCGGACCATCATGTCGCGATCGACATGCCAGCGGACCGACAGCGCGTCCTCCATGCCCATCGCGCGGACGGGGCCGGCATGGCGGGCGATCGCATCGGTGAACTGGTAGCCGCGATTGGCGGCCTCGACGGCGACCCCCGCGCTGCCGCGCGTGCGGCGGTCATTCCAGAAGGCGAGCGCCAGGAGAAGTCCCGCGCCGAACAGGCTGACGAAGCCGAGCAGCGGATGGATGAGGAAGAGGACGAAGATGAAAAGCGGCATCCAGGGCACGTCGAAGAAGAATTGGGCGCCCTGTCCGGCCAAGGCGGTCCGGAACTGGTCGAGGTCGCGCAGGGCCTGAGCGTTGCGGAAGGCGGCGCCGTTGCGCGGCGCGAGATCGACGATCGCCTGGAAGACCCGATGCGCGAGCACCCGATCCAGCCGCGCGGCCGCGCGGATCAGGATGCGGGCGCGCACCGAATCGAACACGGCCATCAAGGCGAGCGCGATGACGAGGCCGACGCTGAGGCTGACCAGAGTCTCGATGCTGCCGCTCGGTATCACCCGGCCGTAAATCTGGATGAGGTAGATGGGCGAGGCGAGGAACAGGAGGTTGACCGCGCCGCTGAACGCCGCCGCCGCCCAGAGCAGCCTTTTGCACTGGCGCAGCGCCGAGGCGAACTCGTCGCCATGTTCGAGGGTCGAGGCGCGTTCGGCGCTGTCGATCGCGATGATCTCGGCGGCGGCCTCGCTGACCGCTGCCTGCGCCTCCGGCACGCCGCTCGGGCTGATCTTCTCGGCCATTTCCTATTCAAGCCCGTGCGGGATGTCGCCGGCCGGGGGATCGATCGGCAGTATCGGCAGCGGCGAGCCCGCGAGATCGGCGGCAAGACTGTCGAGCATCGTCAGGGTCGGGTCCGCGCCCCCATCGGCACTGTCGAAACCGGCGTCGCGCAGGTCGAACAGCGCGGTGACGGAGACCAGGCTGACCAAAGCGGCGATGCCACCGGCGGGATCGCTGCCGAGCAGATCCTGACCGTCGCCCTGCGCGGCCTCCAGCGTGCCGGTGACGGCGCCGAGCCCGATCGGCGGCCCGTCGACCCCGGCCGGGCCCTGCCCGATCTCCACGGTTTGGCCAGCGTCGAGAATGACCGGCGGGTCCGCGGCGGTTTCGGCGTGGACGAAGGCGAGGGCGCGCGCCGGCCCGAGACCGGCGACGAGCGGCATCACCGGGTGCGCGGCGCTCCCGAAAGACAAGACCGGGGGCGCGCCTTGCTGATCCTGAGGCAAGGGCACCTGCGCGGAGGACGCGAGGTCCGGCGTCGAAGCCGGCCCGAAGGAAAGCGGGAGCGGCGGCTGGGCGGCATAGGGGCCGAAATCCTGGGCGCCGGCGGTGAGCAGGCTATTGACGGGGCTCAGCGATATTCCGTCCTGCATGGGCGTCCTCGGCTCGGCGAAAACAGAGCGGCCGTGCCGAAAGTTCCGGCCGGCCCGCGCAAAGGACTCAGCTGTCGAGGACTTCGGTGTCGCTCGTCGAGTTCGGCAGGTCGGTCATGTGTCGGCTGCCGCCGAGGCCGAGGTCGATGCCGCCGGGATCGGCGCTGATGCTGTCGGACTGCGAGCCGAGACGGCCTCGGTGCTGGTGGATAGGCCTTCCACCGGACAAGATGGGATGTTGAAACGAAGTCCACACGGATGACTGAAATGCCGGAGGGCACGGGCCGCCAACGTCCGGCAAGTAGGAATCGGACATCGACTGTGCCGAACGGGGACGCCTGAATCTTTGCGTTTGTTGAATTCCATTCATGCTGTCAGTCGGGTCCGTGCCGCCGGAGGTGGCGGTCAATGCGAGCTTTAAAAGGCTCCCCCAACAGGAGGTTCCAATGCGCGATCTTCACGACTTCGAGCTCAAGCTCGTCAGCGGTGCCGGCTCCTCGTCTTGCCCGCCCAGCAAGAACAACAATGGCTACGGCAACGGCGCTGAATCCGGCCGTCCTCCCGGCAATTCCGGCGCCCACAACCCTCAATTGACGACCTGGAACTCCGGGCCCAAGGGCCCTCGCTGATCAGCGTCGTATTTCCAGTCACGTGAGCCGGCACAAGCCGCGTATCAGGAGGCGCCTCGGTCATTGCTGATCGAGGTGCTTCCGTGCTTGGCCGCCCTTTAATGCTAGTTTTACCGCCGGGCCTTAGGGGAGCGGCGTGGAGTTAATGCGACCCATAACGGCGCTCCTGATTGCCAACGACGGCAAACGATGTCCTGGCGGGCGCCGGCGGCTGTGCCTCACCTCCTCGCTTGCAGAGGGAAGCGAAACCGCCGTGAGGATCATCGCCATATCCACGACGGCATGTCTCATTGAGGATCATTGCGAGGCGCCTTCGGAATTGTCCCAGACCTGGCTGAAGCTCCCCCACAAAGGCCCGGTCCAAGTCCTGATCGAGCCCGCCCCGAATAACAGACTGGTCTGCACGTTCTGCCAGCCGCTCCATCCGGCTGAGGTCGAAGCGCTCTCGCGAGTAAACCCGGCACCCGTCTTGGAAGAGCAAAGGCGTCCCCGGCTTCGCTGCTCGTTCCTCTGACCCTCGCTGCACCCGACCGCACTTCAACTACCCTGGCGGCACATGCGCGGGGCCCCGAGCGGCAGCTTGTCGAGAGAATCCCGATATGAAACATGCCCTAAAAAAAGCGGGGGAGCGCGCGCGCGGCGTGGTGATATTTGAGGGGATGGCGGAAATCCGCCTGACATCATCAGGGAGTAGGTCAATGCGCGATCTCAAAACCGAGGAACTCAGCCAGGTTTACGGCGCCGGCGGCAAGGGCCGCTCGGGGGGCAGCTGCGGCTCGGGCGGCAGCAAGTCCAAGAAGAGCAAGTCCAGGAAGAGCAAGTCCAAGAAGTCCAAGAAGAAGAGCCGCGGCTATTGCTGATCCCTTCCGCCGGGGCCGCGCGCCGGCCCCGGCGGCGCCTTCACACCTTTCGGAAAGACCTTTTCGCTAAACCTGGCCGGCCGCACGCCCCCGCGGTCAAGCGTCAGAGGGTTCATTGAAACACAGACCGAACCTCACACAGTCGAAAGGCAACGAACTGCTCTGGTTGCTCGGGCAACCGCACCTCGCCGACTATCTCGACCTCGTCGCCACGAAGGTGGTCGGGGGCCGCGACATCGATCCGCGGATGCTGACCGACGAATGGCGCGCGGCCAACGATATCTTTTACGAGTTGGAGCAATGCGAGGCGGGCATTGCGGACGAAATCGACGCCGTCCCGATCGACGCCGCATTGACCCCATTGGCGGATGCGGTGCGCGCCAATGCCTGGTTCCGGGATTCCTTCGACAACCTTCCGGCCAGCTTCATGCGGGTCGAGCTGGACAAGCTGGTCGTCTCGCAAACGCACGTCGAATGCGGTTTCGCAGACATGCTCGGGACCGCGCTCGGCCCCGGGCCGGATGACGCAACCCTCTTCCAATTCTGCTTGCCGCTTGATCGTCCTACCCCCCCGGTCCGCATCCAGCGGCTTTCCGGAGATCGGTTCCTCTTCTCCTGCGCCTCGAACGACTTTCGCGCGCATCGTCCGCGCCTGCTGCGGCCGCACGAACTTGGCCCGATCGACAGCATCGGGCCGGTCGCAGCGATGGTTGGGATCATGATCGGCTTCGGATCGAACTTCATGAGCGCGATCCGGAGCGGTTCCCGCATACTTTTGCAGAACGGTTATCACCGGGCCTACACCCTGCGCCGCCTGGGGTTCACGCATGCTTATTGCGTCGTCGAGGACGTCACCCGCAAGGATGAGCTCAAGCTGACTGCCGACGACGAAGTGGCGACGGATCCGGAGTTCTATTTCGCTTCGAAACGGCCGCCCATCTTGCGGGACTTTTTTGATGAGCGGCTGGCCAAGGCGCTCCCCATGCTGCCTTCCGAGACCCAGGTCGAGGTCGAGATCAAGGTCAGGTCGTCAACGGCGACGGATTGTTAGCGGGAGCGCCTTCGGACGGCGATCGATTGCGGCGGACCTCAACGACTCCGCGGTCACGAACCTCGAGTACGATGTCGGCGAGTTCAACGAGCGCCGGGCGATGCGCTATCACCACCCGTGTGATCTGCAGGCCCGAAATCATTCGGGCGATATGGGCCTCCGTGGCTGGATCGAGATTCGCCGTTCCCTCGTCAAGGAAGAGGGCGTCAGGATCGCGATAAAGCGCGCGCGCCAGCAGAATCCGCTGCCTTTGGCCCGACGACAAGGCGGAGCCCATGTCGCTGATCAGGCTGTGATAGCCCATCGGCATATTCATGATTTCATTGTGGACCCACGCAAGCCTGGACGCGTTTTCGATCAGCCTTTGATCCGGGTGAGGGTCGAAGAAGGCGATGTTGTCAGCCAAGGTTCCGCTCAGGAGATAATCGTCCTGCATGACGGCGGCGATTCGACGACGCCAGGTGGCCATGGTGGCCGGTCCCAGCGGAACTCCGTCCACGTGGATCTTGCCCGCGCCGGGTGGGAGCAGACCGAGCAGGACGCGCATCAACGTTGTCTTGCCCGATCCGGACGCGCCGATGACGGCAACGAAACTGCCTGAGGGTATCTCGAAATCCACCTTGTCGAGGATGGGTGCTTCGGCCGGACTGTAAGCAAAGCCGAGACCCTCTATTCTGAGCGCCGGACCGGCCAGCAAGGGCTGGCGCGGCCCGCCAAGGCGAATGTCTTCCTTTTTCTCGCCGACAATGTCCGACAGCCTGTCGAGGTGCACGCCGAGCAGGCGCCATTGCTGGAACTGGCTGACGAGAGAACTGGCGCTGGAGCTGAAGTTGCTCCGATAGGCGAGGAATGCGAGGAGAAGGCCGACGGTCATGCGCTGATCCATGACGGCGAGGGCCCCGAAATAGACGGTGAGCAGAAACGACAGGCCAAAGAGGGCGTTCTCGGCCAGATCTATCTTGATGTCGACGATACGGGCTTTGTAGCTTGCCGAAATGACATCGGCATAACGGTTGCGCCAGCCATTCTCCCGCATGGCCTCATGCCCGTGGAGCTTGATCGCCCGGATCGCGCGCATCGTCTCCATCAGATAAGTTTCCTCATTGGCACGCGCCATGAGTTCTTCTTCGGTCTTGCGACGAAGACCTGGATAAAGGAGCTGCGTGACCAAGAGATATAGAAGCGTCAACGAAAGCACGATTCCGGTCAGCGTCGGGCTGATCAGCATCATCACGACCAGAGTGGTCACCAGGAGCGCGCCGTCGATGAGAATGCTCACGATGCCCTTGGTGAGCAGCGACTGGATGGGCTGGATAGAGCCGATGCGCGACAGCAGGTCGCCGACATGCCGGCGTTCAAAGAAGGCGAGCGGCAGGCGAACGAGATGCCGGATGACATTGCCCCCGAGCTGGTAGGACAGCGATTGGCCGAGCGTCAGGACGACCCAATCGCGCAGCGCCCGCGTCACCGTCGCCATGCCGTAGACCACCATGAAGCCGATCAGGAGGATGTTAAGCAGCCCGGTGTCGCCTTGACCGATCGCTTCATCGACGGCGAGCTGAATATAGAAAGGCGTGATGAGAGTCGTCAGCTGCATGAGCAGCGAAAGGACGAGAATCTGCGTGAACGGACCGCCGAAATTGCTCAGCCGACTCCACAGGTCGCTGAGCCTGGTGCGAGTGCGGGCCTCGATCGGCTTGAAATCGGCGGTGGGGGTAAGCTCGAGGGCAACGCCGGTAAAATGCCGGCCGAAGCTTTCCAGCGTCATCGTGCGGCGACCGCGCGCGGGATCCAATATGGTGACGCCACGCGCGCTCACGCTTTCCAAGACGACGAAATGATTGAGGTCCCAGTGCAGGACCGCCGGTTTCTGTAGTTTGTCCAGGTCCGTCAGATCGAGCCGAAGAGCGCGGGGCGCGAGCTCGAGATCGGACGCAATGGCCATCAATTCCTGAAGCGTCGTGCCCTGTATGGAGGTCGGATAGCGCTGGCGCAGACCCGCCAGGTTGATCCGGTGCCCATAATGGAGGGCAATCATCGCGAGGGATGCGAGTCCGCATTCCGCCGCCTCCGATTGCAGCAGCGGGCGCATGCGCCGCGACCAAGGCCACTCGATCCCGCTCATGATCCGATCGCCGAACGAATCGGGCCGAACAGCACCTGCCAGAGGCTGCGTTCCTCCAGCACAAGATTGGCGCTCAGGGTCATTCCCGGCCGCATCGCGCGCTGATCTGCCGGCACTCCCGGGGCCATTTCATCTATCCGGACCCGAATCCGAAAGACCGGTTCCTCGATGCCGAGGTTGGCGTCGAGATTGGTCGGCTCCGTCGGCACTCGCGAGACGGCGGTGATGGTGCCGCGCCCCGCACCATATTTTTGATAGGGGAATGCGTCGAAGAACAGCCGCACCTGCTGACCCGGACGTGCGAAGCCAACCGCTCGGGAAGGCGCATAGAGCCAGACTTCAAGGTGGCTGCCGCGCGGAACGATGGTGACCAGCGAGCGATCTGTGCGGGCCCGCTGCCCCACCTCCACGCTGACGTCGCCGACCTCTCCGTCAATCGGAGCGGTGAGGACGAGCCGGTCCGTGCGCATGAGCTCTGCTCGTTGCTCGGCGAGCGCCGCGCGCTGGGCGATCAGGATCGAGCGGGTGCGATTCGTCTCCAGCGAACGCTGCGGAAGCTGAGCTTCCGCCGCCCTCAGTGCCTCGCGCTGCGCGATCAGGCGCTCGGTGAACGCCTCCACCTCTGCCCGCCTCGCCAACAGGCTCGATCGGCTGTCCTCCACCTGGCGTTGCGTCCCCGCCCCCTGCCTCGCGAGCTGGACTGCACGACGTGTCGCCGCCTCGGCGAGCCGAATTTGCCCGGTCGCGATGCCGCGTTGCCGTTCCAGCGACGCTATCGCCGCGGCCAGGCTCTCCCGCTGCTGCACGAGGCGCCGTTCCTCCGCGGTTCCGATCTCGCCCGCGAGTTCGACCTGGCGCGCGAGTTCCGCATCCTGATTTGCGATTTCCGAAAGCTGCGCCGCAACGCCGTTCCTTCCCTGCGCGATGGACAGGGTCACCAGCGGCGTACCCGCAGCGATGACCTGGCCGTCGCGGACATGAATTTGTTCGATGTCGGAAGGCGTCGACGGATATACGCGCGCGATACCCGCGTCATAAGAGACGATACCCCGGACCCGCGTGCTGCTGGCATAGCTGCCGAAGATCAATATCCCGACAATGATTGCGGCGACGATCAGGACCAGGCGAGTATAGAGGCGGGACGACGGAGGGACCGCGGCCACAACCGTGCCGGCAAGCCTGTCGCGGCTGGCGTCGACCACCTCCATTCGGAAAAGCTGCTTGTTCATACCCCGCCACGATGACCGCTGATCGAAAGCGTCTAGCGTGCAGTCATAAAAAGGCGGTTAACCGTCTTGATACCATGGATGCATCGAGCGCCGGCGTGGCTTATCCAAAATTAACCGCGGTCCGTTAGGTTCGGATCATGCGGGAACGACCTGTGACCAACCGCGCTGCGCTGCGCTTCCTGATACCGCTCGCAGCGGCCGGCTGCGTGCCGCATGCGCGGCTTGAGGTCGCGCCCGATTTGCTGTCCACGCAGTGGACCCAGTCGGAAGAAGTCCTTCCCTCCCCTCGTCATGCGGAGCCGGTGGCGGCGGCAACGAGCCTGGGACAGGCGCTGGCTTCCCCCGAACTGGAAACCTTGATTGCGCGTGCGAGCGAAGCGAATGCCGACGTCCGCATCGCCCAGGCCCGCGTCCGCCAGGCCCGCGCCCTGTTTCGGAGTGCGCGCGGCGCGATGCTCCCGGCGGTCAGTGGATCGGCGGGCCTAAGCGGGACGCGAACGCAGCGCACCGGCGATCCGTTCGATTTCAGCGACGCCTTCGGCGGCCTCGATATTTCCTTCGATCTCGACCTGTTCGGGGGCGGACGGGCCGAGCGCAGCGCGGCCAGGCATCGTCTGCGGGCGACCGAATTCGATCGCGAAACGGCCCTTCTTGTCGTCCAATCGGAAGTGGCGCGCGCTTATGTGCAGCGGGCTACTCTGGCGGCCCGCATCGCGCTGCTCGACCGCAACATCGAACAGGCCCGGGATCTCGAGCGCATAATCCGCGCGCGCTTCGCTGCGGGGGACGCCACGCGCGTCGATTTGGGATTGCAGACGATCCAGGTCCGTCAGCTGCAGACGGAGCGATTACGCCTCGATCAGGCGCTCGACCGCACGCGCACTGCGCTCGCTGTCCTCGTTGGCGAAGAGGCGCCCCGATTCCGGCATGCGCCCGCGCAGCTGGACTCGCTGAGGCCTCCCGTTCTCACTGTCGCGCCGCCCTCGGAGCTGCTGGTGCGCCGTCCAGATATTCGCGCGGCCGAATCCCGGATAAATGCAGCCGGCGGCGACGTCCAACAGGCCCGCGCCGCCTTCTTCCCGAGAATCCGGCTATCCGCCAGCGCGCTGGGGCAGGCCGCGAGCCTTTCCGGCCCGCTTAGCAGTACGTTCTCGCTCGGCGCCGACCTGCTTGCGCCGATCTTCAACAGGGGGCGCCTGCGCGCGAATCTGGAGCTGTCGGCAGCCCGCCAGGTCGAGAGCGTCGAAACCTATCGGCAGGTGCTGCTTGCGGCTTTAGCCGAAGTCGAAAATGCGCTGGCCGCGGTTCAGCGCTCGGCCGCGCGCGAAGACCTCCTCAGCGAGGTGGTGGCAGAAGCACGTCTGACCGCGCGGCTCGCACGGCTTCAATATGTCGGGGGCGAGTCCGATCTCCAACGCGTCCTCGACGCCGAACAAAATCTGACCGAAGCCGAGGACGCACGCGCGATCGCGCGACAGGAACGCTTCGAAGCGGCGATCGATTTGTTCACGGCTTTGGGGGGCGCGACCACTTCAAACTAGGTCGGCGTCATTTGGATACCTGCCGCCACGCTGTGTCAGGAAGCAAGGCGTCGAAAAGCAGGAGATTCTGCGACCGGACATAGCGACTCTGTCGTCGCGTATCCACGCCCATCCGGGGACCGGCAGGAACCCGCCACCATTGACACAGCTTGCGCGAACTTGCCCGGAAGAAAGGGCATGCTGCATCGAACGCGTCGCGCGCGCTCATTCGGTCAATCCGGAATGTCGGCGAATGTCGGGCTGGTGGACAGGGCTGGATTCGAACCAGCGTACGGGAAACCCGGGCAGATTTACAGTCTGCTGCCTTTAACCACTCGGCCACCTGTCCAGTGGAGCGCGATAGAGGAAGGCGGCTCCATTGGCGAAAGCCGTCGGCCCTGTCAACGCACCCCTGTCAACGCGCGCCCTCGGCGGCGCGTCACGCCCAGAGCGCGGCCATCGCTTCGGCGAAGCCATGCCACCAGCCGGTACCCATCACCGCCATCATCACGATCTGGCTGGCGACCATCGCCCCGCCGCCGAAGATCCACACCCGATGCACGCGTCCCCGCGTCCGCCAGTCGTAGAGGATGCCGGCGATGATGATCAGATCGGGGCCGAAGATGAAGGTCAGGGGCGCCCCGCTCTGAATCGGGCCCAGCGGGATGCGCGCGACTGCGGCGCCGAGCAGGGCGACGCTGGAGAGTAGGATCAGCCTTTTGTGGGTCTCGGCACGATTGCGCCACAGCACAGCATAGAAGATCGTGACCGCGAAGCTGTTGATCGCGAAAAACGGCACCGCGTAGAAGACGTAGGGATCGCCGAGCCCGCGGAAGCCGCCGTGCATCGCCGCGATCGCCGCGAAATTGCCGAGCGCGACCATCGCCGTCGCGATGCAGGCACCGAAAATGCCGAGTTTTCGGTGCAGGGCGGCGTTGCGCGCGGCGATCAGCATCGGCTGAACCGCCATCAGGGCAATCCAGATGCTGAACACGGCCCCGTGCAGATAGAGCAAGAGCCCCATGTCCGGCGTGGTCGGCGGGACCGTCATCCAGCGCGAGAAATAGAAGCTCGCGGAAAAGCCCCAGACCACGGTCGCGGCGGCGGCAAGCCCCATCGCAGCGTAGAAAATGCGGTCGCTGCGCATCCGCGTCGACGGAGATGCGATCGTGGCCATGATTCCCCCCTTTGGCTTCGCCCGAGGATATCATCTCCCTTGCGCTTGCCAAGCGTCGCCGCCGCCGTCATTGCGGCGCCGATGCGACGCAAGGCCCGCCAGGCGACCAAGGCCGAGAACAGGCCCCGTTTCTGGGGCCGCCACGCGGTCGCCGCCGCGCTCGCCAATCCGGAGCGCCGGATCGTTCGGATCTGGGCGACGCGCGAGGCGGCCGCCGAGCATGACATAGACGGGGCGATCCCGGTGACCTTCGCCGACGTCGCCGACATGGGCCGGCTGGTGCCGCGCGACGCGCCCCATCAGGGCATCGTCGCCGAGGTCGAGCGGCTCGAGGACCTGCTGCTCGCCGACCTGCTCGATCTGGCCGAGGACCGCCGGCCGCTGCTCGTCCTCGATCAGGTCACCGATCCGCACAATGTCGGCGCGATCCTGCGCTCGGCGGCCGCCTTCGACGCGCTCGGCGTGGTGACGCAGGACCGCCACGCCCCGCCAGAATCGGGCGCGCTCGCCAAGGCAGCCAGCGGCGCGCTCGAGACGATGCCCTGGGTCCGCGTCGTCAACCTCGCCCGCGCCCTCGACGACATCGCCGCCGCCGGCTTCTGGCGGATCGGCCTGGCGGGGCAAGCGGAGATGACGCTGGCCCAAGCGCTCGGTCCCGCCCGCGTCGCTTTGGTGCTGGGCGCCGAGGGCGAGGGCATGCGCCACAACACCCAAAGCCATTGCGACGCGCTGGCGCGCCTGCCGATCAGCGGCGTCGAGAGCCTCAACGTCTCCAACGCGGCGGCCGTGGCTCTCTACGCGGCGAGCGTCGCTTAGGGGGCAGTTACTTTTCCACGCGGCCTAGTCAGCTTTCGCACCGTCATCGGAAAAGTAACTGTCCCATTCAGTCCTCCGGCGCGATCGTGACCCTGAGGCCGTCCAGCTCCGGCGTGAACAGCAATTGGCAGGAGAGGCGGCTGGTTTCGATCTTGTGGTCGGACGTGTCGAGCAGATCCTCCTCGTCGGCGCCCCGCGGCTTGAGCCGGTCGGCCCAGTCCGGGTCGACATGGACGTGGCAGGTCGCGCACGAGCAGCAGCCGCCGCACAAAGCGAGCAGCTCGTCGAAGCCGTTGTCGCGGATATTCTCCATCACGCTCCAGCCGATGCGCGCCTCGACGGTCTTCTCGGTGCCGTCGCGGGTGACGATGGTGAGGCTCGGCATATTCATCCTTGGCGGCAAGAAAGGGGAAGGCGTTCGCCGCGCCCTATGCTAGGCGCCCGGCCTGAGCGCAAGGCGGGAGCGGATATTGGGCATCAAGGCGGAGGATCTCGAACGGTCGCTGAACGCGCTGGGCGCGATCGAGCCCGCCTTCGCGGCGGCGTTGGCGCGGGTCGGCGTGCCGGAGCCGCGCATCGGCGAACGCGGCTATGTGACCCTGTTGCGCGCGATCATCGGCCAGCAGGTGTCGGTCGCCTCGGCGACCGCGATCTGGAACAGGCTCGACGCCGCCACCGGGGGCGCCGCCGATCCGGCCAACATGGCAAGGACGAGCGACGAGGCCCTGCGCGGCGCCGGCCTCTCGCGCCAGAAGATGAGCTATGTCCGCAGCCTTTCCGAGGAGGTGCTCTCCGGCCGGCTCGACTTCGACAAGCTCCCGGCCGACGACGAGGGGGCGATCGCCCATCTCGTCGCGGTCAAGGGCATCGGCCGCTGGACCGCCGAAATCTATCTGCTGTTCGCCGAAGGCCGCCCCGACATCTTCCCGGCCGGCGACCTCGCCGTCCAGATCGAGATCGGCATCATCCTCGGCCTCGACGGCAAGCCGACCGAAAAGGCGATCCGCGCGCTCGCGGAACCCTGGCGCCCGCACCGCGGCGCGGCGGCGGTGTTCGCCTGGCACCACCGGCGGGCGGGAGCGCCGGCGGTCTAGCTATTCCGCCGCCTCGCGGAAGAAGGTGCCGCTCTCGCGCATCGCCGGGAAGGCGTCGGGATAGCCGTAATTGACCACGGCGCGCAGGCGATAGGAACTCTGCGCCGGGGGCCGGTTGGGCGGCACCGGGCAGGGCGGGATCATCCGCGGCCGCGCCTGCGGGCGCCGGACCACCATGTCGCGGAACCATTCGCCGACATAGGTGCCGTCGAACCGGTGCACCCGGCAGCCGACGATCCGCCCCAGAGGCGCGCCGGTAAGGTCGTAAATGGTGGTTTCGAACACGAAGCCGACGGGGTCGCCGTCGGTGGAATACACATACATCGCCACGGTTACAGGTCCCCGCCCGGGCGCGCGCCTACCTGCCCCACCCGTCGCGCCACCTTGTCCGATCCCGGGGCCCGTGGAAAGCGAAAGGTGAGCATTGCTGCGACGACTTGTTTTCGGAAGAAGGCGGGCGGAATATAGAACGCGGCGAACCATGCGCGAACATGCCGCCAAGTCGTTGCAGGAGCGTTACAAAAATGAACAGACTCGCAATCGGGGCAGTGGCCGCCATGATCTTCGCCGCAGCCGGGCCCGGTCTCGCCCGGCCCGGCGCCGCGCCGGCTCAACCCCCGGCCGGCAGGTCCCCGCCCGCGACCACGCCGCTCGCGACCCCGCCGCCCGCCGGCACGACGCCGCCGGGCCCGGGCACCGCCACGCCGCCGGCGAGCACGCCGGCCGTCCCCGAGCCGGCGCCGCCGGTCGAGACGCTGCCGGTCGCCAACCAGCCGGTCCAGCAGGCGCCGCCGCCGCCAGCGCCGATCACCATCCCGCCCGACGCCAATTATCCCAACGGCTTCCAGGACCCGGTCGCGCCCTTCGAAAACAGCGTGCGCGCCGACAATGACCGCGACGCCGGCTTCCCCTGGGGCCTGCTCGGTCTGCTCGGCCTGCTCGGCCTCGTCCCTTTGGTGCGCGGCTACGGCCACCGCACGGTCGCCGAACGCGAGGTGCGGCGGGAGAGGGATTAGGATGGACCCACAATCGTGCGACATCCCCTCCCGCTCATCCTGAGTAGGGACTGAGCGAAGTCGAAGGGGCCCGTATCGAAGGGCCCGGCGGAAAAGCAATGCGTCCTTCGATACGCCGTTTCGACAAGCTCAACGGCTACTCAGGATGAGCGGGGTGGACGGATGCGTTCCCGTCGCCCCGTCAACACTTCTTGCACCTCTGTCCTCTATTGGGACGCCCTAAAATCGGGGGGCGCGGAGCGTGCGCGGCAAGGCTATGCGACGCTCTGGGAAGCCTTATCCCGGGGAGCGGACATGGCCTTGAGCGTGCGGACGAGAGGAAGACCCGTGCGCCGCGGCTTCGCCTGGGCGCGGCTCGGCCTGATCCTGCCGATCGCGTCGTGCGTGCCGGCCATCGCCGTTCCGGGACCGGCCGCGCAGCTCCCCATCACCGGCACCGCCGCTTATGCGGCCGCGCCGTCCGCCGCGGGCGCGCAGACCGGCGTGCTGCCCTCGCTGGAAGCGGGGGGCCCCGGATTGTCGCTGGCCGGCAGCACCGCCATGGCCGCCAATTTCAACCTGCCGATCGCCGGCCTGCCCAATCCCGCCGCCGCTTCCTACGCCTTTCGCGCCGCGACCCCGCTCGATCAGATGCGCTCGCTCGATTGCCTGACCCAGGCTGTCTATTACGAAGCCGGCAACCAGAGCGAGGACGGCCAGCGCGCGGTCGCCCAGGTCGTCATCAACCGCGTCCGCCACCCGGCCTGGCCGAACAGCGTCTGCGGCGTCGTCTATCAGGGGCCGATGCGCGCCGGCGGCGGCTGCCAGTTCACCTTCACCTGCGACGGCTCGCTCGGCCGCGCGCCGATGCCGGCGCTCTGGGCCCAGGCCCGCCGCGTCGCCGCCGAAGCACTTGCGGGGCGTACCTTCGCGCCCGTCGGCATGTCGACCTTCTACCACGCCAATTACGTCTTCCCGTCCTGGGCGCCGCGCCTGGTCAAGACCGCGGTGATCGGCGCGCATCTCTTCTACCGCCTGCCCGGCCTCGCCGGCGCGCCCGGCGCGTTCAGCGACGCTTATTCGGGCGGCGAGCCGGCGGTGCGCGGCTCCTCCTACATGGCGCGCTCGAACAACGCCGCCGCGATCCCCGCCGTGGCCGCCGCCCAGCCCTGGGCCGCGCCTACCGCCGCGCCCCGGCTCGCCGCGCCGGTCCCCTCCGACATCCCGCAGGATACACGCTGGGCGCCGACCAACCTGCCCGCCTCCACGATCCGCGAGGAATATCGCGAGTCCGGCCAATGGCGCACCGACGCGCCCGCCGGCGTGGCGCGACACTGAAAAGGGGACAGTCACTGTGACTGTCCCCTTTCACCCGATCCGGGTCAGCCGCGCCGCCGTCTTGGCGAGGCCGGGGACGCCGGCCAAGCCCAGCATCAGCCGCCGCCGCCACGGCGCTTCCGCCATATGGCGAAGCGTCTCGGCGATCGCCACGGGCCGCTTCGCCCGCTTGGCGAAATCGCGCTGATGGGTTTCGGCGCCGTCGCCGTTGAGGCAGGCATTGGCGGCCGCCACGCCGCTCGCCAGCGCGACCGCGATGCCGTCGCCGGCAAGGCTGGCGATCACCGCCGCCTGGTCGCCGACCCGGAACAGGCCCGGCGCGGTCGTGCGCGCGCGCCAGCCATAAGGCACGCCGGCAATCGCTTCCCATAATAGGGGAATTGTCCCACCCATCCGTTCGGCCAGCAGCGGCGCCTCCCGTATCAGTGCGCCGAGGAAAGCGTCGCGACCCTCCGCCATCCGCGCCTGGGCGACCGACAGGCAGAGATTGGCCATCCCGTCCTCCTGGACGAGAAGCCCGGCATAACCGCCATCGTAGAGGTGGAGCTCGATCGTCCCGGCCAGGTCCGCGCGAGGCGGCACGGCGGCGCGCAGGCCGACCGAGAGGGGCCGCGCGCCGACCTCCCGCGCGACGCCGCGCAACTCGTGCTTTCCCGTCGCCAGGAACAAGGCGTCGGCGGCCATTTCGGCGCCGTCGTCGAGCCGGACCATATCGCCCTCGATCGCCCGCGCCGCGCGTCCGCGCAGCACCGTCGCGCCGGCCTCCTCGGCCATCGCCAGCAGGGTCGCGTCGAGCCGGCGACGCGAAAGCCCGGCGGCGGCGCGCGGCAGCGCCGTCTCGACGATTCTGGTGCCGGCGATCAGCCGCAGCCGGTGGATCGGCCGCGCGCCCAGCGCGGCCGGATCGAGCCCCAGCCGCTTCAGCGCCGTGATCGCGTCCCAGCCGAGGAAGCCGCCGCAGACGAGGTCGCGCTCGCCCGGGGAGCGCTCGATCAACACCGGCATCGCGCCGCCCCGCGCCAGCGCGATCGCCGCCGAGGCGCCGGCCGGCCCGCCGCCGACGATCAAAGCAGCCGTTCGACGCACAGCCGGAAGGGGAAGCGGCGCACGATCCTGGGCGCGGCCGGATCGGGCAGGCCCGCTTCGTCGATCAAGGCGCGCCAGTCGGCTGGCCGGAACCCGCGCGCGATCGACAATTGCCCGTCCTCGCGCACCATCCGGTGCCAGCCCATCACCCTGCAGAGCAGCGGAAAGCCGTAATAAGCGAAAGCATGGCGATGAATGTCGTTGACCATCCAGCCGCGGACCGCGCGCGCCTCCATGAAGCCGAGAAAATCATGGATCTCGCGATCGCTCATATGGTGGGTGACCGCGCTCGAGATGATGAAGTCGATCGGCCCGGCGACCTCCTTATAGTCGCCGGTGCGATATTCGATCGGCCAGTGCATCGGCGTCGCCGCGCTTGCGATCGCGGCGCTCTTGGGATTGAGATCCACGCCGATCAGGTCGACCGCAATGTCCCTGCGCTTCGCCCAGCGCGCGATCGCGCGCAGCATGTCGCCATAGCCGAAGCCGACGTCGAGCAGCCGGAAGGCCGGCACGTCGCCGATCCCGCGGGCGAGGAAATTAAGGGTCGGGCGCGCCGAGCCGGTCCAGGCGTTGACCCGGCTCAGGTCGTGCAGCACCGCTTCGTAGGTTTCGGGGTCGAGCGCGGGATCGTCCATCTGCTCCGCCTGGCGGGAGCGGACGGAAAGCCTGTTCATGCAGCCTGCTCGAAGTGGAAGCCCTCGGCGGCGAGACCGGGCCCGAAGGCGATGGCGACGCCCTTGCCGGTGTCCGGCCGGTCGATCAGCTCGGCGAGCACGAACATCAACGTCGCCGACGACATGTTGCCGTAGCGCGCGAGCACGTCGCGCGACGCCCAGAGCGAGCCCTGCGGCAATTCCAGCCCCTTCTCGACCGCGTCGAGGATCGAGCGGCCGCCGGCATGGACCGCCCAGCTCGTCACCTGGTCCGGCCCCCAGCCATTGTAGAGGACGTTGCGCGTGCTTTCGTCCTCCAGCGCATGCTGGATCCGGCCGGGCACTTCGCCGGACAGGGTCATCTCGAAGCCGGTGTCGCCGATCTGCCACTGGATCAATTCGGCCGAATCCTCGAGCGGGGCGGAGAAGAGATGGCTCATCTCCAGGCCTTTCGGCTCAGCGGTGACGAGCGCGGCGGCGGCGCCGTCGCTGAACTGAAGCATGGCGAGCAAGGATTCGAGCTGCTGGGTCTCCTGCAGGTGGAGCGAGCATAGCTCGACGGTCACCGCCAGGACCCGCGCCTCGGGCTCGGAGCGGACGATATGGTAAGCGGTCCTGAGCGCCGAGACCGCCGCATAGCAGCCCATGAAGCCGATTTGGGTGCGCTCCACCTCCGGCATGCCGAGCGCGCGGGCAATGATCTGGTCGACGCCGGGCGCGACGAAGCCGGTGCAGCTCGCCACCACGAGGTGGGTGATGCCGTCCAGCGCGACCTGCTCGCTCAGCTTCGCGATCGCGGCCAGGGCCAGCTTCGGCGCCTCCTCGGCATAGCAGGCCATCCGTGTCCCGGTCGTCGGCGCGGGGCCGTGATAGAAGCCGCCCGGCTGGTTGTGCATCTGGCCGCCGGGCGGCGGCAGCACCGACCAGCGATGCTCGATGCCGCTGCGGTCCGCCATCCGCATGAACAATTTGCGCAGGCGCGGGTCTTCGACCTGCCCTTCCGCCCAGTCGATGAACAGCTTGTGGACGTCATGTTCGGGAACCACGCCGGCCAGGGCGTTTATGAAGGCACTCTTGTCACTCACCTATGTTCCTTCGCGGACCAGACGCCCCCGACCCATCAACGGCTACGCCCGCTATAGGCTCCGTGGCAATGAGAGACTTACCCGGCTACGGGCGGGCAGCGGTTCCAGCCCGGGCCGCGCACGACCCGCCCCGGCGTGGCGCCGGTCGGCTCGCCGCCGGCGAGCACCTGGCGGCCGTTGACGAAGACGTGGCGCATGCCCACCGCATAAGCGTGCGGCGCCTCGAAGGTGGCGCGGTCGGCGATCGTCGCCGGATCGAAAATGGCGAGATCGGCATAGAAACCGGGCCTGAGCGACCCGCGCTCCCTGATGCCGAGATGCGCCGCCGGCATCGCGGTCAGGCGGCGAACCGCCTCCTGCAAGCTGATCAGCCGCTCGTCGCGGACGTACCGGCCGAGCAGCCGCGCGAAATTGCCGTAGGTGCGCGGATGCGGACGCGCGTTCAGGAACACGCCTTCATTGGCGACGCTGGCCGCGTCGGAGCCGAAGCTCATCCAGGGCAAGGCGACCTCGCGGCGGACATTGTCCTCGCTCATCAGGAAATAGATGGTGCCGACCCGGCTGCCGTCCTCGACGACGAGGTCCATCATCGTCTCTTCGGGGCTGGTGCCGCGCTCGCGCGCGACCTCGGCGAGCGTCCGCCCCGCATAATGGCGCAGCGCCGGATTGCGGAAGTCGGTGAACATCATGCCGCCCGCGCCGGCACCGTGATAGAGATTCTCCCAGCCCTGGCCCGGCCGTCGCATCTCCTCGGCGACCCGCGCGCGAATGGCGGGATCGCGCAGCCGCTGGAGCCAGGCCTCGCGCCCGCCGGCCTGCACCCACAGCGGCATCGACGCGTCGAGCCCGGTCGCGCCGGCGACATAGGTGTACATGTCGGCGCTGATCCTGAGGCCGGAGGCGCGCGCCGCCTCGATCCGCCGGATCACCTCGTCATAGCGCCCCCAATTGTCGCGCCCGCCCATCTTCAGATGATAGATTTCGGCCGGCGCGCCGGAGCGGCGGGCGATCTCGATCAGCTCGTCGACCGACTGGAGGATGCGGTCGCCCTCCGAGCGCATATGGCTGATATACATGCCGCCGCAGCGTCCCGCCTCGCTAACCAAAGCGACCAGCTCGTCGGTCTCGGCGAAGCTGCCGGGCGCGTAGATGAGCGAGCTGCCGACGCCCATCGCCCCCTCGTTCATCGCCTGGCGCACCAAAGCGCGCATTCGGGCGAGCTGGGCCGGATCGGGGTCGACGTCGCCCTCGCCAAGCTCGTGGACCCGAACCGTCGCCGCGCCGACGAAGCTCGCCACGTTGGGGGCGATGCCGCGCCGCTCGAGATGCTCGAGATATTGGCCGAGGCTGGTCCAGGCGATCGGATAGCGGATATCGTCCTGCCGCGAGAGCGCGCTCGCCTTCATCGCCTCGTTGAGCGGACCCATCGACCAGCCTTCGCCCATCACTTCGAGGGTGACGCCCTGGCGGATGTCGCTCTGGCTGCGGCCGTCCTCGATCAGGCTTTCATTCGCCCAGCTCAGCATGTTGATGAAGCCCGGCGCTACCGCCAGCCCGCGCGCGTCGATCTCGCGCGTGCCCCGGGCGCCGATCCGGGGCGCCACCGCGACGATCCGGTCGCCCCGGATGGCGACATCGCCGGTGAAGGGCGCGCCGCCGGAGCCGTCATAGACGGTGCCGCCGCGGATGAGGACGTCGTAGACCGTGGCCGGCGCGGCGCTGCCGCCCAGCAGGAAGGCGAGCAGCAGCAGCGCCAGCGGACGCTTCATCTGCCGCCGCCCAGCGCCAGGGCAAGGTCGTGGATATGGTCGATCGCGGCATAGAAGCTTGCCGCCGGAATGCGCTCGTTGAGGCCGTGCGCGAACATCTCGTCGGGGCGGATGAAGACGCCCGAGCTCGCCCAGGTTGGGATGCCGGCGCCGCGGTAGATGAGGCCGTCGGTGCCGCCCGATTCGAGATAGGGCGAGATGGCGACGCCCGGATAGCGGCGGTGAATCGAGGCGGCGATGGCGGCGTCGACCTCCGCGCGCGGCTCCGAGACCGCGCTCAGCTCGGGCGCGCCCATTCTCTCGACCCGCACCGCCTCGTTGCCGATCGCCGCGGCCAGGGCCTGGCGCACCGCCTCGGGCTGGATGCCCGGGAAGATGCGGCAATTGACCACGGCGGAAGCGCGCTGCGGCAGCGCGTTCTGGGCGTGGCCGGCATCGAGCATGGTGGCGATGCAGGTCGTCCTGGTGGTGCCGACATATTCGGGGCTGTGGCGCAGCGCCTCGGCCGCCTCTTCATCCTCGGGATTGGCGGCGAAGCGGGTCAGCATCGCCCCAGCGGCGCCCGGCACGATCCGGCCGAGCGTGCCGAGATACTGGCGGGTCAGCGCATTGGCCATGACCGGGAAGCGATATTGCTCGACCCGGAGCAGGGCCCGGGCCAGATCGTAGATCGCATTGTCGTCGCGCGGCCGGCTCGAATGGCCGCCGGGGTTGGTGATCGTCAGCCTATAGCTGGCGAAGGTCTTCTCGGCGCCCTGGATCAGATAGACGAGCGGCCGGCCGCCCGGCCCGATCATGCCGCCGCCGGCATCGGTGTTGATCGCATAGCGGGCGCCCCGCACCCAGGGATGGGCGGCGACCAGCCGGGTCGTGCCGAACGTCGTCTCCTCGTCGCCGATGAAGGCGAAGACCAGCGTCGTATCCGGCGTGTGATTGGCGGCGCGCATCCTCAGGATGGTTGAGATCATCGCGGTGACGCCGGTCTTGTTGTCGAGCACGCCGCGTCCGAACATGGTGCCATTCTCCTCGACCAGAGCGAACGGGCTGCGTTGCCAATCCTCGGGCCGCGCGTCGACCACGTCCATATGGGCGGAGAAGAGGATCGGCCGCGGATGGGGGCGGCGGCGGTAATCGTCGCCGCGGACCATCACCAGCAGTGCCGCCGTCTCTTCGTGCGGGATCACCACCATGTCCGCGTCCGTCACGCCCCCAGCGCGCAAGGTCTGCTGGATATAGGCGATCATCGGCGGCACCTGGCCGTGGCCGGCGGCGGTGCGGAACGAGACCAGCCGTTCAAGGATCTGACGCGCCTGGCGCTGGTAAGGCGCGTCCTGCGCGGCGGCGGGGGTGGCGGCGGCGAGCGCCAGGAACGCCAAAAGGACACGACGCAGCATAAGCCCCTCCCCCATCATTCCAGCGCAAGCTGGAATCTCACTTTTCTTGGGGCAGGTGGACGGAAAAAGGAAGGGAGACTCCAGCTTTCGCTGGAGTGACGAACCAGGTTCGGAAGCAAACAAAAAATGGCGGGCGGCCTTTGGGGGGCGCCGCCCGCCATTCCCTAGTTCATGCCGCGCTCAATCGTGGCGGCCGGCGCGCATCCGCTCGGCGGCCTCGCGCATCTCGCGCGCGCCCTCGCGCATGCCCGCGGCGCCTTCCTGCATGCCTTCCGCCGCCTCGAGCAACTCCTCGTGGGTAACTGTGCGGCCGCGCGCCCGCTGGCGGGCGATCTCGGCCTCGCGATAGGAGCGGTCGCGGAACCGTGCCGCCTGCTGCTCCATGCGCTGGGCGCCCTGCTCCATGCCGGCGGCACCATGCTCCATGCCGTCGGCGCCGGAGCGCATCGAGGCTGCGATGGCGGGCCGCACGGCCTGGGCGGCGCGCTGCGCCTCGCGGACGGCGAGCGCGATCCGCGGCGCCTGGGCGCGAATCTCGGCCTGAGCGGCGCGAACCTGGGCTTGGGATGCCCGGATCTGGACCCGGGCCTGATCGATCGCGCGGCGGACCTCGACGCGAACGCGCTGGCGCTCCTCGTTGCTCATCCGGTGCATTTCGGGTTCGACCTCGCGCAAGGCTTCCTCGACGCTTCGCCCGATCTCGTCCGGATCGACCGAGGCCAAGGCGGTCGAGACGATCTCGGGAATGCGCGGCAACACCTCGGACAGCGCCTCGTTGACCTCGGCCGACACGTCGGGAATCTCCGCGAGCGGCGCCGGCGCGGCGGGCGGCGGCGGGACGCCGGGCACCAAAGGAACAGCCGGAGGCGCGGCCGGCGCATGCGGCGCCGGAGGCGCGGCCGGCGGCTGCGCAGCCTGGACGAGCTGCACGGCGGCGATCGGCATTGCGATGCCGACGCACAGGACGACGGCGATCTTGGTCCAGGCGGAGCCCTGCGGACGCTCGCGCCGGTCGAGGATCGCCCGGATCCGCCGGCCGAGCGCGCTCTGCTTGGGCGCGATCGAATTGGCGGGAATCGCGCGGCCCGTGACTTGCGCCCAGGAGAGCAAAGTCTGGGCATAGCGGGCCGGCTCGACATGAGCGGCGGCCTCGCAATCCGCGGCCTCCTCGGCCTGCTGGACGATCTCGCGCTCGAGCAACCAGACCAGAGGGTTGAACCAGAAGACGGCCGCGGCGATGCGCGTGGCGATCAGCGCCGGCCAGTCGCGCCGGGCGACGTGCGCCAGCTCATGGGCCAGGATCGAGTCCGCCTCTTCGGGCTCGGCCAGCGTGTCGGGATCGATCAGGATGACCGGCCGCCGCCAGCCCCAGCTCAACGGCGAAGGCAAAGCGTCGGAAACCATCAGCCGCGCCCGCCCGTCGCCGCGTGCCCGGTCGAACGCCGCCAGCCATTCGGGGCAGGTCACGTCGCGCGCGTCGCGCGTCCAGCGGCGCAGCATGAAGAGGCCCGCGAGCAGCCGGCCGGCGACCATCAGCAGGCCGCCCAGATAGACGAGGAGCACGAGCGGCGTCGGATCGTCCCAGATGGTCGGCGCGGCCGGCTCGGACGCCGTCGCCGCCGGCAACTCGGCGAGCGGCAGCGACGGCCCGGGGACATAAGCGAGATCGGCAGCCGGCGCGAGCGCGGCGGCGGCGGGCGAAGCGGCCTCGGGCGCGGCCCAGGCCTCGATCGGCAGCGCCGGGAGCGCCACCGCGATCAGCGGCAACGCCAGCAGCATCGCCGCGCCGATCCTCAGCACCAGCGCCCGGTCGGACGCGGCCCGGGAGCGCAGGACATAGGCCAGCGCCAGAGCGGCGCCGGCGATCAAGGCGGATTTCCAGGCCATTTGGACAAAGAAGGACACGTCCATCACTCACGCTCCCTGGCTTCATCGATCGCCTTTTGCAGGGCGTCGATCTCGTCGGTGGACAGGCTCTTGGTGAGCCCGAGCAAAGCGGTCGCGGCATTGGCCGCCGATCCGTCGAAGAAGGTCCTGACCATCTGCTTCATCGCCGATTCGCGGACCTTGGCGGGCTGCGGCACGCTTTGATAGACATAGGCCTGGTCGACCATGCGATGCTTGATCACGCCGCGCGCTTCGAGCCGGGTCAGCAGGGTGCGCACCGCCGAATAAGAGGGCGGGTCCTGCATCGCCCCGCGCAGCTCGGCCGCGGTGGCCTCACCGGCGCTGCACAGCAATTCGAACAGCTCGCGTTCGCGTCTTGGAAGGGAATCGATCATCATGCTTTTCACCTGCTACACACGTAGCATGTCACATTTGTGGCAGGATGCAAGCGCTTTTCGTCGCGCCCCGCTTTCGTTTCGCCGCCGGAAGATGAAGCTCGGGTGAATTGCCGCGCTTTCCCGCCAGCGACTCTCGTCATTCCAGCGAAAGCTGGAATCTCACTTTCCTTTGGGCGGCGTGGTACAGGCAAAGGGATTCCAGCTTTTCGCTGGAATGACGGGGAGGTCAGCGCGGATATTTCTCGTCCATATGAGCGAGCGCCGCGACGATCAGCTCCTCGAGCACCGCTTCGTCGACGTCGCTCAATTTCTTGATGTAGAGGCAGACCTTGCCGGTCTTGTGCTTGCCCAGCCGCGCGAGCCGCGCCTCCTGCTCGGCGCCCCCGGTCAGCACGTAGAGCACCAGCTCGGCCTTGCGCGGCGAAAAGCCCAGCCGGCACGAGACGCCTTCATGGCCGCTCTCATATTTATAGTGATAGCTGCCGAAGCCGACGATGGTCGGGCCCCACATCCGGGCGGGTTCACCGGATAGCCGCTCCATCATCGCGCGCACTTTCTCCGCATCCTCGCGCCGCTGCGGATTCGGCACCGCATCGATGAAGTCGTCGACCGCCACCTCGGTCGGCTTCGTCTTGATCTCGGCCATCTGCCCCGCGCTCTCACCGCCGCCGATAGGTCCAGCTCATCGCATTCGACCCGTCGAGCGCCGAAATCGTCGCGACCATGGAGTCGCCGCCGCGACGATAGACGATCCGCTGCGGGAAATCATGGGCGGGATTTTCGAAGATCGCGCTGGTGCGACCGCGCGCGGTCAGCCGGAACGGCACCGGCGGCCCGCCGCCGGGCTGGGCGACATAGACCGGCATGCCGTCCGCGCCCGCCTGAAGCCGCAGGAATTCGAACTCGCGCATCGCCTCGCCGCTGCCCGAGCGGCTGTAGCCGAGCATGACGCCGCCACGCGGCGCCGACCAGCTCTCCTCGGTCCAGCGGCCGCCGTGCACGCTCTCCCAATGCCCGCTCATCCAGGCGAGGTCGCCGACGCCCGCGGGCGGGGCCGCCTGACCCGTGAGCAGCAGCGCCAGCGCCGCAACGATTGCTTTCCTCATCAGGAGCCTCCCTCGTCGCGTCTCTATGCCCGCGCGGCGCCCCTGTCTTGAACCGACGCGACAAAAGGCGTCAGACTGGGGCCATGGATTATAGCGAGCATCCGCCGCCGCCGGCGCTCGACGGCCTCGTCAAGGCGCGCTGGACGCTGGCCGGCGGCGGCGCGCCCGGCGACTGGATCGAGCAGCAGGCGGTGCCCGACGGCTGCGTCGAGATCATCCGCCGCCGCGCCGGCCGCTCGCGCTGGAACGGCGACCAACCCGCCGCCTTCGCGGTCGGCCTGATCGAGCGGCCGGAGGGCTTCGGCATCAGCGGCGACGCACGCTTCGAGGGGCTGAGGATCTGGCCCTGGGCCTGGAGCCTGCTCAGCGACATCCCGCTCGCCGCGCTGCGCGGACGCTGGCTGCCGTTCGCGGCGGCGGGAATCGAGGAGCGCCTGGCCGCCGCGCGCGCGCTCGCGGCAACGGGCCGAATCATCGTCGCCGCGCATTCGGTCGAGGAGATGAGCCGCGGTACGGGGATGAGCCCGCGCACGCTCCAGCGTTGGTTCGCGGCCCATGTCGGCCTGCCGCCGCGCACCTATCTGCGCCTGCTCCGCTTCCATAAAGCGTTCGAGCAGGTCCCCGCCCAGCCGTCGCTCGCCGATCATGCCGCCGCCTCGGGCTTCGCCGACCAGGCCCATATGGCGCGCGACTTCCGTGCGCTCGCCGGCGTCCCGGCCAAAGAGGCGCGCCGCGCCGCGCGCGGTCCCTTCCTGACCTAGCGCGGCCGGACGGGCCCTATTGAGCGGAGCCCCCGCCGCCCGCCGGCGCCGGGGTCGACCCGCCATTGTCCCCGGAGCCGACGGTGGGCGAGGAAACGCCGCCAGTCGATTCCACCCGGCCTCCGCAGATTTCGGTCAGCGGGACGATGGTCTTGGTCTCATAGACGCGCGGATCCCTGGGGTTGATCCTGATCTTCAGCAGCACCCGGACGAACGGATGGGCGCAGCTGACGAGCACCTCCAGATGGCGATCGTCCGCCTCGCTCGGTTCAAGCGTCAGCGGCCGCCACATGTACAGGGGCCGGACTCGGTCCCGGGTCCATTTCGTGCGGTCGACCGTCCCCTGGATGCACGGTTCGATATTGTCGTTTGTCTCAAAGGGTATCCGCTCCTCGATCCTCTTCAGCTGCATTTCCTCCCGCGTTATCACGCTACGCACCAGGCCCCTCGCGCTCGGCTCGGGATACATTACATCCACGGCAATGCAGTTGATGGTGACTTGGCGCTCACCCTTGTTCTCGACGGGTATGCGAATGGCGAGCAGGACATTGTCCTGGCGCCCGCCGCTCGCCGTGCTTGGCCGGATTGCCGTGACCTCGAGGCCGAACGAGAGCCGGTTCCTATCCCGTCGTTCCAGGAAATAGATCCCCGCCGCTATGAACACGGCAATGATCGTGAACACCGCGGAGAATATCTGGACGCTGTCCCCGAGCGAGGAGCTTTCGGGCTTGATCGTCGCCCAGGCCCAGAGAGCCACGGCCGTGGTCCCCAATCCTATCAGGAACCATTGCGCGGCGACCGCACTGACGGGACTGGCCGCGGTTGGCCCTGATGAAAACCAAATAGCCGTGGCTATGAGGGCCAATGTGACAAGATAAGCCAAAGTCCTGCGCATGACACTCGTCTCCTCCCGGCCCGGTCGGGAGAATAGCATAAGTGCCGGCATCAGGCACGAAACCGGCCAAGACGGGATCGCGCCGGCTGACGGAGCGCCTCGATCAGCGCGCCGGGCGGCGGAACCGATAGACGACGCGGTCGGTGCGGCCGCGGATGGCTGGATCGAAGACGAGCTTGCTGTGATCGTCCTCGGGGTTCCTGAGCAGGTTCGACTCGCCCGCGAACACGAAGCCCGCCCGCTCGAAATCGGCGCGGACCGTGGCCGGATCGATCCGGTGCAGCGCGTCGACCACGGCGCGGGTGTCGCCGCCCGGATTGGCGACATGGTCGATGACGAGGATCGTCCCGCCGGGCTTCAGCGACTGGAAGACCGTCCGCAGGAAGGCGTCGGGCTCCATGCGCGGAAAGCGGAAGCGGTCGCTCTGCCAATAAGCGTCGTGATAATTGAGGTTGATCATCGCGAAATCGAAGGCGCGCTCCGGCAAAGCCAGCGCATTGGCCGGTGCCGAGAACCAGGCGACATTGGGCGTGCGCGCCTTGATCGCGTCCAGCCCTTCGCGCGAGCGGGCGTTTAGGAAATTGGCCGGCTCCCAGGCCGTCGCGCTCCCGGTCGGACCGACGGCGCGGCCCATGATCTCGGCGAAATAGCCCGAGCCGGTGAACAGGTCGAGCGCTCGGTCGCCGCGCCGCAGGCCGCCGAACGCGAGCACTTCGGCCGGCTTGCGGCCGGCGTCCAGGGCGATCGCTTCGGCCGGCCGGCCCGGCGCCGAGACGGCGGCGGCGACGTCGGCGGGCGCGGCCTGGACGGCGGCGAGCGGCAAGGCAAAGGCGGCGGCAAACAGGAGAGCGCGCTTCAGCATCGGATATCCCCCTCGAAAATTGGATGCCTCCAGATACCAGCCGGCGGCCGCTCGCCCAAGCCGTTTCGACCAGAAGCGCGCCGGCTTCGATCAAGCGGCGGCGCGCGCCGCCGCCTGCTCGGCCAGCACCCGCATCGCCGCGTGCGCCGAAAGCGCCGCCCCCTCCTGCCAGAAGGGGACGTAGGAAAGATGCTCGCCGGCAAAGACGATCGGGCCTTCGGGGCGCAGCATCTCCTCATAAGCGGCGGTGCGCGGGCCGCCCTGCGGGCCGGCCCCGAACGCCGGCCCGACCGGCCCGACCCCTTCCGACCAAGGGGTGAGGGGCCAGGAGACGGTGACCGGCCGGCCGAGCAGGCGCGCCTTGCCGGGATGCAGGGCCTCGACCGAATCGCGGCAGACGCGGAACCTTTGCTCGTGGCTCATCGCGGCGAACTCGGCCGGATGATTCGGACCCGTCCAGCCGGACGCATAAGCGGTGACCAGCACGCCCTGGCGCGAATGCCAGCCTCCCGAAGGATAGAAGATGTTCTCATTCGGCCGGTCGGTCCAGGCGAGGCCGCCGTAAATCCCCTCCTCTTCCCAGAAGCGGGGCGATTCGAACGCCACCTTGGTGCTGGCGAGATAGGGATTGTCGCGGATCGCGGCCTGCTTGGCGGCCGAGAAATCGGCCGGGATGCGCCCGAGCAGGTTCAGCGGCAACGTGCAGACGCAATAATCGGCGTCGGACACCCGTTCGCCGGGGCCGTGGTGGATTCGCACGCCCTCGCCGCGGCGGCGGATCGCGGTGATCGGGCTATTGAGGCGCACCTTGGGCCGCACCTGCTCGTAGAGCGCATGAGCGATCCGGTCCATGCCGCCGACCGGCTGGAACATCGGCGCCTGCATGTCGAAAAGGTCCTCGAAGACGGCCGGCAGCCCGGCGGCGGGGCCGAGCGCGAAGATGTCGGCGAGGCTCATCGCGCCGATCGGCCGTCCGGTTTCGCGATAGCCGCCCGGCAGCGGATCGTAGCCCGACCGCCCGTCCGGCACATAGGCGCCGCCTTGGCCGAGGCTGCCGTAGAAATTGAGGAACTGGCGCATCGCATTCTTGTCGCCGCCCCTCAGCTCCTGATCGAGCGCGCCTCGATCGACCGCCTTGGCGAGCAGCTCGATGAAGCGTCCGCGCACGTCGTAGGTGAGCTGGCGATTGGTGATGACCCGGCCGCTGAACTCCGAGCGGGCGGCACGATTGGAATTGACCATCACCTCCATCGGCACGCTTAGGCTCTTGGCATAGCCGAGGATAGTGTGGTGCTGGTGCGGTATGCGCGCCGCGCCGGCATTGAGGTAGAGGCCTTGGGAGAATTGGCAGATCTGGTCGGGCCGGCCCGTCTGCACGACCCGGTCGCCGCCGCGCACGGTCCAGACCCGGCCGCCGATGCGGTCGCGCGCCTCGATCACGGTCACGTCCCAGCCGGCCCGGCCGAGCTCGTAGGCCGAGACCAGCCCGGCTATGCCCGCGCCCAGGATGACCACCCGGCGCCCGCGCCCCGATCCGCGCGGCAATTCGAACGGTGCGGCCGACGCCGGCGGCGCGTTCAGCAGGCCCATCGCCTCCATGCCGAGATAGACGGCGCTATAGCCGCCGACGGCGCCCAAGCGCTCGAGAAATGCCCTTCGACTCAGACTCATTCTCGACCCCCTCCCCCGCTCATCCTGAGTAGCCGGTGAGCCTGTCGAACCGGCGTATCGAAGGACGCACAGCTTCCGAGCAGGTCCTTCGATACGGGCCCTCGACAAGCTCGGTCCCTACTCAGGATGAGCGGATAATTGATACGTATCACCGCTGCGTCCGCGCGGGCGTCGCCGCCGTCACCTCGATCTCGACCAGCCAGCCTGGATCGACCAGACCCGCCACCTGCATGGTCGAGCGCGCCGGCCGCATCGGCTGCGCCTCGGTCCCGAAAAACTCGCCATAGGCGGTCATCATGCCGGCGAAGTCCATCCGCGCCTGGCCCGGCGGCGCGACCAGGAAGACGCGCATCATCGCCACGTCGCGCAGCGAGAGGTTGTGCCGGGCGAGCTGCGCCTCGATCTTCCTGAGCACCGAGCGCGTCTGAGTCGCGGTGTCGCCATAGCGCTGGACCGAGCCCGGCGGCGCATTGGCGTCGACCGGATCGGGCACGGTGCCGCTGACATAGACGAGCCGGCTCCATTGCGGCAGCTCGACCGAGGCCGAGATCGGCGAATCGGGCGGCCCGAGCCTTCGCACGTCCTGAGCGCCGGCAGGAGCGCCCGCCGCGAGCGCGGCGGCGGCAAACAGGATCGAATGGCGCATGGCGAATCCCCCTTGGCCGCAACGCTAATCCGATCGCGCGCCGCCGTCATCCGCGGATTCGGCGAAACGCCGGCCCCGCTCGACAAAGGCGCGGCGGCTAGCGCGAGGCCGCGGGCCGATAGGTGAAATCATATTGCGCGGTCCAGGTCGCGCCGCCGTCGGTCGATTGCTCGACCAACTGGCGGACCGCGCCGGCCGGCTGGCGGCTATAGGTCATCCGCGATCTCGTCGGGCCCTCGCCCGCGATCAGCACCATTGCCGCGCCGTCCAGCCCGCCCGAAAATTCGGCCCAGCTGTTCGCAGAATCGGCCCAGAGCTGGCGCCAGCGCCGCTCGCCGGGCCGCCAGGCGTTGAGGCTGCTCCCGCCGCCGCCGCGGAGCGGCATCCAGCTCTCGCGGATCACCCAATCGCCGTAGAGCCGCTCGATCAGGCTGTGCGCGACCAGCCGCTCGGTGCCGGTGGGATAGACGTCCCAGCGCCCCACCCAGAAATCGAACTGATGATGTTCGGGCGCGGCACAGGCGGGCGGCGGCGGCGGCGCGGAAGGGGCGGCGGGCGCTTGGGTGGCGAGCGCGAGCGCGCTGAGGAGGATGGCGGCCATGAAAGGAGGCTGGCGCGCCGCCGGGCCGGGCGCCTCAGTCTTTCGGTGAACCTCCTTTTCCGTTCGACGGAACGTCCAGCCCGCTGCGCAGCATCAGCCACCCGACCAGGACTGCCCACAAGGCCTGCCCGGCATAGACCGCGATCGCCGCGTGGAGGTGCATGCCGATCCAGCCCCCCGATCGGCAGCAAAGCCGGCACGCCCCCGGCGAGCAGGCCGAGCGCGGCGCCATCGATGAGGATGACGGCGACAAGGACTGACGCCTTCGTCCCCTCCCCACCTTGCCTCCCCGGCCCCGCGCCCCCATCTCACCGCGACCCGCGTTGACGCCCGACGCGACCCCGATTAACAATAGAACAAATCTGGAACAGCCTCACATGCTGACTCATCTCTCCGTCCGCGGCGCGCGCGAGCACAATCTCAAGGATATCGACGTCGATATCCCGCGCGAGACGCTGACCGTGATCACCGGCCTGTCGGGCTCGGGCAAATCATCGCTCGCCTTCGACACCATCTATGCCGAGGGGCAGCGGCGCTACGTCGAGTCGCTCTCCGCTTATGCGCGCCAGTTCCTCGAGATGATGCAGAAGCCCGACGTCGACCATATCGACGGCCTCTCGCCCGCAATCTCGATCGAGCAGAAGACGACCTCGCGCAACCCGCGCTCCACCGTCGCCACCGTAACCGAAATCTACGATTATATGCGGCTCCTGTGGGCCCGCGTCGGCGTGCCCTACAGCCCCGCCACCGGCCTGCCCATCTCCGCCCAGACGGTCAGCCAGATGGTCGACCGGGTGATGGCGCTGCCTGAGGGCACGCGGCTCTTCCTGCTCGCCCCGGTCGTGCGCGGCCGCAAGGGCGAGTATCGCAAGGAGCTGGCCGAATGGCAGAAGGCCGGCTTCACCCGGGTGCGCATCGACGGCCAGTTCTACGAGATCGAGGAGGCGCCCGCGCTCGAGAAGAATTTCAAGCACGACCTCGAAGTGGTGGTCGACCGGCTGGTGGTGCGCGAAGGGATCGAGACAAGGCTGGCGGACAGCCTCGAGCAGGCGCTCAAGCTCGCCGACGGCCTCGTCTATCTGGACCCCGCGGACACTCCGACACAAGGGGACAGCCTATTGGCTGTCCCCGCCACGGACGCCGAGGGTTCGGGGACAGCCTATAGGCTGTCCCCGGCGATCCCGGCGGTTTTGCAGGACAACGCCCCCGAAGGCCGGATCACCTTCTCCGAGAAATTCGCCTGCCCGGTCTCGGGCTTCACCATCGCCGAGATCGAGCCGCGCCTGTTCAGCTTCAACGCGCCGCAGGGCGCCTGCCCCGGCTGCGACGGGCTCGGCGAGAAGCAGCTCTTCGACCCCGATTTGATCGTCCCCAACGAAGCGCTCTCGATCAGGAAGGGCGCGGTCGTGCCCTGGGCCCGCTCCAACCCGCCAAGCCCTTATTACATGCAGGTGCTTGGGTCTCTCGCCCGCGAGTTCGGCTTCGAGCTGGAGACGCCCTGGCGCGATCTGCCCGAGGAGGTGCACGACATCATCCTCTACGGCACCAAGGGCCGCCCGGTGACGCTCCGCTTCATCGACGGCCGCAAGAGCTACGAGGTCAAGAAGCCGTTCGACGGCGTCATCGGCAATCTCAATCGCCGCATGCTGCAGACCGAAAGCGCCTGGATGCGCGAGGAGCTCAGCAAATATCAAAGCGCCGCCCCCTGCGAGGTCTGCCACGGCGCCCGCCTCCGCCCCGAGCCGCTCGCGGTCAAGATCGCCGGCGAGCATATCAGCCAGGCCACCGCCCGCAGCGTCCGCCACGCGCTCGCCTGGTTCTCCTCGCTCTCTGAGAAGCTCAACCCGACCCAGAACGAGATCGCCCGCGCCATCCTCAAGGAGATCAACGAGCGGCTCGGCTTCCTCAACAATGTCGGCCTGGATTATATCGACCTCAACCGCACGAGCGGAACGCTCTCGGGCGGCGAGAGCCAGCGCATCCGCCTCGCCAGCCAGATCGGCTCGGGCCTGTCGGGCGTCCTCTACGTCCTCGACGAGCCCTCGATCGGCCTCCACCAGCGCGACAATGAGCGGCTCCTCGTCACGCTCCGCCGCCTGCGCGATCTCGGCAACACCGTCATCGTCGTCGAGCATGACGAGGATGCGATCAAGACCGCCGATTACGTCATCGACATGGGTCCTGGCGCCGGCGTCCATGGCGGCCACGTCGTCTGCCACGGCACCTATAACGAGCTCCTGGCCTGCGAGACCAGCCTCACCGCCGACTATCTCAGCGGCCGCCGCATGGTCCCGATCCCGGCCAAACGCCGCAAGGGCACCGGCCGGAAGCTGACCCTCTCGGGCGCCACCGCCAACAACCTCAAGGGCGTCACTGCGGCGATCCCCTTGGGCACCTTCACCTGCGTCACCGGCGTCTCCGGCTCGGGCAAATCGAGCTTCACCATCGACACGCTCTACGCCGCCGCCGCCCGCCACTTGAACGGCGCCCGCATCCAGGCCGGCCGCCACGACAAGCTCACCGGCCTCGAATATCTCGACAAGGTCATCGACATCGACCAGTCCCCGATCGGCCGCACCCCGCGCTCCAACCCAGCCACCTACACCGGCGCCTTCACCCAGATCCGCGACTGGTTCGCAGGGCTCCCGGAGAGCCAGGCGCGCGGCTACAAGCCCGGCCGCTTCAGCTTCAACGTCAAGGGCGGCCGCTGCGAGGCCTGCAAGGGCGACGGCCTGATCAAGATCGAGATGCACTTCCTCCCCGACGTCTACGTCACCTGCGACGTCTGCCACGGCCAGCGCTACAACCGCGAGACGCTGGAGGTGAAGTTCAAGGGCCACTCGATCGCCGAGATCCTCGACATGACCGTCGAGGCCGCCGCCGAGCTCTTCAAGGCCGTCCCCCCGATCCGCGACAAGATGCGGATGCTGGAGGAGGTCGGGCTCGGCTACATCAAGGTGGGGCAGCAGGCGACGACGCTCAGCGGCGGCGAGGCGCAGCGGGTGAAACTGGCGAAGGAGCTGAGCCGAAGGGCGACGGGGCAGACGCTGTACATCCTCGACGAGCCGACCACGGGGCTGCATTTCGAGGATGTGCGGAAGTTGCTCGAGGTGCTGCATGCGCTGGTGGAGCAGGGGAATACGGTTGTCGTCATTGAGCATAATCTGGAGGTCATAAAGACCGCCGACTGGGTGCTCGACCTGGGTCCCGAAGGCGGCGACAAAGGCGGCGAAATCGTCGCCGAAGGCACCCCCGAGCAAGTCGCGGACGAACCGCGCTCCTATACTGGCGGCTACCTGAAGCCGCTGCTTCAGGGACCACGCACCGAGACCGTCGCCGCTCCGAAGAAGAAAGCGCGCTCGTCCGCGTCAGTGCGCGAGCGAGAGCCTGCGGAGTGACTGGGGCGAGACAATGCCCGGCCAAGCAAGCGTTGAGCAAATTCGAAGGTGCTATCGAACGGGGGCGATCGTGACCGAGGGGACGACCGAGCCTAGCCGTTGTCGAAGAGCTGACTGCAAAAGCGCAGGCGGCAGCCCGGCTTCGGGCTAGTCGTCGCCTGCCGCAATATGGGTTCTGGGGCGCCTGACCCCGAACAACCGATAAAGCCGCTCCAGCGCGATCGCGTCGTTTCCCAGCCTGTCGCGCAGCTCCCGCTCCAGGTGATCGAGATGGGAAGCTGCCCCTTCAGGACCCGTGTGGGCAAAATACTTCCGCGGGATCCAATGCTCGTCCAAATAGGAAATAATCAGAAATGCTGCCAAGCGCTGGGCCGCCGCCTCGTCGACGGGCGGGAAGATCATCGAATATAATTTCACGACATTGGACAGCATCTTGGCTTGGCGGATTTGGATCCGGCAGGGTTCCACAACGAGAGCCAGCGTGTCGCCGCAGATCTCGGACAGGCGGGCTTCGCTGACGACCTCGCCCGCTCCCACAGGCTCCAGATCCTTGACGACGTGAGCGGGTGCCGAGCGCAGACCGCTCTCGCCACCGTCTTGTTGCTCCTCCGATTGAGCTGGACGTTCCGAAGGAGCATCCTCCCCCGGCATGAGACCGAGCGCCACCAGATCGCTCGGAGACACTTCCGGCAATCTAAATGGTAGTTGGATGATCTTCTCCAGAAACCGCGCGCCGAACGACCGCCCCTCTTCCAGATAGTCGGCGACACTCTTGAACTGATGATAGATTGCCGCAGCCGCAAATTGCTCGTCGCACGCCAGCACGCAAATACTCCCGTCGGACGTAAGGCTATGGATCGATTTAATGAAATCTACGACCTTTGCGTCGTCGCACCGGTCCAGATCATCGAATAGAAATACTATCGGGCTGCTGCGAGACTTATAAGTCATCCTACGAAGAAGTTCCAGATACCGATAAGAGTGGGACAATGCCTGCTGAGAGTCGAACCCTTGCGGCTCTTGCAAAATCGCCTTCTCGATAGCGCTTCCGAGCGGCTTAGCCACAATCGCCAGCAAAACTCCCGAAACGAGAGCCAGAACCGATCCCTTGGCTACATCCAATGTCGTTATCGCAGATCCCCAGTCTACTGAAACCCCGACAACTATAATGATCGTAAAAAAAACCAACCAAGCAATCCAGCGCCGCGAGTGAGTTCTAATTCTCAATAACATCTTAACCATAAAGATACGGTATCGCATGCCCTTCAACTGTGAGAGGCTTCTCAGAATTTCTCGATTCATAAATGTGTAAATATCTTCTCCGCCGCTCCACTTCCATGTGTTTATGAATACCGTGACGATCTGCTCCTCCGCCATTCGCGCGCCGATTTTACGGAGAAGGGTCGATTTTCCGGAACCCCAGGGCCCATAGATGCCGACCGTCAGAAGCGGGCGCCTTCCCACCCCGAAAAAAGTCTGGGACATGGACGCCTGGGCAACCAGCTCGAGTGCGAATTCGACGATCTTGTCCGCGATCCTCGGCGTGTTCAGCACAGGTTCCGTCGCGACGCTGTCGAACACCGCCTTCAAATCGTCCCGAAAAATACGCCCCAGTGCCGGCGAAGCCGCGGCGGAGGATTCCAGCTGATCACTATCACCTGACTCTGTTTTTGGCTCTTGTGATATATCTCCTTTCCCCACGCCGTGTGAGATATAAGTAACGGCATCCAAGCGGCTCATGTCTTGCTGCTGAAGGAAATATACCGCGTAGCTCTCTCGCTCGCTAAACAGCGCAACCAGCACATTCGCGCCGCTAACCTCGGTGCGAGCGCTTGATTGCACATGCAGTATCGATCTTTGGATTACGCGCTGAAACCCACTGGTAGGCGCGGGTCCTGTCTTCTCATATTCTTCCCGCGTGATCTTCTTGACGGTCTGCTCGCCGGCTGGATCCGAAGCTTTGTCGGCCCCCTCCGCTTCGGCGGGTGTTTCTTCGGGGCGCGTCTCGTCCGATTGGTCGTCGGCCTGCGCGTCGGCCTCGACTTCGCCAGCGAAAAAGCTGCCGGCTTTGATCATATTGAGCTCGGTATCGAGATAGTGGACGACGGCTTTGCGCAGCTCGGGGAGATTGACCCCACATGCGTCCATCACCCGGGATGCGTGGGGATCGTCGAGCAGTGCGTAGAGCAGATGTTCGAGCGTCGTATAAACGTGATCGCGCGAGGACGCGTGGGAAAGGGCTTGATGCAGGGTCTGCTCGAGTTCCCGCGCGAAGGTTATAGCCATCTGATCTCCTACATGCGGATTACGGTGACAGTGCACTTAGTTGCGGGTGGTGCGCTCCGCCCCCAACCCCTTTTCGATCAGCCGCCGGATCGCTTCGGACCGTGAAGGCTTCGGCTCAGGCTGGCGTTCGATCCAAGCGTCGATCTTGGCCTCCAACTCGGGCGGCATCCGCACCCCGCGCATCGGGTGGACGCCCGTCCGGGGCCGGCCGCGCGGTCTTTTTTGTTTATCGGCTATTGACCCGCCCCTATTTCCAGTTTAACGGAAAATAACAAGACCATCCACCCAACCGAGGGCGATCCATGGCTGCCCGCGAGCATAAGGTCTCGCGCCGCGTCTTGCTAGGCGCCGCGTGCGCCGTGCCCTTCTGTCATCCTGAACTTGTTTCAGGATCCACCTTGTTCTCGCAGCGCCCGACGGGGGAAAGGTGGATTCCGGATCAAGTCCGGAATGACGATGGTGGTGACGCCCAGTCCATCGCGGTCACTAAATATGACCGCGCCTTCGCCGCCTTCCTCATCGCCGAGGCCGCCGTGAATGCCGCCGCCGGCGAGCCGGAGGAGGATCGTTACGATCGCCTCCTCGGCCGCCTCAACAACACCTTGCGCCGACTCCTCCGCGTCCGGACCCCGCATCTCCCAGCCCTCGCCGCCAAGCTCGCCGCCGCCAATCGCCACGTCGCCTGGGAGCTCACCGGCGCCGAAACCTGCATGGCCGCGCTCGCCCGCGATGCCGCGCGTCTCGCTTCCCTCCGCTCATCCTGAGCCCGTCGAAGGACTGCCCGATTGGTTTCCCGCGAGCCGACTGCCTTCCTTGCAATGTAGGATTTGATCTGGCCCAAGCTGTCGGATGAGAGCCCGCGCCGCCGACCCCTTTTTGTCCCCCCGCCGCCCCGGCCCGCTCGCGCCGCGCGGGGTGGACCACCCCCCGCGATTCCATGTGACTCTCGTGCCACTCGTGCCACTCGTGCCATTTGCGGCGCGAGGCCTGCTCCCGGACCTGATCCGGGGTGCCATCGCTCCACCTTCCCAACGGAGCCGCGGCGAAGCCCAGGGCAGCTGTCGGAGTCGTCAGCTTTACCCACTGCCGGCGCCGGCAATTGCGTATGCGGGGCCGGTTGGATATCCGTATCCTGAACGCACGGAACGGGAGGCGACGAGGTGGTGACGCCGGCGCAATGGAGGATCGGCGCTGCGGCTACCGCGATCGGCGGGCTCGGACTATTGCTGGCCTACAGCCTTTCGACCGACGGGCCCGCGCCCGCGGAAACGTCTGCGGCCCAGCCCCCGCCGCCGCCCTGCATCAGGCCGATCGTCATGGCCGCGGTCGGCGACGTGCTGCTTCACGGCCCGTTCCAGCGATGGGCCGCCGCACGGCCCGAGGGCTTCCTCGCCGCGATGGCGCCGGTGCAGGACCTGCTGCAGGGCGCCGACGTCGCCGTCGCCAACCTCGAGGGTCCGGCCGCCGCCAACATCGCGGGCGCCAACGGCAGGGAAGTGGCGCCGCCGCCGACGCGTTACGACGGCAGAGTCTATGATGGCTATCCCTTGTTCAACTACCACCCGTCGATCATCGGCGATCTGCAGCGGCTGGGCGTCGACGTGCTGCAGACCGCCAACAACCATGCGCTCGACCGCGGCAGCCTCGGCGTCGACCGGACGCTGGCGGCGATGGACGCGGCCAGGATGCCGCATACCGGCACGCGCCTGTCGACCGCGCGGCCCGAGGGCTTCGATTGGTCGACCAGCTATGCCGTGCGGCGCGACGGCCGCAGCTACAAATTCGCCTTCATTTCCTGCACCTTCAGCACCAACGGCCTGCCAGACCGCCGACGCCAGGTGCTCCATTGCTATGAGCAGCGCGACGAGCTGCTGACGCAGGTCCGCGCGCTTCACGCCGATCGCGGCAACGCTGCGGTGATCGTCATGCCGCACTGGGGCATCGAATATCAGCCGCGGCCCGCCGCCCAGGAGACCGCGCTCGCGCAGGATATGGCCGAAGCCGGCGCCACCGCGATCATCGGCACCCACCCGCATGTCGTCCAGCCCGAGGCGATGCTGACGACGCGCGACGGGCGCAACGTGCCGGTCGTCTATTCGCTCGGCAATTTCGTGTCCTACCAGATCGGGCTGCCGCGGCTGGCGAGCGCGATCTATCTGCTCGGCTTCACGCCGACGCGCGACGGCCGCCTGGCGGCCACGATGACCGGCTGGATCCCGCTCAGGATGCGGACCGGCGCGGTGATGTCGGTTGACGCGCTCGACCGGCTTTCGGAAGGCGAAGCGGCGCCGTTCCGCCGCCATCTGCTGCGGACCTTCGCGGCCGCCAGGAAGCTGCCGGCGAACCCGGCGGCCTATTGGAACCGCAGCGCCGCGCCGGTGTGCGCGCCGGAGCGGTAGCGAAAAGGCGACCTGCACCCTTCACCGGCGCCGGCAAATTGTGTTGACGGGGCCGGTCGGATATTCGTCCCCGACCAATAGGGAGCGGGAGGCAGCGCGTTGGTGACGCCCGGACAAAAGCGAGCCGCCGCGGTGGCCATCATTCGCGCATTCGGATTGCTGGCCTGCAGCCCCCTGCCGGGCTGCACTTCCCAGCCCGAACAGAAACAGGCGGCAGCCCCACCGCCGCCCTGCATCAAGCCGATCGTCATGGCCGCGATCGGCGACGTAATGGCTCACGGGCCGCTCCAGCACTGGGCGTCCCGGCAGCCCGAGGGCTACTTCGCCGTGATGACGCGGGTGCAGGATCTGCTGCAGGGCGCCGACGTCACTATCGCCAATCTCGAAGGTCCGGCCGCCCCCAATATCGCGCCCGGCGGGATGGAGGTCGCGGCGCCGGCGGCGCGCTACGACGGCAATGTCTATAGCGGCCATCCGCATTTCAACTTCCACCCGTCGATCATCCGCGATCTGCAGCGCATGGGCGTCGACGTGCTGCAGACCGCCAACAATCATGCGCTCGACCGCGGCAGTCTCGGCATCGACCGGACGCTGGCGGCGATGGACGCGGCGCGGATGCCCCACACCGGCACGCGCCGCGCCGACGCGCGGCCCGAAGGCTTCCGCTGGTCGACCAGCTACACCGTGCGGCGCGACGGCCATGCCTACCGCTTCGCCTTTATCTCCTGCGCCTATGACACCAACGGCCTAGCCGACCCTCATCGCCAGGTGCTCCTTTGCTATCGCCCGGGAAATGAGCCGGTGGCCAATGACGAGCTGCTGGCCGAGATCCGGGCGCTCCGCGCCGATCCGGGTAACGTAGCAGTGATCGTCATGCCGCACTGGGGCATCGAAGGTCGTCCGCGGCCCGATATCCGGCAGACCGCGGCCGCGCAGCAGATGGCCGATGCCGGCGCCACCGCGATCATCGGCACGCATCCGCATGTCGTGCAGCCCGAGGCGATGCTGACGGCGCGCGACGGGCGCAGGGTGGCCGTCGTCTACTCGCTCGGCAATTTCGTGTCGAACCAGACCGGGCCGGGTCTGGGGCTGCCGCGACGGGCGACGGTGATCTCCCTGCTCGGCTTCACGCCGACGCAAGACGGCCGCCTGGCCGCGACCATGACCGGCTGGATCCCGCTCAGGATGCGGATGGGCGCGGTGTTTTCGGTCGACGCGCTCGACCGGCTTCCGGAGGGCGAAGCGGCGCCGTATCGCGCCCATCTCCTGCGGACCTTCGCGGCCGAGAACAAGCTTCCGGCGGACCCGGCGGCCTATTGGAACCGCGCCGCCGCGCCGGTGTGCGCCCCCGAGCGTTAGGAAAAAAGGGCGCGGAGGCCCGCGACCTCGAACGCCAATTGCGTGAACGACCCGTCGAACGCGCACGCGCCAGGTCGCACGCCCGGCCGCGCAAAATTGCGTTGGCGGGATCGGACGGATATGCGACTCCCGAACATACCGAGCAGGAGTCAGCGAGGTGGTGACGCTCGTGCAATGGAGGAGGGTTCGGTGATCACCATGATCGGTGGGGTCGGAATATTGCTGGCCTACAGCGCTCTGTCGACCGGGGGCGGCGCCCTGATGGCCGGCGCGCTCGCGCCCGCGGCAACGCCCGCGCCCCGGACGGCGCCTCCGTGCATCACACCGATCGTCATGGCGGCGGTCGGCGATGTGCTGCTCCACGATCCGTTCCAGCGTTGGGCCGCCGAACAGCCCGACGGCTTTTTCGCCGCGATGAGGCCGGTGCAGGACCTGATGCAGGGCGCCGACGTCACCATCGCCAATCTGGAGGGCCCGGCAGCCGCCAATATCGCGCTCGGCGGCAGCGAGGTGGCGGCGCCTCCAACGCGCTACGACGGCAATGTCTACAAGGGCTATCCTTTGTTCAACTACCACCCGTCGATCATCGGGGATCTGCAGCGGCTGGGCGTCGACGTTCTGCAGAACGCCAACAACCATTCGCTCGACCGCGGCAGCCTCGGCGTCGACCGGACCATCGCCGCGCTGGACGCCGCCGGGATACCCCATACCGGCACCCGCCTGTCCAATGCCCGGTCCGCCGGCTATCGCTGGTCGACCACCTACACCGTGCGGCGCGACGGCCATCGCTATAGATTCGCCTTCATCTCCTGCACCTACGGCACCAACGGCGTGCCCGATACCAGGGCGCAGGTGCTCAAATGCTATGATCAGCGCGACGAGCTGCTGGCGCAGGTCCGCGCGCTTCACGCCGATCGCGGCAACGCGGCGGTGATCGTCATGCCGCACTGGGGCATCGAATATCAGCCGCTGCCCGACGCCCAGCAGACCGCGCTCGCGCAGGAACTGGCCGATGCCGGCGCCACCGCGATCATCGGCACGCACCCGCATGTCGTCCAGCCCGAGGCGATGCTGAGGGCCCGCGACGGGCGCAACGTGTCCGTCGTCTATTCGCTCGGCAATTTCGTGTCCCACCAGATCGGGCTGCCGCGGCTGGCGACGGCGATCTATCTGCTCGGCTTCACGCCGACGCGCGACGGCCGCCTGGCCGCCACGAGGACCGGCTGGATCCCGCTCAGGATGCGGACCGGCGCGGTGATGTCGGTCGACGCGCTCGACCGGCTTTCGGAAGGCGAAGCGGCGCCGTTCCGCGCCCATCTGCTGCAGACCTTCGCCGCCGCCAGGAAGCTGGCGGCGGACCCGGCCGCCTATTGGAACCGCACCGCCGCTCGGGTGTGCGCGCCGCAGCGTTAGCGGAGGGGTTTGCGCGCGTGCCCTGATGTCGGCCGCGCGATTCCTTGCGGCTCCGGAACCATTGCCTTAGGCTGGCTTCATGGGTGGCAGGCTGCGCGCGGTGGCCTTGGTGGTCGGTCTGAGCGGCGCCGCTTTGGCCGGCTACGCTTTGTTCACCTTGCTCTCCTCCACCGGCTGCGTCGGAGTCGCGGCCGAGCCCTGCCCGGGCTCCTTTTTGTCGCCCACTCTGGCGCTGCCCCTCGGCATCGTCCTCACCGTCGCGGGCATGGTCATCGGCGGCGGCTTTCTCGTCTTCTCGGCCCTGTTCCTGGCGATCGGCGGCGGCGCCCTCGCCGTCGGAGCGCTCGGCCGGATGCCGGACATGCCGAGCTTTCCCTGGCTCTTCGGCGGCATCTTCTTCGCCGGCGGGCTGCTCCCGCTCGTCCTCGGCCTCGTGCTCGGTCGGGTCGGCGCGGCGAAGCAGGCGATGGCGGCGGAGCTGATGCGCACCGGCGTCAAGGGCATCGGAACGATCGTCGAGGTCGGCGACACCGGCATGACCGTCAACGACAATCCCCGCATCGTCATTCGCATGCGCATCGAGCCGGACGACGGCTCGGCCGCGGTCGAGCGCAGCAAGAAGGCGATCGTGTCGCGGGTCGCGGTGCCGCGGGCCGGCGAGCGCTACCCGGCCTGGTTCGACCGCGCGGACCCGGACAAATGGATGTTCGCGACCGACATGGAGGAGAGCGCCCCGGCGGAGGTGAAGGAGATGTTCGCGCGCGCCCGGGCGGGCGCCGGCCAGGCGGCGACGGATCGGACCGAAAGCGGGCCGGTCGAAGAGCTGGCCAGTCTCACCGGGCTCTGGAAGGACGGCGCCCTCACCGACGCCGAATTCGCCGACGCCAAAGCAAGGCTGCTGCCCCGGATCGGGCGCTGACTTTTCGGCCGACGCGCGCCCGGCGCCCATTCACCATCCCTTACCGATTTTCCGCCATAACCGCGCCCGCAACATCCGAAAGGCGCGGCGTGCGGACGACGAAATCGATATTCAGCCTGATCGGGCTGGCCATTCCCGTCCTTTATTGCGGCGGCCTGCTTCTCTACTTCAACAGCGTCCGAACCTCGTTCGGAGGATTGCTGGACGGCGCGCTGGGCCCGACCATGCTCGGCCTCGGCGCGATCGGCCTGCTCTTCCTCATCCCGCTCGTGCTGAAGATCCTGCGGCTCTTCGGCGGCAAGGGCACGCCGGGGGCAGGCGGGGGCGGCCGCGCGGACGAGGCGCCGAAGGACGAACCGGGCGATTTCGATCCCGACGCGGCGATCGCCCGCTATCTGGCCAAGCGATCCTCGGATCCGCGTGACCCCGCATCCCCGCTCGGGAGCGGCAATCCTGTCGGGCAAGCGCGAGGGTTCGGCCGCAGGAAGGCCTGAGACCAAGGCGACGTTTCACTCTGTCCGCGCGTTGCCGTCCGCGGCGCGCCTCGCCGGCCGTCCGGTCTCATGCCCCTTCCCCGCCTGCCCCGGCGAAAATCAGGCGTCCGCGTGTCCGCCGCAACCTCCGCTTGTCTCGGCCATTATACAGGCTCGACCCAGCCCCGCCGGAAGGAACCGCCATGAACCTCATCGAAACCATCACCAGCCAGGTGCTCGGCGCCGCCCAGCAGGTCCAGGCCACCGCCGCCGCGCCCCAGGCCGCCGCCCAGCCCGTCGACGTCGAGGCTGTGCTGACCGAGAAGCAGCGCGCCAAGGGCGGCCCGGCGCTCAACTGGAAGACCTCGATCGCCGATCTCATGCGCCTCCTCGATCTCGATCCCAGCCTCGACAACCGCAAGCAGCTCGCCACCGAATTGGGCTATACCGGCGCCAAGGACGGCAGCGCCGAGATGAACATCTGGCTGCACCGCAAGGTGATGGAAGCGCTGGCCGCGAACGGCGGCCGCGTCCCCGCCGCGATGGCGGACTGAAGAAAGGCCGCTTCGGGGCGTCTTGCAATGTAGGAAATGGTCTGGCCTACCCTGTCCAATGAAGGGGGTATCGGCCTTGCCCTATTTCTGCCGCTGCAAGCGCATGGGCGCCACCGCGCCGCGGCTCCGGCGGATTCGCACGCGCGTCGGCGTCAGTTTTGCCCCCTTTGGCGTCGGCCGCCCGCAAGCGCATGGCATGTGTCCGAGTCGTCAGCTTCACAAGCCGCGCCGCCGCGCCGCGCCCGGGAGCACCCCCCGCGATTCCATGTGCCTTTCGTGCCATTCGTGCCATTCGTGCCGCTTCGGGCGGGCGAAATCGGCGGCGATTCTATCCCCGTTATCCTCGTTATCCACAGGCAGTTTGCACTTCCGCAAATCGGAACTCCTGTCCATATTGGCATTTCGCGGTCAGGAGCGGCCGCCCGGAAACGGACGAAAGCTTCTGAGTGCCGCCACCGCGGAAGCGGCGGATGTCCTTCGGGACGGAAGCAGTGGAAGCAGTGGTGGGGCAGCCGGGAAAGAAGCGCGAGGAGGCGGGGCAACCCAAATCCGAACCCACTTTTCCCGGAGTCCGGCGGAACCGGAGCCTTCGGGCGAAGGAACCGCAAAGGGCTCTTCGAAGTTCGCTTCGATGGAACCCGAAATCGGGAAACCAGGTGGAGCTTGCTCCAGCGGGCGCCCGATTGGGAACCGACCGGGGTCGCAAGACCCCGGCCGGAACCCGATTACGGGGCCGGTGGCGACACTGGCCCCGTTTTTCGTTTTGGACCCCCGCGCCAGCCGCCCGGCCTGCCTCAGCGCCGCCCTCGCTCCCACTTCGCCGACTCGCCGGTCTCCGCGCTCGCCCGCGGCTCATCCCCGGCGCGCGCATCGAACGGCCCGCGCCAAGCGCGCCGTCCCCGCCCGAATAAGCCACTGCTCGCCGCGCGTGCGCGAACCGCCGCTTCGCCGGAGCGTTGCCCCGACGGGGCACAACTTCCGACTTCAAGGAAACGCGTCATGCAGCAAGACACCGCAACCGCCACCCGGCCGGCGCTCGACATTCCCAACCGGCTGATCGCCTCCAACCGGGTCGAGGGCACTGCCGTCTATAACCGCCAGGGCGAGAAGCTCGGCCGGATCGAGAGCTTCATGGTCGACAAGGTCTCGGGCCGGGCCGAATATGCGATCATGTCGTTCGGCGGTCTGTTCGGCCTCGGCGAGGATCATTATCCTTTGCCCTGGGACGTGCTCGAATATGATCCGGACAAGGGCGGCTATGTCGTCGATCTGGACAAGGAGAGACTGAAAAGCGGCCCGCGCTTCCGCGCCGGCGACGAGCCGGCCTTCGACCGCGATTACGGCCGCGCGGTCTACGATTATTACGGCGTCATCTACACCTCGTAGCAGCTTTGCGGGCCGCCTCTCCGGGGCGGCCCGCCATTGGCACCTGCGCGCCCGGGCGCTATTCTGGCCCCCCAATCAGCAGGAGGCCGCCATGCCGCGCTACATGGTCGAACGCACGTTTCCCGACGGATTGCATGTTCCGGTCGACGCCGAGGGTGCCAAGGCACTGTCGGGGATCGTCGCGACCAATGCCGAAGAAGGGGTGAGCTGGGTCCACTCCTATGTCAGCGCCGACAAGACGCGCACCTTCTGCGTCTACGACGCGCCCTCGCCCGAGGCGATCCGCAGCGTCGGCGCCAGGAACGGCGTTCCGGTCGACGCCATCCACGAGGTCAGCGTCCTCGATCCCTATTTCTACCATTGAGGCCGATGGCCATCAGACCCGCCCTCCTCCTCGCCGCCACGCTCGCCGCCCTCGCGGCGGCGCCGCTCGCCGCCAAGCCGCCGGCCCCGGTCGGCGCGCCCGACGTCTATCGGGAGCGGGGGGTTGCGATATGCGTCGCCGAATCCACGATATCCGGTGAGCTGACCGGCGACGATCTCCAGGCGATATGCGGCTGCGCGGTCGACCGCTTCATCGACGATCGCGGTGCAACCGCCTTGCGGTCCCTCGGGTCGGGTTTCCTGCGCGGCGCGATCGCAAACGAGCTCGCCGCCTGCACCGCCGAGCTGGGCCCCGAGCGCGCAAACGACGGCGCCGGCCGGGCAGCCGCGCCGCCAGAGCCAGTGCCCGAAGCCAAGCCGCCCGTGCCGACGCCAATGCCCGTGGACTCGGCCGCCGCCGCACCCGAAGGCGCGCGCTTCGATTCCGGCGCCTGGCTGCGCGGGCTCGACATTCGCGCCCGGCTCGCCGCGCTCCCGGCGTGGGCCTGGATCGCGATCGGCTTCCTCATCCTGCTGCTGTTCGGGGCGCTCGTGCGCCGCCGCGACGATCGCCGGCACCTGCTCGGACCGCCGCCGTCGATGCGCCCCCGTGCCGCGCCGCGGCCGCGGCCCTTCCGGCTCGAGCTCTGAGGGGGGATGATGCTGCGCCCAGGCTCCACCGCCGCCAGATCGGGCACCACCGGCTGCATCGTCGTGCCGCTGGCCCTGTTCATCGCGCTGATGCTCGCCAGCGCGGGCGTCGCCATCTGGCCGCGCATGGCCGCGCCGGGCGCCGCGATCATCTGCGGCGGCGAGGTGATCTACGAATCCCACGGCGCCTCCTACCGGCCCGGGGAATATACGATCACCCGCACGCTTTATTGCCAGACCGCCGCGGGCAAGGAGGCGCGGCGCGACGAGATCACCTTCCAAGCGGCCGGGATCAGCTTCCTCCTTTATTCGGTCATCGTCTTTCTGCTGCTGCAATTCGTCGCCCGGCCGCTGCTGCGGCGCCGGGTCGACCGGACGCTCGAGGCGGCGCGCACCGGCGCGCCCGGCGCCGCCGCGAGCCTCGGCGGCCTGCTCGGCCGCGTCGCCCGGGCCGCAGAGCGCGGCGCGGCGGAGCGCGCCGGCCAGGCGGAGGAGGATTCGGGCGACCTCGCCGAGCGCCTCGCCCGGCTGCGCGCCTTGCGCGACCAGGGGCTGATCACCGCACAGGATTACGACGCCAAGAAAGCCGAGATCCTTTCGCGCCTCTGAGCGGGCGCTGCATCCGAGGGAGATACGCAATGTCCGTTCCCCGCAATCCGAACCTCGCCGCGCTCGAACATGCTTATGCGCGCTGGAGCAACACCAAGGGCGGCAGCGCCGAGGAGGTGCTCGCTCTGTTCGACGACCGGATCGAGATGCGCTCGGTGCTGAGCCCCGAGCTGCCCAGCGAGCTCGCCGGCTCCCATCTCCTCAAGGAGCAGGCGGCCGACTATTTCGCCGCGCTCGCCCGCGACTGGGAGATGATCTATTGCGACGTCTACCAGTTCATCGCCGACGGGGACGACGTCGTCATGGTCGGCCGCTGCGCCTGGCGCAACCGCGCCACCGGCGCCGAGGTCGACACGCCCAAGGTCGACATCTGGCATTTCGAGAACGGCAGGGCGACTCGGTTCATGGAGCTCTTTGACAGCCTCGCCTTCGCCCGCGCGGTGGGCGCGGCCTGATCCGATGCCGGCCCGAGCCGGCTACCGAAACCTTTACATCGGGCAGGATTGCGGGCCTATTGGCCGCCCCCGGCGGGCTCGTCCGGGCCTCGAAGGGGAATTTTCATGCGCACGATCCTGGCCACTGCCTCGCTCGCTCTGCTCGCCGCGTGCGGCGGCGGCGCGTCCAACAACAATAACAACAACAACAGCGCCGCCGCCGCGCCCGCCGGTGCCGAGGATGCGGAGATCGCCGCGATGCGGGGCCGGGGCATCGCCGGATGCAGCGCCGAAGTGAGCCGCAGGACGCCCCCGGGCACCGATGTCGCGCGGCTCTGCGGCTGCGCCGTCGACCGGCTCATGGCCGGCAAGACCCTCGCCCAGCTTCGCCAGATCCGCGGCGGCAGCGAGCAGGAAGCGCTCAACGCCTGCGCCGGCGAGCAGGGAGTCACCCTGCAGCCCCGGGGGAGCGAGCGTCCGGCGCCGGCCGCGCCCGCCCCCGAAGGCGGCAATTCGACCGAATAGGCTAGCGGCCCCAGCCGCCCCCTGGGCTGGCCGAGCCGTTGCGATAGGCGGCGGCGGCTCGATTTGGGTCGACCGTCGGCGCCGCGCGCGTCGCAGCGCGGTTGGCGGCCCCCTCGCGATAGGCGGCGGCGGCCCGGTTGGGGTCGACCATCGGTTCGGCCCGCGTCATCGGACGGGCGGCGGCGTCCGGGCCGGTCGCGGCGTCGTGACGGCGCGCCGCGACGCCGATCTCCGCCCTCGCCCTCCGAAGGCTCGCCAGATCCATGCCGACCGGCGTCAATGGGCGGCGGGATTCGACCTCGCTCGCCATATGGCCCATCAATCTGGCGAACTCACGATCGATCATGCGCTCCGAGAGCAAGCTCAGCGCAATCCCCGATTCCATCTGGAAGGCCGAGCCGAGCGCCTCTTCGTCGAGGTCGACTTCGGCCGTCATCCTCGTTTGCCCTGCATCGCCCGCCGGTGCGAAGCTGAGCTCCGCCTCCACGACGGGCCGGTCGTCGAGCTGGATCTCATAGCCGATCGATTCGCCGTTCACCTTGGTGACCTTGAACGTCACCCGGTGCCCGCTCCCCGGATCGGGGATGCTGACCGTGCCCTCCGGGGCCAGCGCGGAAAAGGCCGCATAGACCTCCATCTGCGGCCGATTGACGACCCGGTCGAAATCGGGCTTGTCGTGGATGCCGAAATAGGCCGCGCCGCCGACGCCCAAACCCATGATCGAAAGCAATGCCGCCTTCATCCCTCGCTCCTCCGGTCGGAAGGCACTGCCACAAAAGCCTTTAATCAAGCCTCAACCCGCGCCTGGGCGGCGGGCACTTTGCAAGCCGCCCGGCGTTGCTCTAGGGACCGCGCCTCATCTCTATCCGGAAGCCGTTCATGCGCCTGCTCGCCCTCGCCGCGTCCTTCATCCTCGCCGCCTGCGCGATGACCGGGTCCGGCGGCGCCCCGGCCGGACGGCAGGTAGCGCCGATCCTCACCGGCGAGGCGGCGCGCGACACGGCGAGCTTTGCCCGCCCGGAGATCGCGCGCGTCACCCATGTCGCGCTCGATCTCGACGCCGATTTCGAGGCCCACCGCATGGCCGGCACCGCGACGCTCGACATCCAGGCGGCGCCGGGCGCGGGGGAGATCATCCTCGATTCCAGGGGGCTGGAGATCGAGCGGATCACCGACGCGGGCGGCAACGTCCTGCCCTTCGCGCTCGGCCAGGGCGACGCGGCGCGCGGGCAGCCGCTCCACGTGCGGATTGGCGCGGCGCGGCGGATCGCGATCCGCTATCGCAGCGGCGCCGACGCCGCCGCTTTGCAATGGCTGACGCCCGAGCAGACCGCCGGCAAGGCTCACCCCTATCTGCTCAGCCAGGGCCAGGCGATCCTCAACCGGACCTGGATCCCGACCCAGGACAGCCCCGGCATCCGCCAGACCTGGGAAGCGCGGATCACCGCGCCCGCGCCGCTCAAGGTGGTGATGTCGGGCGAGCGCCTCACACCCGACGGGGAGCCCGCAGGGCCCGGGCGGCGCGCCTTCCGTTTCCGCATGACCCATCCGGTCGCGCCCTATCTGATCGCGATCGCCGCCGGCGACATCGTCTTCCGCCCGCTCGGCCGGCGCACCGGCGTCTGGACCGAGCCCGCCATGATCGACCGCGCCGCCGCCGAGCTCGCCGACACCGAGGCGATGGTGGAGGCGGCCGAGCGGCTCTACGGCCCCTATCGCTGGGGCCGCTACGACGTGATCGTGCTGCCGCCGAGCTTCCCTTATGGCGGCATGGAGAACCCGACCCTGACCTTCCTGACGCCGACCTTCATCGCCGGCGACCGCAGCCTGGTCGGCCTGGTCGCGCACGAGTTGGCCCACAGCTGGTCGGGCAATCTCGTCACCAACGCCAATTGGACCGATTCCTGGCTCAACGAGGGCTGCACCTCCTATTTCGAGAACAGGATCATGGAGTCGGTCTACGGCCGGGCCCGGGCGGGGCAGGAGGAATCTTTGTCCTGGGACGACATGCAGGCGGCGCTGCGCGAGCTCGGGCCAACAGCGCCCGGAACGGCGCTCCACAACACCGCGGACGGGCCGGACGGCGGCAGCAGCGGCATCGTCTACGACAAGGGGGCGATCTTCCTGCGGACGATCGAGCGCATCGTCGGCCGCGGGCGGTTCGACGCCTGGCTGCGCTCCTATTTCGACCGCCACGCCTTTCAGCCGATGACCTCCGAGCTGTTCCTCGCCGACCTGCGCGCCAACCTCGTCCGCGGCGACGCCGCGCTCGAGCGGCGGCTCGATCTCGACCGCTGGGTTTACCAGCCCGGTCTGCCCGACAATGCGGCGCGGCCCGACCCCGCCGCCTTCGCCGCGGTCGACTCGGCGGCGCGGAGCTTCAACGCCGGCGGCGCCGGCGGCGCGGTGCCTTATGCCGGCTGGAATTGGGCCGAGCGCGTCCGTTTCCTGAAAGCGCTGCCCCCGCAGCTGCCGCGCGCCCGGCTCGACGAGATCGACCGCGCCTTCGGCCTGTCGCAAAGCGGCAATTCCGAGGTGCTGTTCGTCTGGCTCCGGCTCGCTCTGCGCAACCGCTACGAGCCCGCCGTGCCGGTCGCCGAACGCTTCCTCCTGGCGATGGGCCGGCGCAAGTTCGTCCAGCCTTTGTTCCAGGCCCTGATCGACCAGGGCGACTGGGGCCGCGCGATCGCCGAGCGGCTTTATGCCCGCGCCCGCGCCGGATATCATAATGTTACCGTCACCGCGGTGGACCGGCTTTTGCACCCGACGCCCTGAAAACGCGCGATTTTGCGGCACCGGCGCTCCCGGGCCTGCGCTCTGGAGGCGGTCGAAACTTAACGTTCCATCAAAGTCTTGCGGATAGGGAAAAGGCTCACCATTCGGGGCCGCACGACACTCGATGTTCCATTCGCCTGTTCCCATTGACGACCGGCCGGACACCGAACGGGCCGCGGCGGCGACCGAGCCGATGGATTTCGACGCGGGTAACGAGCGCCTGCGCGCCGCCCACCTCCACAATGGCCAGGTCGAGGCGCGCGCTTTGTTCGCCCCCTTCTTCGCGATCACCGCCGTCGTCGCCGCCCTGATCGCGGGCTGGAGCATGTACGGCTCGGTCGAGACCAAGCTCGTCGTCGCCTGGATCTCCCTGGTCGCCTTCTGCAACTGGGTTTCGTGCCGCCGAGCGATGGTCGCCGCCGCCCGCGCCGGCAGCCGCACCGCCCGTCCGCTCTCGCGCTGGTCCGCGGTCGCCGAGACGGTCGGCCTGGCCGGCCTCTGGTCGGCCTTGCCGACCTGGGCCTTCGCCACCCAGCCGCCCCACGTCCAGGTCGTCCTCGGCGGCGCGATGGCGGCGATGATCTCGACGGCGATCGCGCTCGCCGCCATTCCGTCGGCCGCCGTCGCCTGGATCGCGACGCTGACCGGAAGCTTCTGCCTCGCTTATTATTATGGCGGCAGCGCGCTCGATCCCAAGCTCGCGCTCACCTTCCTGCTGCTCGCCGGCATCGGCGCGTTCAGCGTGGCGCGGCTGACCCGCTGGATCTTCGGCCAGCTGAAGGGTCTCGCCAAGACCCGCGCCGAGGCCGAATCGATCCGCCAGCTGCTCAACGAATATGAGCATCGCGGCGTCGGCTGGCTGTGGCAGGTCGATAGCGAGAATCGCGTCGTCTACATCTCCTCGCGGATGACCGCCTTGATCGGCCGGTCGACCAATCAGCTCGCCGGCCATTCTCTGCCGGCGGCGCTCGGCGGCACCAGCGCGCTCGGCCGCATCCTGCTGTCGCGCCAGCCCTTCGCCAATCTCGAGATGGAGCTCACGACCCGGCGCGGCACGCGCTGGATCAGCCTGTCGGGCGATCCGATCATCGACATGGTCGGCCAGTTCCAGGGCTTCCGCGGCGTCGGCCAGGACGTCACCGACGTCCGCCGCACCCAGGAGCGGCTGACCAACCTCGCCAATATGGACGTGCTGTCCGGCCTGCCCAATCGCGGCCGCGTCCGCCAGCTGCTCGGCGAGGCCCTGTCCAGCTCGGCCGGCGGCGACACGCCCTGCGCGATCCTGTTCCTCGACCTCGACGGCTTCAAGCCGGTCAACGACACGTTCGGCCATCCGAAAGGCGACGCGGTGCTGAAGAGCGTCGCCCAGCGCCTGGTCAAGGAGGTCGGCGCCTTCGGTCATGTCGGCCGCATGGGCGGCGACGAATTCGCCATCGTCATCAAGGACGTGCAGAGCCGGCGCATGGTCGAGACGCTCGCCGCCCGGCTGATCGGCGCGATCGCCGAGCCCTTCCACATCGACAAGGTCGAGATCCGCATCGGCGTCTCGATCGGCTGCGCCTTCGGCCCCGTCGACGGCCAGAGCGTCGACGATCTCATCCAGAAGGCCGACCTCGCGCTCTACCAGGCGAAGAACCAGGGCCGCGGCACTTGCTGCTTCTTCAACGCCGACATGCAGAACGAAGCCGAGGACCGCCTCCGGCTCGAGCAGGACATGCGGATCGGCATCAAGGCCAAGCAATTCCATCTGCTCTACCAGCCGCTGATCGACGCCGGCGACCAGCGCCTGCTCGGCTTCGAGGCGCTGATCCGCTGGCACCACCCGACACGGGGCATCGTGCCGCCGAACAACTTCATCCCGCTCGCCGAGGAATCGGGCCTGATCATGGAATTGGGCGAATGGGTGATCGAGGAAGCCTGCCGCGCCGCCGCCTGCTGGCCCGAGAATATCACGGTCGCGGTCAACGTCTCGGCCAAGCAGCTCATCTTCCCGGCCTTGCCGAACACGATCAACGAGGCGATCCGCAAGCATCGGCTGCAGCCCAACCGGCTCGAGCTCGAAGTGACCGAATCGGTGTTCATGGGCGATAGCGCCAACGCGATCGACGTGCTGAAGCGCCTGCGCGCGCTCGGCGTGAGCATGGCGCTCGACGATTTCGGCACCGGCTATTCGTCGCTCGGCTATTTGAACAAGGCCGTCTTCCACAAGCTCAAGATCGACGGCAGCTTCGTTCGCGAGGCGGCGAACAACAAGGAGACGGTCGCGATCATCCAGTCGATCGTTCAGCTCGCCAAGAGCTTCCGGATGACGGTCACCGCCGAGGGCGTCGAAACCGCCGACGATTTCACCCGCATGCGCGAATTGGGCTGCCACCAGATCCAGGGCTACCTGTTCGGCCGGCCGATGACCTTCGAAAAAGCGAGCGAGCTCGTCCTCGGCGGTCAGCAAAGACTGAGCGCCTGATCAGACAAGACTGTTCTCGTAGCAGCTTGTTCTTTTGCTGATGCAGTCTAGACTTGGGTTCCGAAGGAGTCGCCCATGGCCTGGATCATGCTCGCTTCGCTCGCCGCCGCACAGGCGCCCGCATCCCCCAACACCAGCGTCTACACCGATCTTGATATCCGCCGCTGCCGCGAGATCGAGCATATCGCCGAGGGCTCCAGCACCCGATGGCGTTGCCCGGGCCATGCCGGCATCCCGCTCTTCATCAGCTCGGGCGACGACCGCTACGACCTCGATGCCGGAATCGACAATGGCGAGTGGAATTCCTTGTCCAACTTCAACATCGTCGCGCCGCGCGTGGAATGGCGACTGCGCCGGGGGAGGCCGCTCGCGATCATCTACCGCTTCCTGGTCAGTGCGTCCGAATCTACCTCCGCTTATTCGCGGCTCGCGGTCGCGACGATCGGTCGGCGCGGACGGCCCGGCTGCGTCATCGCCTGGATCGACGGCGGCCGGCCGACCGCCAACGCGGATGCCCGCGCCGCCGCCGACCGCCGCGCCGAGCGTTTCCGCTGCGGCGTCGACCGGGCGGAGGGCGAACCGGACTAGCTTTCGCGCGTGACCGCGAAGCCGGCGAAGCTCTGGTTGACCGGCATGAGCTCGAGCGTGTTGATGTTGAGATGCGGAGGAAGGGTCGCGACCCAGTGGATCGTGCCGGCGATGTCCTCCGCCGTCATCGGGTTCACGCCGGCATAGAGCGCGTCCGACGCGGCCTGGTCGCCGCCGGTGCGGACCAAAGTGAACTCCGTCTCGACCATGCCCGGCTCGATCGAGGTGACGCGCACGCCGGTGCCGTGCAGGTCGCAGCGCAGATCGAGCGAGAATTGGCGGACGAAGGCCTTGCTGCCGCCATAGACCGCGCCGCCGCGATAGGGATGGCTGGCGGCGACCGAGCTTATGTTGATGATCGCGCCTCGGCGCTCGACGATGCCGGGCAGCAGCGCTCGGGTCAGCGCGACCAGGCCGGTGATGTTGGTGTCGATCACCGTCTCCAGCGGCGCCCAGTCCGCCTCCTGTAGCGGCGCCATCGGCGAGGCGAGGCCGGCATTGTTGAGCAGCAGATCGACCGCGCCCGCTTGCCTCCCCGCGGCCTCAACCGCCTCCGTGTCGCGCATGTCGAGGACGATCGGGCGAACCCGGTCGCCAAGCTCCGCCGCCAGCGCGTCGAGCCGCTCGCGGCGCCGGCCGGCGGCGAGGATCGTCCAGCCGTCTCGCGCGAAGCGGCGCGCCGCGGCCATGCCGATGCCCGCGCTCGCGCCCGTGATCAATATCGTGCCGCTCATCGCCGCTCCCTTTCTCGGGCGCGGCCATGTCCGCTGCCGCGCGTTTTTGCAACGGCGGCAGCGGACGCGGCGGGGATTTGCTCAGCGCGGCTGGGCCTGGCCGGCCTCGCCGCCCGCCAGCCGCGTGTCGACCGGCGGGTTCCAGGTCGCGCTCACCACGCGGCCATCGGCGCCGGCCGTGCATTCGAAGCTGTAGCGCCGGTCGGTCGTGACGAACATGGCGATCCGGGTCCGCCGCGAATTGCCCGTGATCGACGCGACGCGCTGCGAGCGGATCGAATGCTGCGGGAAATGGCGGAGCGCTTCGGCCCGGCACTGGGCGACGGCGCGCCCCTCCGACTCGGACGCCGCCAAGGCGGGCGTCGCGGTCAACAGAGCGGCGCCGGCGAGAGCGGGCGCGAGGAGCAATGCGATGTTACGAATGCTTGTCATGGTCACCTCCATCTGCTATTTGTGTACCTTACGGTATAGTACAGAAATGCCGATGGCAAGGATTATTTAACGCATGGTACAAAAAAGTTCCGCCGCCCGGAGCGCCCCACGCGGCCGGCCGCGTAGCTTCGACACCGATGAGGTCCTCGACCGGGTGCGCGACACGTTCTGGCGCTACGGCTATGCCGGCACGTCGATGGACCAGCTCTCGGCGGCGACCGGCCTGCACAAGCCGAGCCTCTACGGCGCCTTCGGCGACAAGAAGAAGCTCTACCTCGCGGCGCTGGACAATTATCTGGCCGACGTCCGCGCCGAATTCGCCGAGGCGTTCGCGGTTCCGGACCTGTTCGAATCGCTGGCCGCGATGACCGAGTGGTCGATCGACAAGTTCATGGGCAAGGACGAGACCGGCACCGGCTGCTTCATGATGCACACGGCGATGCCCGAGGCGAGCGAGGATCCGGAAATCTCCCGGGTGATTCGCGAATCGATGGATTCGCTCGATCGAGCCCTCGTCCGCCGCTTCCAAAAGGCGATCGAGGTTGGGCAGATTTCGGCGGCGGCCGATCCGCATGCGCTGGCGATGGTGATGGTCGCCAACCATTATGAGATTTCCGGCCGCGCGCGGGCGGGCTATTCGCGACCAGAGCTGCGCGCGCTGGCCGACCGGGCGATCGGCCTGGTCAAGGTAATGGCCGGGGCCCCGGCCTGAAACGCAAACTCCCCTCCCGTGCGGAGCGGGAGGGGAGAGCGTTCGCCCGGACTGCTGGGGGGCGAAGGGGGCTCGTCGATCAGCGGGAGGCGTCGACGTCGGCGTCGTTCGACTCGCGCCATTCCCGCGCCGTGCGGCAGATCCGGCGGTTGATGCGCGACTCGCTGGCCTGCTCGGTGACGCAGATTCGGCGCTGGTCGTCATTGCCGCCGCGCGCGCGCTGCTGCTGCGACGGCTGCGCATTCTGATCGTTGGTCTGCGGGGCGGCGGCGGCGGCGGGGAGAGAGGCGGCGCACAAGGCGGCGACGGCGGTGGCGATCAACACGTTACGCATGGGACATTCCTTCATTGGCGTTGAACCTCGCACAGTCCCGCCCCCTCCGGCTGCACGCGGACCGTCTTAGCAGGCTAAGACAGCCTGCGCATTGACCGGCCTTGCTAATTTTGTAGCACCCCCTTCGGCCCCGGCGTTCATCGTTGATTTCGCTTGCTTCTCATCGTCGGGTCGGCGTTTGCGGGGTCGTCCGGCCAGGGATGTTTCGGGTAGCGCCCGCGCATCTCCTTGGCGATTTCGGCCCAGCTGCCGCTCCAGAAACCGGGCAGATCGCGCGTCGTCTGGATCGGCCGCCCGGCCGGCGAGGTCAGGCTCAACACCAGCGGGACCGCGCCCCCGGCCAGCGCCGGATGGCGGTTGAGGCCGAACAGGGTCTGGACCCGCACCGCCACCGCCGGACCGCCTTCGGCTTCATAATCGATCGGATGGCGGCTGCCGGCCGGCGTCTCGAAATGGCTCGGCGCCAGCCGGTCGACGGCCTTGCGGCCCGCCCAGCCGAGCATCGCGTCGAGCGCTCCCGCCAAGGCGCCCGAGTCGACGTCGCCGAGGCGCCGCTTTCCGGCCAGCAAAGATGGCAGCCAATCGTCGAGCGTCGCCGCAAGCGCCTGGTCCGAGAGATCGGCGACGGCGGGGTCGAAGGCGCGGGCGAAGGCGGCGCGGGTGCGCAGCGAGCCGGCGGCCTCACTCCACGGCAGCGGACCGAGACCGTAGGTTCGCACGCCCTCGAGCAAGGCGGCCTCGACCGCGCCGGGGTCGGCGCGGCTGTCCTGGCCGCCCGACAGGCGGATCGCCCCGAGCGTTCGGCCGTGCGAGGCGCGGACGGCGCCCGTCGCCGGATCGAATGCCACCCGGGTGCCGGTCGCGACCGCATCGGCGAACAGGCTTTCGACCGCCCCCTGGTTGATCGGCGCGGCGGAAAGGATGCGCGCCCCCGCCGCGGCGCCGCCGACCTCGGCGACGGCGAGCCAGGCCTCGCGCGCCAGCGGCGAGGCCGGATCGAGCCGGAAGCCGCGCCCGCCGACGCTGACCCAGTCGGCGCCGGAGGCATCGCGGCGTTTGGCGACACGGTCCGGGAAGGCCAGGGCCACACAATTTCCAACCCGTTCGTCCCGAGCGTAGTCGAGGGGCGCCTGTGATGA
>Ga0307503_10000074_pt1 | contig 58449 bp, 57 predicted proteins | sample 17_S_MG_FD_194514 | JGI IMG/M metagenome (GOLD analysis project Ga0307503, IMG submission 194514) | Soil microbial communities from Populus trichocarpa stands in riparian zone in the Pacific Northwest, United States - 17_S | ecosystem: Environmental > Terrestrial > Soil > Riparian zone > Trees... | reverse complement strand
ACCGCGGTCGGGATGAGCGACGACGTGCCGGTGATGGCGGCCGCGATCATCATCTCGGTCGGCGCGATGCTGCTCGCCGCCGAGCCGCTCGCCCGCTTCGTCGACAACAATCCGACCGTGGTGATGCTGGCGCTCGCTTTCCTGATGATGATCGGCGTGGTGCTGATCGCCGACGGCTTCGGCGTCCATGTGCCCAAGGGCTATGTCTATGCCGCAATGGCCTTTTCGGGCGCGGTCGAGACGCTCAACATCCTCGCCCGCAAGCGCCGCGAGCGCAAGGCGGCCAAGGCGGCCGGACCCGCCCGGCCCATTGAGAGTTAAGGTTTCCGAGCCTATGCGAGCCTCATGAGCGTCTATTTTCACGAAGAGGATCTGCCCGAGGGCGCGCTCGGGCCCGGGCCGGTCGCCGTCGACACCGAGACGATGGGGCTGCAATTGCCGCGCGACCGGCTCTGCCTGGTGCAGATTTCGGACGGGCGCGGCGACGAGCATCTCGTCCGCTTCGCCGCCGGCAGCGGCTATGACGCGCCAGTGCTGAAGGCGGTGCTCGCCGATCCCGGCCGGCTCAAGCTCTATCATTTCGCGCGCTTCGACCTCGCCTCGATCAAGGCCTATCTCGAGGTCGTCGCGGCGCCGGTCTATTGCACCAAGATCGCCTCGCGGCTGATCCGAACCTATACCGACCGGCACGGCCTCAAGGACCTCGTCAAGGAGGTGCTCGGCCAGGAAATCTCCAAGCAGCAGCAAAGCTCGGACTGGGGGGCGCCCGAGCTTAGCGACGCGCAGAAGGATTATGCCGCCTCGGACGTGCGCTATCTCCATGCGCTGAAGGAAAAGCTCGACCTCCGGCTGGCGCGCGAGGGCCGCACCGCTCTGGCTCAGGCCTGCTTCGATTTCCTCCCTCACCGCGCCGCCCTCGATCTCGCCGGCTGGGCCGAGCAGGACATTTTCGCCCATGTCTGATTCGCAAACGTCCGAGGCATGACATGTCGAAGCTGGCCGATCAGGAGCAGCGCCACAAGCGCGGATGGGCGCGGCCGGGCGGCTCCCACGACAAATTGGTCCGCACGCTCAAGATCGCCTTGCCCGCTCTGATCGGGGTGGTGCTCGCCTTCCTCTTCTTCGCCCCGCTCGAGGACAAGCAGGAGGTCAGCTTCGTCCTCGACAAGCACAAGGTCGAGACCGCCGAGGAGCGGCTGAGGCTGACCCAGGTCACCTATCGCGGCCAGGACAATGAGGGCCGGCCGTTCATCCTTTCCGCCCGCTCGGGCGTGCGGCAGACCACCGCCTCCCAGATCGTCGACATCCACGACATGAACGCCCAGATCCAGCTTGACCGCGGCCCGGCGCGGCTCGAGGCCGGCCGCGCCCAATATCAGATGGAGCGCGACCATGTGAACGTGATCGGCCCGATCACCTTCTCCGCCGCCGACGGCTATCGCATGCAGACCCGCGACGTGAACGTCGATCTGCGCAACCGGACCATGCAGAGCCGCGGCGCGGTCGAGGGCCAGATGCCGCTCGGCACCTTCAGCGCCGGCCAGCTCCAGGGCAATCTTCGGGACCGCACCTTCGTCCTTTCCGGGCGCGCGCGCTTGCATATCCGGCAGGGGGGCATCAGATGAGGGCCGTGACCTCCTTGCGCCTCCTCGCTCTGCTGCCGCTGCTCGCGGTCGCCCCCGCCGCCGGCCAGCGCACGGGCGGCGGGCTCGGCTTCAACAGCAATGCGCCGGTCGACGTCGCCGCCGACCGGATCGAGGTCCAGGACCGCGCCGACCGCGCCATCTTCTCGGGCAATGTCGACGCCCGCCAGGGCAATTTGCGGATGACCGCCGCGCGCCTCACCGTCGCTTATGCCAATAATAGCGGCATCCAGATCCAGCGCCTCGAGGCGAGCGGCGGCGTCACCCTGCGCACCCCGTCCGAAACCGCGAACAGCCGGTTCGCGATTTACGATCTCGACCGGCGGATCGTGACGATGATCGGCGGCGTCACCCTCGTCCAGGGCGCCAACCGGGTCCAGGGCGGCCGGCTCGTCCTCGATCTCGACAGCCATCGCGCGGTGATGGACGGCGGCACCGCCGCCACCGGCGGCCGCGTCACCGGCCGCTTCACCGTCCCGGACCGGCGCGGCGGCAATTGACGGCGGTCGCCGCGGCGCACCGGCATTTCCATGCATAAAGCTTGCCAGTTGAGGCCGGACCGCGCTTCGCCTAATGCAGCCTTGGGATTTGCGGAGCATCCATGAACGACAGCGTCGCCATCGACAGGCCGAATACGGACGCCGCTTTGCGCGATACGTCGCACGGCCTGTCGGTCGTCTCGATCGCCAAGTCCTACGACAAGAAGGCGGTGCTCTCCGACGTCTCGCTCGGCGTCGATCGGGGCGAGGTGCTCGGCCTGCTCGGCCCCAACGGCGCCGGCAAGACCACCTGCTTCTATTCGATCATGGGGCTGGTCAAGCCCGACAGCGGCCGCATCCTCTTGGACGGCCAGGACATAACCGGCCTGCCCATGTACCGCCGCGCCATCCTCGGCATCGGCTATCTGCCGCAGGAGACCTCGATCTTCCGCGGCCTCACCGTCAGCCAGAACATCATGGCCGTGCTCGAGGTCTGCGAACCCGACAGACAAGCGCGCCAGGAGCGGCTCGAGCAATTGCTCGGCGAATTCCATATCGAGCGGCTCAGGGATTCCCCCGCAATGGCGCTTTCGGGCGGCGAGCGGCGCCGCTGCGAGATCGCCCGGGCGCTCGCCGCCAACCCGTCGATCATGCTCCTCGACGAGCCCTTCGCCGGCATCGACCCGATCTCGATCCAGGACATTCGCGACCTCATCGTCGCGCTCAAGCAGCGCGACATCGGCGTCCTCATCACCGACCACAATGTCCGCGAGACGCTCGACATCGTCGACCGCGCCTGCATCATCTATGGCGGCCAGGTCCTGTTCGCCGGCTCGCCCGAAGACCTCGTCGCCGACGAGAATGTCCGCCGCCTCTATCTCGGCGAGAGCTTCGAGCTTTAGCGATGTCCTGCTCACTCAACCCGTTCGGGCTGAGCCTGTCGAAGCCCCGTCCGTCCCTTCTTCCGGACCCGGGGACAGTTACTCGTAACTGTCCCCATTCCCCCGGCGCAGGCTGACATGGCGCTCGGCCCCCGCCTCGACCTTCGCCAATCCCAATCTTTGGTGATGACGCCGCAGCTCCAGCAGGCGATCAAGCTGCTGGCGCTCTCCAACCTCGAGATCGAGGGCTTCATCGCCGAGGAGCTGGAGAAGAACCCCCTGCTCGAGACCGGCGGCGAGGCCGATCCGGGCCTCGACTCCGGGCCCGAGCCGGAGCCGGCCGACATGGGCGCGGAGGCGATCCCCGAGGCGGACGCGGCCGGCGGCGAGGGCGCGCTCGACATCGACGTCGACCATGAGAATCTCCACCAGGACAGCCAGGTCGATTCCATGCGCGGCCTCGACGGCGGCCTCGGCCTCAGCGGCGAGGGGATGAGCGGCGCCGGCTCGGGCGAGGGGCCCGATTTCGACGCCTTCGCCGCCGACCAGGTCTCGCTCCACGATCATCTCCGCCGCCAGGCCGGCGAGATATTGTCCGGCGCCGACCTCCTCATCGCCGAGCAGATCATCGACCGAATCGACGAAACCGGCTATTTCCTGAGCCCGCTCGCCGAGCTCGCCCAGCGCCTCGGCGTGCCGCTCGCCGAGGTCGAGCGCGTGCTCCTCATCGTCCAGACCTTCGATCCCGCCGGCATCGCCGCCCGCACCCTTTCCGAATGCCTCGCGCTCCAGGCGAAGGACGCCGACCGCCACGATCCCGCAATGGCGCGGCTGATCGCCAATCTCGACTATCTCGCCAAGGGCAACCTTTCCGCGCTGAAGCGCATCTGCGGGGTCGACGACGAGGACATGGCCGACATGATCCGCGAGTTGCGCGCCATGGATCCCAAGCCCGGCTGCCGCTTCATGACCACGCAGCGCATCGACGCGATCGTCCCCGACATCTTCGTCGCCCGCCGCGGCGGCGGCTGGGCGGTCGAGCTGAACAGCGCCACTTTGCCCCGCCTGCTCGTCAACCGCTCTTATTATCAGGAGCTCTCCAGCGGCCCGCAGGACAAGAAATCCCGCGCCTGGCTCAACGAATGCCTGCAAAGCGCCAACTGGCTCCTGAAGGCGCTCGACCAGCGCGCCCGCACCATCGTCAAGGTCGCCACCGAGATCGTGCTCAGCCAGGAAGGCTTCTTCCGCCACGGCGTCTCGCATCTCAAACCGCTGACCCTGCGCGCGGTTGCCGAGACGATCGGCATGCACGAATCGACGGTGAGCCGAGTCACCTCGAACAAATACCTCTCCTGCGACCGCGGCCTCTACGAGCTCAAATATTTCTTCACGAGCGGCATCCAGTCGAACGACGGCGGCGACGCGGCCTCATCGGAAGCGGTGAAGAGCCGCATCAAGGCCCTGATCGGCGCCGAGGAAGCGGACAAGATATTGTCGGACGACCAGCTCGTGGAAATGCTCAAGGCCGAGGGCTTCGACATCGCGCGGCGCACGGTGGCGAAATATCGCGAGGCGATCGGGCTTGGGTCGTCGGTGCAGCGGAGAAGGCAGAAGGCGATCGGGCGGGCGGCGTGAATCCTAATCGTCGCCCTGGATGATTCTCGAAGCGGCCTGAACCAGGCTTCTGGTTCTTGGATCCATGCCTCTGAGATTCGGCCCCTCGATCCGCTCCGCTAGCGAAGGAGCCCGCAGAAGATAGTTGGCGGCGAATTCAGGGGTCACCTGTCGCGCGTACCGAACCGCGTTCACATGGATGTCGCGATAGGTCCGGACAAATTCAACGTTCTGGCCGCCGATCGCCGATGCGGCACCGGTAATGCGCTCGTCGTCCGGATAGGCCTGAAAACGACGCACGAATGCCTCGCACACCAAATTCCACCCCGAATGGATGAGGAAAACGGGAGACGCATCGCTTGCGGCGGCTGCGGCGGCGGCCTCCTGCGCTTCCGACGGATTCAGCGCGCGAATGCTGATTTCCCTGAAAAAAGTAACCGCCGACAGACCGTCGAATCTTGAAAGGTCACCCTTCACAAAGGGAAACGAGAATTCTTTGGCGCGGAACGAATAACCGCGCCAGAAGAGCAGGCTCATCACAACGGCGCCCGCGCTCGCCGAAATGACGATGGTGACGATCTCCCCCATGCGTTCCGCTCCCCTTGCTGTCGCGCTTATCCAATCCTCACCATCGGAAGTAAATCGATCTCGGTTGCCGTGGGCGCGGCCCGGCGGTAGCTGAGCCTATGCATATGCGCCTCGCTCTGCCTTTTGCGGCCGTCGCCCTTCTGGCCTCCTGCGCGGTCCCCGAAGCGCGCCTTCGCGCCGGCCTCATCAATGCCGGCCTCTCCCCTTCTCTCGCTGCCTGCATGGCGGAGCGGATGGCCGACCGGCTGTCGCTGGCGCAGCTCAGCCGGATCGGGGATCTGCCCCGCGCGACCTCCTCGGTTTCGGTTCAGGAATTCCTGCATCGGGTGCGGGCGCTCGGGGATGCGCAGATTCTCGGGGTCAGCTCGAGCTCGGCGGCCTTGTGCGCGGTGGGGCTGGGATAGGGGCCGTCACCCCGGACTTGCCTGCCCCGGACTTGATCCGGGGATCCGGGGTCCACTTTTTTCATTGCTGCGTCGGGAAAGAAGATGGATCCCGGATCAAGTCCGGGATGACGCCTGTGTGGGCCAAAGCGCCGAGATCCGCTTTAAATGTAGGATTTTCTCTGCTTCAGCGGCTTCATGACCCTCGCGTCGCGCCTTCCCGCAGCCCACTTGTTCGCCCCCGCCGGCCGTCTTTTGCCCGGGAGGGTGACGACGCCAATGGCAAGTGTCATCTTCGTCATCTTCACCGCGCCGGCCCCGGACTTTTTTGGCCCCAGGGAAGCCGAACCTTTGAACCTTCCGCGCCCCCTTGGGGTGGATTCGCCCCCTCGCCTGTGCTTTAGGCCCGGCCCATGAACATCCACGAATATCAGGCCAAGGAATTGCTCGCCAGGTTCGGCGTGCCGGTCCCCGACGGCTTCGCCGCGATGAGCGTCGCCGACGCGGTGGCGGCCGCGGCGAAGCTCCCCGGGCCGCTCTATGTCGTCAAGGCGCAGATCCATGCCGGCGGGCGCGGCAAGGGGAAGTTCAAGGAATTGGGGCCGGATGCCAAGGGCGGGGTGCGGCTGGCGCGGACGCCCGAGGAGGTCCGCGCGGCCGCCTCGGAGATGCTCGGCAACACGCTCGTCACCGTCCAGACCGGGCCGGCCGGCAAGCAGGTCAACCGGCTCTACGTCACCGACGGAGTCGACATCGCCAGGGAATTCTACCTGGCCCTGCTCGTCGACCGCAAGAGCGGCCGGATCGCCTTCGTCGCCTCGACCGAGGGCGGCATGGACATCGAGGCGGTCGCCCACGACACGCCGGAGAAGATCGTGAGCTTCTCGGTCGACCCCGCAACCGGCTTCATGCCCCATCACGGCCGCGCCGTCGCTCACGCGCTCGGCCTTGCCGGCGATCTCAACAAGCAGGCGCAGACGGTCGCCAAGCTTCTCTACGACGCCTTCACCGGCACCGACGCCGCGCAGATCGAGATCAACCCGCTCGCCGTCACCGAGGACGGAAAGCTGCTCGTCCTCGACGCCAAAATCGGCTTCGATTCCAACGCCGAATTCCGCCACCCCGATCTCGAGGCTTTGCGCGACGAGAGCGAGGAGGACCCGATGGAGCTCGAGGCGTCGCGCTTCGACCTCGCCTACATCAAATTGGACGGCAATATCGGCTGCATGGTCAACGGCGCCGGCCTCGCCATGGCGACGATGGACATCATCAAATTGAACGGCGCCTTCCCCGCCAATTTCTGCGACGTCGGCGGCGGCGCCAGCAAGGAGAAGGTGACGGCGGCGTTCAAGATCATCCTCTCCGATCCCGCCGTGAAGGGCATCCTCGTCAACATCTTCGGCGGCATCATGCGCTGCGACATCATCGCCGACGGCATCGTCGCCGCGGCGCGCGAGATCGACCTCGACGTGCCTCTGGTGGTTCGGCTCGAAGGAACCAATGTCGAGGAAGGCAAGCGCATCCTCGCCGACAGCGGGCTGGCGATCGTGCCGGCGGACGATCTCGGGGATGCGGCAAGGAAGATCGTGGCGGAGGTGAAAGAGGCCGCTTGATTTCCCCTCTCCCTTGAGGGGAGAGGGTTGCGTAGCCTTGGTGAGCCACTTGGCGAACTTAGGCGTAGCTGGGTGAGGGTGGCAGCGCTGGCGATTTGCCTCGAACGCTGTCACCCTCACCCAACTCCGACTAGCCAGCAAGCTGGCAAGTCTCCGTATCCCTCTCCCCTCAAGGGAGAGGGGGTTGGAAGGGAAACGAGATGAAGCTCCTGGTCGCCGTCAAGCGGGTGATCGATTTCAACGTCAAGCCGCGGGTCAAGGCCGACGGCACCGGAGTCGATCTCGCCAACGTCAAGATGAGCATGAACCCGTTCGACGAGATCGCGCTCGAGGAGGCGGTCCGGCTCAAGGAGAAAGGGATCGCGACCGAGGTCGTCGCGGTCTCGATCGGCCCGGCCAAGGCCGGCAACGACATCCTCAAGAACGCCCGCGCCGTCGGCGCCGACCGCGCCATCCTGATCGAGACCGACGCCGACGTCGAGCCGCTCGCGGTGGCCAAGATTCTCGCCAAGGTCGCGCGGGAAGAGGAGCCCGGGATGATCATCCTCGGCAAGCAGGCGATCGACGACGACAGCAACCAGACCGGCCAGATGCTCGCCGCCTTGCTCGGCTGGCCGCAGGGGACCTTCGCGTCCAAGGTCGAGATCGACGGCGACAGCGTCGACGTCACCCGCGAGGTCGACGGCGGGCTCGAAACATTGCGGCTGAAGCTGCCGGCGATCGTGACCACCGATCTTCGCCTCAACGAGCCGCGCTATGCCTCGCTTCCGAACATCATGAAGGCGGGATCGAAGCCGCTGCAGGTCCGCAAGATCGACGAGCTCGGCATCGACGTCGCCCCGCGCCTGACCGTGCTGAACGTCGCCGAGCCCGCCAAGCGCCAGGCCGGCGTCAAGGTGGCGAGCGTCGACGAATTGATCGGCAAATTGAAGACTCTGGGAGTCGTCGCATGAAGACGCTGGTTCTGGTCGAACATGAAGGCGGCAAGGTGAAGGACGCTACGCTCGCCGCCGTCACCGCCGCCTCGAAGCTTGGCGAGGTCCACCTGCTCGTCGCCGGCGAAAGCGTGGCCGGCGTCGCCGAGGCGGCCGCGAAGATCGCCGGCGTCGGCAAGGTCCACGTCGCCGACGACGCCGCTTACGGGCACAATCTCGCCGAGAATGTCGCGCCGCTGGTCGCCGCGTTGATGGAGGGCCACGACGCCTTCCTCGCGCCCGCCACGACCACCGGCAAGAACGTCGCGCCGCGCGTCGCCGCCCTGCTCGACGTCATGCAGATTAGCGAGATCCTCTCGGTCGAGAGCGAGGACACCTTCACCCGGCCGATCTATGCCGGCAACGCCATCGCCACCGTGAAGTCGTCCGACGCCAAGAAGGTGATCACGGTGCGCGGCACCGCGTTCGAGAAGGCTTCGGCGGAAGGCGGCTCCGGCACGATCGAGAATGTCTCCGGGTCCGGCGGCGCTTCTGCGGATGGGGGCCTGTCGAGCTTCGTCGGCGCCGAGCTTTCCAAGTCGGAGCGGCCCGAGCTGACCAGCGCCAAGATCATCGTCTCGGGCGGCCGCGCCTTCGGCTCCTCGGAGCAATTCCACAGCCTGCTCGATCCGCTCGCCGACAAGCTCAAGGCCGGCGTCGGCGCGTCGCGCGCCGCGGTCGACGCGGGCTATGCGCCCAACGATTATCAGGTCGGCCAGACCGGCAAGATCGTCGCGCCCGAAGTCTATGTCGCGATCGGCATATCGGGCGCGATCCAGCACCTCGCCGGAATGAAGGATTCGAAGGTCATCGTCGCCATCAACAAGGACGAGGACGCTCCCATCTTCCAGGTCGCCGACGTCGGCCTGGTCGGCGACCTGTTCAAGATCGTGCCGGAGCTGACGGAGAAACTGTGAGTGGGCCCGGCCGTTTGTTGGATCAATGTAGGATTTGATCTGCAATGGCCGAGTCGCGGCTCTTTCTCATCACACACAGGTCTCAGCGCGGGAGCGTCGCCAGCGGCGTCCAGTCGATCGCGCCTGCGTCGCAGGCCGCATTGGCGGCGACGGCGAGGATCGGCCGGCGTGCCGGACGGAAGCCGAGCCGGCCGAGCTCGCGTTTCAAATAGAATTCTAGCAGCGGCCACGGCTTCGGCGCCTGCGCGCTGGTCTCGCCGCGCCAGATGAAGCGCGTCGCGCCGATGCCGCGGCTTTCGGCCGCCAGCGGCTCGGCGAACATGCCGTTGGCCGGATAGTCGCCGACCATCAGCCGGCATCCTTCCCGCGCGCCGCGGACGATCGTGCCGAAGCGCCTGACGATCCGTTCGGTACGGAAGCCTTGTGCACGGAGCGTCTCCTCCGCCGTCGCGACGAAAAGCGCGTCGTCGGGCGCGGGCGCATCGCGGGTCCAGAGCAGCTTCGCACCGAGCGTGACCAGCAAGGCGGCGGCGAGGATCAGCCTAGCGCGGTCCGAAAGCTTCACGCCGCGCTCCGAACAGGCAGATGGCGACCACCGCCGCCAGCGTGGTCCACATCGCGACGTGCATGCCCCAGCCGTGATGGATCTCCGCCTGATGCTCCGGCCAGCGCAGCATAGCGCCCATCCTGAGCACGTTGATCGCGACCGTCGCTGCCAAAGCGGCGAGGCAATAGCTCAAAGCCTTCCATCCGAAGCCTACGCGGAACAGCTGATTGACCGTCGCCCAGAAGACGATGGCGAGCGACATGCCCTGCATCGACGAGCAGCCGGGCGCCACGATGATCCGGTTCGCTCCGTCGGCCGACCAGATCATGTTCCCCTGATGCTCGACCCCCAAAGTCCCCGCGACAAAGACGGCGTCGATGTCGAGCAGCGGGCGGCTGAGCCCGGCGAGAAGCAGCCGGCCCCAGAGAATCGCGCCGGTGATCGCGAGGAAGACGATCGCGGCGCGGCGCAACGGCGAGCCGGGCGCCGCGGTGAGGGCGGCCCAGAGCGAGGCGGCGGTGAGCGCGACGGCGCTGGCGGGCGGAATGGGAAGCAAAGCGGCCAGCAGCAGGACGAGGGCGATCGCGACGTCGCCGCGGCGAAGCGGCGCGGTTCCGTCATCCTCGCCGAGTATCTTCAGGCCGGCGGCGAGCGCGGCCCAGAGGATCGCGCTGATCCCGAACAGATCGAAGGCGGCCGCCGCCCAGCCGGCGCCTTCGATGCTCCGCGCGGCCAAGCCGACGAAGCCGTTCAGCGTGGCGATGAGGAACAGTCCGTAGAAAAGCTGCGCCCGCGTCACCGCAAGCGAGCGCTGAGCAGCGCGGACGGTCATGGTTCGCGCGCGCGCCGGGCGTCAGCCCCGGCGGCGCCTGCGCACCAGATAATAGCCGGCGGCGAAGACCGCCAAAGCGGGCGCGCCGGCGGCGAGCAACGGGCCGGGCGTGGGGAGCCCGGCGAGCGCCGGGTCGGCAACGAGAAAGGTGAGGCCGGTCAGTGACGCGAAGGCAGACAATCTTCTCATCGTTCTTCCCCTTGGCTGGTCGCGGCGCCTACGGTGCGGCGCAAGTGCGGGCCTGTCAACGCCCGCGTGCCGATGGAGGCGATATTTGGACTGGCTCGCGCGGATCGGGGAGGACGGATTGCTCGGTATCCCGCCGGCCTGGCTGGCCGCCGCCGGCTTCCTGCTGCTGATGGCCCTGCTCGCGCTGGCCGAGCTTGCCCGGCCGCTCCATCGCGCGCCCCGCGAGGGCAAAGGGAGGCTTACCGCCAATTTCGGGCTGGGCATTCTCAACATGCTGATCTTCGCCGCCGTGCCGCTGTCGACCCTGCTCGCCGCCGATTGGGCGCGGATCCACCAGATCGGGCTGCTCAATTGGTTGGCGGTCCCGGCCTGGGCCGCGATCGCGCTCACCCTCCTGCTCAGGAGCCTCGCCGGCTACGGCCTGCATCGCGCGGCCCACGCCGTGCCCCTGCTCTGGCGGATGCACCGGGTCCATCATTGCGACACCGCGGTCGATCTGTCGACGGGCCTGCGTCACCATCCGGGCGAGCTGCTCTATGTCGCATTGCTTCTGTCCGGCCTCGCTTTGCTGTTCGGCCTCTCGGTGCCGGCGCTGGCCGGCTATGAGCTGGCGGCGGCGGTCTTCGGGCTTTGGAGCCACGCCAATCTGGACCTGCCGCGAGCGCCCGAGCGCGGCCTTGGCTGGCTGCTGACCACGCCCGCGCTCCATCACGTCCACCATTCGGCCGCGCGCGCGGAAACCGACAGCAATTATGGCGAGCTCCTGATCCTGTGGGACCGCCTGTTCGGCACCTACAGGCGGCTCGACGCTCAGAGCCTGCGCGCCGCGCGCTTCGGCTTGGGCGAAAGCCACGACGACGACGCGCCGCGCCTGCTGGCCCAGCTGGCGGCGCCGCTGAAACCCTAGCGTGGCGGCGCAGGGGCGCGGGCGCGGAAGCTGGCCTCGATTTCGGCCCGGCGGCGCTCCAGATCGGCCTGCGGCGGCACGCCTAGCGCCTGGCGGAGCGCGTCCGAGATCAATGCGCGGTCATAGGGATCCTGGGTGGTGGTCCGCGTCTCGTTCGACGTGTTGAACTGGGTGCCGTAGATTTGCGGCCGGCCGCTCTTTTGCAAATAGCGGTCGAGCGTGGCCGCGGCGATCCAGGTCGCGTCGGTCCGCCCGCGCGCCGCGGCGATGATCGCGAAGGTGTGGGCGAGCAGGAAATCGTCGGGCGCGCTACCGTGCTGGAGGACGAAGGCGGCATGCCAATAATCGTCGCCGCTGGCGAGCGCTCCGGCCGCGACCAGCGCCAGCGTCCGCGCCCTGCGCGCCTCGTCGCGCGGTGTCACGATCGCCCAGTCGATGGCCGGCCCGCCGGGCGCGCGATCCGCCTGGTCGGCGTCGTAGATGCGGGTCATCTCCGCATTGGTCGACCAAGTCCGATCGGCGACATAGGTGCGCGCCGGATCCCAGCCGTCGGCGACCGTCTCGCCCGGCCCGGCGCGCACCAACCGCAGCGGCGGCAGCCCGGAGCCGGGCAGGTCGAGCGCGCCGCTGCCGTCGGCGGCGAGGTTGAACAGGAACGAATCGGGCTGGCCGGGAAGCGGCGCCGCGAACTCGATGTGGACGCCATCGTCGCGGGGCATGGCAGCGCGCATCGGCCGCTCGATCGCCGGCCCTTCGACCCGTGTGAAGGTGAGCGCGCCCGAACCCGGCTGACCCGACCAGCGCATGGTTCGCGGCTGGCGGAAGCCGCCGCGCCAGAAGCCGATCCGGTCGCGGGTCCGCGACAGCTCGAGGATCAACAGGGTCCGCCCGTCGACGCGCAGCGCCCAGCGGCCCGCGGGCCCCTGCTCCTGAGCAAAAGCGGGCGCGGCGCCGAGCAGGAGCAGGGCGGCAAGCAGCAGGCGGATCATGACAGGCCCTCCAGGAAAGAGGCGACATTGGCGCCGAGCGCGTCGACCGCATAGCCGCCCTCCATCAATGTCAGCACGGGCAGGCCGAGGCCGGCGATGCCGCGGCCGAGCGCTTCATAGTCCCGCGTCTCAAGCCGGAAATGCGAGATCGGGTCGCCGGCGAAGGTGTCGGCGCCGTAGGAGACGACCAGCATATCGGGCGCGAAGGCGGCGATGCGGGCGAGCGCGATGTCGAGCGCCGGCAGATAGGCGCCTAGATCCGTGCCGCGCGGCAGCGGCAGGTTTAGGGTCGCGCCTTCGCCCTCCCCCTCGCCGGTTTCGTCGGCATGGCCCCAATAATAAGGGAAATCGGTCCGGGGATCGGCGTGGATGGAGACGAACAGGACGTCGGGCCGGGCGTAGAAGATGTCCTGGCTGCCGTTGCCGTGATGATAGTCGACGTCGAGGATCGCGACGCGCCGGCCCGCCGCGGCGGCCGCTTCGGCCGCGATGGCGGCGTTGTTGAGGTAGCAATAGCCGCCCAGATAGTCGCGCCCCGAATGGTGGCCGGGCGGGCGGCAGAGCGCGAAAGCGGCGCGCGCGCCGGCCAGGACATGGTCGAGCGCGGTGAGCGCGCTCTGCGCCGACCAATAAGCGCCCTCCCAGGTCCCCGCGGCGATCGGGCTCGCCGCGTCGAAGCTGTAGGCGCCGAGCCTGGCGTCGACCCGGTCGAGGTCGAGCGGGCGGCGGCGCACCACCGGCCAGGCATAGGCGCCGGCATCGCCCGCCCGCCCCGCCGCGCGCCAGTCCTGATGGGCGGACCACAAGAAGGCGAGATAGCCTTCGTCATGGACCGCGCGCAGCGGCGCCTCGCCATGGTCGACGGGCGCCTCGGCCGGGCCGAGCGCGGCGAGGATCGCGTCGGCCCGCGCCGGGGTTTCGGCGAAGGGCACGAAGCCGCCGTTCATCAGCTCCAGAGCGGGCGCGTGGGCGCGCTGGCGCGGATCGAAGACGATGTGCATCAGCCTGGGCGCATCAGCGGCGGCGCGGCGGCGGGCCCGGCCGGATCAGGTCGGCGGGCTGGTAGGGCCAGGAGAGGATCTGCCGCATCCCGCGCCAGCGCTCGGCGGGGCTCCGGCCATAGGCCTCGACCGCGGCCTTCACGATCTGCTCGCCGAGCCCGTAATTGATCACATAGGCGCGATAATGCTCCGTGAAGGCGATCGTCTGCTCGGCGCGGCGGCGCGACATCAGCGAATATTGCTGGGTCAGCTCGATCGCCCGCTCGCGGCCGATCCGGCCCTCGAGCAGGTCGCGCGCGATCGTGAAGCGGGCGCCGCTCAGCTCCCTGATCGCCTCCTGGACCCGCAAATAAGTGGCGGCGCCGTCGCTCGGCAGGCCAGCGAGCGGATAGAGGACCCGCGTCTCGAAGGTGAGCCGCTCGTCGCCCGGAAAGGCGAGCTGGATTCCGTAATTGGCCGAGCCCTCGGCGATCAGGCTCTGCGGCGAATAAAGCGGATAGACCATATATTCGACCCAGCCCCGGCCCCGCGCCAGATCCCGCTCGAGCAGTATGTTGTAGACATGGTGGCCCGGATAGCCTTCGTGGCAGCCGAGATCGATCGCCCGGCCCATCCTCACCTGCTGATCCGTATTGACCTGGATCAGGCTGTGATAATTGCCCTGGTACCAATTGTAGCCGGACCAGCTGCGGCCGGTGACGAACTCCAGCGAGAAGGCCTCGCCGGCGGGCAAGGGGATGTGGGCGACGGTGCGGCGCCGGCATTCGGCGATGGCGGCGCGCATCACCGCGTCGAGCCGGGCGGCGGGGATCACGAACCGGTCGCTAAGCGCGTCGACCCGCGCCGCGAGCGGGCCCTCGCCCGGCACCAGGGCGGCGATCCGCGCCAGCACCGGATCGAAATCGCTGAGCGGCCGAAGGTTCGGCGCGACCCCGTAAATCTCCCGCGCCTCCTCGGCGAAGCTCAGCCGCTCGCCCTGGAGCTGGCGGATACGGGCGCGCAGGGCGCGGATCTGGCCGCGCAGGAAAGCGGGGCGGAACTGCTCGGGGGTCTGGATGTTGCCGCGCGGATCGGGCCCGTTCCCAAGCCGTGCCGCCAGCGCCTCGGCGGCGGCGGCGAGCTGCGGCAGCGTGCGCGGATTGGCTCGCGCCGCCGCGCGCCATTCGGCCGGTCCGTAATAAGCGTCGACATAGCCGTCGTCGCGCTCGCCCATTTCGAGCACCAGCTGCACATAATCGCGGGCGACGGCATCGAGGCTGTCGCGCGGCGCGGGCGCTGGAGGCTGCGCGGCGGTCAGGAGGGTGAGGGAGATAGCGGCAAGGAGCATGCGGAGCCAGGTCATGGCCCTCCATGGCACCGAGGCCTGGCGCGCGCAAACCGGAGCCGGGCCGAAAGAAGCGACGCTTTCCGAAACTTCTTGCGCCAGGTCCATGCAAATCCGATGATATTTGCCGAGTCCGACTCGGGGGATGTCATGGGGGCCGCCGAAACCGTTCTTGCCCTGCTCGACGCCGTCATGCGCGAAACCGCCTTGTTCGCGGCGTGCGGCTTCCTGGTCCTCGGCCTCGGCGACCTCGTGATCGATCTGCTCTGGATCGGACTGCGTCTGGGCGGGCGGCTAGGGCTGCCGCCCGATCTTCCCGTCGCCGAGCGCCCGGGCCGGCTCGCAATCTTCATTCCCGCCTGGGACGAGGAAGCGGTGATCGGCAACATGCTCGCGCACGCCCAGGCCGCCTTCGCGGCGGCCGACCACCTCCTCTATGTCGGCTGCTATCCCAACGATCCGGTAACGATCGCGGCGGTGCGCGCCGCGGCCGGCCCGCGCCTCCGCCTCGTCGTCGGTCCCGCGCCCGGCCCGACCAGCAAGGCCGATTGCCTCAACCGCCTGTGGGAGCGGATGATCGAGGACGAGGCCGCCGACGGCTTCAAGGTCAAGGCGGTGGTGCTGCACGATGCCGAGGACGTGGTCCATTCGGCCGAGCTCGGCCTGTTCGACGCGCTGATCGAGACCTTCGACCTCGTCCAGCTGCCGGTCCTGCCGCTGGCCGACCCCGGCTCCCGCTTCGTCGGCGGCCATTATATCGACGAATTTAGCGACGCGCATGGCAAGGAGCTTGCGGTGCGCGCCGCGATCGGCGCGAGCCTGCCCTCGGCGGGAGTCGGCTGCGCGGTCTCGCGCGCCGCGCTGGCCGCGCTTGCGGAGGCGCGCGGCGCGCCGTTCGACCCGGACAGCCTGACCGAGGATTATGAGCTCGGCCTGCGGCTCAAGGCGCTCGGCCGGTCGGCAGCCTTCGTCCGCCTGCCCGCCGGGCCGGGCCGGCCGGTGGTGGCGACGCGCGAATATTTCCCGGCGACGCTGGCGGCCGCGGTCGCACAGAAGGCGAGGTGGATGACCGGCATCGCGCTGGCGGGATGGGACCGGCTGGGCTGGAGCGGCGGCCTCGCCGAGCGCTGGATGCGCCTTCGCGACCGCCAATCGCCGCTCGCCGCTTTGGTGCTCGCCGCCGCCTATCTGGCGCTATTGCTCTGGACCGGGCTGGCCGTGGCGCAGCTGGCGACAGGCTGGGCGATGCCGCCCTTCACGCCCGCTTTGTCGCTGCTGATCGCGGTCAATTCCGGGCTGCTGCTGTGGCGCCTGGCGATGCGCTCCGGCTTCGTCGCCGCCTCTTATGGCTGGCGCGAGGGGTTGCGGGCGCTGCCGCGCGCCGTCACCGGCAATGTGGTCGCGATGATGGCGGCGCGCCGGGCGCTCGGCCGTTACCTCTCGAGCCGGGGCGCCGGCCGCGCGGCCTGGGACAAGACCGCCCACAATTTCCCGCGCCAGCTCCCCGCCGAATGAAGCCCGGCCCGCTCCGCTTCCTGGTCATGGCTCTGGGCCTGTGGATTTGCGCCCGCGCCGCGATGCTGGCGCCGGGCTGGTGGGCCGAGCGGGAGCGGCCTCCGACGTCCAACATTGTCGAGGCGCACACCATCGCTGACCCGGCGCCAATCTCCGTCGCGGCCGCGAATCCCGAACCGGTGGAGAATCCACGGAACCCGCATTCTCCCACCAGGCGCGTGCCCGCTGCCGCCCCGCTGCCTGTCGTTTCCGCTGCGACCTTCGGGCCGGCCGCAGGCGCGACAATATCGGTGCCGATCGGGAAGACCTCACCGCCGGGCGGCGACGATCGTCTTATTCCGACGCGCCCCACCGGAAGGCCGGATCGCTGGGCGGTCTCGGCCTGGCTGCTGGTCCGGCGCGAATCGGGCGGATCGGCGCTGGCGCCGGGCGGGACGCTGGGCGGCAGCCAGGCCGGCGCACGGATTTCCTATCGGCTCGGCGGCGGCCTTGCCCTGAGCGCACGCGCCTCTCTACCGCTGCGGCGCACAGCCGGTGCCGAGGCGGCGGCAGGCCTGGACTGGCGCCCTGTCGCCGCCGTCCCGCTCAACATCCTCGCCGAGCGGCGCCAGGCTCTGGGCCGCGACGGACGCTCGGCCTTCGCCTTGACGCTCTACGGCGGCGGCGGCCTGGCGCTGCCGCGCGGCCTTCGCCTCGATGCTTATGGGCAGGCGGGCATGGTCGGGATGAAGGCGCGAAACCTGTTCGTCGACGGCGCCGTACGCGTCTTTGCGCCCGTCGGGCCGGTGGAGGTCGGCGTCGGTGCGCGCGGCGCGGCCCAGCCCGGCGCGGCGCGGCTCGATGCCGGGCCGGGCCTGGCCTACCGGCTCCCGGTGCGCGGCGCCAACGTCCGTATCGAGGCCGACTGGCGCTTCCGCGTCGCCGGCGCCGCCGCCCCCGGCTCCGGCCCGGCGCTGACTCTGGCCACGGACTTCTGAGCCCGCCTTCCGCGCGCCCCCATTCCCCGTTAGGGTCGCGCGCTTATGGACCTCTACCTCCCGATCGCGGGCCTGTCGGTGAACGCTCTGGTGATCGTCGCGCTGGGCGGGCTGGTCGGCCTGCTGACCGGCATGGTCGGCGTCGGCGGCGGCTTCCTGACGACGCCGATCCTGATCTTTTACGGCATCCCGCCCGCCGTCGCCGTCGCTTCGGCGACCACCCAGATCACCGGCACCAGCATTTCAGGCGTGCTTGCCCACCGCCGGCGCCGCGGCGTCGACCTGCGCATGGGCGCGGTGCTGATCACCGGCGGCATATTGGGCTCGATCCTCGGCGGCTTCCTGTTCCGGCTGCTCCAGGAGGTCGGCCAGATCGATACCGTCATCTCGATCCTCTACGTGCTGCTGCTGACCAGCATCGGCGTGCTGATGGCGAAGGAAGCAGCGACGGCGCTCGGCATGCTTCAGCCGTCTCGGCGCGCGCTCGAGCGCGGCCGCCGGCGCCACAATCCGCTGATCGCCGCTTTGCCGATGCGCTGGCGCTTCTACCGCTCGGGCCTCTACATCTCGCCGCTGGCGCCGCTCGGCCTGGGCTTCATCACCGGCATGCTGACCGTCCTGCTTGGCGTCGGCGGCGGCTTCATCATGGTGCCGGCGATGATCTATCTGCTCGGCATGTCGGCGCAGGTCGTGGTCGGCACCTCGCTTCTCCAGATCCTCTTCGTCACCGCCGTCACCACCATCGTCCACGCCACCACCACGCGCTCGGTCGACATCGTCCTCGCCGGGCTGCTGTTGCTCGGCTCGGTGGTCGGCGCCCAATTTGGCGCCCGCTTCGCGCAGAAGATGAAGCCCGAGCTCCTGCGTTTGATCCTCGCGATCGTCGTCCTCGCGGTCGCCTTCCGCATGGGCCTCCAGCTCGGCTACCGGCCCGAGGAAATCTATACGGTGCAGATGCTGTGAGGCGGGCCCGCGCCTTCTTCCTCGCCTTGCTCGCACCGCTCGCGCTCGGCCAGGCCCAGCCGCAGCCGCGGCTCGTCCCCGACGTCTCGCAGGACCAGGTCGAGATACGGTACAGCTTCTCGGGCGCCGAATTGCTCCTGTTCGGCGCCATCCTCTATCCGGGCGGACAGACGCCGCGCCGCCCGCCCGACGTCGCCGTCGTCCTCAAGGGCCCGCTCGAGCGGATCGTGCTGCGCGAGAAGGAGAAGGTCGCCGGCATCTGGATGAACGTCGAGCGGGTCCGCTTCCGCTCGGCGCCGGCTTTCTACGCGGTCGCCTCGTCGCGGCCGCTGCGCAGCCTGGTCAACGAGCGCATCGCGGCGATCTACGAGCTCGGCCTCGACAATCTCCAGCTTTCGCCGGGCGGCGGCGTCTCTGCCGACGTGCTGCGCCGGTTCGAGGCCGGCCTCATCGACCTCAGGCGCCGCAACCAGCTCTACGCCGAATATCCGGGCGGCGTGGTGATCAGGCAGGGCGTGCTCTACCGCGCCCGCATCGCCATACCGGCGCGGGTGCCGGTCGGCACCTATACCGCCGAGACCTTCCTGATCAGCGACGGCCGGGTCATCGCCGGCGCGGTGCGCGAGATCAGGATCGAGAAATTGGGCTTCGAGGGCTTCGTCGCCAATGCGGCCGAGCATTGGTCGCTGACCTACGGCATCGTCTGCGTGGCCTTGTCGCTGCTGCTCGGCTGGGCGGCGAGCGCGCTGTTCCAGCGCAGATACACTTAACCCAAGGGCAATCAGTTGTTTACCCTCTTGCTCTAGGGCTGCGGGCTCATCGTTCCGAAGGCCCGCTGCATGACCGACGCCATGAACCTCCACAGCTTTCCGCAACGCGAGGAGGGATCCGATCCAATCGGTGTCGGCGCCCAGCCGCGTCCGGCGCTGGTGCCGCAGCATGAGGCGATCGGCCAGATCGTCGAGGTCGGCGGCAGCGGCGCCCTGGTCGAGATCGTCGGCCGCCGCCTCGCCGAGCTCGCCACCGATGCCGATCCGAGCATCGCCATGTCCGGCCAGGTCGGCAGCCAGATCAAGATCGGGTCGGGCCAGCGCTGGCTGCTCGCCAACGTCCGCACGCTCAGGGTCACCGATGCCGAGGCGGGCCATATCGCCGCCCAGATCGATTTCCTCGGCGAAGGCGACGAGGATCGCGCGAGCGGCCGGCTGATCAACTTCAAGCGCGGCATCACCTCCTATCCCATCCCCGGCAGCAAGGCCTATCCGGTCTCGGGCGAGGATCTGAAGCAGATGTTCGCCGCCGACGACCGCGCCCATATCGAGATCGGCACCGTCTATCCGACCAAGGACGTGCGCGCCGCGCTCTACGTCGATTCGCTGCTCGGCAAGCATTTCGCCCTGCTCGGCTCGACCGGCACCGGCAAGTCGACCTCGGCCGCCCTCATCATGCACCGGATCTGCGACATGAGCCCCGAGGGCCATATCGTCATGGTCGATCCGCACGGCGAATATTCGGCCGCCTTCAAGGGCCATGGCGAAATCTTCAACGTCGACAATCTCGCAATGCCTTATTGGCTGATGAACTTCGAGGAGCATTGCGAGGTCTTCGTCACCAGCCAGGGCGCCGAGCGCCAGCGCGACATGGACATCCTCGCCAAATGCCTCCTGCAGGCGCGCGGCAAGAACCGCGCCGCCGAAGGCCTCTCCAAGCTCACCGTCGATTCGCCCATCCCCTACACGCTCTCCGACCTCACCAACGCCATCACCCACGAAATGGGCCTGCTCAACAAGGCCACCGACACCGCGCCGTTCATGCGGCTGAAGACCAAGATGGACGAGCTCAAGTCCGATCCGCGCTACCAGTTCATGTTCTCAGGCATGCTGGTCGCCGACACGATGGGCCATTTCATCTCCAAGATCTTCCGGCTGCCGGCCAAGGGCAAGCCGATCTCGATCATCGACGTCTCGGGCGTGCCGTCCGACATCGTTTCGGTGGTGGTGGCGGTGCTCTCGCGGCTGGTCTTCGATTATGCGATCTGGTCGAGGAGCGAGGTCCAGCGCCCGGTCCTCCTGGTCTGCGAGGAGGCGCACCGCTACATTCCGTCCGACAAGAATTCCGCCGGCCAGGCGGTGCGCAAAATCCTCGAGCGGATCGCCAAGGAGGGCCGCAAATACGGCGTGTCGCTGGGCCTCATCACCCAGCGCCCGTCCGACCTCGCCGAGGGCGTGCTCTCGCAATGCGGCACGATCATCGCGATGCGCCTCAACAACGACCGCGACCAGGCCTTCGTCAAGTCGGCCATGCCGGAAGGCTCGCGCGGCTTCCTCGACGTCATCCCGGCCTTGCGCAACCGCGAGTGCATCGTCTGCGGCGAGGGCGTCTCGATCCCGATCAGGGTCAGCTTCGACGATCTCGAGCGCGACCGCTGCCCGGCCTCGTCCGACCCGCTCTTCTCGATGCTGTGGAAGCAGACCGGCGAGGAGGAAGCGATGGTCTCCCGCGTCGTCAAGCGCTGGCGCGCTCAAGGCCGATAGCCGTCAGGCAAGCTCGTCATTCCAGCGAAAGCTGGAATCTCTCTGCCTCTACCGACCCATCATAGAAAAGTGAGATCCCGGCTTTCGCTGGGATCGCTTCAGGGTGCCGCCCGCGTCGCCGCCCCACCCGGCCGCGTCCGCGCCTGCGCCGCGCCGACCGGGGTGCCGAGCAAAGTGCGCAGGCGGGCGCGGAAGCTGGCGAGCTCGGCGGCGCTGAGCTGGGCGCGGCCGACGAAGCGGACCGAGCGCGGGTTGATCGTCGCGCCGTTGCGATAGGTCTCGAAATGGAGGTGCGGGCCGGTCGAAAGGCCGGTCGTGCCGACATTGCCGATCTGCTGGCCCTGGCGCACCCGCGATCCCGGCGCGACTGCGATCCGGCTCATATGCGAATAAGAGGTGGAAAGGCCGCCGGCATGGTTGAGCCGGACCTGGTTGCCATAGCCGCCGGCCCAGCCCGCGCGGGCGACGACGCCGTCCGCCACGGCGATAATCGGCGAGCCCATGCCGGCGCGGAAATCGAGGCCGCGGTGCATGCGCGCATAGCCGAGTATGGGGTGCATCCTGAGGCCGTAATTGGAGGTGACCGGGCCCGGCACCGGCATTTGCAGGCCGCCGCCGCCGGTCTGCCGGCCGATGCCCGAGGCCTCGAACCACTGGGTCTGGCCGGCGAGCGTCCATTGCATCAATTGCAGGGAGCGACCGCTCGGGCGGATCAGGCCGGCATAGAGCAATTGCCCCGTTTCGATCTCCCCGGTGGCGGCGCGGCGATGCTCGACGATGATGTCGAACCGGTCTTCGGCGCTGATCCCGGCGGGCACCTGCATCTGGGTGTTGAGGGCGCGGATATAGGTTTCGACCGCGCGCGCGGGCACGCCGGCGGCGCGCGCCGAGCGATAGAGGCTGGCGCCGACCCGGCCCTGGATCCGCAAGGGAGTTTCGTCGACATGGATGGGGATCTGGGTGAGCGAGAGCGAGCCGTTGACGCGGGCGATCTCGACGCGAAGGTCGAAGCGGGCGCGGAAGCTGAGCCGGTCGAGCGGGCGGGCGACGCTGCGGTCCGGCCGGCGGCCCAAGGTCAGGTCTACACTGGTGCCGGGGCGGATCTCGGTGACCACACCGGCGAGCAAGGCGGCGACCTGGCCGGCTTCCGCATCGCCGACGCCGGCGCGCTCGAGCAAGGCGGCGATGCCGTCGCCGCGGCCCAAAGTGGCGCGCAGGTCGATGATTGGCCGTTCGGGGCTCTCGGTGAGCGCCTCGACCGCGTCGGTCGGCGCCATCCGGCGGCCGGTATCCCCGCCATAAGCGAGCGGCTGAATGGCGAACGCGCGCGACGCCTCGAGCTGGGCGTCGTCATAGGGCGCCGGCGAGGCGCCCGGAATCGGCTGCAAGGTCGGCGCCAGCGACCAGGCCGCGTAGCAAAGCGCCGCGCAGGTGACGAGGCCGCGAAACCATATGCCCGAGCCGATGTCCCGGCCGAGATCGGTGACGAGGTCGACGCCGCCGATATTGCGGCGGCCATCGCCGGCTTCGCCTTTATGGCCGAAAGCGGGCCTCAGCGGCGGCACACGATAGAGCGGGATGCCGAGCGCCAGCTGCCCGCTGCCGCCCGCCGTCGCGCCGCTCATCTCGTTGACTTGGTACAAGGCCGGTCGCTCCCCGCGCGCCCATGAAATTCCCGCCGCGCACCCCGCCCGGCAGACGGCACGGTTGTGAAGAAAAGAGGTTAAAGTCAAATTACGGTTTCTATCCCGGCCCCGGCCTTGCGGCGAAGCGACAGCGGCGCCGGACAAGCGGCACAAAAGGTTGCGCTTCAGGCCTCCAGGCCCGATCTTGGGGCGATGAACGCCGAGCTCAAGGCCATTCTCGGCCCCACCAACACCGGCAAGACTCACCTCGCGGTCGAGCGGATGTGCGGCCATTCGTCGGGCATGATCGGCTTCCCCCTGCGCCTGCTGGCGCGCGAGGTCTACGATCGCGTGGTCAGGCTCAAGGGCGCCAATCAGGTCGCCTTGATCACCGGCGAGGAGAAGATCCTGCCCGAGCAGGCGCGCTGGTTCTGCTGCACGGCCGAATCGATGCCGATAAGCGAAAGCCGGCAGGCCGGGAGCGCCAACAAAAACGCGCGCGAGTTCGCCTTCGTCGCGCTCGACGAGGGCCAGCTCGGCGCCGATCCGGAACGCGGCCATGTCTTCACCGACCGGATGCTCCACGCCCGCGGCCGCGAGGAGACGATGATCCTGGGCTCCGAAACGCTTAGGCCGATGGTGCGCGCACTCCTGCCCAAGGCCGAGATCACGACCAGGCCGCGTTTCTCGACCCTCTCTTACGTCGGCCCGGCCAAGCTGTCCCGCCTGCCGCCGCGCTCGGCGATCGTCGCCTTTTCGGCCGAGCAGGTCTATGCGGTCGCCGAGATGCTCAGGCGGATGCGCGGCGGCGCGGCGGTGGTGATGGGCGCGCTCTCACCCCGCACCCGCAACGCGCAGGTGGCGATGTACCAGGCCGGCGAGGTCGATTATCTCGTCGCCACCGACGCGATCGGCATGGGCCTCAACATGGACGTCGATCATGTCGCCTTCGCCGGCCTTTCCAAATTTGACGGCAACAGGCGCCGCCGCCTGACGCCCGCCGAAATGGCGCAGATCGCCGGCCGGGCCGGGCGCCACCAGCGCGACGGCACGTTCGGCTCGCTGACTCTCGAGGGCGACGCGCTCGCCGAATTCCGCCCCGACGAGATCGAGCGGATCGAGGAGCATCGCTTCGAGCCCCTCGACTTCCTCTACTGGCGCGAGAGCGAGCTCGATTTCCGCGGCGTCGACGAACTGATCCGCTCGCTCGAGCGCAAGCCGGTCCGCCGCGAGGTTCGCGCCGCGCCCGAAGCGGTCGATCTCGCCGTGCTGAAATTGCTCGCCGCCGATCCCGAGGTGCACGCCCGCGCGACCGCGCCCGATCTGGTGCGCCGGCTCTGGGCCGCCTGCGGCCTGCCCGATTTCCGCAAGACCGGGCCCGAGCATCACAGCCGGCTGGTCGCGCGCCTGTTCTCCCATCTGAGCGAAAGCGACGGCCGCATCCCGCAGGGCTGGTATGCCGAGCAGGTGGCGCGGCTCGACAATGTCCAGGGCGATATCGACACGCTCGCCGACCGCATCGCCGGCGTGCGCACCTGGGCCTATATCGCCCACCGCGCCGACTGGCTCGCGGCGCCCGTCGAGATGGCGGCGCGCACCATGGCAGTCGAGGAAAAGCTCTCCGACGCTTTGCACGAGCGGCTTACCCAGCGCTTCGTCGACCGGCGCACCGCCGTCCTGATGCGCGACCTCGGCAAGAAGGGCGCGGGCGAATTTCCCGTGCTGGTCGATGCCGAAGGCGAGGTCAGCGTCGGCTCCTATGCGATCGGCCGGCTCAGCGGCTTCGCGTTCGAGGTCGACCCAAGCGCGCGCCACGCCGACCGCAAGATGCTGCTCGCCACCGCCGAGCGCCGGCTCGGCGGCGAATATGAGAAGCGCGCCGCCGCTCTGGTTGCCGATTCCGACGCGAGCTTCGCGCTGCGCACCGAGGCCGGCCGGCCGGTCGCCTTGCTGTGGCGCGGCCATGAGGTGGGAAAGCTCGGGCCGGGCAAGAACCTGCTCAGCCCCCGCATCCTGCTCGACCGGCGCATCGAGCGCGTCTCGGACAAGGGCCGCGAGGCGGTGATATCGAGGCTCAAGGGCTGGCTGCGCGCCGGCGCCGAGGCCGCGCTCGGCCCGCTGCGCGCCGCCGGCCATGCCGCCCAGGACAAAGCCGCGCCGGCGGCGATGCGCGCCTTGCTCGCCTTGCTCGTCGATGAAGGCGGGATCGTCGCGCGCGACGCGATCGCCGGCCCGCTCGCCGCGCTCGACAAGGAGCAGAGGCGCGCCGTCACCCGGCTCGGCATCCGAATCGGCGCGCTCGACCTCTACATGCCCGCTCTGCTCAAGCCCGAGGCGATGCGCTGGCGCGCCGCTTTGCGCGCCGCCGCCTCGGGCGCCGACATGCCCGAATTGCCGCCGCATTCGAGCGTGGTGCTGGCGACGCCCCCGGATAGGGCCTTGCTCGGCCGGCTCGGCTTCCGCGCCGCCGGGCCGCAGATGATCCGCGTCGACATGGCCGAGCGCATCGCCGCCCGCGCCCACGAGGCTCGTGTGGGCGCCGCGGCGGACGCCGTCGATCCCGCTTTGGTGACCTCGCTGGGCCTGCTCCCCGAGACGGTGGCGAAATTGATGCGCGACATCGGCTTCCGCCCCAGCGAGGCGGCGCCGGGCTGGATCTGGCGCGGCCGCGACCGCCGCCGCCGGCCGCGCGCGCCCGAAATGCCCGGCTCGAACCACTTTGCCGCTTTGGCGGGGCTGAAGCGTGGCTGACAGCCTCAGGATCGACAAACTCCTCTGGTTCGCACGTATCGTGAAGACCCGCGCGCTGGCCCAGGAGCTGGCGGAAAAGGGCCGGCTGCGCCTCAATGGCCGAGTCATCGACCGCGCCCACGCCCCGGTCCGCGTCGGCGACGTGCTGAGCTTCGCCCGGCGCGGCGAGGTTCGCGTGCTCCGCATCGAGGCGCTCCCCGCCCGCCGGGGGCCACCCGCCGAGGCGAGGGCGCTTTATTCCGAATTGACGGGCGCGGCGGGCGGGGATTAGGGACGGCCTCCGGGAGAGAGTGCGAAGCCATGACCTACGTCGTCACCGATGCCTGTATCCGCTGCAAATATATGGATTGCGTCGAGGTCTGTCCGGTCGACTGCTTCTACGAGGGCGAGAACATGCTCGTCATCAACCCGTCCGAATGCATCGATTGCGGCGTCTGCGAGCCCGAATGCCCGGCCGAGGCGATCCTGCCCGACACCGAGGCCGGCCTCGAAAAATGGCTGGAGGTCAATACCACTTATTCCGCCGAATGGCCGAACATCACGCGCAAGAAGGACAGCCCCGCCGACGCCGACGAGCATAAGGGCGAGGACGGCAAGTTCGACAAATATTTCTCCGCCGATCCGGGCGAGGGGGACTGATGCGCCCCGTGGCGCCCGCCCCCGCCATGCTCAGCGTGCTCAGGATCGTCTCGGGCCTGATCTTCCTCGAGCACGGCACCCAGAAATTCCTGAGCTTCCCGCCGGGTCAGGCGGCGGGAAGCGGCCTCGCCTTCGCCAATCTCGGCGCCTATGCCGGGATCGTCGAGCTCACCTGCGGCCTGCTGATCGCGGTCGGCCTGTTCACCCGCGCCGCCGCCTTCCTCGCCTCGGGCACGATGGCGGTCGCTTATTGGTCTGCGCATGCGCCCCAGAATCTCTTCCCGGTCAACAATATGGGCGATGCGGCGATCCTCTATTGCTTCGTCTTCCTCTATCTGTGCGTGGCCGGACCGGGGCCGTGGAGCATCGACGCCGCGCGCGCGAGCCGCAACCCGCCCAGGCCCTGAACAGGCCCATCGGCCTAACGTAGTCGCGGGCCTAGATTTCCGGGCAATTTCCTGCTATATAGCTCGCTATCGAAGCGGGTGCCGTCGCATCCGCACCCGGTGATCACGGAAGAATTGCCGCACAGATCGGACATTTCGAACTGCGTCTTTGGGGCAGATGCGGGTCTGGTCCGGCACAGGCGGCCATTTCCATAGGAAGGTTTTATAGATGGCAACGAAAGCGTTGAGCTTCGACGTTGGCGATTATGTCGTTTACCCCAAGCACGGCGTCGGCCGCGTGGTCGAGCTGCAGAGCACGGACATCGCCGGCATGCAGCTGGAGCTGTACGTGCTCAGGTTCGAGAAGGAAAAGATGACCCTCAGGGTCCCGACCAACAAGGCGGAAAGCGTCGGCATGCGCAAGCTCTCCTCGGACAAGACCATGCAGGAGGCGCTCGCCACCCTGAAGGGCAAGCCCAAGGTGAAGCGCACCATGTGGTCGCGGCGCGCCCAGGAATATGAAGCGAAGATCAATTCGGGCGACCTCGTGTCGATCGCCGAGGTGGTCCGCGACCTGTTCCGTCCCGACGACGCGCCCGAGCAGAGCTATTCCGAGCGGCAGATCTTCGAGGCCGCCTCCACCCGCCTCGCCCGCGAGCTCGGCGCGATGGAGGAGATTGACGAGAAAGCGGCGCTCGAGAAATTGCTCGAAATCCTCAACAAGGCGGTCGCTCACCAGAAGGTGAAGATCGAGGCCGAAGCCTGATCCAAGAAAGGGGACAGTTGCTCGCGACTGTCCCCGTTCACGGGAAAACAGGGGTGGTCCGGCGACGGGCCGCCCCTTTTCGTTTGCGCGGTCCCGACTCCGTGTGTATTATCACAGCAATACAGTAAGGAGAGGTCTCATGCGTGCAGCACTCCTCGCCAGCGCTTTCGCCCTGCTGGCCGGCTGCGGCGACAGCCATGCCCAGCAGGGCCAGCGCAGCTTTCAGGTCGGCGCCTTCGATCGGATCAACCTGGCCGGCTCGCCCGACGTGGTCGTCGCCGTCGGCGGTCAGCCTTCGGTGCGCGCCGAGGGCGATGCCGACGCGATCGGGCGCCTCGAGATCGCCGTTGTCGATGGCGAGCTCAGGATCGGCATGCGGCCGGGAAGCGGCTTCTGGGGCGGCCATCGCGGCGTCACCATCCACGTCACGGTTCCGGCGCTGCAGGCGGCGTCGATCGAGGGCTCGGGCGACATCAGGATCGACCGCGTCGAGGGCACGCGCTTCGCCGGCCGGATCGGCGGCTCGGGCGATCTCGACGTCACCGCGCTTCGCGTCGGCGAGGCGAGCTTCTCGGTGCGCGGCTCGGGCGACATCAGCGCCGCCGGCGCCGCGCCGCGCGCGACCCTCAATGTCGCCGGAAGCGGCCGGCTTGCGCTGGGCGGCTTCGAGGCCGGCGACGCCACCATCTCGCTGGCGGGATCGGGCGACATCGCCCTGCGCGCGACGCGGACCGCGGCGATCCAGCTCGACGGCTCGGGCGACGTCGCCATCAGCGGCCCGGCGCGCTGCACGATCGCCAAATCGGGCTCGGGCGACGTTCGTTGCGGCGGGTGATGCTTATTGACGCTTGAGCTTTTCGCGCCATGGTCTGGGTCATGACCCGAACCCTCCTCGCCTGCCTCGCGCTCTTCGCGCTCGCCGCGCCCGCCGCCGCCGCCGACCGCGTCTTTCCGGTCGCCGATTTCGACCGGGTGATCGTCGAGGGCCCTTATCGGGTGCGCCTCATAGTCGGCCGTGCCACCACCGCGGTGGCGAGCGGGACGCGCGACGGGCTCGACCGGGTCAGCGTCGAGGTGAGCGGCCAGACCTTGCGCGTCCGCCGCGCCCGCGGCGTCTGGAGCGGCCGGCCGGGAGTCGATCCCGGCCCGGTCACCGTCGCGCTGACCACGCGCACGCTGCGCTCCGCCCGGACCATCGGCCCGGCCCGGCTCGAGATCGACGGTGCCGCCGGCCTCAACGTCGAGTTCATGGTCGAGGGCGCGGGCACGATCCGCGCCAGCCGCGTCGCCGCGGAAAATCTGGTGCTCGGCCTGCAGGGCTCGGGCGCGCTCGAAATCGCCGGCACCGCGCGCAGCCTGCGCGGCCAGTTCCAGGGCACGGGCAATGTCGAAGCGACGCGGCTCGCCGCCCAGGCCGCCACCATCACCACCAACAGCCTCGGCACTGTCGCGCTGACCGTGAACGGCCCCGCCGCGATCACCGCCTACGGCCTTGGCGACGTCACCGTCGCAGGCCGCCCCGCCTGCACTTCAACCGGGCCGGGCGCGGCCCAGGTCCGCTGCGGCGCGGCAGCATCAGATCAGCGCCAGGACCGCTAGCTTGCCGGCGAGATCCGGCGGCAGCGCGTCGAGGCCGTCGCCGCCTTCGCCAAGGTCGGGCGGCGCGTCGGCCGCGTCGAGATAGCGCCAGCCCTGATGGCCGCGCTTGGCGAGCGCGCGCACCGGCACCAGCTCGGCATCGAGGCGGATGATCGTCTTGCGGTCGGACGGCCGCTCGTCGAAGCCCAATATGGTCTGGCGCGCCGCGATCCTCTGCCTGACGATCCAGTAGATCGAGCCGCCGACCAGCTCCTCGGCGCGCTTGGGCCGGAAGCGGGTGACGATCGGCACGACGCCGCTTTCGGCCCTTTTTTCCATGCGCCGCTTCAGCGTCTCGATGCTGGCGCAGCTCACGGCGACCTTGCTCATGTGGAGGGCGGGGGGACAGTTACTTTCACGCACGATCTTCGTCGCTTAGCCGCTCCGGTGCGAAAAGTAACTGTCCCTTCTCACCCCACCAGCCCGGTCGCGACGGCGAGGCCGAGGAAGGAGAGGAAGCCCATCGAATCGGTGATCATCGTCACGAACACCGAGGAGGACACCGCCGGATCCTGGCCGTAGCGCTCCAGCACCACCGGCACGACCACTCCGGAAAGCCCGGCGATGACGATGTTGATCAGCATCGCCGCGGCGATCACCGCGCCCAATTGCGGATTGCCGAAGACGAGGCCGGCGCCGAGCCCGAGCAGGATGGCGATGGTGACGCCGTTGAGCAAGGCCACCAATATCTCGCGCGTGATCGTGCGCATCGTGTTGGAGCGGGTGAGCTGGTTCATGGCGAGCGCGCGCACCGACACCGCCATCGTCTGCGTGCCCGCATTGCCGCCGATCGAGGCGACGATCGGCATCAGCACCGCCAGCGCCACCATCTGCTCGATCGCCGCGCCGAACGCATAGATGATGGTCGAGGCGACCAAAGCGGTGCCGAGATTGGCGCCGAGCCAGCGCACCCGCGCCTTGTAGCTGTCGCGCACCGGCTCGTTAATGTCGCCCTCGACGCCCGCGCCGGAGAGCAGGAGCGCGTCCTCGCTCGCTTCCTCCTGGATGATGTGGACGACGTCGTCGGCGGTGATCATGCCGACCAGGCGGCCGGCCTGGTCGACCACCGCGGCCGAGACCAGGGCATATTTCTGAAAGCGCAGCGCCAGCTCCTCCTGGTCCATGTCGACCGGGATCAGGGTCTGCTCGCGCTGCATGACGTCGGCGACCGCGATCCTGCGCGGGGTGCGAAGGATCCAGGACAGCAGGCACGTCCCGACCGGCCGATGCGCCGGATCGACGACGAAGATCTCGAAGAAGTCGGTGGCGAGCTCCTCGCCCGAGCGGCAGAAGTCGATGACCTGGCCGACCGTCCAATGCTCGGGCACGGCGACCGCGTCGCGCCGCATCAGCCGGCCGGCGGATTCTTCCGGATAGGAGAGCGCTTCCTCGATCGCGGCGCGGTCGTCGGGGTCGAGCGCGCGCAGCACGGCGCGCTGCTCCTCTTCCTCCATGTCCTCGATGATGGCGACGGCGTCGTCGGTCTCGAGCTCGCCGGCGATCTCCGCGACCTGGTGCGGCTCGAGCGCGTCGAGCAGCTCCTCGCGGACATGCTCGTTCATCTCGGCGAGGACGTCGCCGTCGAGCAGGTCGGCCAAAGCCGCGGCGAGGGCGCGCCGGTCGTCGGAATCGACCAGCTCGAACAGGTCCGCGACGTCGGCCGGATGGAGCGGCTCGACGAGCGCGCGGGCGCCCTCGGCATCGCCCGCCGCGATCCGCTCGACCACCTCGCTGACATATTCGGGCTTGAGGCGGTCGTCCTCGTCCAGCCTGGTGTCGGCGATCGCGATTTCGGCTTCGGAGGTTTCGAGGTCGCTGTCGCTCATCTCGCCCTCCTTAGGTTCGCGCCTTGCCCCGGCGCTTCCTAGGCTGGGGAGCTTGCCCTGTCGATATGCCCGGCCTAAGCGGCGGCCAACAAGGAGATCGACATGGCCGACGAACAAAATACCCTGGTCCTCAACCTCGACAGCGGCGGCGACGTCGTCATCCGGCTGCGGCCCGATCTCGCGCCCGGCCATGTCCAGCGCATCCGCGAGCTCACCCAGGAGGGCTTTTACGACGGCATCGTCTTCCACCGGGTGATCGACGGCTTCATGGCCCAGGGCGGCGATCCGACCGGGACCGGCACCGGCAGCTCGAAAAAACCCGATCTGCCCGCCGAGTTCAGCCGCGAGCCGCACGTGCGCGGCACCGCCTCGATGGCGCGCGCGCAGAACCCGAACAGCGCCAACAGCCAGTTCTTCATCTGCTTCGACGATTGCGGCTTCCTCGATGGCCAATACACCGTCTGGGGCGAGGTCGTCCAAGGCATGGAGCATGTCGACGCTCTGCCCAAGGGCGAGCCGCCGCGCCAGCCGGGCAGGATCGTCAAAGCCTCGTTGCGGGACTGACGTCTTGGCGCGCCCCGTCACGCTCATCACCGGCGCCTCGGCGGGGCTCGGCGCCGAGTTCGCGCGGCAATGCGCCAGGCGCGGCGAGGCGCTGGCCCTGGTCGCTCGCCGCCGCGACCGGCTCGATGCGCTGAAGGCGGAACTGGGCGGCGACATCCATGTCTTCGCCGCCGACCTCGCTTTGCCCGGCGCCGCGCAAAGCCTCATCGCCGAGCTGGAGGCCGAGGGCCTCACGGTCGCGACCCTGATCAACAATGCCGGCTTCGGCCTCGGCGGCAGGTTCGCCGACCGGCCGCTCGAGCGCCAGCGCGAGATGATCGACCTCAACGTCCGCACTCTGACCGAGCTCTGCCACCTCGTCCTCCCCGCCATGCGCCAGGCCGGCAAGGGCGCGATCCTCAACGTCGCCTCGACCGCGGCCTTCCAGCCCGGGCCGAACATGGCGGTCTATTATGCAACCAAGGCCTATGTCCTTTCCTTCACCGAGGCATTGCACCACGAGCTGAAGGGGACCGGCGTCAAGGTCTCCGCGCTCTGCCCGGGCCCGACGGAGAGCGAGTTCAGCGACGTCGCCGAGTCGCACAGCCCGACGCTGGAGCGAATGAAGATGCCCGCCGCGCCGGTCGTCGGCGCCGGGCTGGCGGGCCTCGACGCCAACAAGGCGGTCGTCATCCCGGGCTTCAAGAACAAGATCGGCGCCCAGGCCAGCCGCTTCCTTACCCGCGCCGCGATGCGCAGGATCATCGGGCGGCTCAAGGTCTGAGCCCGGGGACAGTTACTCGTAACTGTCCCCTTCACGGATGGCGTCGGATCAGTGTCCCGAAAACACCGTGCCGGCATCGACCAGGCAGATCGGGTTGCCGAACGGATCGTCGGCATAAAAGGAGCGCTCACCCCATGGCCTCAGCGCGACGTCGCCCATAAGCAGACCGCCGTCGCCGGTCGCCTTGCGGAGACAATCGAGCGATTTCGCGCGACGGAAATGCGCGTCGAGATCGGCGACCGCCAAATAGATGTGATCGAAATTGGCATAGGGGGTGCGGTCATCGCCATCGGCGGCCGGCGAATATACGGCCAGGGTCACGCTTCCACATCGGAAATAATGCCGTCCCGGCGAAACCCGAATTCCCGGCTGATCGAGCAGGCTCGCGTAGAATCGTTGGGAGGATTCGAGATCGGCCGCGGGCATGATGACGCGGAAGAGTTGCTGGTCGTCCATGGCCTGCATTGATAACAGGGCGGGGCGAGGTGCCGCAACGAGGCACCTGCCGGTTCCTACTTTCCCGGGAGAGAGGCGATGCCAAGCGCTCGGCAGGAGCGAGCCGGATGCCCGCTCTACACCGCGATCGGCGTTATCGAAGGACGCTGGAAGCCGATGCTTTTCCAGCGCCTGGCAGACGGCCCGTGCGGGTTCGGCGCGCTGCACCGCGCGCTCCCTGGCGTATCGCGCAAGGTGCTTGCCGAGCAATTGCGGCAGATGGAGTGCGACGATCTCCTGGTTCGGCGCGAAATCGGCGACCGGCTCGGCTCCGTGCACTATGAGCTGACACGCTACGGTGCGACGCTCGAGCCGGTCTTTCGCGCCTTGTGGGAATGGGGCGTGCGGCATCTCGGTCGTGACAACGCCGTCCGGGGTACCCTTGTCCAAGCCCCGAGGACCCGGCCCCGGTCGCTCGACGCGCGCTGAACTTCCACGAACTCCATTCCGAGGTTCGACGGGATCACCGCCCCACGCAAGGTCCGCGAGGGGTGGAAAGCTAACGCTACGTGGCGAGCCTCCCCAATTCCCCCACCAGCCAATCGTGGAAAATCCGCAGCGGCCGCCGCCCCAGCGCCGAGCGGCGGCAGGCGAACCAGTAAGTGTAGGGGCTCTCGGCGGCGATTCCGAACAGGCGGTGGAGGCGCGGGTCGTGAGCGCCGTCGACGTGCATCTCGAACATGAAGGCGATGCCCAGACCCTGCGCGGCGGCGTCGAGGATGAGCTGGCCGGAATCGAAATGGTCGATCGCCGCCGGCTCGAGGCCGGGAAGGCCGGCCGCCTCGCGCCAATAATCGAAGGCGTCCGGCAGATCGCGGTGGAGGAGAACCGTCGCCCCGGCGAGCTGAGCGGGATCGGTGAGCGTCAGCGCAGCGTCGCCGCCGACCGCGACCACCCGGTTGGCGCCCAATTTGACGCTGTAGAGCGAGGGATCGACCTGGCGGGCGAGCACGATCGCCGCGTCGAGCCCTTCGTCGAGCCGGGCCAAAGCATGCGGGCGCGTGTCGATGTCGATATGAAGATCGGGGTGGAGCTGCCTCAGCTCCCCGAGCCGCGGCATCAGCCGATAGGAGGCGAACAAGGGCAGCACCGCGAGCCTCAAACGCATCAGCTCGGCCTGGCCCGAGGCGCGCGCCATGGCAAAACCGAGCTCCTCGAGCGCCGGCCCGATCTCGGCCAGCAATTGGGCGCCGTCCGGGTTGAGCAAAACCGCCTGATGGCGCCGCTCGAACAAGGGCCGGCCGACATGGCGTTCCAGCGCCTGGACGCGGCGGGAGAGCGCGGGCGACGACAAAGCGAGCGATTCCGCGGCGGCCTTGACCGAGCCCAGCCGGGCGACCTGAACGAACGCTTCCACCGCGGTCAGAGGCGGCAGCCTCTTCATGGCGCGAAGCCCATGTCTTTCGGGTAGATTTGTGCGATGCACATCTTCCCCTCCGTCCGCATGTGGCGGTTTTCCGCCCTTTATCGATTGCGCGAGATGCAATCGTGCATGACTTCTTCGCACTTGCACAATATGTGTGCAAGCGCAAAAACAAGCCTGCCTTTCAGGCATCCTCTCCTAAAACTTTCAGGGTCGGTCTTCGGACCGGCCCTTTTTTTCAGCGCCAGCCGGTTCAGCTTATCTGGCCGCGCCCGCATCATTCGGCTGCGCCGACTCCCCGGCCGGGCACGCGCCGTCCCGCCTGCCGCTGACGCTGCCGACGCCGAGGATGATCTTAGCGCGCCGGGAGAAGGTCAGAGCCTGCCAACGCCCGCTGTTTCCGGCCGCGGTGCGGCTCCTCAGGAAGGTGAGGTTGAGCAGCTCATACTGCTCCGGATCGATCAGCCCCCAATCGATCATGCACCCCCATTGCTCGACGTTCCAGGCGTAGTCGCGCGCGATCCCGTCCTGGTCGATCGCCTCGGCCAGCGCCTCGTACCAGGCGAATATCGCGCGCAGCGGCGGCCAGCGCTCCGCCTGCGGCATCGCCGCGAGCCTCCGGCGCAGCCGCGCGATGTCCTCGTCCGGCGGAAGCCGCCTCTGCTGCACGATCGTGTCGGTCGCCCAGCGCACCTTGCGCATGGTGATCGACCCGGTGGGAAACACCCGCATCAGCTCGCCGCGCACCTCCAACAACAAACGGACATAAGCGTCCGCCTGCACCTGCAGCATGGCATCGCTTTCGAAGATCGCGGTCAGCTCGGCCGCCAGCACCGGATGGAGCCGCCCCCCGGCATCGTGCGCCGCGAGGATCCCGGCCCGGCACGGCTCGCGCACCGGCACCGCCAGGCAGTCTTGCGAGAACAGGAGCGCGCCGTAATTCGGGGCGAGCGCGGCGAGCGCCTGGCGGAAGCGCCGACGCGAGCCGAAGCTTTCCCGCCATTGCTCGAGCACCGGCTGCAGGCTGCCGGTGCCGTAATTCCATTGCGACATGCCGACCGAGATGAGCTGAGAGTCGAAATTGCCGACCGGCATCGCCCAGCAGCCCATCGTCTCCGGGATCGAGGTCTCGGCCATCCGCTCGAAGATCGCGGCGCGGTCCAGGCCGATCTCAGCCAGCTGCGCGGCGGCCCCGGGATCGATCCGGATGAACTGCGCCACGCCCGCCCGGCTCGGCCCGTCGCCGACCCTCCGGCAGGTCAGCGAGATCTCCGCTACCGTCTGGCCGCGCGCGGCCGGCGCGTGGATCATGGCCGGGAGGGTCAGGCCCATAAGGATCAGGAACCGAGTGATCGCGAGGCGTGCCACGTCGAAATTACCCCACCGGCGACGTCGAAGCCGCAGCCTTAGCCCAGCGGCGGGCGCACATCATTCCCTAAAACGGCCTGGCCCGCGCATACCGGCCGCTCACCCCCCAGGCTTTTTTGAACCGCCGGTTGGACCGCTCGTTCTGCGACCCTATGTGGGGCCCTCACCCGGAAAGCTGAGAATCCATGGCCGACGTCGAGATCAAGTCCAAGCGCCTGCAGGTCGCCACCATGCGGCCCGACGACAGCGGCCGCGGCATCGCGCGGCTGCCGCGCTCGGTAATGGCGGAGCTCGGCCTCGCCGAGGGCGACGTGATCGAATTGGTCGGCAAGCGCAACACGCCGGCGCGCGCGGTCGGCCCCTATACCGAGGATGAAGGGCTGGAGATCATCCGGCTCGACGGCCTCCAGCGCGCCAATGCCGAGATCGGCTCGGGCGATTTCGTCGAGATCCGCAAGGCCGAATCGAAGCCGGCCCAGCGCGTCATTTTCGCCCCTGCCCAGAAGAATCTGCGCCTCCAGGGCTCGGCCCATGCGCTCAAGCGCAGCTTCGGCATGAAGCCGCTGACCGCCGGCGACGTCGTTTCGACGACCGGCCAGCAGCAGGTGCCGCGCGGCGACATCCCGCCCGAATTGCGCCAGATGCTGACCGCGCCCGCTTTCGCGCTCCAGGAGATCCGCCTGGTCGTGGTGTCGACCGCGCCCAAGGGGATCGTCCATATCGACGCGAACAGCGAGATCGAGCTGCGCCCCGAATATACCGAGGCCAAGGAGACGCGGCGCGCCGACGTCACCTATGACGATCTCGGCGGCATGGGCACGACCATCGACCAGCTCCGCGAGATGGTCGAGCTGCCGTTGCGCTACCCCGAGATTTTCGAGCGGCTCGGAGTCGATCCGCCCAAGGGCGTCCTTCTCCACGGTCCGCCCGGCACCGGCAAGACGAGGCTGGCGCGCGCCGTCGCCAATGAGAGCGACGCCAATTTCTTTCATATCGCCGGCCCGGAGATCATGGGCTCGGCTTATGGCGAGAGCGAGAAACGCCTGCGCGAATTGTTCGAGGAGGCGGCCAAGGCGGCGCCCTCGATCATCTTCATCGACGAGATCGATTCGATCGCGCCCAAGCGCGGCCAGGTCCAGGGCGAAACCGAGAAGAGGCTGGTCGCGCAATTGCTGACCCTGCTCGACGGGCTCGAGCCCAGGCAGAATCTCGTCGTCATCGCCGCCACCAACCGGCCCGAGGCGATCGACGAGGCGCTGCGCCGGCCGGGCCGCTTCGACCGCGAGATCGTGATCGGCGTGCCCGACGAGGGCGGGCGCCGCGAGATCCTCGGCATCCACACCCGCGGCATGCCGCTCGCGGAGGGCGTCGACCTCAACAGCCTGGCGCGGCAGACCTACGGCTTCGTCGGCGCCGATCTGGCCGCGCTCGTCCGCGAGGCGGCGATCGAGGCGGTGCGCACGATCATGCCCAAGCTCAACCTCGAGGAAGGCACGATCCCGCCCGAGGTTCTCGATACCTTGTCGGTGACCGAGAAGGATTTCGCCGAGGCGCTGAAGCGGGTCCAGCCGTCGGCGATGCGCGAAGTGATGGTACAGGCGCCGACCGTCGGCTGGGACGATGTCGGCGGCGTCGACGAGGCGCGCGAGCGGCTGCGCGAGGGCGTCGAATTGCCCCTGAAGCATCCCGACGCCTTCCGCCGCCTCGGCATCCGACCGGCCAAGGGCTTCCTTCTCTACGGCCCGCCGGGCACCGGCAAGACGCTCCTTGCCAAAGCCACCGCGCGCGAGGCCGAGGCCAATTTCATCGCCACCAAATCCTCCGATCTGCTCTCCAAATGGTATGGCGAATCGGAGCAGCAGATCGCCCGCCTCTTCGCCCGCGCCCGCCAGGTCGCGCCGACCGTGATCTTCATCGACGAGCTCGACAGCCTCGTCCCCGCCCGCGGCGGCGGCCTTGGCGAGCCCCAGGTCACCGAGCGAGTCGTCAACACCATCCTCGCCGAGATGGACGGCCTGGAGGAGCTTCAGTCCGTGGTGGTGATCGGCGCGACCAATCGGCCGAACCTGATCGATCCGGCCCTGCTCCGCCCGGGCCGCTTCGACGAATTGATCTACGTGCCCGTCCCCGACGCGGCCGGACGGCGCCACATTCTCGGCATCCACACCAAGAATATGCCGCTTGCCAAGGACGTCGATCTCGACGCGCTGGCCGAGCGCAGCGACCGCTTCACCGGCGCCGACCTCGAGGATCTGGTCCGCCGCGCCGGCCTGTTCGCGCTGCGCGGCTCGATCGAGGCGGTGGAGGTCGACATGGCGCAGTTCGAACGCGCGCTCGCCGAAACCCGCGCCTCGGTCACGCCCGAAATGGAGCGCGACTATGAGAAGATCCAGGAGAACCTGAAGCAGGATGCGCGCGGCGCCGGCACCGGCGGCGGCATCGGCTTCATCGCGCCCGGCATGCTCACCCCGCGGGGTCCGAAGGGCTGAACCAGAAGGCGGTCCACATAGCGAGCGCCGTCATCAAAGCGGCGATGGCGAGAAAGGGCAAAGCGAGGCCGAGCCCGTAAATCGCCACCGCAAGCGCCGGCCCGGCGACATAGGCCATGCCGTTGACCGAGGTCACCTGCCCGGCCACGGCATTCTGCTCGTCGAAGCCGACCGCGAGCGACGCGCCGCTGGTGAAGCCCGGCCGGAACAGCCCGAAGCCCAGCGACGCCAGGGCGAAGCCCAAAGTCAGCCCATAGACTCCGTCGGCAAGGCCCGTGACGGCGCAGCCCGCCGCCGCGACCAGCGAGCCCCAGATGACGAGCTGGCGTGGGGACAGGGCGAGCCTCGGGATCAGCCCCCATTGGGCGAGCAGGGAGGCGCCCGCGCCCGCCATCAGCACGATCGCGATCCAATGCTGGGCGTCGCTCAGCGGCAGAGCGAGCCGGTCGATGACGAGGAAGCCGATCACGCCGAGCAGGATCGCCTGGCCGTGGCCGCCGACCAGGCCGACGATATGCCAGGGCAATACGCGCGGATCGCGCCAGCGCAGCCGGATCGGCTGGTCCGGATCGCCCGCCTGCGCCGGCTCGCCGCCGCCGATCGCGGGATAAGCGACGATCGGCCCGCGCGCGGCGCTCTTGGGCGTGTCGTCGGGCAGGCGCAGCGCGATGCCGGCCAGCACGATCGCGCCGATCCCGGCGAAGACGATGAGCGGCGCCGACAGGCCGAGCGGCGGGAAGATGAACAAAGGCGCGATCGCCGGCCCGATGATCGTGCCGAGCCCGAAGGAGGAGGCGAGCACCGCCAGCGCGCCGGTCCGCGCATGCCCCTCGGTGCGCGCGGCGACATAGGCCTGGACCGCGGGCGGCGAGGCCGAGCCGAAGGCGCCGTAGAAGGTGCGGCCGAGCATGAAGATGGTGAAGACCAAGGTGGGGCCGGCGAGGCCGGCCAAGCCCGCGGCGAGCGCGCCGCCGCAGATCAGCATCGAGACGATGAAGCCGGCGAGCCCCAGCCGCATCAAGGCGCGGCGGCCCCGGCGGTCGGCGCGATGCGCCCAGACCGGCGCCATCACCACCCAGGCCACGGCCGAAAGCGAGAAGGCGATCGCCACCCAGATGTCGGCGACGCCGAGCTCGCGCCCGATCGCCGGCAAAAGCGATTGCATCGCCGTATTGCCCGCGGCGGCGACCAGCATCACCGAAAAGAGCAAGGCGAAACGCTCGCGGGAAAGTCCGAAGCCGCTCATTCGCAAGGGCTTTCGAGCGATCGCCCGAGACCCGCGCGGAGGCCGGCCGGCGCGGGCCTTCCCGGACCGGAACGGCGGCGCGTGTCGGAAAAGCGGTGCATGCGCCTTGCCAATCGCCCTGCGATTTGGCAACGCACGCGCTTTCCACTGACATCTGGAACGATCATGTCGGCATCCTGGGACGAAGCACGCAGCAATGGACGTCTCGCGCGCAAGGCGAGCGGCAGCCCGCTCTGGCACTTCCTGCGCGGCTTCATCAAGCATCCGGTGATGGTCGGCTCGATCATCCCCTCATCCAAGGCGACGATCGACAAGATGCTCGCGCCGGTCGATTGGGCGAATTGCAGGCTCTTCGTCGAATATGGCCCGGGCGTCGGCACCTTCACCGAGCATGTCCTGCGCCGCATGGCCCCCGACGCGACCCTGATCGCGATCGACACCAATGCCGATTTCACTCGCTATCTCAGGGGCAAGTTCACCGACAGCCGGCTGTTCCCGGTGACCGGATCGGCCGAGGACGTCCGCCAGATCATCGCCGATTGCGGCTTCGCTTATGCCGATTACATCCTCTCGGGCCTGCCTTTCTCGACCCTGCCGCCGGGCGTCGGCGACAGGATCGCCGAGGAGACCGCCGAGGCGCTGCGGCCCGGCGGCGCCTTCCTGGTCTACCAGTTCAAGGCCAAGGTCCGCGATTTCATGGCGCCCCATTTCGAGCGCATCGACAAGGGCCACGAATGGGCCAACATCCCGCCCTGCCACCTCTTCTGGGGCTGGAAGGATTAGTCGGTTCGATCGAGATTGAATCGTCATTCCAGCGAAAGCTGGAATCCCGCTTCTTCAGTCCGCAGCAAGGAAAAGAGATTCCAGCTTTCGCTGGAATGACGGATGTCTCAAATCGAGCGGGATAGAGACTATGCCGCCGGCGGCCCGCCTCCCTTCCGCCGCCCGAACGTCATCGTCCGGAAATTGAGCCGCCGCGCCAGATTGTAGTCGGCGGTCGCGACCAGGAAATAGCCGAACGCCCATTTGAGCCGGTTCCACCAGCTCATGCCGGCGCGGTGCGCCTCGGGCGTGATCCTCTTGCTGTTGGCGATCTCGCCGTCGACGAATCGGCGCATCATCGCCGCGAAGCCGGCATCGTCGACCCTGAGCATCATCTCGAGGTTGAGGTAGAGGCTGCGCAGGTCGAAATTCGCCGAGCCGATATGGACGACGTCGTCGATGACGATGAGCTTGGCGTGGAGCTTGGTCGGCTGATATTCGTAAATCTCGACGCCGCGCTTCAAGAGCCGCCAGTAGAAGAAGCGCGCGGCCCCGACCGCCCATTGATGGTCGAGCTTTGACGGAGTGACGATCCTGACGGTCCCGCGCTCGGCGACGCCGAAGAGACGGCGCATCATCGACAGGCTCGGCGCGAAATAAGCGGAGATGATGTCGACCCGAATCGCCTTCATCAGGTCGTTCTTGACCGAGCGCGCCCAGGGGCTCAGCCGCCGCGTCGGCCCGCCGAACAGCCAGCGCAGCGGCCCGCCGCTGAGGCTGTTCTGGAACAGGGTCCGCCGCAGCCGCCGGATCGAGGCGTCGGGCATTTCGGCCCAGGCGAACAAGGCGTCGAAATAGCGGGCGAGGAATTCGACCTGGGGCCCGTCCACCTCGAGCCCGATGTCGCGCCACGCGCCGTCCTCGATCGCGCCGAAATAATCGTTGGAGATGTTGAAGCCGCCGACGATCGCCCGGTGGCCGTCGGCCAAAGCCAGCTTCTGGTGGTTGCGCAGGAGATAGCGCCGGCCCCAGCGCGGCACGAACCGGCAGAAGCGCGCTTTGGCCTCGACCAGGGGCCGGAAGAAGCCCGCTTTGGCGTGCGAGGAGCCAAAGCCGTCGACGAGCAGCGACACCGCGACGCCCCGCTCCGCCGCGGCCACCAGGGCATCGCGCACCTGCCGCCCCGTTTCGTCGTCGACCCAGATATAATAAAGGACGCGCAGCGAGTCCGTCGCGCCCTCGATCAGCGCGATCAAGGCGGCCAGCCGCGCGGGCCCGTCGGCCAGCAGAGTCAGCCTGTTGCCCGCCACGTCCATCGGCTGGATCGGGAGTTCCGCGTCGCTCATCCGCACCCGGCCTAGCCGGATGACGCCATGCTGGGAAGGCTGCGGCGCTTGCATTAGGAAGGCCCGATGGCCGTCACCCGCCTCAGCCTCAGCGACTTCCGCTCTTATGCCGATGCCGTGCTTGCGCCCGGGCCCGGCTTCGTCATCCTCACCGGCGAGAATGGCGTGGGCAAGACCAATGTGCTCGAAGCGGTGTCGCTGCTGTCGCCGGGCCGAGGCCTGCGCGGCGCGAGCCTGGGAGAGATGGCGAGAAGAGAGGGTCCGGGAGGATTCGCGGTCGCGGCGAGGCTGGCCCTCCCCCTTGATGGCGGAGGCCTGGATGGGGGTGGAGCCTCCGGAAAAGCACAGTCCTTTATCGACGCTCGCCCCGCCCCTGCCCCTCCCGATCAAGGAGACGGGGCGACGGAGCGAGGAGCTGCCGGGGTCGACATCGGCACCGGCACCGCCGCGACCGCGCCCGACCGCCGGCAGGTCCGCATAAACGGTGCCCCGGCCTCGGCCAATTCGCTTTCCGAATGGCTCTCCGTCCTCTGGCTGACGCCCGCCATGGACCGCCTGTTCGCCGAGGCCGCTTCGGGGCGGCGGCGCTTCCTCGACCGGCTGGTGCTCGCGCTCCGCCCCGATCACGCCACCCACAGCGCCCGCTACGACGCGGCGATGCGCGCGCGCAACAAATTGCTCGGCGAGGACGGCCAGCGGGACGAAGCCTGGCTCGCCGCGCTGGAAGCGCGGATGGCCGAGCATGGTGCGGCGATCCGCGAGGCCCGCGACATGACCGTCGCCGCTTTGGCCGAGCGGCTCGCGGCCGCCCCCGAAGGCCCGTTCGCCCGCGCCCGGATCAAGCTGGAGGGGAGCGAGGCGGGCGATCTGGCCGCGTCGCGCGCCCGCGACGCCGCCGCCGGCCGCGCCTTGGCCGGCCCCCACCGCGCCGATCTGGTCGTCACCCATGTCGGCAAGGACCAGCCCGCCGCGATCTGCTCCACCGGCGAGCAGAAAGCCCTCCTCGTCGGCCTCATCCTCGCCTTTGCCGACCTCGTCGCCGAGCGTGCCGGGCGCCGCCCCATCCTCCTCCTCGACGAGATCGCGGCCCACCTCGATCCCCTGCGCCGCGCCGCCTTGTTCGAGCGGCTGGGCCGGGCCGGCGGCCAGGTCTGGATGACCGGGACCGAGCCGGCCCCGTTCGCCGGGATCGGGGCCGCGACCCGCTTCGCGCTCGGCGCGGACGGCTGAACCTTGGCTGTCGATGCGCCTCAGAGGCCGTTCACCGTGCAGGGTGCAATTCGGCGCCATTCAGGACCGCCAAGGAGAATGACATGCGAAAATTTCTGTTGATGACCGCCGCCACGGCCGCCGCGCTCGCCGCCTCCGCCGCCCCCGCTTCGGCGCAGGACCGCTGGGATTGGGACGGCGGCGACCGCGACTATCGCCTCGTCGGGCCGGGCGTGCCGCAGCTCTTCCCCGAGCTGCGCCGCACCAGTCGCGGCCGCGCCTTCGTGATGCGCAATTTCGACCGCAACCGGGACGGGCGCGTCAACATGCGCGAGGCCGAGGCGGCCAACCGCGCCTTCGCCGCCGCCGCCGGCCCGCGCCGCGACCGCTTCGACTGGGAAAGCCGCGGGCGCAGCGCTGACCTCGGTGAGCGTGGCGGCCGCGTCGAGGGTCGCGCGGACAGCTGGGACCGCGCCGCGATGCGGTCCTACAATTTCCGCCAGACGGCCGAAGGCGCGCGCATGACGATGCAGGAGGACGTACTGTTCGCCACCGACAGCGACGTGCTCCGCCCCGCCGCGATCCAGCGGCTGCGCCCGCTCGCCGGCTATCTGCGCGCCAATCCGGGCGTCCGCGTCGCGATCGACGGCCATACCGATTCGCGCGGCAGCGACGCCCACAACCAGGATCTCTCCGAACGCCGGGCGCAGAGCGTGCGCGAGGCGCTGGACGATATGGGCGTGACCCGCGCCCGCTTCCGCGTCGCCGGCCATGGCGAGAGCAATCCGACGGCGACCAATGCGACCGCCGAAGGCATGCGCCTCAACCGCCGCGTCGAAGTCACCCTGCTCGGCCGCCGCGCGGACGAGTTCTGACCCCGGTCCTAACGGCGGGAATGCGCCGCCACGAACCGGCCGAGCGCTGCGCGGGCTTCTGCCTCGCGCAGCGCCGTGCCGGGCGCGCCCGGCACCGTTACCAGCGCGACTTCTGCCCCCCTGCCGCGGAGCTGTCCGGCGAAATCGCGCATGTTGCGCGGTCGAACCACGTCGTCGGCGCGTGAGGCGATGAGCAGGATCGGCGCGCCAGCCGAGGCGGCATAGCCGAGGAAGTCGAAGCGGCTGAGCTGCGGGTCGACGCGAAGCCGTACGAAGGGCTTGGCCAAAGCCGGGATGAAGTTGCGGCCGACCGAGGCGATGTCCGCCGCCGTTCCTTCGAGGATCAGCCCGTCGAAGCCGCCTTCGCGCGCCATCGCCGCCGCCTGGCTGCCGCCGAACGACAGGCCGTAGGCGAAGAGCGGGCCAGTGCCGATCCATCGCCGCCGCCGCAATTCCCGCAGCAAGAGCGGCCCGGTCGCGATCGAGGCGTCGATGGTCGCGGGCAGCGTCGTGCCGCCGCGGCCGGGATAATCGTAAAGGATGATGTCCGCGCCGGTGGCCGCGGCGAGCGCGGCGGCGCGCTCCGTCATCGCGGAGACGAAATTGCCGTTGCCGCCGCTATAGACGATCGCCGTCTCGCTGGCCGGATTGTCGAGCCGGACGGCGTGGATGACGCCGAGATCGGGCAGGTCCAGCATCGCGTCGCTGAGCAAATAGCCGGGCGGCGGCGCCAGCGTCAGCGCCGGCGGCGGCATGTTCTGCGGGAAGAAGCTGGACTGATCGATGACCGCCGTGCAGCCGGGCAGCATCGCCGCGGCAAAGGCGGCGGCGATCAACATTCTACGATTGGCGAATATCACGCGTGCCCCCCTGATTTCGCTGTGAAAATCCGCCCTCGGCGGTGAACCATGAATGAATGAGAATCCGCTGATTCTCCCCGTTTTTCCTTGGGTTTCCGACGGCGATTCCCTATATGCTGGTCATGGCAGACACCCCCAATGACAACAGCTACGGCGCCGATTCCATCAAGGTGCTGAAAGGCCTCGACGCGGTCCGCAAGCGGCCCGGAATGTATATCGGCGACACCGACGACGGCTCGGGCCTCCACCACATGGTGTTCGAGGTTTCGGACAATGCGATCGACGAGGCGCTGGCCGGTCATTGCGACCGCATCCTGATCACCTTGAACCCCGATGGCTCGGTCAGCGTCGAGGACAATGGCCGCGGCATCCCGACCGGCATCCACGAGGAGGAGGGCGTCTCCGCCGCCGAGGTCATCATGACCCAGCTCCATGCCGGTGGCAAGTTCGAGAACACGTCGGACGACAATGCCTACAAGGTTTCGGGCGGGTTGCACGGCGTCGGCGTGTCCGTGGTCAACGCGCTTTCCGAAACCCTCGACCTCACCATCTGGCGCGACGGCGAGGAGCATAAGATGCGCTTCCGCCACGGCGACGCCGAGGCGCCGCTGCGCGTCACCGGCCCGGCGCCGGCCGGCAAGAAGGGCACCAAGGTCACCTTCCTGCCGTCGCCCGACACGTTCAAGATCACCGAGTTCGACTTCGACACGCTCGAGCATCGCTTCCGCGAGCTCGCTTTCCTCAATTCGGGCGTGCGCCTGATCCTCACCGACGCGCGGCACGAGGAGGAGAAGAGCGTCGAGCTTCATTATGAGGGCGGCATCGGCGCCTTCGTGCGCTATCTCGACCGCGCCAAGATGCCGCTCATCCCCGACCCCATCTCGGTCACCGGCCAGCGCGACGAGGTCGGCATCGAGGTCGCGCTCGAATGGAACGACTCCTATTACGAGCAGGTCCTCGCTTTCACCAACAACATCCCGCAGCGCGACGGCGGCACCCATATGGCGGCCTTCCGCGCGGCGCTGACCCGCACGCTCAACAATTATGCCGACAAGTCCGGGATGATGAAGCGCGAGAAGGTGAGCCTGACCGGCGACGACATGCGCGAGGGGCTGACCGCGATCGTCTCGGTCAAATTGCCCGATCCCAAGTTCGGCAGCCAGACCAAGGACAAGCTCGTCAGTAGCGAAGTGCGCCAGCCGCTCGAAAGCCTGATGGCCGACAAGATGGCCGAATGGCTCGAGGAGAATCCCGGCCACGCCCGCACCATCATCCAGAAGATCATCGACGCCGCCGCCGCGCGGGAAGCGGCTCGGAAGGCCCGGGAAGCGAGCCGCAAGTCGGTGCTCGGCATCGCCTCTCTGCCCGGCAAGCTCGCCGACTGCCAGGAGAAGGATCCGGCCAAGTCCGAGCTCTTCCTGGTCGAGGGCGACAGCGCCGGCGGCTCGGCCAAGCAGGGGCGCGACCGCCACGTCCAGGCGATCCTTCCCTTGAAGGGCAAGATCCTGAACGTCGAGCGCGCCCGCTTCGACCGCATGCTCTCGTCCAAGGAGGTCGGCACCCTCATCCAGGCGATCGGCACCGGCATCGGCCGCGACGATTTCAACATCGACAAATTGCGCTACCACAAGATCGTGATCATGACCGACGCCGACGTCGACGGCGCCCATATCCGCACCTTGCTGCTCACCTTCTTCTACCGCCAGATGCCAGAGATCATCGAGCGCGGGCACCTCTATATCGCCCAGCCGCCGCTCTACAAAGTCGCCAAGGGCCGGTCCGAAGTCTATCTCAAGGACAATAACGCCCTCGACGAATATCTGATCGAGGCCGGCGTCAACCTGACCGCGCTCGAGACCCCGGCCGGCCCGCGCTCGGGCGACGACCTGCGCGCTCTGGCCGAGCATGCGCGGCGGATGCGCGCGCTCATGGCCTATATTCCGCGCCGCTACGATCCAGCGATCATCGAGGCGCTGGCTTTGTCCGGCTCGCTCGACCCCAAGCTCGGTCCGGCCCAGCGCGCCGACGCCATCGCCCGCGCCTCGAAATGGCTGGGCGCCGGCGACGAGGAAGGCAAATGGACGGGCGAGATGGGCGTGGACGGCGATTATGTGCTTCGCCGCCTCTGGCGCGGAGTCACCGACCACCACGTCATCGACCACAAATTCCTGGTCTCGGCCGAGGCGCGTAAGCTGCACGGTTTGGCGATCGGCGAGGCGGAAACCTATGCCGGCCTCTCCCGCCTGGTCTCGCTCAGGAGCTCGTCCGTCGCCACCGAGGCGGCGGAGGAGGCCGAGGAGAATGAAGGCGGCGACATCCGCCGGGCGACCCCCGATCCCCGCGGCAACCTCGTCACCCGCCCGACCCAGCTCCTCGAGGCGATCCTCGCCGCCGGCCGCAAGGGCCTCTCCGTCCAGCGCTACAAGGGCCTCGGCGAAATGAACGCCGACCAGCTCTGGGAAACCACTTTGGACCCGACCAACCGCGCTTTGCTCCAGGTCGAGGTCGCCCAGGCCGACGTCGCCGACGAGATCTTCACGCGGCTGATGGGCGATATCGTCGAGCCCAGGCGCGAGTTCATCCAGGAAAATGCGCTCAACGTCGCCAATCTGGACGTTTAGGGGTCGGACTGATGCTGGTCGAAATCGACGACCTGGCGGAGGTTGGTGACCCGCACTTCTTGTTCTCGACGCTTCGCGAACGAATTGTGGAACACGTCTTCATAGGGGAGCTTCTACGGAGCCTTTGGCTGCGGGGCATCACCGACGTGGAGGTCCTGCGGTCAGAGTTCGATGCCGGCGGCTACGACATCGTGCTCGCATTCGGGAAGGTCGTCCGCCACGTTCAGTTCAAGACCATGATGGTCGGCGGAAAGGCAGCCAATGTGAAGATCAGCCTCAAGCTCGGGGAAAAGCCTAGCGGCTGCGTGATCTGGATCGTCGCGACGCCTTCGCTGGGGTTCGATCATTTTCTTTGGTTTGGCGGCGCGCCGGGTGACCCCCTACCGGACATCTCCCAGTTTCGTGTCGCCAAGCACACCAAGGGAAATGCCGAAGGGGTGAAGCTCGAGCGACCGCAGCACCGGGTCGTCCCACGCAGCAAATTCGATACCCTTCGCTCGATCGACGAGGTTATCGGCTGGCTGTTCGGCGTCTGACCGGGCTCAGCGTCTCATCCGATCAAAGCCCTCACGCGGGCCTTGACGGCGCCCATTTCCCCTTCCGACGCGAGTCCCTTCTTCACCGCTCGCCGCGCACGCCAATCGAATGACTTCACTTGGTCGGCAAGCGCGACACCGCCGCGCTTGCCGGCAATCGGCACTTCAAAGCGGTAGCCTTTAGCTCGCGTCGTCATCGGCACGCAGAGAAGCAGGCCGGTGAGCCGATTGTAGGAGGAGGGCGACAAAACGAGGGCGGGGCGATGTCCAGCTTGCTCGTGACCGGCCTGCGGATCGAAATCAATCCAGATGATATCACCCGATTCCGGCACCCAGCCGCGCGCTACCACCAGACTTCTTTCCCGACTGGCGGACCGAAATCGGTCTCCGGATGAATGTTATCCGGCGTGATGCCTTCCAGCAGCCATTCCAACGTCACCGGCTCGAGTCGCGCCTTCTCAATCACGACTCGCCCATTCTCCTCGCGCACGTCGATAAGGTCGTCAGGCTTCAATCCGGCGGCGGCGAGCGTCTCAGCGGGGATCCGGACGGCAGCGCTATTGCCCCAGCGGCGGACGTACATGCTCATCGGCAATCCTCTGCGTATCTACGATGTAGATACGCAGAGGACCGCTTCAGCGCAAGCCGCTAGTCCTCCGGCCCGCCCATCGCCATCTGCCGCCGCCCGGCCAGATCGAGCAGGCCGACGAACTCGCGGCGCCAGAAATTCTGGCCGGCATTGCGCGCCGCCAGCGCCCGCGCGTCGGCGAAGGTGAAGCGGCCCATATTGGTGTCGCCCCGCAGGAGCTGGCCGTAGGCGGCGACGGCGGCGATGAAGGCGACGTCGCCGATCGGCGCGCGGGCGCTGCCGATCAGCCCGGCATGGACCGGCTCCTCGATCAGCCGCGATTCGTCCTGGCCAGGCAGCTTGTAGCGCAGCCTGAGGAAAGCGAGCTCATTATTGTCGGCGCCGCCCGGGCCGGTGCGCTGATTGGCCTCGTAGCGCCGCGCCGGCAGCCAGCCGCGCCGCCCGGCCGGCACGATCTCGTAGAGCGCGGTGACCTGGTGGCCGGCGCCGATATCGCCCGCGTCGACCGCGTCATTGTCGAAATCCTCCTCGCGCAGGGCACGGTTCTCATAGCCGATCAGCCGATATTCGGCGACGTACGCGGGGTTGAACTCGACCTGGATCTTGACGTCGTGGGCGATGGTGAAGAGCGTCGATGAGAGCTCGTCGTCGAGCACCTTCTGCGCCTCGCGGGGGCTGTCGATATAGGCGTAATTGCCGTTCCCGTGATCGGCGATCTGCTCCATCATCGCTTCGTTGTAATTGCCGGTGCCGAAGCCCAGGGTGGTCAAGGTGATGCCGCCCCGGCGTTCGCGCTCGACCATGTCGACCAGCGCCTCGTTATTGGTGACGCCGACGTTGAAATCGCCGTCGGTGGCGAGGACGACGCGGTTGATGCCGCCCTCGATCCGGTTGCGGCGGGCGACGTCGTAGGCGAGCTGGATGCCCGCCCCGCCGGCGGTCGAGCCGCCGGCCTGCAGATCCTTCAGCGATTCGACGATGGCGTCGCGGCTGAAGGTCGGCTGCAGGACGATGCCGGCGGCGCCCGCATAGACGACGATCGACACGCGGTCGCGCGAGGTCAGCCGGTCGGCGAGCAGAGCCAGCGAGCATTGCACGAGCGGCAATTTGTCGGGCGAGTTCATCGAGCCCGAGACGTCGACGAGGAAGACGAGGTTCGCGGCCGGTCGCTCGCGGCCTGGGAGGTCGTAGCCGCGCAGGCCCACGCGCAGCAGACGGGTCTCAGGATTCCACGGCGTCGTCGTCATGTCGGCCTGGACGCTGAACGGCCGCGAACGGTCGCGCGGCACCGGATAATCGTAGCGGAAATAATTGAGCAATTCCTCGGTGCGGACCGCGGCCTGCGGCGGCATTTCGCCCGCGTTCAGCATGCGGCGGACGTTGGAATAGGAGCCGGTGTCGACGTCGACCGAGAAGGTCGAGACCGGCGTCTCGGCGACCGACTGCACCGCCGCCACCGCTTCGCCCGCATAGCGTTCGCGATTCTCCGGCGACGGCTGATAGACGGGCCGCCGGCCATTGCCGCCGACGGTGGTGACCGCCTGCGGCGAGATGAGATTCTGCTGCTCGATGCGTCGGCCGGTGACGGCGACGCTGCCGTCCGCATTGGCGCGCGCTTCCGGCGCCGGCCGCGACGGCGGCGGCGGCGGCGAGGGCGGAGCATAAGCCATCGGCGGCGGCGGTTGCATCGGCGCCGACCGCAGGGCGGCGCCACCGCCCGAATAGCGGCTGCGGCCAAAGCCCCGATAATCGCCATATTCGCCGCCGCCCTGCAGGAAGGGCGCGCAACGGGCGTCGGGGTCGTCCTGGCGGGGTGGACGGGCGCTCCGACCCTCGCGGCTCTGGGCCGAGGCCGGAGCGATCGGAGCTGGGGGAAGGCCCGTCAGGATCAGGGCCGTCATCGAAAGCAGTCCAACGATACGCATCGCATCCTCCTCCGCAGGATTGATGTGACACTATCACATGAGCCAGACTGAATGCGCGATGAACTTCGTTACGCGGCCGGGGGCGCGGCCCGCTCAGCGCGCCTTCAGCGCCCGCTGGACGCGCATCCTGTCGATGAGGCCGAGCCGGCCGCCGAGGAAGCGGGCGATCGTGCCGGGCGCCAAGCGGTAAAGCCGCGCGAGCAGAGCGCGCCCCTCTTCGGGCTTGGCGGCGGCGAGCGCGGCGGCGACCGAGCGCAGCAGCTCGCGCCGCTTCCACGCCTGCTTGGCCTCCGCCTCGAACAGATCGTGCAGCGCCGCTCCCGAGAAGTCGCGCTGGCGGCTGAGGAGGAGGGCGTTGGCGACGGCGTCGCTCAAGGCACGGCCGGTGATGGGGTGAACGAAGCCGCCGCGCACACCCAATTTGGCGACCCGCGCCCCGCTCTGCCGCCAGAAGGCGGCGAAATCGCCGCCGGTCGGAAGCGGCCGGACCTGGACCTGCTCGCCGCCGCCTTTGCCCTTCGGCGTCCAGCCGCGCGCGGCGACATAAGCGTCGAGTCGGGCGCCGGCCTCCGCGTCGGGCAGGGCGCGCTCCGAGATCATGACGTCGGCGACGATCAGCCGGTCCTCGGCGACCGGCAGGCATTGCATGAAGCGCAGCCTGTCGCCCGGCGCCATGGTGGCGTCGACGAGCACCGGCCGGTCGACGCGGTGCGGCGCCTTGAAGCGATATTCGCGCTCGAGCCGCACCGCGTGGACGAGGTCGAGCGCCGCCAGGCTGGCGCCGCCGCGGGCGTCGATCGCGCCCTGCGCCCTGATCTCCTCGCCGCCGTCGAGGACCAGGGCGTCCTCGCGCACCGCGACCACCTTGACGCCGAGCCGATAGTTTTTGGGGTCGAGCGTCTCGACGAGCGCGCGGTGCAGGTCGACCGCGCCGAAGCCCGCATAAGCGATGCCGAGATTGCGGCTGAAGCCCGGGAAGGCGACGTAGAAGCCCGGCCAGCGCTCGACGGCGAGCGGGCCGATCAGCGCGGCGCCGTCCTGGCCGAGCTCGGCGTCGGTGAAGCTGCGCACGCCCTGGCCGCCGAACGTCTCGCCCTCCTCGACGATCATCAGCGGCACGTCGGGGCGGTGGCGGGCCATGGCCAGAGCGGCGAGCGCGCCGGCGAGGCCGCCGCCCGCAATCACGATTCCATCCCGCCTGCCCCGCGCCATAATTGACCGGCTTAGCGCAATTCGGGCCGCTGGCGCCATCGTCGCGCCGGGCGAGCCGCCACCTGACCCTGTTCGGGACAGGTCGGCGGCTCAGGATGACGGCGACGGCGACGACCTGCCGCCGTCCTGCGACGGCTCGTCCGGGCTCTTTTCCCGCGGCTTCACGGTCGAGCGGATCACCATGACCCGATTGAGAAGGTCGAACCAGAAGGGCGAGCCGAGCATGATTGCAAGCGCGGTGATCAGATAGCCCCCCAGCAGGCTGAGCACGGCGCCGACAAGCGCCAGATAATAGAGCCAGCGGTTGCCGTCGGCCCCGGGATCGGCGGGGAAGATGCTGGCGATGCGATTCAGCGAGGCCTGGTTCCAACCGACCGGAAGCCGCACCTCGTCCAGCTGAGCGGTGAAACGATTGGCCTGCGCCGCGTCCGGCACGGCGGGCTGGCGGGCCATCTGCTCGGCCAGCCGATTGGCATATTCCCGCGCCTGCGGGTTAACCGCGAGATGCTGGGCGAGGGTCACCGAATTGACGTTGAGCAGCACGCTGACGACGAGGCCCATGACGAACAGCCAGATCTGGGTGTGCCTCTTATACCAGCCCGCCGCCCGGTCCATCGCCCCGTCATACCATCCCTCGAGCTCGCGGCGCAGCCGCCGGACGTCCGGGCCGGCCAGCGCGTCGAGCCGGTCATAGGCTTGCTGCAGCGGGTCGTTCAGCCGCTTCTTCTCGGCCAGATCGATCATCACCGCGGCGAAGGTCTCGCGCGGGATGTAGGAAGGGTGCGTTGCGGACGCGGGCGGCGCCGCTGCGGCATCGGCGGCCCGCGCGGCTGCGGCGGCCGCATCGCCATCCGAGGCGGCCAGAGCCGGGAGCCGCTGGCCGCGATGCAGGGCGTAGATGAGGGGATGGTCGTAAAACTCTTTCACCAGCTCCTGGTCGCCCTGCAGCAGCTCGGTCATCGCCCGCGTAAGGTTGCCCGAGCGGCTCTTCAATATCGTCGAGACGCTTTCCTGGACCGCTGTCATGATCAGACTGAGCAGAAGATAGACGAGGACCAGGCCGACGGCGATATCAAGAATATCGGACCCGAACATGACAAATCTCCCCCAGTGCCCAAGGCCGCAATTCGCCCATCATTTCAAACCACCGTCAACCGATTTCTCCACCGAAAGCGGCCGATCGCATCCGGCCCAACCGAGGCTGCCGAGGGTTCCCGAGACCGCGCCGCGAGGCTAAGATACAAAGCGTGAACGACCCGCCCGCCGACCCGCCGCCTCAGCGCAAGATCATCCATGTCGACATGGACGCCTTCTACGCGTCGGTCGAGCAGCGCGACGATCCGGCGCTGCGCGGGCGCCCGGTCGCGGTCGGCGGGCAGGTCCGGGGCGTCGTCGCGGCTGCGAGCTACGAGGCGCGCAAATACGGCATCCGCTCGGCGATGCCCTCGGTCACCGCCAGGCGCCGCTGCCCCGACCTCATCTTCGTCAAGCCGCGCTTCGACGCCTATCGCGCGGTCTCGCAGCAGATCCGCGCCATCTTCGCCGATTATACCGAACTGGTCGAGCCGCTCTCGCTCGACGAGGCCTATCTCGACGTCACCGAGGACCTGAAGGGAATCGGCATCGCCACCCTGATCGCACAGGAGATCCGCGCCCGGATCCGGGCCGAGACCGGCCTCACCGCCTCGGCCGGCGTCTCCTACAACAAGTTCATCGCCAAATTGGCCTCGGACCAGAACAAACCCGACGGCCTCTGCGTCGTACCGCCCGCCAAGGGCGAGGCCTTCGTCGCTTTGCTGCCGGTGAAGCGCTTCCACGGCATCGGCCCGAAGACGGCGGAGAAGATGGCGGGGCTCGGCATCGTCACGGGTGCCGACCTCAAGGCGCAGAGCCTCGCTTTCCTCGCCCACAATTTCGGCTCGAGCGGCGACTATTATTACCATCTCGCGCGCGGCATCTGCCACCGCCAGGTCAAGCCCAACCGCCCTTACAAATCGATCGGCGCCGAGGACACGTTCCTCGAGGATCTGACCGACGAGACCGCTTTGATCGCCGAGCTCGACCGGATCAGCCAGACCGTCTGGCGCCGCATCGCCGAGAAGGAGATCACCGGCCGGACGGTGACGCTCAAGGTCAAGTATCGCGACTTCCAGATCCTCACCCGCGCCAAGAGCCTCGACCGCGCCGTCGCCGGCCGGGACGAATTCCTGGAGATCGGCGTCGCCCTGCTGCGCACTCTGCTGCCGGTCGCCAAGGGGGTGAGGCTGCTCGGGCTGACGCTTTCGAACCTGACCGAGGGCGCGGAGGCGCGGCTCGAGCCGCTGGCGCTGGAGTTGCCGCTTTGAGCCGGTCGCTTTTCAAGCTTAGACGCCTCGCCTAGGCTTAGCCGCAATCGGGGGTCATCGCCATGCCGGCGCGCGTCAAAATCCTGTTCGCCCTGCCGCTTGCATTGCTGCTGCAGGCGCAGAGCCGTCCGTCCGCGACCTCAAGCGCCGGCGGCCTTTCCTATGGTACGATCATCCAGGCCGAACCCGTCCTGACCGATCCGGTGCCCCCGCATATGGTGCCGGTCCGGGCCGACGCCGTGATCGCGGAGCAGCGGGCGGAAGTCATGGGCGCGCGCACCGCTGTGGATCGCGCGATCCTCATCGGCGCGCCGTTCAACTACGAGATCACGGGCGCACACGCCCAGTTTCGCCGCTATCGGACGGCCGAGGGGGACCGATGGTGCTGGAGCGGAGTCCCCGGCGTGGTCTTTGCGCCGCCCCATGACGCGGGCGGCCAGATCTTCCCGGGCATCTGCCTGCTCGATGCCGACGGCGACGGCGCGTTCGAGGCGGCCCGGATGCGGGCCTACCCACCCTCCACCGCCATTCGGGACGTCGCCATCGCGCCGGTGCGCCTGCGGCCTGCGCCGCCAGCCGACCCGCGCCTCTCGCGGCTTCACGTCTTCCGGCGCGTTCGAATCGCGCAGATGTCCGGACGCGCCGTCGTCCTGGTTCTCGAACATGCCTTGCGGTCGCAAGGCGAGGCCGCCGCCGATTATGCCCGGGATCCGCCCAGCGAGCGCGTCGCGCTGGCGCTAAGGCGGGGGGCCACCGCGTCGATCGGCGGCCTGAGGCTGCGCGTCGAAGGGGAAAGGGGGGCGTGGCGGATCGCCGCCAGCGGCGCGTTCGCGCGCTGGGCGATCCTCGAGCAAGGCGGCGCCGCCGTCCGGCTCGGACCCTATTTCCTGGCCCCGCGCGAGGATTAGGGACGCGGACTATGTGCAACGATTATCGCCTGCTGGCACGGGTGCCGGCCGAGACGCTTTTCCCCGATATGCTCTATCCCGAGGGCATCCCCAATTTCGAGCCGCGCGAGGACATCCGGATCACCGACCGCGCCCCGATCCTGCGCGCCGCCACGAGCACGCCCGGCGCGGTCGAGCTGGTCCAGCGCCGCTGGTCCTGGCCCGGCCCCGGCGGCAAGCCGGTCTACAATTTCCGCTCCGAAGGGCGCGACCTGCCGCGGGGCCGTTGCCTGGTCCTCGCCGACGGCTTTTACGAATTCACCGCGCACGGCGACCCGAAGTCGAAGCGCAAGCACAAATGGCTGTTCACGCTGAAGGGGCAGCCCTGGTTCGGCATTGCCGGCCTGTGGCGGATCGACGAGAAGGTCGGCGAGGCCTTCACCATGCTGACTTGCCCGCCCGCGCCCGACATTGCCCCCTATCACGACCGATCCGTCGTCGTCCTGCCCCGGTCGGACTGGGCGCGATGGCTCGACCCCGCGACGCCGTCGGGCGCGCTGACCAAGGCGCTGCCGGCGGGCAGTTTCGAGGTTGAGCAGGTCAACTAGCGAGCCGCCAGTCCGCCGCGGGCTGGCGCCGAAAAGCCCTAATCCTCCGCCATCCGCGCCTTGTGGTAGCGGGTGCGGTAGATCGTCGCCCCGATCAGGTTCAGCCAGCCGACCGCGATCGCCGCCCAGCAGACGGGCCGCAGCGGCCCCGTGGCGACCCCCCGCATCTGCGCGTAGATCAGCCCGCCGGCGCCGAGCGCGACCAGCGCGAAGCCGATCCACCGGGGCACCCGCGCGAGCCTGCGGAGCTCCCTTCTATAGGCCGCCAGCGCCGCCGGATCGTCGAGATTTGGCCGCATCGTCTTCCCCTTTTCCGTCCGCGGCCCGCTCTATGGCCGGCCGGCCCCGGCCGCGCAATTTCGCGCTTTGCTTTTGCGGGCGGGGCATTAGGCTTCCGGCCGGGGAAGAGGGGGGAGATCATGGCTTATACGGATCCTGGCGGGGACGGCGTCGGCGGCTGGCTGAGCGTCTTCGTGGTGATGCTCGGCATCTATTCGGCGCAGTCCGTGCTCGGCACCTTGGTGGAGCTCTACGGCAATGGCGATATGGCGATGATTCTCGGCGATCGCTGGGCCGCCGCCCAGCTCGTTCAATGGGGGCTGCTGATCCTGCTGGTCGGGAGCAGCGCCTATGTGATCTGGCGGCTGTTCGCGCGGCAGACCTGGAAGACGGTGCGGATCACGATCGCGATGATCTGGGCGGTCGGTGTCGGCTATGTCGCGCTCGGCGTGCTTGGCGCCTCGCTCGTCACCGGGGCGCCGATCTGGTATTTGCTGCAGAACGTCGATTTCCGGGTCTATCTGCCGGTCGTCTTCGCGATCGTCTGGACGCCCTATTTCCTGACCTCGACGCGCGTCGCAATGACCTATCCGCGCCGCCCCGACGACGAGGAGGCCGTCCAGGTCTTCCAATGATCTTGGCCCTTTCGCGGGCGTCCGCGAAGGTCTAGACCGGCCTCATTCCCCGGGGGACCGCTCATGCGCGGTTGAGAGGGAGGCCGCAGCCTCCGACCCGCTGAACCTGATCCGGCTGACACCGGCGTAGGGAGGGAGCGCGGGCCATCCGTTCTCTTTCCCCCCTGAGGAGAGACACGAATGGCCGACAGACCCGTCCTGAGCGAAGGCTCCTCTGAGCTTGTCGAACGGGTCGAAGGGCCCGCCCGCACCGAGCTTAAGGTCACCACCGGGCCGATCCGCGGGAGCCGCAAGATTTACGTCGGCGAGCATCGCGTCGCGATGCGCGAGATCGACCTGGAGCCCTCGTCCGGCGAGCCGCCGCTGCGCGTCTACGATTGCTCCGGCCCCTATACCGACCCTGAGGCGAGGATCGACATCATGGCCGGCCTCGCCGAGGTGCGCGCCGCCTGGATTCGCGGCCGCGGCGACGTCGAGGAGGTGCTCCAGCGCGAGGTCCGCCCCGAGGATAACGGCCACCTCCCGGCAAGTCGCCTCGGCCGCACCGCCCAAGCGGCAGCGCAGGGCGGCAACAAAGACTCCGGCGTCCAGCCCTTTCCCAACGTCCGCCGCAAGGTGCTCCGCGCCCGGCCCGGCGCCAATGTCAGCCAGATGCACTATGCCCGCAAGGGGATCGTCACCCCGGAAATGGAATATGTCGCGGTCCGCGAGACTCTCGGCCGCGAGCGGATGGCGGCGGAGGCCCGCGACGGCCAGGATTTCGGCGCCGAGATCCCCGATTACGTCACCCCTGAATTCGTCCGCTCCGAAGTCGCGCGCGGCCGCGCGATCATCCCTTCCAACATCAATCATCCCGAGAGCGAGCCGATGGCGATCGGCCGCAACTTCCTGGTCAAGATCAACGCCAATATTGGCAATTCGGCCGTCGCCAGCGACGTCGCCGCGGAGGTCGACAAGATGGTCTGGTCGATCCGCTGGGGCGCCGACACCGTCATGGACCTTTCCACCGGCCGCAACATCCACGACACCCGCGAATGGATCATCCGCAACAGCCCCGTGCCGATCGGCACCGTCCCCATCTATCAGGCGCTCGAAAAGGTCGGCGGCGTCGCCGAGGACCTGACCTGGGAAATCTACCGCGACACGCTCATCGAGCAGGCCGAGCAGGGCGTCGACTATTTCACCATCCATGCGGGCGTCCGCCTGCCCTACATCCCGATGACCGCCAGGCGCGTGACCGGCATCGTCAGCCGCGGCGGCTCGATCATGGCCAAATGGTGCCTCAGCCACCACAAGGAGAGCTTCCTCTACACGCGCTTCGAGGAGATTTGCGAGATCATGAAGGCCTATGACATCGCCTTCAGCCTCGGCGACGGCCTGCGCCCCGGCAGCATCGCCGACGCCAACGACGAAGCCCAGTTCGCCGAGCTCGCGACTCTGGGCGAGCTCACCCAGATCGCCTGGAAGCACGACGTCCAGGTGATGATCGAGGGCCCCGGCCACGTGCCGATGCACAAGATCAAGGCCAATATGGACAAGCAGCTCGAGGCCTGCGGCGAGGCCCCCTTCTACACGCTCGGGCCGCTCACCACCGACATCGCGCCGGGCTACGACCACATCACCTCGGCGATCGGCGCCGCGATGATCGGCTGGTTCGGCACCGCCATGCTCTGCTACGTCACCCCCAAGGAGCATCTCGGCCTCCCCGACCGCGACGACGTCAAGGTCGGCGTCGTCACCTACAAGCTCGCCGCCCACGCCGCGGACCTCGCCAAGGGGCACCCCGCCGCGAAGATGCGCGACGACGCCTTGTCGCGCGCCCGCTTCGAATTCCGCTGGCGCGACCAGTTCAACCTCAGCCTCGACCCCGACACGGCCGAGCAATATCACGACCAGACCCTCCCCGCGGAGGGCGCCAAGACCGCCCATTTCTGCTCGATGTGCGGGCCGAAATTCTGCAGCATGAAGATCACGCAGGAGGTGCGCGACTTCGCCGCGAAGCAGAACCAGGACGCGGACAGCTTCCTCGCCGCCACCGAAAATCCGCCCCGGAACGGGGAGGGGGACCAGCCGGAGCCTTTGGCGGAGGCTGGTGGAGGGGCCGCTTCGGCCCTTGCCGACGTGGAGGCAGGCATGGCGGAGATGAGCGAGAAGTTCCGGAAAGCCGGTGGAGAGATTTATCTTTCCGACAACGTTTAAACGATCGCAGCCCTCGTTACTTCCTGTTCGACGAATTCTGAAGTTATCAAATATAGAATTTGAGATGGCTGATTGGTGAAGAATTCCTGAACGAAAGCACCTATATCTGAATCAAGTATTGTGGCGAAGCTTGCAGGTTTGTATCTAGTGATAGATCCAAAATAGTAGCATGAAAGATAAAGAGACTGGAGCTGAGACAATATTGTTTGAGCAGCCGTCGGGATATAGATATAATATTTTCTATACGGTGGATATGAAGTGACGCTCCTCCATAGACTCTTTCTCACCTTTTGAGACAACTGCTGCAAGGATTCTGATGGCCGATTAGGATAGTGTTCTGTCGCTATTTGTTCGAACTCGATCAGCTCACGATCATCTTCTCCGGCCTCATCGCATATAACGGTTCTAAACTGCCCCCCTCCCCCGATGTTCAATGCTGAAGCTGCAGCTGTTTGTGAGTAGCTAAAGCGACTTAGATCATCTTTGTACATGCGTACACGGACCCACATCTCTTGCGTGGTAGGGTCGTGACGGTATCTTACGTCTTGAAGGCTGATGAATCGTTCCTTTATGCCCTCTCCACTGCACCAGACCCTGTGCCCAATGAGTATCTGCGCCAGAAAGTCCTGTGACCGTAATGCTACATGGGTGGCTGGCGCGACAGCATTCGGCAGCGCGTCACCCAAAGCATCAGAAAACTTCTTGAACGCGCTGTTTGCGTCCTGATTGCGGAGGATGTTCGCGTCTCCGTAGATCGCGCCCGGAGTTGTGG
>Ga0307503_10000073_pt1 | contig 60062 bp, 71 predicted proteins | sample 17_S_MG_FD_194514 | JGI IMG/M metagenome (GOLD analysis project Ga0307503, IMG submission 194514) | Soil microbial communities from Populus trichocarpa stands in riparian zone in the Pacific Northwest, United States - 17_S | ecosystem: Environmental > Terrestrial > Soil > Riparian zone > Trees... | reverse complement strand
GAGGGAATGGGCGGCCGGAATGACCCTCCAACGCTGTCACCCTCATCCAACTCCGCCTAGGCTCCTTCGTCGCCAAGGCTCCGTATCCTTCTCCCCTCAAGGGAGAAGGTATTCCTGGGCGCGCCATCCGCGTCATGCCGGCACCCTTTCGCCCTTCTCCTCAACGCTCTCCACCAGCCCATCCCGGAAATGCACGATCGTCCGCGCATAATCGGCCATGTCGGGCTCGTGGGTGACCATGAGGATGGTGATGCCGCTGTTGCGGTTGAGGCCGGTCAGCAGGTCCATGATCTCGAGCGAGGTGTGGCTGTCGAGATTGCCGGTCGGCTCGTCGGCGAGGAGGACGTCGGGGTTGGTGACGATCGCCCGCGCGATGGCGACACGCTGCTGCTGGCCGCCCGAGAGCTCGGCCGGCGTGTGGTCCCACCATTGCTTGAGGCCGACCTTGTCCAAAGCGGCCATCGCCATCTCGCGCCGCTTCGCCTTGGGCTCGCCCCGGTAGAGCAGGGGAAGCTCCACATTTTCGAGCGCGTCGGTGCGGGCGAGCAGGTTGAAGCCCTGGAAGACGAAGCCAAGATAGCGGCGGCGCAGCAAGGCGCGCTGGTCGCGGTCGAGGCTCTCGACGGGCACATTCCTGAAACGGAACGAGCCGGTGGTCGGCACGTCGAGGCAGCCAAGGATGTTCATCGCGGTCGACTTGCCCGAGCCCGACGGGCCCATCACCGCGGCGAAATCGCCCTCGCCGACGTCGAGATCGATGCCCTTGAGCGCCTGAAAGGCCATGGCGCCCGTGCCATAGGTCTTGGTGACCTGCCGAAGCGAGATGATCGGCTCACTCGCCATCGGGCGGCCCCGCCGCGTCGCCCCCGCCGCGCCGCTCGCGCATCTGCCGCCGCCGTTCGCGGAAGCGGGCGCGCTGCTCGGGGGTGAGGCTTTCGATGAAGGCGCGGCGCTGCTCCGGCGTCATGTCCCGCAGCCGCTGGCCGCCCGGGCCGCGAATGCCGCCGCCTCTGCCGCCGCCGCGACCTTCGCCGCCCTGGACGGCCGGTGGAGGCGTGGCGGCGGGCGCCGGCGCCTGGCCCTGCGTCGGCTGGGCTGGCGCAGGCTGTGCCCGAACGGGGGTCGCAGCCGGAGGCGCTGCCGCCGGAGCGGCCTGGTTGCCGTCGCCGTCGCCGCGACCACGGCGCCGGCCTTCGCCGTCGCCCTTGCGCTCGCTCTTGTCCTGGGTCTGGCCGGGGGCGAGGCGCGCGACGATCACCTCCTGGCCTTCACGCAAATCGCCGCCGGTCACCTCGGTCACCGAGCCGTTGCTTTCGCCGACGACGATCCGGACCGGCGCCGGGACGCCGTCGGCGCCGAGCACGTAGACGGTCTGGCGGCTGCCGCGGCCGATCGAGACCTCGCGGCCGCCGCCGCCGCCGGCGCCACCGCCGCGCCCGCGCCGGCCGCCGCGCGGCACGAGCACCGAGGTGACGCCGCCCTGCTGGCCGCGCGCCGAGGCGGCGTCGCGCTCGGGCGACCAGCGCAGGGCTGCGTTGGGGACGAGCAGTACATTGCGCCGCTCGGTGGTGACGATCTCCGCCGTCGCGGTCATGCCGGGACGAAGCAGCATTTCGGGATTCTGCACGGTGAGGATGGCGGTGTAGGCGATGACGCTGCCCGTCCCCGCCGCCGCCGAGGCGCTCGATCCCGAGGTCGTCGAGCCCGAGGCGTTGGCGCCGACGTCGACTCGCAGCACCTGCGCCTGGAAGGTCCGGCCCGGATAGGCATCGACGGTGAAGGTCGCGCGCTGGCCCTCGCGGACCTGGGCGACGTCGGCTTCGTCGACCCGGACCTCGAGCTTCATCGCCGAAAGATCCTCGGCGATGGTGAACAGGGTCGGCGCCGACAGCGAGGCGGCGACGGTCTGGCCGGGATCGATCTGGCGCGACAGCACGACGCCGGTCACCGGCGAATAGATGGTCGCCTTGGAAAGGTTGGTCTGCGCCGAGGAGAGCTGGGCGCGGGCCTGGGTGACCTGCGCCTGCGCGGCGCGGACGCCGGCGACGCCGCGCCGGCTCTCGGCGCGGGCGGCGTCCAGCTCGGTGCGCGACGGCACCCGGCCGTTGGAGACGCGGAAGACCTCCTCCTGGCGGGCGAGGTTGGCGCGCGCCTGCGCCGCGGTCGCCTCGGCGGTGGCGACCTGCGCCTGCGCCGAAGCGAGGCCGGCCTGCGCCTGGACCAGAGAATCCTGCAGCCGGGCGGTATCGAGCCGGGCCAGCGGCTGGCCCCGGACGACGCGGTCATTGTTGTCGACGAAGACCTGGGTCACCAGGCCCGATTGCTCGGAGCCGACCTGGACCTCGTTGGTCGGCTGAAGGTTGCCGGTCGCCGAGACGGTGACGGTGAGGTTGCCGCGCCGCGCCGTCTCGGTCGCATAGCCGCCCTCGGCCGTTCCCGCGAAGCAGCGCGTCAGCAGATAGATGAGGCCGGCCAGAAGGACGATGCCGGCCAAATAGAGCGGCCTTTTGTACCACGGCTTGGCCGCCGGCGCGCCGAGGAAATCCTCCAGCGACGCGTCGTTGCTCGTGGTCGTCGTGGTGCGCGTCGCGTCGGTCATCGGCGGGTTCCAATATCGGGGGCGGCGGTCGGATCCCAGCCCCCGCCCAAGGCGCGGTAGAGCTGGACGAGGGCGAGCGATTCGTCGCCGCGGCTGTTGGCGAGGCCGTCACGCGCGGAAACGAGGCTGCGCTCCGCTTCCAGCAATTGCTGGAAATCGGTGAGGCCAGAGCGATATTGGATGCGGGCGAGGATGGCGGTGTTGCCGGCCGCCTCGAGCGCGATCGCGAATTGCGTCTGGCGCTCGCGCGCCGAGCGCAAGGCAAGCAGGGCATTTTCGACGTCCTCGAGCGAGGTCAGCACCGACTGGCGGTAGGCCGCGAGCGCGCCCTCGGTCGCCGCCTGCTGCGAGCGCAGCTGCGAGCGCAGCCGGCCGCCGTCGAACAGATTCTGGTCGATGCCGGCGAGGATCGAGCCGGTGACGGCGTTGAACAGGCCGCCGAGCGAGAAAGCGGCGGTGCCGATATTCCCGGACAGGCGCAGCGCCGGGTAGAGCTGCGCTTCGGCGACCCCGATTCGCGCCGTCGCCGCGGCCAAGGCGCGTTCGGCCGCGCGCACGTCGGGGCGCTGGCGCAGCGTATCGGCGGGGATGCCGATGGCGACGTCCGCCGGCCCGCGCGGAATCGGCTTCGCCTCGGTCAGCGCGTCGGTCAGCGCGCCGGGCGCGCGGCCCGTGAGCACCGCGATCCGGTAGGTGGCGCTGGCGAAGGCGGTTTCGATGGCGGGGATCGAAGCGGCGGTCTGCGCGCGCGAGGCGCGGGCCTGCTCGGAATCGAGCGACGAGACCAGGCCCGCCTCGACCCGCCAGCGGGCGATCTGGAGATTGTCGTCGGCGATGGCGAGGTTGTCGCGGGCCAGAGCGAGCCGCTCCTGCGCGAGACGCGCCTGGATGTAATTGGTGGCGACCTCGGCGGCGATGGCGACGCGCAGCGCCTCGCGATCGTAATAGACGCCTTGGGCATCCGCGCCCGCCGCCTCGACGCCGCGCCGGATCCGGCCGAACAGGTCGATCTCCCAGGCCGCGTCGGCGCCGAGGTTGAAGCTGGTCCGGTCGTTGCCGGCGCCGACGGTGCGGCCGACGCTGCCCGACGCGCCGACCGTCGGCACCAGGCCGGCGCGGGCCTGGACCAGCGACTCGCGCGCCTGGACCAGCCGCGCGGCGGCGGCGGCGAGATCGAGATTGCCGGCGCTGGCTTCCTCGATGAGCCGGGTCAGCAGCGGATCGTCGAAGCGCTCCCACCAGCGCGCGAGCTCGGCGGGCGGCGCCTCGGCCTCGCGCCGGTAATAAACGTCGGGGACCGCGAGCGCTCCGGGCGCCGGCGCCCGGTAGTTCGGGCCCATGGTGCAGCCGGCCATGGCAAGCGCGCACAGGGAGGCAGCAGCTCTCATCCCGCAGCCCCTAGAGATTCGAACCTGTCGCGCAAGTTTATGGGCGGCAGGTTTTTGTCTCAAATTGTCGCCGGCTCAGCCGATATGCGCGGCCGCCACCATGCAGTAGAGCATCGGGAAGGACAGGATGAGGTTGGTCCGCGAGGCCATCATCGCCAGACTGGCCGCCTTGGCCTTGCTGGCATCGTCCACCGTCACGATGCCGAGCGCCTTCTTCTGGTTCGGCCAGATCACGAACCAGACGTTCGCCGCCATGATCAGGCCCAGCCACATGCCGATGCCGATCGTGCGCACGGACTCCTTCAGGGCCAGCGCGCGCGCGGCCCGGCCCGGCTCCATCATCTCGATGATCAGCAGCCCCAGGAGCACGGTCAGAAGCGCTGAATAGCGGAACCAGAAGAGCGCGGCCGGCGCGATATATTTGGTGACTCCGGGCTTCAGCTCGGCGGGCACCTTGGGCATGGTCGGGATCTGCACGAAGTTGAAATAATAGAGCAGGCCGATCCAAAGGATTCCGGCCCAGATGTGCAGATAGCGCAGGAACTGGATCCAATAGCCCTTGTCCATGCCGCCCTGATGGAGCCCGACCATCGCCGCGACGAGCAGAACGATGCCGATCAACAGCGCGAGATGAAAGTTGCCGAGTATCTTCGCCATGGCGAGTCCCCCAAAAATTGTTTCGCCTCTCTAACGCAAGTGGCGCGATCAATCGAGACGCCACATGACGCTTTGCTCCATCGGCGTCCACAGCCCCATGCGCACGCCGGCATGGCGCAGCGCCCGGCCGGTCCATTCGTTGCAGTTGAGGATCGCGCTGAAGCCGCCATTGGCTTCGTAGAACATGTCGTAATCGCCATAGCCGCGGCCGAGCAGCGGGATCGGCCGGCCGTCGGAGCCGAGCCTGAAGCGCTCGCGGATGAAGGCGACGAGGCGCCGATACTGGTCCGGCGCGAGCCGGATCGGCCGCTGCAGCGGCTCGGGGCGCGGCCTGTCGATATGCTCGACGTGGAGCAAGGTGGTGCCGCGGTCGAACATGGCGGTGAAGGCGGTGGCGAGCGAAAGGTCGCCCCAGGTCGGCGTGTTCAGGTAGAATTCGCGATTGCCGTAGCCGATCGCGACATGATCGGCACGGCCCCAGCGCGGATCGCGCAGGTGGGCCGGGTCCGCATAAGGGCGCCAATCCATCTCCGCATTGACCTTGGGCATGACGATGTCGGTGTGGACTCCGTTCGAGCGCACGAAGATGGTGATGCCCTGGCCAGGCGGTGGCTGCCGAAAGGAGACGTTGGCTGGGATCAGCCCGAGGATGAGCGCAGCGGCGAAATAAAGGAGCGGGATCGCGACGATGCCCGCCACGATCCTGAGCGCCCAGACCAACGCCCGGCGCCGCCATGAGCTCCGCTTCGCCACGGCCTTGTGCTAGCGCGCCGCTTGCCCGACAACCAGAGGGCGATGAGGGCCCATCTCGCCCAGATGTTTCAGGCCGGGATCGACGCCTGCCACCCGCAAAGCGTGCTGCCCGCGCATCTGCCGGCGGCGGCGGACGGCGACATGATCGTGCTTGCGCTGGGCAAGGCGGCGGGCGAGATGGCCGCTGTCGCCGAAGCCCGTTACGGCGAGAAGGCAAGAGGGCTGGCGGTCGTTCCGCACGGCGTCGCCGCTCCCCTGAAGCGCATCGCGCTCATCCGCGCCGGCCATCCCGTCCCCGACGCGGCCAGCGTCGCGGCGGCGGAGCGGCTGCTGGCGCTGGCCGGCGCGGCCGGGCCGGGCGATTTCGTCCTGGTCCTGCTCAGCGGCGGCGCGTCGGCGCTGGCCTGCCTGCCCGGCGCGGGGCTGACGCTGGCGGACAAGCAGGCGCTGACCGCCGCCTTGCTGCGCGCGGGCGCGCCGATCGGCGAGATCAACTGCGTCCGCCGACACGTCTCGCGGATCAAGGGCGGGCGGCTCCCCGCGCATCTGACCCTGGCCATCTCCGACGTGGTCGGCGACGCGCCTGAAGATATCGGCTCGGGGCCGACCGTCGCCGATCCGACGACCATCGCCGACGCCAGGACGATCCTCGACCGCTACGGGCTGGAGGCGCCGCTCGGCGAGACGGCGAAGCGGGTCGCGGGCGAATTCCGGATCGTCGCGCGCGCGAAGGACGCGCTCGACGCCGCGGCGGACGAGGCGCGGCGCCTGGGCTACGCGCCGGTGCTGCTCGGCGAGTGCACGGGCGAGGCGCGCGAGGTCGGCCGCCGCCACGCCGGGGCCGCTCTCGCCGCGCCGCCGGGCAGCGCCCTCCTCTCGGGCGGCGAGCTGATTGTGACCGTGACCGGCCCGGGGTGCGGCGGCCCCAATGTCGAATATGCGCTCGCCGCCGGCCTCGCCCTCGCCGGGCGGCCCAACATCATCGGCCTCGCCGCCGACACGGACGGGCTCGACGGCAGCAGCGGCGCGGCCGGCGCCTGGTTCGGCGGCGGCGCCCCGCCCGCCGGCGCGGCCGAAGCGCTCGCGCGCAACGACGGCGCCGCCTGCGCGGACCTTTTCGTCACCGGCCCGACCGGCACCAACGTCAACGACTTGCGGATCATCCTCGTCAAAGGGGACAGTTACTAGTAACTGTCCCCGTGCATGAGCGAATGGGTGATCGGCATTATCGGCGGCTCCGGCCTCGACGCGATCGATGCGCTGGAAGAGGCGCAGTGGATCGCGGTCGACACGCCCTGGGGGGCGCCCTCCGACGCGCTCCTGACGGGGCGGATCGAAAGCGTGCGCTTCGTCTTCCTCCCCCGCCACGGCCGCGGCCATCGCATCCCGCCCGGCCAGCTCAACTATCGCGCCAATATCGATGCGCTCAAGCGCGCCGGCTGCACCGATTTGGTCGCGATCTCGGCGATCGGATCGCTCAGGGAAGAGCTGCCGCCGGGCCGCTTCGTCGTCGCCGACCAGTTCATCGACCGCACCGTGGCGCGCGCGTCCAGCTTCTTCGGCCCGGGCTTCGTCGCCCATGTCTCAATGGCCGATCCGGTCTGCCCGCGCCTTTCCGCTTTGGTCGCCGACGCGGCCGAAGCCGCCGGCGCGCCGGTGACTCGAGGAGGCTGCTACGTCGCGATCGAAGGGCCGCAATTCTCGACCCGGGCCGAGAGCCATTTGTACCGCGCCTGGGGCGGCGACGTGATCGGCATGACCGCGATGCCCGAAGCCAGGCTCGCCCGCGAGGCCGAGCTGCCCTACGCGCTGATCGGCATGGTCACCGATTATGATTGCTGGAAGACGGACGAGCCGCCCGCCGACGTGTCGATCATGGTCGGCCGGCTCCATGCCAATGCCGGGATCGCGCGCAGGCTGGTCGTCGAGCTGGCGCGCGGCCTGCCGAAGGAGCGGACGCCCTCCCCGATCGACACCAATCTCGACGACGCCCTGCTCACCGCTCCGGCGGCGCGCGACCCGGCGATGGTGGCGAAGCTCGACGCGATTTGCGGACGGGTCCTAGACCTGAGTTGAGAGCCTGATTCACGCCCTACGCCGAAACGCCAAGGGCGTTTCGTCATAAGACGATCAGGCTCTAGGCTAGCTCGAACGGCCCGGCGCGAATCCAGCGGCTGGCGATCAGCTTTTCGCCACGCGTCACCGGAAGGCCGGCATGGCCGGACGCGGGATCGCGCGTGCCGTCCGCTCGCGCATTGCGGAACAGCAGGGCGTCGCCGGTCCGCCCCTTCAGCTTCGCGCCGGTCGTCATGAACATCGTCTCGCCGCCGTCATAATCCTCGCTGAGCCAGACGATCATGGTCAGAATGCGCTGGTTGGCAAAGCCGGGAATCGCGTCGAAATGCGGTCTGTATTCGCCGCCGGGCCGATAGCGCAGCACCTGGAGCGGTTCGCCCTGCGCGGCACTCGTCCCGCTCGCCGCCGCGATGCGCTGGTTGAGCGCGTGGACCGCGGGATTTTCGAGCGGCAAAGTGAAGCCGGCGCTGTCCGAAATGCGGACCGGATCGGGCCGCTGACGTCCCGTGGCGGGGTCGACGACGACCGAGGGCGCCAGCATCGGCGCCGACTCCTCGGCGAGATAGCGGCATTCGTCCGCCGTGAAGAGGCCGCGGAAGATCGTGAGATGGGGCGCGGTGCTGACCACTTCGCCGACCAGGGTCGCCGACAAATCCATCGCCCGGATCAACTCCAGCTGGCGGCGGCAGCGGCGATCGACTCGGGCGAGATCCGCGAGCAGCGCCAGGCCGCGCCGCCAGTCGCCGCCATTGGCGACGAGATTGCAATGGATCACCGCGGCGTCGTGGCGGCCGGCTTCGCCGGCGCGGCGAAACAGGTCGCGCGCTTTCTCGATTTGATGGGACCGCAGCATCGCGGCCGCCCCCTCGAACAGCGCATCGGCGTCCATGCCCCCTTGTTGCCCGGCTCGCGGCCAACGTCTAGGCCGCAGCCATGAACCCGCTGCCGCCTTATGCCCAATTCCTCGGCATCCGAACCGAGCGCACCGATGCCGACGGGCTGCTGTTCGTCATGCCGTTCGGCGATTCCGTGGTCGGCCGGCCCGGCTATCTGCACGGCGGCGCCATTGCCGGCCTGCTCGAATTCGCCGCCTTCGGCGCGCTCTACGAGGCGCTCGGATCGCACGAGGCGAAGGCCAAGCCGGTCAACGTCACCGTCCAATATATGCGCGGCGGCATCCAGCACGACACGTTCGCGTCGGCGGTGGTGACCCGCTTGGGCAAGCGAGTCGCCAATGTCGAGGCCCATGCCTGGCAGCTCGATCGCGCCAAGCCGATCGCGGCGGCGCAGATGAACATATTGCTGCGCCGCGCCTGATCGGGGTGGCATCGCGAATCGTCACCCCGGGCTTGACCCGGGGTCCACCTTCTTCCTGCTATTTCGGTAAAGAAGGGGGATGCCGGATCAAGTCCGGCATGACGAGATGGCCCGCAATGCCCTAACTCCGCGGCATCAGCGCCAGAGCGGCGACCGTCATCGCCTCGACGCCCGCGGTCACCGAGGGCTCGGGCAGGATGCGGAACAAAGGCGAATGGTGGCCCGCCACGTGCCCGACTTGGTCGGGGGCCGTGCCGCCGACGTTGAAATAGACGCCGCGCACGCCGCTTTCGGGCGTCACATAATAAGCGAAATCCTCGGCGCCCATGCCGTCGCGCGTGTCCTCGATCAGCCGCGCCTCGCCCATCGCCGCGGCGATCGCGCCGCGTACGCGCTCGGCGGTGGCGCCATGGTTGAGCGTCGCCGGCGTCGTTTCGGTGGGCGAGCGGGTGACGACCGGAAGCCTGTTCTCGGGCACGCCGAGCGCCAGCGCCGTCCCGCGCGCGACCCGGTCGATGCCGTTCAGCAATTGCAGCCGCACCGCGGGGGTGTCGGCGCGCACGGTCAGCGCCAGGTCGACATATTCGGGGATGATATTGCTCTTCACGCCGCCGTGAATGGAGCCGACGCTGATCACCGCCCCGTCCAGCGGGTTGATGTCGCGGCCGACCATCGATTGCAGCGACACGACGATCTGCGCCGCCACGATCACCGGATCGACGCCGCGATGCGGCGCGGCGCCGTGCGTGCCGACGCCGTTGACCCGGATCGTCACCGAATCGGCGCTCGACGAGACGATTGCGAGCGGCACCTGGATCCGCCCCGCCGGCAGCGCCGCGGCGACGTGGAAGGCGAGCGCGTAATCGGGCTTGGGGAAGCGCGTGTAGAGCCCGTCCTGGAGCATCGCCCGGGCGCCCGAGATCGTCTCCTCGGCCGGCTGGGCGATCAGGATCAAAGTGCCCGACCAGCGCGCGCGGCGCGCGATCATCTGCCGCGCGGTGCCGACCATCGCGGTGATGTGAACGTCGTGGCCGCAGGCGTGCATCACCGGCTGCTCGGCGCCGGACGCATCCGCCTGCCGGACATGCGATGGATTGGCGACGCCCGAGCGCTCCTCGAGCGGCAGCCCGTCCATGTCGGCGCGCAGCATCACGGTCGGCCCGGCGCCGTTCCTCAGGATCGCCACCACGCCGGTGCCGCCGACGCCGGTCGTCACTTCATAGCCGAGCGCGCGCAGCTCCTGCGCCATGCGGGCGCTGGTCTGGACCTCGCGGCCGGACAGCTCGGGGTTGCGGTGGAAATGATCGAACAAGGCGGCGAGATTGTCGCGATAGTCCTGCGCCACCGCGTCGCGCAGGAGCGCCCGCTCCTGCGCCAAGGCCGGCCCGCACAAAGCCGCCAAGGCCACGCCGATCGCCACTATTCTCATGCTGCTCAGCCCCCGTTTTTGATCGTTTCGCGCGCGATGACGAGCTGCTGGATCTGGCTCGTCCCCTCATAGATACGGAACAGGCGGACGTCGCGATAGAGCCGCTCGATGCCGTAATCGGCGATATAGCCGGCGCCGCCGAAAATCTGCACGGCGCGGTCGGCGACGCGGCCGACCGTCTCGCTGGCGAAATATTTGGCGGCCGCCGCCTCGAGAGTGATCGGCCGGCCTTCATCCTTGAGCGCCGCGCTTTCCAGCACCAAAGCGCGCGCCGCCATCGTCTCGGTCTTCGAATCGGCGATCATCGCCTGGATGAGCTGGAAATCGGAAAGCGGCTTGCCGAATTGCTTGCGCTCGGTCGCATAAGCGACCGCGTCGGCGATCAGCCGCTCGGCTATGCCGACGCAGACCGCGGCGATGTGCAGCCGGCCGCGGTCGAGCACCCGCATCGCGATCTTGAAGCCCTCGCCTTCCTCGCCGAGCCGGTTGGCGGCGGGGACCGGCGCCTCGTCGAAAGCGACGTCGCAGACATGGGCGCCCTGCTGCCCCATCTTCTTTTCGGGCTTGCCGATCGAGACGCCGGGCAGATCGGCGGGGACGAGAAAGGCCGAAACGCCCTTCGCGCCCTCCCCGCCCGTCCGCGCCATCACGGTGAAGAGCGAAGCCTTGTCGGCATTGGTGATGAAGCGCTTGGTGCCCAAGAGCCTGTAGACGTCGCCATCGCGAACCGCGCGGGTCTGCACCGAGGCGCTGTCAGAGCCCGCGCCCGGCTCGGTCAGCGCGAAGCTGGTGATGATCTCCCCGCTCGCGATCCCGGGCAGCCATTGGCGCTTCTGCTCGTCCGAGCCCGCCATCACGAGCCCCTGGCTGCCGATCCCGACATTGGTCCCGAACACCGAGCGGAAGGCCGGCGTCGTCCGCCCGAATTCGAGCGCGACCCTGACCTCCTCGCCCATCGTCAGCCCGAGCCCGCCATATTCCTCGGGGATGGAGAGCCCGAACAGCCCCATCTCCCGCATCTCGCGGACGATTTCGGCGGGGACCTCGTCATCCTCGGCGACCTTCTCCTCGAGCGGCCGCAGCCGCTCGGCGACGAAGCGGCGGATCGTGCCGATCAGGGCGTCGAAGGTGTCTGGGTCGAGCGGCACGTGCGTCTCCGTCCTAGGGGTCCTGATAGCCGAGCGCGCGCAGCTCGACGCCGTTCGGCTCGGTGGAGAAGAACAGGCCGCCGCGCCGGGTCGAGCGGCCGGGGACATAATCGATCGTCGCGGTGCTGGTCTCGCCGCCGGGCAGCTTGCCCTCGATCGCCAGCTGCGCGGCGGTGACCGGCGACAGGTTGCGCGCCTCGAACTCGACCAGGAACCCCGTCCCGCTCGGACGGACGCGGGTCGCGGTCACGGTCACGTCCGGGGCCATGTCGGCGCTGGCGTTGAAGGCGTCGCGCGCGATCACCGCAGTCACGGCGAGGATCAGCACGAGGCCGACCGCCGAAGCGATCCATTCGAGCAAAGGCGGTTTCTGTTTCGATTTCGCCATTTCAGACCACCAATCGCGCGATCGCCGCGCCGAGCGCGCCGGGGAAGGCGATCACCGCCATCGTCGCCGCGACCTGGTCGATCGCGGTGCCGTCGACCCGCCCGAACGTCCACAGCACGAAAAGGCCGACGGCGAGCGCGATGGCGTAGCCCGGGATGGTGTAGGCCAGGAAGGTGCGCAGCGGTCCGGCATCGTGCAATTCCTTCTGTCCCCGAAAGCCGACGCGATAGACGAAGAGGTGGAGGAGAATGAGCGAGACCAGGACCAAAGCCAGCAAATGCCAGGTCGACATCATGTAGGCGATCAGCAGCATCTCCTCGGTCGGCGCGACGTTGAACGAGAGGAAGAGCGCGCCGGCGGCCATCAGGAAGAGCTGGCCGCCATAGCCGGCGCCGCGCACCGCCGCCTCCTCGTCGGCCGGCTCGGCGCCGCCGCCGCTCAACTGCTTGCGCGCGATCATCGCGCCGAAGCTCATCGGCACGCTCTGGATGGCGATCTTGCCGGCGATCTCGTCGAGCGGCATCGCGGGATTGACGATGGCGAGCAGGAAGAGCACCGCCGCCGCGCCGATGATGCCGACGCCGCAGGCCGCGAGCGCGTCCATCACATCCTCGCTCAGCCTGTCGGTCCGCTCGAAGCCGCCGAAACGCGACAGTCCGACGAGGATTGCGAAATTGACCGCCAGGAAGACGAGCAGCCGCGCCGGGTGAACGGAGATGCCGAGGAACCACATCTCCATCGTCATCAGCAGCGGCAGGCCGAAGATGATCGCGCCGGCGAAAGCGCGCCCAAGGCCCAGGGCGTAGTCGCGGTTCGGGCTGGTCAGCGCGCGGCTCGGCAAGGCGGTTTTCCTTCCATTCGTGCCTTTAACGCGCGGAGTGGGGACAGTCACTTTCATCCGGCAGCGTATGCGGCTCGAACACACGCGGATGAAAGTGACTGTCCCCTTTCGGGCGCTGCGGGGTGAACGTGACTGTCCCCTTCCGCCGCTCAATAGCCCTTCATCCGCGCCAGCTTGTCGGCGTGATAAGCGGGGTCGCCGAACAGCTCGTTCAGCACCCGGTCGCGCTTCATGTAGAGGCCGATGTCGAACTCGTCGGTCATGCCGATGCCGCCATGCATCTGCACGCCCTCCTGGACCGCCAGCTGCGAGGTGCGGCCGGCTTTGGCCTTGGCGACCGAGACCATCGCCTCCGCCTCGTCGCTGCCCTCATCCAGCAATTGCTGGGCCTTCAGCGTCGCCGCGCGGGCGATCTCGAGCTCGGAATAGAGGTGCGCGGCGCGGAATTGCAGCGCCTGGAACTCGCCGATCAATTTGCCGAACTGCTTGCGCTGCTTGAGATAGTCGACGGTCATGTCCATCGTGGCGGCGCCGACGCCGACCAGTTCGGCCGCCGCGCCGGCGCGTCCCGCATTGAGCGCCCGCGCCAGCACCGCCTCGCCGCCGCCGACCTCGCCGACCACCGCGTCGGCGTCGACCGCGACGGCCTCGAACGTCATGCGCGCGCCGACGCTCGAATCGGCGAGTCGGACGCCCTCGACGTCGAGGCCCTTGGCGTCCTTCTCGACCGCGAACAGGGTCAGGCCCTCGTCGGTCCGCGCCGCGACCAGGGTCACGTCCGCCGAGGCGCCGTGGACCACGAACTGCTTCCTGCCCGACAGGCTGAAGCCGTTGCCCGACCGCTCGGCGCGCATCGCGATCGCCTCGGGCCGGTGCTTGGCCCCTTCGTCGATCGCCAGCGCGGCGACCGTCTCGCCCGAAAGCACGCCGGGATACCAGCGCGCGCCGAGCGCGGTGCCCCTGAGCGCCTCGACGAAGGCGACCGCGCTGGTCAGGAAGGGCGAGGGCGTCAAATTGCGGCCGATCTCCTCGAGCACGATGCCAGCCTCGACATGCCCGAGCCCGAGCCCGCCATCCGCCTCGCCGATCAATATGCCGGTAAAGCCCATCTCGGCGAATTGCTTCCAAAGCGCATGGCCGAAGCCGTCCTTGCAGCCGGTGTCGCGCCAGTGGCGCAGCTGCTGGGCGATCGCCCCTTCCCCGGCCATGAAGCTGCGCGCCGTATCGCGAAGCATCGCCTGATCGTCGTTGAGATAGAGCGGCATTGGGATGTCCTAACTGAAGAAACCGTTCGTCCCGAGCGAAGTCGAGGGGCGCTGGCACCGAGTCCGAGAAACGCCCCTCGACTACGCTCGGGACGAACGGATGTGGTGGTCTCGCCTCACGCTCCGGGCAATTCCAATATCCGCTTGGCGATGATCCCGAGCTGGACCTCGCTGGTGCCGCCCTCGATCGAATTGGCCTTGGTCCTGAGCCATTCACGCGCCGCCTTGCCCTTGCGCGAGCGCTCGCTTTCCCATTCGAGCGCGCTCGATCCGCCCGCGGCCATGACCAATTCGTGCCGCGCCTTGTTCAATTCGGTGCCGGCATATTTCATCATCGAGGGCTGGGCGGGATGCGCCTGGCCCGCCTTCAGTTCGTCGATGAAGCGCTCGGACATCGCCCGGAAGGCCATTGCGTCGACGTCGAAGCGGGCGACGTCGGCGCGCAGCACGGGATCGTGTGCCAGCGCCTCGCCGAGCGCCGCGCCGAGCGACTCGCTCTGCCCGCCCAGCCCCATGCCCGAGATCATCTCGCGCTCGTGGCCGAGCAGATATTTGGCGACGTCCCAGCCCTTGTTGAGCTCGCCGACGAGCTGGTCCTTGGGCACCTCGACGTCGTCGAAGAAGGTCTCGCAGAAGGGCGAATTGCCCGAGATGAGCAGGATCGGCTTGGTCGAGACGCCGGGCGAGGCCATGTCGAACAGGAGGAAACTGATCCCCTTATGCTTGGGCGCGGCCGTGTCGGTGCGGACCAGGCAGAAGATCCAGTCGGCCTTGTCGGCGTAGCTGGTCCAGACCTTCTGGCCGTTGACCAGCCAATGGTCGCCCTTATCCTCGCACTTGGTCTGGAGCGAGGCGAGGTCGGAGCCCGCGCCCGGCTCGGAATAGCCCTGGCACCAGCGGATCTGCCCCAAAGCGATCTCCCGGAGGAAGCGCTGCTTCTGCTCTTCATTGCCATATTTGAGCAGCGCCGGACCGAGCATCGAGATGCCGAAGCTCATCAGCGGGTTGCGCGCGCCGATCCGCGCCATTTCCTGCTTCAATATCTTGGTCTCGGCCGCCGACAGCCCGCCGCCGCCATACTCCCTCGGCCAGTCCGGCACCGTCCAGCCGCGCTCGGCCATGACCTCCATCCAGCGCTTCTGGGCCTCGCTCTTGAAGTTCGGATTGCGGCCGCCCCAGCAGGCGTCGCTCTCGTCGCGCATCGGCTGGCGCATTTCGGCCGGGCAATTGGCCTCCAGCCAGGCGCGCGTCTCGGCGCGAAAATTCTCCAGGTCCGTCATCGGACTCCTCTCCTTTACGTTAACGTCAGGTGCCGCGCTCCGCTTTCGGAGTCAACCGGCCCAAAATCAGCCGGCCCCTTCGACGTCGCTCAGGACATGCTTTCGAAACTCCATCGCCTCATCCGTCACCGTGCCGAGGCCCAATGCGGCGAGGTCCTTCAGGTAATTCTGGTGCACCCGCCAGGGCGGCTTCGCCCCCTGCCCCGGCAGGCTGCCCTCGGCGCGGCGGACATAGCCCGAGCTGAAATCGAGCATCGGCTGCCGCTCCACGCCGCCCTCTGGCAGCCGGGCGACGCAGATGGCGAGCCCGTGGCGGTCGATATGGTTGAGCAGCCGGCAGACATAGCGCGAGGTCAGGTCGCATTTCAGCGTCCAGGAGGCGTTGGTATAGCCGAATGACAAAGCCAGATTGGGCACGTCGTTCAGCATCATCCCCTTGTAGCTGAGCCGTTCGGCGACGTTGACCGGGGCGCCGTCGACCTCGAGGGCGATGCCGCCGAGCAGTTTCACCACCAACCCGGTCGCGGTGACGACGATGTCCGCGTCGAGCTCGGCGCCCGAGGCGAGCCTGATCCCGGTCTCGGTGAAGCGCTCGATCCCGCCGGTGACGACCGAGACCTTGCCCTCGTTGATCGCCCTGAACAGATCGCCGTCGGGCACCAGGCAGACGCGCTGGTCCCAGACATTGTAGCTCGGCGTGAAATCCCGCTCGATATCGGCTCCCGGCAGCTGCTCGCCGACCCATTTCAGAAGCGTCGCCCGCATCCGCTCGGGCTTCTTGCGGGCGCGCGAGAAGACGAACATGCCGAGCAGGACGTTCATCCAGCGGATCGCGCCGGCCGCCGCTTTGGCGGGAAGCAGGCGCTGCAGCCGGCGCGCGAGCCGGTCCTCGGAAGGGCGGGCGACGATATAGGAGGGCGAACGCTGCAGCATCGTCACATGCGCCGCGGTCTCGGCCAGCGCGGGCACGAGCGTCACCGCGGTCGCGCCGCTGCCGATCACGACGATGCGCTTGCCGCTGTAATCGAGGTCGTCCGGCCAGAGCTGCGGATGGACGAAGCGTCCGCGATATTTCTCCTCGCCCGGCCAATGCGGCCGGTAGCCCTTGTCGTAATCGTAATAGCCGCTGCCGAGGAACAGGAAGGCGCAGGTGAAGCGGCGCATCTCCCCCTCCGCCTCGACCTCGACCGTCCAGCGCGCCTCCCGCGAGGACCATGAGGCGGCAATCGCCCGGTGGCGGAAGCGGATCCGCGCGTCGATGCCGAATGCCCGCGCCGTCTCCTCGACATAGTCGCGGATCGAGGCGCCGTCGGCGATCGACTTGTCGCCGGTCCAGGGCCGGAACGGAAAGCCCAAAGTGTACATGTCGCTGTCCGAGCGGATGCCGGGATAACGGAACAGGTCCCAGGTCCCGCCGATCGCATCGCGCGCCTCGAGGATCAGATAGCTCTTCGCCTTGCAGCGGGTCTGCAGGTGATAAGCGGCGTCGATCCCGGAAATGCCGGCGCCGACGATGAGCACGTCGATATGCTCGGCCGTGACGGCGGCCGCGAGCCCGCCAACGGGGCGCTCGGCCGCCGAGCCTTCAGCCATTGGATGCGCCACCGCCCATCCGGCGACGCTAGGGAGTGGCCGGCGGGAGAGCAAGGCCGCGGCCCTCTCCTGGATCGTCCGCCATTCCTGTTCGCGGCGCTTTCATGCTATCCTCCCGAAGAGAGCGAGCGGGAGGCCAGGATCATGGCGTTCGTACAATTCACCAGACCGGACGGGTCGCCCGTGTCCGTGAGTAGCGCCGAGGTCCTCCGCTTTGCGCCGGTGCCGACGTCGGGCCCGCTGATGGGGCCGCTCGCCGTCGGCACGCGGATCACCTTCCGCAACAACCAGCATCAGGACGTGACCGAGCTCCAGCAGGACGTCGCGGACAGGCTCAACCGGGCCGCCTGACCGTTCATGAACGGGCGGTTTGCAATGTAGGATTTCGTCTGTCAGCCTTGCGGCGACTCGCGTCCCGAATCGCGCGTCAGGCTCTTTCAACCGGTTGATCGCCCGGCCTCCGGCCCCGGGGGCCCCATCAGCGCGCCCTGTCCGGCGCTTCGGGGAGGGACACCCCCCGCGATTCCATGTGACATTCGTGCCAGTCGTGCCAGTCGTGCCAGTCGCGCAACCCGGCCGGGGGAAGAAAGAAACCCTTCAGGCGTCCAGCTTGGCCACTTCGACGACGGTCTCAGCCGTCCGGCGCGAGTCCGTAACCGGCGTAGACCTCCGCGATCCCGGGATCGATCGCGATGGCGCGCGCGATATCCGCCCGGGCGGCGGCGGCGCGGCCGAGCCGGCGTGCGGCGAGCCCGCGCCCGTAGAGCATGCCGGCATTGTCGCGGTCGCCGCGAAGGGCGCGGTCGAAATCCGCTTTGGCCTCCCGGAAGCGGCCCTGCATCAGGTTGACCAGGCCGCGGCTGTCGAGCGTGTCGATATTGTCCGGCTCGATCGCAAGCGAGGCGTCGCAATGGGCGCGCGCCCGGTCCAGATCGGCGCCGGCAAGGGCCAGGTTCCAGCACAGGCTGTTCAGTGCCGGGGCATCGCCCTGCGCCAGGCGCTCGGCTTCGCGAAAGTCGGCCTCGGCCCAGTCGCTATGGCCGAGCCGGACATTGTTGACCGCGCGGCTGGCATGGAAGGCGGCGACCCGGGGGTCGATCGCGATCGAACGGTTGAAATCGAACAGCGCGCCTTCCCAATCCCGCTGCCCCATGCGAGCGACGCCGCGCACGTAATGAGCGTTCGCGTCGTTCGGATTGAGCCGGATCGCCTCGCCATATTCGGCGATCGCGCGCACGAAGTCTCGCCGCACCGTCAGCACGTTGCCGCGGCCGACTCGAGAGGGCGAATCATAGGTGTTGCGGCGGATGGCCTCGGCATAATCGGCCAGGGCGCCGTCATAATCGTGCAGCATGTAGCGGGCGTTGGCGCGGCCCGTCAGAAAGCTCGGATGGTCGGAATTGCGCCGCACCGCCTCCTCATAATCGGCAAGGGCGCTTCGGAACTGGCGGAGCCGGTAATACGCGTTGCCGCGGCCGTAGAGCGCGTCGGCATTGTGCGAGTCGAGCCGGAGCGCACGATTGTAAGTGGCGATGGCGCCGCGATCGTCGCCGCGGTTGTAGCGTTCGACGCCGCCGTAAAGATAGGCCCGGACGATAGGCTTTTCACCCAGGGTCCCGGCGCGGCCCGCAGCCGTGCAGCCCCGGACCAGCGCGGGCGGGGAGTCGATGTCGAGCCGGAAGCAGGTCGAGGAGTTATAGTCGCCCTGCTGGGCGGCCGCGCCGGCGCCGAGCGCGAGCCATGTCAGGCCGGCGACCGCCGGGCCCAGAAAGCGCGCTGCTCGAGCCTCGATGCCGCCCATGCGGGGAGGCTAGGCAAGGGCAGGCGCAAGAGCAAGCGCGCCGCATTGCCGCCCCCTGCCCGCGGCCCTATCAGGTCCGCGACTCCAACCCCGGGGAGCCTAATGCCCGAAACCGCCGAGCCCGAGCTTCTCTATTTGCCCTACGAACGCTTCCTCGAGGAGCTGGAGGCGGTCGCGCTGGCGATCGAGGGCGACGCATGGCGGCCCGATTTCCTGGTCGGGATCGGGCGCGGCGGGCTGGTCCCGGCGGCCTATCTCTCGCACCGCACGGGCATTCAGATGCTGTCGGTCGATCACAGCTCGGGCGAGGTCGGCTTCGGCGACGAATTGCTCGACAAGCTCGCCGCGAAGATCCGGGCGGGCAGCCGCATCCTGATCGTCGACGACATCAACGATTCGGGCGGCACGATCCAATATCTGCGCGCGGCGATCGAGGCGAAGAGCGAGGATCCGGCGGGGCTGCGCGTCGCAGTGCTGGTCCACAATGTGCGATCGAGGGCCAAGGCCGAATATCGCGGATCGGAGATCGACCGCGACAGCGACAAGAGGTGGTACGTCTTCCCCTGGGAAGCGGTGGCGCCGCCCGCGACTCTGAAGATCGAGGCGCTGGCGGTCCCGGAACGGCTTGCCTGAGCCGCGCCTGAGCTCCGGCCGGCTTAGTGGGCCGAGGTCGCCTTCATGGTCTGGATGCGGTCGACGGTCTGGCGCGCTTCGTGCTTGGCCTGGTCGCGCTCCGCCGTCGAGCGGCACCGCCGGACATTGCGAAGCCGGCTGTTGATGTCGGAATAGGTTTCGCAGACGCGCCTTGTCTGGGGCGCCTTCGGCGAGGTCTGCGGCTCGGCGCCCTGGACGGCGACGGGGACGGCGATAACGGCGATTAGGGCGAGCAACGCGCGGGCAGACATGGCTTTTCTCCACTAGGTGCGGGGACGACCTGCCTGGCCGAAATACTCCAAAAGCCCGTTCCGTGCAAATTTCACGTGCATAAGGAGAGATAGGCGATCTCGGTGACCGTGCCGCTCTCGATCGGCAGCGGCGGCTCCTCGGACGGGCCGATGACGCGCGACTCGGCGATGGCGCCGGCCTCGTCGTAGCGGCGATGGCCGAGCGGCTGGATGGTGCGCCGGGCGCAGTCGATCCTCAGCCGGTAGCTGTGCAGGCTGGGCCGCGCGGGAGCGGGATCCAGCATCCGGAACCAGGCGGTCCGGGTCGAGCCCTCCTGCTCGAGCGAGGAAGCGTCGACGGTGATTGCCTGGCCCGAGCCGGCGGCGCCGAGATTGAGCCAGGCGGGCGGGCGCGGCGCGGGCTCGGCAGCGGGCGCGGGGGCCGCGGCCGGCGCGGCCGGAGCGGCCACGGCGGTCGGCGTGCTGACTTGGCAGACGGTGAGCGCGCGCGAGAATTCGATGCCGACCCGCGCGTCCCGCATCGAGCGCGCCACCAGGTTGAGGTCACGCGGCGTGAAGCGGTTCGGATCGTAGACCGGGCGGCGCGCGGCGGCCGCGGCGCGGGTGAACAGGCGCAGCTGCTTTGGCGTCAGCGTGTCGCCGAGCCGCGCGCCGACGCAGGCGATCTCGGGCAAGGAGAAGCCGTAGCGGATGAGCTGCGGCCGCACGATCGAAGCGCGCGGCCCGACATAATCGCGCAGCTGCCCCGCGCAGCCGGCGAGCAGGAGAAGGGCGAGCGGAATCAGGCGCGAGACGGTCATGGCAGGACGATTATCAGGAAAAGGCGAGCCTGACAGCCGCGGGCAGAAGGAACAGGTAAAGGCCGACCGTGGGATAGAAAGTGAGCGTGAAGCCGAGCGCCCGGAACGGCGCGCCGCGCGCATAGCCGGCGAAGAAGAGCAGCCGTCCGAGCGCGAAGCTGCCGGCGCACAGGACGACCAGCCCGCCTCTCCCCGCCGGCGCCAGCCACAGCCAGGCGCCGTAAGCGGGAATGGCGAGCAGGCATTGCTCGAGCGTGTTCTGGATCAGGGTCTGGAGCAATTTCGCCTTGGCCGTGCCCTCGGTGAGGCCGCCGCCGTCTATGTCGGCGGGCGTGAAGAAGCGGTGGCCGGCCAGCCGGCCGACCGCGACGAGCAGCCAAACCGAGGCGATCAGCGAGCAGGAGAGCCAGAGCGCGAGCCGTCCCTCGGCCCCGGCCGGAACCGGCGGCAGGCTGGGCCACAGGAAGAGCGCGACCGTCGCCGCCAGCCCGCCCGCCATGCCGGCCGCGACGCCCGCCTGGGTCCGGGTGAAGGCCATGCCGGAACGGGCTATCCCGCCGCCATCGGCTTCAGGGCCGAGCGCGCGGCCAGCATCGCGCCGAGCGCGGCGAGGAGATAGGTGAGGGTGTGTGGCATGCTTTCGGGAACGAAATACTCGCCGACCACGCCGCGCGACCAATTGAGCCAGTAGAAGATGCCGCACAGCGCCAGGACCAGGATGAGGCTGGAGAGCAGCACGATATTGCCGATGCGCGGCGCGGCGGGCTCGTCCACCCATTTCTCGTTGCCGCTCGCGGACGCCCAGGCGCCGGCGAAGCCGAAGGCGACGAAGCCCGCAAACGCGCCGAGCACGAGCCAGATCGCATAAGGCAGGGCCGCGCTGCCGTAACGCAAGGGCGCGACGTCGATGACGACGCAGACGACGACCCCGATCACGTCGGCGACCACCAGGCAAAGGAAGAACGCGATCACCGTCTTGAGGAAGATGCCGATCATGCCACGCCTTTCCGGCTCTTCATCAGCGGCTGGATGCGGGTGCCGAACTTTTCGGTCCCTTCGATGAAATCGTCGAAGGTCAGGAGGACGCCGCCCGTATTGGGCACCGTCGCCGCCTCGTCGAGCATCCGGGCGATGCTTTCATAGGATCCGACCAAGGTGCCCATGTTGAGATTGACCGCGCTTTCTTTGTCGGCGAGCTGGCGGACGTTGGTGGTGGTCGAGGTCTTGTCGGCCGCGCCCTGGAGGCCGAGCCAGGCCACCGCCTCCTCGTCGACGCCCTCGCGATACCATATCCATTTCTCCATCGCTTCGGCGTCGGTCTCGGCGGCGATGACCATGAACAAGGCGTAGATGCGGACGTTGCGGCCGGTCTTGGCGGTGGCCGCCATCAGCCTTTCATTGTTCGAGACGAAGGCGGTGGGCGTGTTGACGCCCTTGCCCAGGCAGAAAGCGTAATCGGCATATTGGGCGGAGAAAGCGAGGCCTTCGTCCGACGAGCCGGCGCAGATGATCTTCATCTCGCCCTCGGGCAGCGGCCGGACGCGGCAATCCTCCATCTGATAATATTCGCCCTTGAAGTCGGAGACGCCGGTCGCCCACAGCTCGCGCAATATATGGGCATATTCGCCGAGCATCTGATAGCGGTTGCGGAAATGCTCGTCGCCCGGCCACAGCCCCATCTGGCTATATTCGGGGCGCTGCCAGCCGGTGATCAGGTTGAGGCCGAAGCGGCCGTGGCTGATCGAATCGATCGTGTTGCACATCCGCGCGCAGAAAGCGGGCGGGATGACGAGCGTCGGGCAGGTGGCGTAAATCCTGATCTTCTCGGTGACCGCGGCGAGGCCGGCCATCAGCGTGAAGCTCTCCAGATTATGCTCCCAGAATTCGGTCTTGCCGCCGAAGCCCCTGAGCTTGATCATCGAGAGCAGGAAATCGACGCCGTAGCTTTCGGCCTTCTGGGCGATCTCCTTGTTGAGATCGAAGCTCGGCATATACTGGGGCGAGTTTTCGGAGATCAGCCAGCCATTGTTGCCGATCGGCGTGAAGATACCGATTTCCATCATAAAGCTCCTTCTTCGGGCGGGCCGGCGAGCCAGGCGCCGAGGATCTTGTCGAACACGGCCGGTTCGGTGACGTTGCAGGCATGGCCGCCCAGCATCAGCTGCAGGCCGGCATTGGGCAAGGCCTCGACGAGCCGGTCCGAGCAGCTGTCGGGGACCAGCATGTCGTCCTCGGCGGCGATCATCAAGGTCGGCGTGGCGATCTCCGCCAGGCGATCGTCAATATCGAAGGCGAGCAAGGCGGCGATTCGTGCCTCGACGTTCGCAATCCCCTGGAACTGTTCGATATGACCAGCCTCCTCGGCATCGAGACGATCGCCGTTCTGCGAAATCCACCGGGCCGGATAGAGGAAGATCGGCTGGGCGCGGACGAAGGCCTCGACGCCGCTGTCGCGCAGCAGCGCGAGGCGGGTTTCCATGCAGCGGACGAAATGCGGGTCGGCCTTCGAAAAGCCGTTGACGACCACCAGCCGGTCGAGCCGCCCGGGCGCGCCGAGGGCGATGGCGAGGCCGATCGCGCCACCGGCGGCATGGCCGATCAGGGTGGCGCGTTCGAGGCCGAGGCCGTCCATCAACGCCAGCACGTCGTCGGCCATGGCGTCGACCGTGAGCCCGGCCGGCAGCGCGCGGTCGCTGCGGCCGGTGCCGCGATGGTCGTAGAGAATGACGCGATGGCCCGCGGTCAGCGCCGGCAGGTTCGGCGCCCAATAAGCGCCCGAGCCGCCGAGCCCGGCCGACAGGATCAGCGGCGGGCCGTCGGCCGGCCCGTGCTCCTCGTAGAAAAGACCCCCGATGTCCGGCATCAGCCGATATGCGCCACGCTGGCGATCTCGACGAGCAGGCCGGGCTTCACCAGGCCGCACTGGATGCAGTAGCGCGCCGGCTTCGCGCCCGGAAAATATTCGGCATAGACGGCGTTCATCGCCGGATAATCGGCCCAGTCGGTCAGGAAGATGTGGTTGAAGGCGACATCGGCCATGGTCGCGCCGGCTGCCTCCAGCGTGATCTTGATCGTGTCGAGCACGTGCCGGGTCTGCGCCTTCGCGTCGCCGGGGTGGAGCACCGTGCCGCCGGGGCCTAAGGCCAGCGTCCCCGAAACATAGACCGTGTCGCCTGCTCTGGTCCCCGCCGAATAAGGCGCGATCGGGGTCGGGAATTGCGGCGGATTGATCGGCTCGAAGCTCATTTTCCTTACTCCTGGTCGCGCGGGATCTGGCCGAACGTGCCGCAGAAATCGGCGACGGTGGAGACCCAGCCGAAGAATTTCTCGACATTGTAGACGCTCGCGGCCTGGATGAAATCGGGGCCGAGATGGTGGGTGGCGTCCTCGAGCATGATCCCGAAATATTCGAGATGAAAGCCGTCGCGCAAAGTGGATTCGACGCAGACGTTGGTGGCGATGCCGACGAAGACGATGTTGCGGATGCCGCGCGCGCGCAAGGTGCTGTCGAGCTGCGAGTTGAAGAAGGCGCTGTAGCGGGTCTTGCCGAGGACGATGTCCCCGCGCTGGGGCGCCAGCGCCTCGACGAGGTCGTAATCCCAGCCGCCCCTGGCGAGGAGCTGGCCCTCGAGCTCGGGCCGTCCGCGCATGGTCTTGAGCGCGTTGGACTTGTGCCAGTTGGGCGAGCCCGGGCCGCCCGCCTCGACATAATCCGGATCCCAGCCGTTCTGCAGATAGACGATCTGGACGCCCGCCGCGCGCCCCGTCTCGAGCACCTTGGCGATCTGCCCGATCGTGCCCGCCGCGCCCTTGATGTCGAAGCCGGCGAGATCGACATAGCCGCCTTCCGACGCATAAGCGTTCTGCATGTCGATGACGACGATCGCGGTCTCCTCGGCCGCGACCCGGATCGGCTCGGGGCGCGCGGGCAGCGTCACCATGCGTCCGCTTCCCCTGCCCGTCTCAACCGTCATATCGCCAAGCCCCCTGAAGCCGGGCGCGGAATGTTCACTCTTTGGAGGCGCGGCGCAAGCCCTCAGGGCAGGCCGGGAAAGCTGCCGGCGTGGACGAAGTCGCGCTGCGGCTTGCGGTCCGAGGGGTGCTCACGAGCCTGGAGCTTCTCGTCGAGCTGGGCAAGGTCGCCGATCCGGCCGATGACGCAGGCGGCATTGAGCACGTAGCGGTCGCCCAGGCCGAGCTCGGCCTGGGCGATGTCGTATTGGATGCCGGACATGCCGTGGGCATGATAGCCCATGCGGGTCGCCTGCAAAGCGAGGCTGACCCAGGCGGCGCCGGCATCGAAGCCGTGGGTGGTGGACGGCGCCGGCTCGCCGGTCTTCTTGTCGGTGAAGGGCAGGCTGTCGGAGACGATGTAGACCAAAACCGAGGCGGTGTGCGCCCAGCTCTGGTTCCACGGGATGAGCAAAGCGAGGAACCGCTCCCAATTGGCGTCGCCGCGCTTGGCGTAGAGGAAATGCCAGGGCTGCGAGTTGAACGCCGAGGGCGCCCAGCGCGCCGCCTCGAACATGGTTGCAAGGTCCGCGGCGGGGACCTCCGAGCCGTCGAAGGCGCGCGGCGACCAGCGGTCGAGGAAGAGCGGGTCGATCGGAAAATCGGCCTGGCGGTCGGTCATGGCGGGTTCCTTCGAGTCGCCGCCTTGTGGGGGGGATGGCGCGGGCTGGCAAGCGGCCCGCTCGGGACCGGAACTACACCAACCGTCCACGAGAGAGGGGTATCGTCGCCGGCGCGCGCGCGATGGCGCTTGACTCATTCATAACTCTTAGGTTATGAGTTGTGTCATGGACGCCGCCTCCGATCTTCTGTTCCGCACCCTGGGCGACCCGACCCGCCGGGCTCTGTTCGAGCGGCTCGCGGGCGCCGAGGCGCTGACCGTGCGGGCGCTGACCGAGCATTCGGGCGTGTCGCAGCCGGCGGTTTCCAAGCATCTGGGCGTGCTCCGCCGCGCCGGCCTGGTCGAGGGCCGCGCGGCCGGGCGCGAAACCCATTATCGCGCCCGGCCCGAGGGGCTGAAGCCCCTGCTCGGGTGGATGGCCCGCTATGCCGAATTCTGGGAGGCGCGGTTCGACGCGCTCGAGGATCTGCTGAAAAGGATGGACCAATGACGCAAGAACCCGCCGCCGCAACGAAGAGCATCGTCGTCGAGCGCGAGATGCCGCATGCCCCCGGGAAGATCTGGCGCGCGCTCACCACCTCCGCCTTGATCGCCGACTGGCTGATGGAGAATGATTTCGAGGCCGAGCTGGGCCGCAGGTTCCAGTTCCGCGCGAAGCCCACGCCCGGCTGGTCGGGCGTCACCAATTGCGAGGTGACCGAACTCGATCCGCCGAACCGGCTCGCCTATCGCTGGGGCGACGGCAGCGAAAGCGACAGCGGGTTGAAGACGCTCGTCACCTGGACGCTGACCCCGACCGCGACCGGCACGCTGGTCCGCATGGAGCAGAGCGGTTTCCGGCCCGAGGACGAAGCCGGCTATCAGGGCATGAGCGGCGGCTGGCCGCATATTGTCGCGGGGCTGGAGCGGGTCGCGGGCGGGCCCTAGCCTTATCGCGGCGCGCCACCGTGGGAGAGACCCGGGCGGGCGGGAATAGTTTCCCTGGTGCTGACGATCTTGAGCGACTGCACGCGGTCGACGGTCTCGCGGCTCTCCTGCTTCATCGCAACATATTCGGACTGGGAGTAGCAGCGGCGGACGCGAGCCACGCGCGAGCCGAGGTCGACCTCGGACCGGCAGATCCGGCGCTCGGATTTCCTCGGGGCGGCGGCCGAAGGCGATTGCGCCGCGACGACCACCGGAACGGCAACGACCGCCAGCGCGGTCAGACCCAGACGAAACAGCATCACCCCTCCCACTCGCAAAGCCCGATTGCCGGGAAGCTATCGTCAAGGCCCGAGGTTGGCAATGGACCCGCGGCTGGAATTCCATCGCTATCCCACGTCTTTAGTGCTAGACTGCGCCCATCACCCGCTGTTCCCGACGCAAGCGCCCGTGACTGAGAGACCGCTCCGCGCTCCCGCTTGCACAGCTTGAGGTGAGCCATGAACGAGAGATATTGGATCGGCCGCAAGCGCGCCGCCATGGCCATGGCGCGCGCCGCGACCAGCGCCGAGGCGCGCCTCATCCATTACGACATGGCGGGCCGCTACAGCGTCAACGCCGCTTTCGACTTGCCTTTCCTGCTCCCCATCGAGGGGCCGGCGACGCCGGGCGAGCGTCTCGCGCTCGATCCGTCCCTGCCCGCCTTGCCGCGGCCGCGCCCGACCTACCGGGCCCGGCGCGGGCCGAAAGGGCCGGCGGAGGGCGGGCGATGAGCTTCGGCGGCTTCCGCAAGGCGAAGAGGGGCCCCGTCCTCTCGCACGACGAGGGCGTGCGCCAGGGCCGCGCCGTCCGCTCGGCGCAGGCCGCTCTGGGCAGCGTCGAGGCGGTGCGCGCCTTCCTCAACAGCCATGACGAGACGTTGAGCGGCCGTCCGATCGACCTCGCCGTGGCCAGCGAAGCCGGGCTGATCGCGGTCGAGGCCGCGATCGCGCGCCAGGCCGGGAGCAATGGCGCGGAGGCGGGCCCATGAGCCTCCACGACTGGCTCGGCGCCCACGCCGCGGACACCAAGACCAGCCACTGGGAAGGCGGCCATTTCGTCACGCGCTGCACCGTATGCGGGAAGATGATGGTGAAGCTGCCGGGCCTGCCCTGGCGGCTCAAGGCGGGGCGGGCCTGAGGCCACAGCCGCGACCGAGCGCGGGGTAAACCCGAGGATTCCGACATTTGCCATTGCGTTTTCGTCAGGGCCCCAATGGCGTCAGGGCATGAGGGCCACGAGTTCGGCGCGCCCGACGCGGTCGTGACATGCTGTGATCGACGCTGGGAAGGCAGCCGGGGCGCCGCGCCGCGGCCCCGGATCCGCGAGGCTGGCAGACCAAATCCTACATTGGAAGGCGGCGAGCACCGCCGCTCTCACGGCTCGCGGGCGGGGGGAGCGCGATGCTGAACGCGGCGCCGCCGCTTGCGCCATTTTCGGCCCAGATGCGGCCGCCATGGCCCTCGACGATGGTCCGGCAGATCGGCAGGCCGAGCCCGAGCCCGCTTCCGTGCTCAAAGCCCATCCCGGCGGTCGCCGCTGCCGAACATCTTGATGCCGAGCCAGATCGTGGAGAGGCCGGCGATTAGCGTCGCCAGGGAGAGGGCGAAGAAGAAAAGGCCGGCGCCGCCGCCGCTGAAGATGGATGTGATCTCGGCCAGCCACATGATCGTGCAGCCGCCGCCGAGCAGGGTGACGCCGAGGCCGCACATGATCAGAAAGATGCCGAGCAGGATCGCACCGGGGCTGGGGCCGTCGCTCATGCCGGTCTGCCTCCCTTCTCGCGAAGCTTGCCAGCGCCCGGGGCGCCGGGGCGGTAGAAGCTGTTATAGGTGTCGAACGGGATCAGTCGGCCGTCCGGCGTGGCAAAGTGGATGCAGCTGCGCTTGACGATGCCGAGGTCGAAATTGAAGCGGTCGAGGAACTGGATGATCGCGACCTTGAACGTGTCCTTGTAGGCGAGGCTCGCCGGCGCCTCGATGCCGGGCAGGCAGCAGAACAGGCTGGCGAGCCGGTTCTCGCCATTGGTTTCCACCGTGGACAGCGAGAGCAGGTCGAAGATGCGGGCCTTGAGCGCGGGATCGCGCTCGAAGGCGATCGTGTTGGGCGCGGCCGAGACGATGTCCTCGCGGTTCATCAGCCGGGTGACCGGGACCAGCGCGGTCCCCGAGCGGATGCCGTAGCCGATGCAGATCTGGTCGGGATTGCAGGGCAAGGGCACCAGGTCCGACGCTTCGAACACGCCGCCCGAGGCGATGTTGCGCCTCAGGCCCGAAAGGGTGGCGCGGTGGATGGCCGGGTCGAAGCCCTCGTTGCGGCCGGCGTCCTGCACCGGCTGGAAGACGACGCCGCGCACGCACGCCCATGAGAGGGCATGGTCGACGATCGCCGCGCATTCGTCGTCGTTGACGCCCTGGCGGACGGCGCAGACCAGGGTGGTCGAGACGCCGGCCGCCTCGAGCCGTTCGAGCGCCTGGCGGCGGATGCGGCCGAGACGGGCGCCGCGCAATTCCATCAAGGCGTCCTCGCGCAGCGAATCGAACTGGAGATAGACTTCGAAGCCGATGCCCACCGCCTTCAGCTTCTCCGCGAACCCCTCCTCCTGGGCGATGCGGACGCCGTTGGTGTTGATCATGATGTGGCGGATCGGCCGCTTTTTGGCCGCGGCGACGATCTCCCAGAACAAGGGGTGGATGGTCGGTTCGCCGCCCGAGAGCTGGACGAGGTCGGGCTCGCCTTCCGCCTTGACCACCGCATCGAGCATCGCCTCGATTTCGGCGAGCGGGCGGTGGCCGCCCTTGCCGACCGCGCTGTCGGCGAAGCAGACCGGGCAGGTCAGATTGCAGGCCGAATTGATCTCGACAATGGCGAGGCAGCTATGCTGCTCGTGATCGGGGCAGAGGCCGCAATCCCAGGGACAGCCGCGCTCGGTCCGGCTGGCGTTGAACAGGGGCCGATCGCCCGGCTTCAGCCAGCGGCGGATGTCGAGCCAATATTCGGCATCCTCCTCGATCAACGTCTTCATGACGCCGTGATCGGGGCAGCGCTTCTGGTAGAAGACCTTGCCGTCCTGGCCGACGATCTTGGCGGGGACGAGCTCCCAGCAGGTCTCGCACAGGCTGGTGGTCTGGCCGTAGAAGATCCACGGCACGCTCTTGCGGGTCGGGGCCTTAGCGGCGGGATCGGCGAGCGCGTGCATCGAAGACCAGAGCATAGAAGATCATCGCCAGCGCGAGAAGCTGAAACAGGTCCAGCGGCCCGACCAGGTCCGGATAGGGCTTGAGGAACTCCCAGGCGAAACGCTGGAGCGCGTAGCACAGGACGAAGAGATAGAAGGCGCGGTCCCGGGTCCAGGCGGCGCGGCGGCGCAGGGCGGCGAGATAGACGGCGAGGAAGGCGAGCATCGCCAGGCTTTCGTAGAGCTGGACCGGGTGGCGGACTATGCCGTCGCCGAGATCGACGCCCCACGGGAGCGCGGTCGGCGTCCCGAACGTCTCGTCGGCCAGCCCGGCGAACAGGCAGCCGAGCCGCCCGATCGCGATGCCGAGCGCCAGCGGCCCGACCCAGATCGCGCCGGTCGAGCCGGTGAGGCCGCGCGCCGCTTTGTAGACCTCGACCGCGATGATCCCCCCGGCGAGCGCCCCGGCGATGCTGTGCGAGGGATGCGGCACCGCCGCCATCGCCGTGTTCCACGACCCGAACCCCCAGGCCCCGGCGACCGCCCCGACGGCAAGCGCGGCGACGTAATAGGGGCCGGTCCGCGCCGTCGCGGTGGCCGCGACCTCGGCCAGCCGCCAGCGATAGAGAAGGAAGCCGAGAAACCCCGCCGACGCCCATGCGAGGAGATCGAAGAGGAGATGGAGCTGGGGGTTGGTCGGGATGGGCAGAGCGGGTCCCCTAAAGATGACGAAGATTACACTTGCCATCCGTTCCGTCACCCCCGGGCGCGGGGCGCGGAAGTTTCATAAGTTTCAGGTCTCCTGGGGCGAAAAACCTGCGGCTGAACTTTTGGGCCGGAAGTACACAAAATATCCTCATATCGCGCGGGAAAACCCTTTGTTTTCAGCAAGCAGGATTTCACGCGAAGGCGCGAAGACGCAAAGAAGTGCGCAGCAGGAATTGCGGAGAGATCGACAGTCGAAAGAGCCGCGCGGGCAGCTAGGCGCCGCGAGTCGGGGAGGATGACAGACGAAATCCTACATTGGAAGGCGTCTATTGGGGGCCTTCCGGATCGACGTGAATAAGCTGCCCTTCACGGTCCTCGATTCGCGCGATCGCGACTTCGCACGAGACGGCTACCTCTTCACTGTCGTCCGACAAGCAGGCCCGCAGCAACGAAAGCTCTGAATCTCCACCAATCTCGGCTATGGCCATGGCTGCCTCATGACGGACTAGCGGACTGACGTCGTTTTCCAACGCATCCCGCACCGCGACCAGTTCCTGTGGCCCACCAATACAGCCAATAACGAACGCCGCCTCGTGCCGAACCAAAGGGCTTGGATCGCTCTGAACAATGTGCACCGCTAATGCCCGTCCCAAGGAGGTATCTACCGAAGAGAGGGTATGAACGATGTCAAATCTGGTCGGCAAAGATAGCCTGGAAAACTGGCGTGCGGCGTCGACGGCGTCATTCTCATTCGTTGCCGAATGCCGCGACTCTCCCTCGCCCGTGTGAAGAATTGCCAAGAGCCTGCTGGCCCGTGACTGATTGTGGGTTTCACGATCTCGTGGACTGGCTACCGTCACTGGTCATTCTCCGCTCTTAGCGGGTTTAGCGGGCTCGATAGCACGCGCAAACCGCTCAGGCACTTTGGGGTTCCCAAAATGATCGGTGTAGTAATTAAATAGATGTAAATCCCGTCCCTTTACTTGATAAGGACCAAGGTCATGCAACGGTAGATCAGACCATGCATCTAAGCACGATCTTGCAAACATATCCGTACACAAAATGTGATCCTTGTCTCCACAAGACATTGCCCTTTCAGCATCTATTATTCCCCATCCAACCAAATTCATATGATAATTGAGATCCTTATAGACATAGCAGGGGCCTTTTGCGATTCCTGCCCTGACAGGATATCCCTCGTTTGCTAGCGTTGTAGAAAGTTGAGATGCGAGGCCTAAAACATCTCGGTCTTTCACCCTAGGATCGAAACCAATCCCATAACCGTCCCCCGTGGGAAGCATGATTAGCTCATTGTCGATCCCCGGATCATCCCAGTGGAAGTCGTCGGTATCGAAGATATCCACAATAGCGTTCTGTAAGGCGCGCACACCCCTTCGCAGCGCGACGTTGTCGCCGTAGGTCGTGAAACCAACGATATCGAGAAAGAGAACCGTGAACGTCCCCGCCTCGTAGACGCTCGGCTTCTCAAGCCTCTCGTAATTAAATTTTCCTAGCACCATGAGGACTCTCAGATTCTGACCAAGCCGAACGCAGAAATCTGTGGTGATCAATACTGATCGCTTTGTGATGGATATTTCGCCGTGGGGCAATTGGAGAGTCAGAGCCATGGGTTTCTGAGGATTCGACAAAGAATGCCTCGTCGCACGACCACGAACGCCGAAATGCGCAAGCCCGCTCAGTACGGTATTAAGCTGACGGCAGAGACTGGCGCAAAACCGCCATTTCTGGCAGCGAGGACTCACGCCACCAAGCACGCAGACGAGAGGATTCCTGTCGCATGGAATTTGACCTTACGGAACGGCAGGCTTTTTACCGGGACCGGGTGAAGGAGTTCGTCGAGACTCGGATTCGGCCGCGCCAGGGCGATTACAAGGCGCAGCTCAACGCGGGGGATCGGTGGCAGCCGATCCAGGTGATCGAGGAGCTTAAGCCCGTGGCGCGCGAGGCGGGGCTGTGGAATCTGTTCATGCCGCCGGGGCAGGCGCTGCGCCATGTCGACGAGAGCTTCGACTTCGAGGGGACGCAGCTCAGCAATCTCGAATATGCGCTGTGCGCCGAGGAGATGGGGCGGATCATGTGGTCCGCGGAGGTGTTCAACTGCTCGGCGCCCGACACCGGCAATATGGAGGTGCTGCACCGCTACGGCACGCTCGAGCAGAAGGAGCAGTGGCTCAGGCCGCTGATGGAGGGGAAGATCCGTTCGGCCTTCCTGATGACCGAGCCCGCGGTCGCCTCTTCGGACGCGACCAATATCGAATGCGACATCGCCCGGGACGGCGACGACTATGTGATCAACGGGCGCAAATGGTGGTCGTCCGGCGCGGGCGATCCGCGCTGCAAGGTCGCGATATTGATGGGCAAGACCGACAGGCAAGCCGACAAGCACCGCCAGCAATCGATGGTGCTGATGCCGCTCGATGCGCCCGGCGTCACCGTCGAGCGGGCGCTCACCGTCTACGGCTATGACGACGCGCCGCACGGCCACATGGAGATATTGCTCAAGGACGTGCGCGTGCCGGCGACCAACATGCTGCTCGGCGAGGGGCGCGGGTTCGAGATCGCGCAGGGGCGGCTCGGGCCCGGGCGCATCCACCATTGCATGCGCACGATCGGCGCGGCCGAGGAGGCGCTGAAGGCGATGGTCAAGCGGCTGCAAAGCCGGGTCGCGTTCGGCAAGCGGCTGATGGAGCATTCGATCTGGGAGCAGCGCGTCGCCGCGGCGCGGATCGACATCGACATGGCGCGCCTCTTATGCCTCAAAGCCGCCGACATCATGGACAAGGCCGGCAACAAGGCCGCCCAGGCCGAGATCGCGATGATCAAGGTGTTCGCGCCCAACATGGCGCTGAGGATCATCGACGACGCGGTCCAGGCGCATGGCGGGGCGGGCGTCTCGCAGGATTTCGGGCTTGCGGCGAGCTGGGCGGGGATCAGGACGCTGCGGCTGGCCGACGGGCCGGACGAGGTGCACAATCGCGCGATCGCAAGGTTGGAGTTCGCCAAGCATGCGGGGGACTAGGTCGTCATTCCAGCGAAAGCTGGAATCTCTTTGCCTTTGGGCGGCCGAGAAGAACAAATGAGATTCCAGCTTTCGCTGGAATGACGAGGTGAGAGATGAAGCTCTTTGATCTGGCCGGAAAGGTCGCCATCGTCACCGGCTCGTCGCGCGGGATTGGACGGGCGATCGCCGAGGCGCTGGCCGCGCAGGGCGCCAAAGTGGTGATCTCGAGCCGCAAGGCCGAGGCCTGCCAGGAGGTCGCCGACGCGATCAATGCCGAGCATGGCGACGGGCGCGCGATCGTGGTGCCGGCGAGCATCTCCTCGAAGGAGGCTTTGCAGACTTTGGTCGACGAGACGCGGGCGCAGCTCGGGCGGATCGACGTGCTCGTCTGCAACGCCGCCTCCAACCCCTATTACGGGCCGATGAGCGGGATCAGCGACGACCAGTTCCGCAAGATCCTCGACAACAATGTGATCGCCAATCACTGGCTGATCCAGATGGTCGCGCCCGAAATGCTCGAGCGCGGCGAGGGATCGATCATCATCGTCAGCTCGATCGGCGGGCTCAAGGCCTCGGGCGTGCTCGGCGCCTACAACATCTCCAAGGCGGCCGATTTCCAGCTCGCGCGCAACCTCGCCGCCGAGTTCGGGCCGCGCCAGGTCCGCGTCAATTGCATCGCGCCGGGGCTGATCCGCACCGATTTCGCCAAGGCCCTGTGGGAAAATCCGCAGACGCTGGCGGCTGTCACCATGCATACGCCGATGCAGCGGATCGGCGAACCGCACGAAATCGCCGGCGCCGCGGTGTTCCTCGCCTCGCCGGCGTCGACCTTCATGACGGGGCAGGCGATCGTGGTGGATGGCGGGTCGACGACGGGGGTTGGGTTGTGACGGCTCCCCCAAGCCGTCACCCCGGACTTCATCCGGGGTCCACCTTGCTTATCGCCGGCGCCGCGAGAAGGTGGATGCCGGATCAAGTCCGGCATGACGGAGTAGAGCCATGAGACTGCAGGGCAAGGTCGCGATCGTCACCGGGGCGGCGTCGGGGATCGGCAAGGCGAGCGCGGCTTTGTTCGCCGCCGAGGGGGCGATCGTGATCGCGGCCGACGTCAACAGCGCGGACGGCGTGATCGGCGCCGATGCCGGATGCGAGAAGGACGTGATCGGCCTGATCGAGGCCGCGACGAGCGAGCATGGCGGGCTCGACATCTTCTTCGCCAATGCCGGGATTTCGGGCGGGCTCGCCTCGATCTTCGAGCAGACGCCGGAGGACTGGCAGGAGATCCTGCGGGTCAATCTGATCGGGCCGTTCCTGGCGATCAAGCATGCGGCGCCGGCAATGAAGGCGCGCGGCGGCGGCTCGATCATCTGCACCGCCAGCGTCGCGGGTCTGCGCGCGGGCGCGGGCGGGCCGGCTTATTCGGCGTCGAAATCGGGCGTGATCAGCCTGGTCGAGGTCGCCGCGACCCAATTGTGCGGCGCCAATATCCGCGTCAACGCCATCTGCCCCGGGCTGATCGAGACGGGGATGACCCAGCCTTTGTTCGACAATGCCCGCGCCGCCGGCAAGGAGGAGCTAATCGGCCATCTCAACCCGATGAAGCGCGGCGGCGAGCCCGACGAGATCGCCCGGGCGGCGCTCTTCCTCGCGTCGGACGAGGCGAGCTATGTCAACGGCCACGCGCTCGTGGTCGACGGCGGCCTCTCCTGCTCGCACCCCCATTATCGCCAGGAATATGGCCGGACATCGTTTTGAATGGGGACACGTACTTTTTCGCGAAAAAGTACGTGTCCCCTTACAGGAGTAAGACATGAGCCCGATTACCACCAGCAGGCACGGCGACGTGCTGATCGTCAGCTCCAACAATCCGCCGGTCAACGCGCTCGGCCATGCGGTGCGGGTCGGGCTGGTCGCCGCGATCGAGGAGGCGGACAAGGACGATGCGGTCAAGGCGGTCGTCATCCTCTGCCAGGGCCAGACCTTCTTCGCCGGCGCCGACATCACCGAATTCGGCAAGCCGATGCAGCTGCCGATGCTGCCGACGGTGGTCGACATCATCGAGAATTGCACCAAGCCGGTGGTCGCGGCGATCCACGGCACCGCCTTCGGCGGTGGCCTCGAGGTCGCGCTGGCGAGCCACTACCGGATCGCTCTCCCCTCGGCGAAGCTCGGCGTGCCCGAGGTCAAATTGGGCCTGCTCCCCGGTGCGGGCGGGACGCAAAGGCTGCCGCGGGTGGCGGGCGTCGCCAAGGCGCTGGAGATGGCGGCGACGGGCAATCCGATCGGCGCGAAGGAGGCCTATGAGGTCGGCCTCGTCGACCGGCTGGTCGAGGGCGAGCTCGAAAAGCACGCGGTCGCCTTCGCCGAGGAGGTCCGCGACGTGCGGCCAATCCCCAAGTCGAGCGAACAGGAGGAGAAGCTCGCCGAAGCGCGCGCCGATCCCGCCATCTTCGCCAACTTCCGCAAGGCCAATGCGCGCAAGTTCAAGGGCTTCGACGCGCCCGAGGCCAATGTGAAGGCGATCGAGGCGGCGGTCGCCAAGCCCTATGCCGAAGGCGTGCTCGACGAGCGGCGGCTGTTCATGGAGCTGATGACCGGCACCCAGGCGCGGGCGCAGCAATATTTCTTCTTCGCCGAACGCAAGGCCGCCAAGATCGAGGGGCTGCCCGAGGACACCAAACCGCGCGAGATCAACAGGGTCGGCGTGATCGGCGCCGGCACGATGGGCGGCGGCATCTCGATGAACTTCCTCAGCGCCGGCGTGCCCGTCACCATCGTCGAGATGGAGCAGGCCGCGCTCGACCGCGGCACCGGCGTGATGCGCAAGAATTATGAGGCGAGCGCGGCCAAGGGGCGGATGACCGGCGATCAGGTCGAAGGCGCGATGGGCCTGCTGACGCCGACGCTGAAGCTCGAGGACCTCGCGGATTGCGACCTCATCATCGAGGCCGTGTTCGAGAATATGGACGTCAAGAAGGAAATTTTCGGCAAGTTAGACAAGATCGCCAAAACGGGCGCGATCCTGGCCTCCAACACCTCCTATCTCAACGTCGACGAGATCGCGGCGTCGACCTCGCGGCCGCAGGACGTGCTCGGCCTGCACTTCTTCTCGCCGGCCAATGTGATGAAGCTGCTCGAAGTGGTGCGCGGCGCGAAGACCGCGCCCGACGTGCTGGTGACGGCGATGCAGCTCGCTAAGAAGATCAAGAAGGTCGCGGTGGTCGCGGGCGTCTGCCACGGCTTCATCGGCAACCGAATGCTGATGCCGCGCCAGATCGAGGCGATGAAGCTGCTGCTCGAAGGCGCGACGCCCGAGCAGGTCGACCGCGTCCATGTCGAATTCGGAATGCCGATGGGGCCCTTCCAGATGTCCGACCTCGCCGGCGTCGACATCGGCTGGCACCGCGACCCGACCCGGATCGAGAATATCCGCGACGCGCTCGCCGCCGAGGGGCGCTGGGGCCAGAAGAAGAGCGCCGGCTTCTACGATTATGACGAGAAGCGCAGGCCCTCCCCCTCGCCGCGCGTGGCCGAGATTATCGAGGACTTCCGCAACAAAACCGGGACGCCGCAGCACGAGATCAGCGACGAGGAGATCGTCGAGCGCACGCTCTACACCATGGTCAACGAGGGCGCGAAGATCCTCGAGGAAGGCATGGCCCAGCGCGCCTCCGACGTGGATGTGGTCTGGATTTACGGCTATGGCTGGCCCGTCTATCGCGGCGGCCCGATGTTCTGGGCGGACAGCGAAGGCCTGGCCAAGATCGTCGCGGGGCTGGAGCGGCGCGGCTTCGAGGTGGCGGATTTGCTGGCGAAGAAGGCGGAGGCGGGGGAGAAGTTCACGCGCTGACCAGAACCACCGTTCACCCTGAGCCTGTCGAAGGGCTTCCTTTCTTTTCGGAGTCAGGAAGAAGGAAAGGGCTTCGACAGGCTCAGCCCGAACGGACGGGGTGTGGCGGATTGCGAACCTTCCCCAACGGGGTGTGGCGGACTGCGAACCTTCCCCAATGGGGTGTGGCGGACTGCGAACCTTCCCCAACGAGGGGTGCGGCCGAGCGCGAATTTCCCCAACCCGTTCGGGCTGAGCTTGTCGAAGCCCTCCCTTTCTGGTCTTCTTGGAGAGACATGGGTTTCTGGACATATATGCTCCATTGCGCGGACGGGCATTTCTACGTCGGCCATCCGACGACATCGACGCGCGGATCGGTGCCGATCAATCCGGTGCGATACCCGGCTACACCTCGACGAGGCTTCCGGTGACTTTGGTCTGGTCCGATGAATTTCCGTCACGCTACGAGGCTCTGCAGGCCGAGCGGCAGATCAAAGGCTGGAGCCGCGCCAAGAAGCTCGCGCTGATCCGCGGTGACTGGCCATTGATCGGCGCGCTTGCTCGCAACTCGAAAGAGAAGGACAGGGCTTCGACAGGCTCAGCCCGAACGGGAGTGGGGGAAGGCGCATGAAGTCGACCGGACAAGCAACCCAGCGCGGCGCGATCGAGACCGCCGCCGCCATCGCCGCGGGTGAGACCGATGCACGCGCCGAATGCGAGGCGGCGATCGCTCGGATCGAGGCGCTGGACGGGCCGATCAACGCGGTGGTGGTGCGCGATTTCGAGCGGGCCCGCGCCGCCGCCGATGCGGCGGACGCCGCCGTGGCGCGAGGCGAGCGCAAGCCTTTGCTCGGCGTGCCGATGACCGTCAAGGAGGCGTTCGACGTCGCCGGGCTGCCGACCACCTGGGGCTTCGAGGAACATCGCGATTTCGTCGCGAAGGAGGACGCCGTCGCCGTTCGCCGGCTCAAGCATGCGGGCGCGATCATCCTGGGCAAGACCAACGTGCCGGCCGGCCTCGCCGACCACCAGTCGGTCAACCCGATCTACGGCCGCACCAGCAACCCGTTCGACTCCTCCCGCTCGCCGGGCGGCTCCTCGGGCGGATCGGCGGCGGCGCTGGCGAGCGGGATGGTGCCGCTGGAGCTTGGCTCGGACATTGGCGGCTCGATCCGGGTGCCGGCGGCGTTCAACGGTGTCTGGGGGCACAAGCCGACTTATGGCGCGCTGAACAGCGACGGCCATTATCCCCCGGGCACCAACGGCCATGCCCCGCCGATGGCGGTGATCGGCCCGCTGGCGCGCAATGCCGACGATCTGGCGCTGGCGCTCGACCTGCTCGCCGACCGGCCGCTGCCGAGAGCGGAAGCGCGCGCGCCTGGCGAGTGGCGCATCCTGCTCATGGCCGCCCACCCCTTCGCCGCCCTCGCCCGCCCGATCGCCGACGCGCTCGAAGGGATTGGCGCCGCTTTCGAGGCCGAGGGCGCCAGGGTCGACCGGGAAAGCGCCCTCCTGCCCGATCTGTCGGCGCAATATGGCCAGTATATGCAGCTGCTGATGACCGCGCTCACCCGCGGCGCTGCACCGGACGGCGGGGCGCCGCCGTCGCTCGCCGCCTGGTTCGACCTGCTCGACCATCAGGCGCGCGCGGTGCGCGCCTGGCAGGCCTTGTTCGCCGATTATGACGCGGTGATCGCGCCGGCCTTCGGAGTCACCGCTTACCGCCACGACGACACGCCGGTCACCGAGCGCAGGCTCATGGTCGACGGAGAGGACACGCGCTACGGGCTGCAGCTCGCCTTCCCCGCTCTGGCGAGCTTGCCGATGCTGCCTGCGACGGCCGTGCCGGTCGGCAAGGACGCGGACGGGCTGCCGATCGGCGTCCAGGTCATCGCCGATCTGTGGCAGGACCATCAGGCGATCGCCGTGGCGCGTGCGGTGCACGCGCTGGTCGAAGCGTGAGGCCGGCCGCCGCCGCGGCCTTGCTCCTGCTCGCCGCCTGCGGGAGCGCTCCCGCCTTCGATGCCGCCGCCGAGGAGCGCGCGATCCGCCGGGTGATCGCCGACATGGAGACGGCGTGGAACCGCGGCGATTTCCGTGGCTATATGCGCGGCTTCAAGAATCCCGACGTGGTGTTCGTCTCGCGGGGGCAATTCCAGCGCGACTGGCAGGGCACGCTCGATCATTATGTCCGCGATTATGGCGGCGACCCGGGACGGCGCGGCCGCCTGCATTTCTTCGACATCCGCGTCGAGATGCTCGGCCCCGACGCCGCCCAACTGATCAGCCGCTATCGCCTCGAAGGCGGCGGCCGGCCCCAGGACGGCATCAACACACGGCTGATGCGCAAGGTCGACGGCCGCTGGGTGGTCGCGCTCAATCATGTCAGCTCGCGCGAGGTGGCGCGCTAGACTCGGTCCTGTTCGAATTGAGAGACCCGTCATTCCAGCGAAAGCTGGAATCTCTTTTCCCAGCGCCTTGAAGAAGTGAGATTCCAGCTTTCGCTGGAATGACGATTCAGATCGGACTGACTCTAATCCTCGGTCCGCCGCAGCAGGTCGACCAGCTCCGCCGCCCAGAAGCGCGCCCAGGTGTGCGTGCCATGGCCGCGCGTCTCGGCGCTGGCGGGGATCAGCAGGTAGCGCGCGCTCGGCATGCGGCGGGCGGCGGCTTCGGCGATGCCGTAATCGGGCGGGTTGATGAAATCGTCGCCGCTGTTCACCCAGGTCATCGGCACGCTGATCCGCTCCAGGTTGGGGAGCGGGTTATAGGTGCGGCTGGCTTCGAGCTGGTAGATCAGGTCGTTGGCGTCGCGCGTGCCGATATCGCGGTCGATGCGCTCGACGATATAGGCTTCGGCGGTCTCCCGCGTGGGAAAGGCGCGCTGGAGGTAGAGCGGGGCCATGCCGGCGATCTGCAGGAGCGAGACGGCGGTGCGCAGGCCCTGGATGGGCTGGACGGTGTAATCGCCGCCCGCCCAGGCGGGGTCGCTGCGGATGCCCTCGACCGCAGCGCGGCGCCACATCCTATTGTGGCCGGCAATCTCGACCGGCAGGCAGGCCATCGGCATGGCCGCGCGCGCGAAACCGGGATGCGCTTCGGCCCACACGAAGATGTGCATGCAGCCCATCGACGTGCCCATGACCAGGCGCAGCCGGGCGACGCCGAGCCGCTCCAGCATCAGCCGCTGCGCCTCGACCATGTCGTCATAATCGTAGGCCGGGAAACGCATGCGCAGGCCGTCGCTCGGCTTGGAGGAGCGGCCGTGGCCGATATTGTCGGGAAGGATGATATAATAGCGGCCGATGTCGAGCGGCTGGCCGGGGCCGTAAAGCGCGTCGGCGAATTGCGGGGCGAGGAATTGCCGGCCCGAGCCGCCGGTGCCGTGCAGGATCATCGCTGCATTGTCGATCCGCCCCCGGGCGTCGCGGTGCGGGGTGCCGAGCGTGGCATAATGGACGCGCACCTCCGGCAGGGTCTCGCCGGAGCGGAAGCGGAAATCGCGCAAGCCGACGTCGCCCTCGGTGAGGCGCGCGGCATAGTCGGTCTGGGCGACGGCGGGTGCGCCCGCGAGCAACGCGAAAAGCATGATCAGCAGCCGCATCGGCGTCCCTCTCCTCAATTGCGGTCGAGCATGTCCCTGACACGGGCGGCGAGGTCGGCATAGGCGAAGGGCTTGGTGATCAGCTCGACGCCGGGATCGAGCCGGCCGTGATGGACTATGGCGTTGCGCGCATAGCCGGTGGTGAACAGGATCCTGAGCCCAGGGCGGAGCGCGCGCGCCTCCCCGGCCAGCACCGCCCCGGTCATCCCGCCGGGCAGGACGACGTCGGTGAACAGGAGATCGACATTGCCCTCCTGCCGCTCGAGCAGGCGCAAGGCGCTGGGCCCGTCATGCGCCTCGAGCACGCGATAGCCGAGCTCGCGCAGCACCTCGACCGTATAAGCGCGGACGTCGTCATCGTCCTCGCAGACCAGGATCGTCTCGTCGCGCGTGCCTTCGGGCACCGGCGCCTCGGCGCGCTCCTCCTCGACCGTCTCGTCGCCGACCAGGCGGGGGAGATAGATGCGGACCGTCGTCCCCTCGCCTTCCTCCGAATAGATTTTGAGGTGGCCGCCCGATTGCTTGACGAAGCCGTAGACCATGGAGAGACCGAGCCCGGTGCCCTTCCCGACCTCCTTGGTGGTGAAGAAGGGCTCGAAGGCGCGGGCGAGCGTGTCGGCGCTCATCCCCGCGCCGATGTCGGAGACGCAGATGGCGACATATTGGCCGGGCGAGACGCCGGCATTCTGCGCGGCATAATCGCGGTCGATATGGGTGTTGGCGGTCTCGATGGTGAGCTTGCCGCCGTCGGGCATGGCGTCGCGGGCGTTGACCGCGAGGTTCAACATCGCATTTTCGAGCTGGTGCGGGTCGGCTTCGATCCGCCACAGGCCGGCGGCGAGCACGGTCTCGACCGCGATCGTCTCGCCCAGAGTGCGGTGGAGCAATTCCGACATGCCGGTGACCAGCTTGTTGGGGTCGATCGGGCGCGGATTGAGCGGCTGGCGGCGCGAAAAGGCGAGCAGGCGCTGGGTCAGCATCGCCGCGCGCTCGGCGCCCACCAGAGCGTTGCCGAGCGCGCGCTGGACGCGGGCCGGCCCGTCCTCGCCGATATGGCGGCGGGCGGCGTCGACATTGCCGGTAATGATGGTGAGGAGATTATTGAAATCGTGGGCGATGCCGCCGGTTAATTGGCCGACCGCCTCCATCTTCTGCGACTGGCGCAGCGCTTCCTCGGCCTGCTCGCGCTCGGCGATGGCGGCGGCGACGTGCGATTCGAGCGACTGGTTCAGCTCGCGCAGCGCCCCCTCGGCGCGGCTGCGGACCGCGATCTCGCGCTGGGCGGCCTCGTAGAGCCGGGCATTGTCGATCGCGATCGCGGCCTGGCCGGCGATGCCGACGATGAGCTGCTCGTGCCGCTCGGTGAAGCGCGCCGGTTCCGCATGGCCGAAGAAGAGGCCGCCGATCACCTCGCCCGAGCGGCTGGTCACCGGGACGGCGAGGTAGGAGGCGACGGGCAGATGCTCCTTCGGCATGCCGTGATGGGTGTCGCTCTTGCCGTAGCGTGGATCCTTGGTGATGTCGTCGGAGCGGACCACGCCTTCGCCGCTGAAGGTGGGAGCGAAAACCTCCGTGTTGCGCGGCATCGGGAATTTGTGGAAATGGCCGCGGTCGACGCCCGAAATGGCATAGAGCATGTAGCTTTCGCCCGCCTCGTTCAGCACATTATAGAAGAAGGCGCCGAATTGCGCACCCGACAAGGCGACGGCGGCGTCGGTGACCTGCTGGACGACGCGCTCGAGGTCGAGCTCCGAGGCCAGGCTGGCGCCGACCCGGTTCAGCGTCTCCAGCGAGCCCTTGTCTTCCTGAAGCGCCGCTTCCGCCTGCTTCGCGTCGGTGACGTCGACGGCCATGCCGACATAGCCGATCAGCTTGTCGTCGGCGTTCAGGCGCGGCCGGCAGCTGACCTTCATCCAGCGCATGACGCCGTCGGCGCGGCGGTAGCGGGCCTCATAGCCGTAGCCCGTCCCCTCGGCCCAGGCGCGGTCGCGCATGGCGAGCACTGCGGGCAGGTCGTCGGGGTGGATCATGGAAATCCAGACCGCGCCGGTCAGCTCCTCGGCGGGCAGCCCGGCCACCTCCTCGAAAGCTTTGTTCGCGAACTCGATGCCGTCCGCGCCCGTGACCCAGACCGGCGCCGGCGCGCAATCCGCGATCGCCCGGAAGCGCGCCTCGCTCTCGCGCAACTCGGCTTCGGCGCGCTTGGCGCCGGTGATGTCGAGCGCCATGCCGACGAAGCCCGCCGCCGCGCCGGCGGCGTCGAAGCGGGGCTTGAGGCTCGCATGCAGCCAGCGCCATTCGCCGTCGAAGCGGCGCATCCGCGCCTCGAACTCGTAGACCTCGTTCCCGGCCCGGGCCGCGGCGCGGCGCTTCATCACTTCGGGAAGGTCGTCGGGGTGGACGATCCCGGTCCAGCCGGCGCCGCGCAATTTCTCGAGCGGCAGGCCGGAAAAGTCTATCAGCGCGCGGTTGACGAACTCGATGCCGTCGGCGTCGGTCACCCAGACCGGCGCCGGCGCGCTGTCGGCGATGACGCGGAAGCGGGCCTCGCCATCGGCGAGCTCGGCGCGCAAGCGGATATTTTCGGCTTCGAGCGCGGCGAGACGGGCGTCGTCACGGGCGGAGACGGGTGCGGCGCCTTGGTTAGCGGACGGTTCGGACAATCGACCCCCTTAGCATCCCCGATCGAACAGGATTCAATCCCCCGAGGCCCGTTTCGTTCCAGCCAGGGCCGCCGCCCAGGCGCCCTTGTCGAAGCCGACCAGCCTGCGCCCGCCGAGATCGAGCAATGGCCGCCTGATCATCGACGGCTGCGCCAGCATCAAAGCGACCGCCTTGTCCGCGTCGAGCCCTTGCCTGTTGGCCTCGGGGAGCTTGCGGAAGGTCGTGCCGGCGCGGTTGAGCAGCCGCTCCCAGCCGAGCTCGGCGGCCCAGGCGCGCAACCGCGGCTCGTCGATGCCGGCGACCTTATAATCGTGAAAATCATGAGCGACGCCGCGCGCGTCGAGCCAGGCGCGCGCCTTCTTGACCGTGTCGCAATTCCTGATGCCGTACATCGTCGGCGCCATCCCAAGCGTCCCCTTTTCGTCATTCCAGCGAAAGCTGGAATCTCCCTTCTTTTCAAGCCGGCGCCCCAAGGCAGAGAGATTCCAGCTTTTGCTGGGAATGACGGGCTATATGCAGCCCCATGTCACCTCCTGCATACATAATGTTAATATTAATTGACATAACGTTCTAGATGGCGTACCTGAAGTTGCAAATCGGGAACATCAAGAGGGACTTTCAAATGGCCTTTCGTGAGAAGATCGCGTGGCTCACGCTGGCGACGATGCTGGTCGCTTATGGCGTCTATTTCACCATCGTCGGCCCGGCCGCCGGCTTTGGCGAACGGCGGATGGTCGACATCTTGTGGTCGTTCGGCCTCGTTGCCGCGGCCCACGCCATCGCGATGATCGTCGGCAGCATCGCCATCGCGGTGACCGCGACGAAGGAGGCGCAGGCCCCGGCCGACGAGCGCGACCGCGCGATCGCACGGCGCGGCGCGACGATCGGCTATTATGTGCTGATCGTCAGCATGATCCTGGTCGGCGTGGTCATGCCGTTCAGCGAGCCGCCCTGGAAGATCGTCAACTCCGCGCTGCTCGCCATCGTGCTGGCCGAGACTGCCCATCAGGCCGTCGTGCTGCTCAGCTACCGCCGGGGTTGGCATGGCTGAGCGGCACCTCACCAACCGGATCCGCACCTTGCGCTTCCACGCCGGCGAGATGACGCAGGCGGAATTGGGCGAGCGGATCGGCGTCACCCGCCAGACCGTCGCCGCGATCGAGCAGGGCAAATATTCGCCGACGCTGGAGACCGCGTTCAGGATCGCCGACGTCTTCGGCGTGGCGCTCGACGAGGTGTTCCGCTGGACGGAGGAATGAGCTCAGCCGGCACCGGCTCGAACCGCCCTGCTCAGAGGAAGCGCCCCAGCGTGACCACTTTCTGCCGCTTGAGGCCGAGCGCCTCGTAAAAGGCCCGCGCCGCTTCATTGTCCTCGCGCACCATGAGCTGGATCTTCGGCACGCCGCGCCGGCGCAGCCAAGCCTCGGCGGCGGCCATCATCTCGCGGCCCAGGCCTTGCCGCCGCCGCTCCGGCGCGACGGCAAGATAATAGACCCAGCCGCGATGGCCGTCGAAGCCGGTCATGACGCTGGCGGCGAGCCCGGCCTCGTGGCCAAGGACGAGGATAACGGAGGGTCGCGCCCTCGATCGCGAGACGGAAATCGCGAGCGGGATCGTTCCACGGCCGGGTCAGGCCGCACGCCTCCCACAAAGCGATGACCGCCGCTTCGTCGGCGGCGAGGGCTTCGGCGATCATCGGCAGGCGCCCACGGTGGCGGTGAAATCCCGGACCCTGCCGCCGAGCAGCACGCCGCTGACGGCGCCGGCGGTGAATTCCTCGATCGGGACGTCGGTGACGTTGACGCGGCGCAGGGCGATCGGGCCGAGCGCGCGCAGCGCCGCCCGGGGCGAATCGATCGCTACGCCGCTCCGCATCCGGTAGCCCGCGCCCGCGCTTTGCTCCCAGGCCACGAACCTGCCAGCCTCGAAGCCGAGGGCGAGGCCGCCGGGATAATCGAGGCGGAAGCGCGGCTGGACGCGACAATGGGGATCGTCGGTGCGCGCCCGCGGGCGGCCGGTCACCGGCTCGATCCGGGCCCGCGCCTCGGCCTCGCTCGTCCCGAACGGCACCGGGCGCGACGCGCCGGCCGCGCCGTCGGCCAGCTCGAGGCCGTCCGAAGCGAGATAGAGCCGCAAGCCGCGTGAAACCGGCGCGGCCGCGGGGGCGGCGGCCCTGGCCTTGACCGGCGCCTGGCTCGGCGCGGCGCCCGGCTCGCCGCAGCCCGCGCAGAGCAAGGACAGAATCGCCACAACCGGGCCCGGCCGCGACCTCAACGCGCCGGGACCGCCGCGTTCGACGGCGGCGGTGCCGGCGCCGGCTGGGCCTCGCGCGCGGCCGGCGCGGCAGGCGCCGGCAAAGCCTTGGCGGCCGGCGCGTCAACCAATCGCTGGCCGCGGCGCAGGACCTGGAAGCAGCGAGTGCCCTCGCAGGCGAGCACGGTGCCGTTCCTGGTGTCGACGCGGACGATCCGGCCGTCTCCCACCGCCGCCTGGTAGCGCGGCGATGAAGGCGACGACCGGAAATAGATGGCGAGCGCGATCAGCCCGCCGGCGATGACGATCGCGGTCACGAGCTTGCGCGCGGCATTCTCGACAATGTCCGCCAAGGAGAGCTCTTCGGGCAGGGCTTCGCGCTCGTCCTCGAATTCGTCCAGCCGGTCTCTTCTCATCGTTCGTCCCCAATGACTCGGCGCCGCGCGCCCGTGGCCGCTTTTCCGCCTTGCGCCCCTTCCGCGCAAGCTCCCGAATGTCAGCGCCGCCCGCGCCGCGCCGGCAATGGCTGCATCACATGGTCCAGCACGATGCGCGCGGCGCGGCGGCCGATCCGCTCGCCCGCCTCGTTGGAGAAGCGGTAATGGACGCCGCCATAGATGCGCGAGTCGGATACCTGCTGCGCCCATTCGTCCCAGCTCGGCAGCACCTGCATCGCGGAGAGCGGGATGGCCTGGGAGCCGACCCGGACGCCGCCGGCCGGGCGCGGCCCGACCTCCGCGGTCATCACCTCGGCGATCGTCGCTGCGACCGTGCAGTGGCCGCAGGGATATTCGGGGAAATTGGGCGTTGGAAGCAAAGGCGCCCAGGCGGGATCGGGCTGGGTCGCGTCGTTGCCGTCGGCGGCGCCGTTGCGGATGGCGGTGATCGGCCGCCAGTAATTATAGTGCATCTTGGACGCGGCCATCGCCAGCGCGGCATCGTCGAACGCCATCTGGTAGATGGCGAACATGCGCGCATTGCGCACCGGGGTGCGGCCGGGCGCGTCGGCGGCGGCACGCATCGAGGGCGTGATATCGAAGGCCTGGCGGTAGCGCGCGACCAATGTCTGGAACGGCGTCCGCTCGGTGCTGGTCCGGCCGCCCAGCCGCCTCACCTCCTCATAGTCGCGCGCCCAGACCGGGCTGGTCAAAGCGGGCGGCGCCGGCGGGCGGAGCGCCTCGGCGCTGGGGATCGCCCAGGGACGGAAGGCGGACATGAACGGGTCGATCACCGGCAGCGAGGCGCCGATCCATTCGCCGGGCGCGGTGCGCGGGCGATAGGGAGTCTGGACGATGGCGGGGTCGATCCCGCCCGCGGGGATCGCCGCCCTCGCCGCGGCCTCGCCGATCAGCCGGCCGGCCTCGCGATGCGGCCCCTCGGGAATCGCGGCCATGGCGATCGTGTAGCTTTCCTCGAGCGCGGCACGCTGAGCCGGGAAGTGGTGCAGCAACACCTGATAGGCCGCCGTCGCGGCGGCGGCATCCTGCGAGGCTGTCGAGTCGCCCGCCGGAAAGCCGAGATAGGATTGGTAGCGCCGGTCGATCGCGTTCAGCGCCTCGAACATGGCGAGCGCGGTGCGGCTGATGGCGCGCTGTTGGTCGGGCATCGCCGCCAGGCCGCTCGGGCCCTGAGCGGTCGCGGTGATGCGATTGGCGAAATCCCACCAGTCGGTGACCGGGTCCGCCGCCGCCGGCTGTGCGAGAATCGAGGCCGCCACGGCCATTCCGATAAGTGCCTTACGCATGTCGTCCGCTCCTTCTGCTGCGCTGGCTTGCGCTCCCGAGGAACTAGGCGTATTGCTTGACTAAGACACCGCCCATCGCATGATTTGAGGCGCCAAAAGCATGATCGCAGGTTGCATCGATCGAATGAGACAAAGCGGTTGCGGCGGCTGCGAGCGCCGCGACGCCTGCGCTTCGCTGTTCAAGGCATTGCGATTCGACCAGAGCCCCAGGCGCCCGGCTCGACCGCGGCGGGAGCAAATTCCCGCACCGGGCAAGAACCCCTTCCTCGACTTCCTGGGCATGGTGGCGAAGGCCTTCGAAACCAAGACGGCCCCGCCCCCAAGCGAGTTCCGGGACGAGGTCGAGCGCCGGATCGAGCCGATGCTCGCCGCGGGACCGGTCCGGATCGACGACGTCGCGCGCGCGCTCGGCTGCAGCCGCCAGACCTTGTACCGACGCTTGAAGGCGGACGGCGTCACCTTCGCCGCGCTGCTCGACACTCTCCGCCGCCGGCTCGCCTTGCGCTTCGTGCGCGAGCAGGGCCTGTCGGTGAAGGAGACCGCCTGGCGCCTGGGTTTCTCCGATCCCGCCGCGTTCTCCCGCGCCTTCAAGCGCTGGACCGGGACCTGGCCGAGCGAGGCGCGGGGCAAGGACCGGAACTGACCAGCCGCTTTCGATAAAGGTCATGCCTATCGGCTGGCGATTGGCCTCGGGCTCTGACACAATCTCCCCGCGGCAGCGCATTCAGATTCCTACCGCCCGGGCCAAGATAGATCGAGCGCTCGCGCACGTCCCGCCTTGCCTAAGTGCTCGCTGGCGCGGATATTGGCGTCCGAAGGCAGCGATCGACAATGGAAATGACGCAACAACAGCACATCGGCGGCTTCTGGAGCTACGTTCATCACGATGACGAGCATGAGAGCGGCAGGATTGCGCGTCTTCGCGAGCGCCTGGAGCGGAGCATCCGTTTCTTCTCGGGTAACCGCGAATTCCGGATCTTCCTTGATCGCAAGGACATTGGCTGGGGCCAGAAATGGGCCGAGCGACTGGCAAGTTCGATCAACGACGCCCTGCTGCTCTTCCCGATGATCACGCCATCCTATTTCGCGAGCGCGCCGTGCCGGGAGGAAGCGCTCGCGTTTCGAGATCGGCAGACGTCCCTCAATCGGGACGATCTGATCCTTCCGATCTACTATCTCACGGCCGCGCACCTGGAGAATGCCGAGCACGGCACGCCCGACGAGGTCGAGGTTGCGACCCTCCTGCGCGCGCATCAATATGAGGACTGGCGGGCGTTGCGCGACACGCCCGAATCGGATCCTGTTTATGCCAAGGCAATCGAACGTCTCGCCCAGAAGGCCGTGGAGGCGCTCAATCGCGCTTCTCCGCCGCGCGCCGAGGCGGGCGCGCCGCCCGTATTGTCGCCGAAATTTGCTTCTCCGGGAAAGGCCGGTCGGAGCGGCGGTGACGCGCCCGCTTCCGCGGAGAGCGCGCAGGCCATGGAAACCGTCGGCGACCCCGAGGGAAGGGCGGAGCCGGGACTGATTATAACGTTCAAGGTCAACCCGATGCCGGGGCGCGCCCAATTCACGACTATCTCCGAAGCGATCACGAGGGCGCCTGGAGGCGCGCGCATCTTGATCGCGGCCGGCCATTATCGCGAGAACCTCGTGATCGACAAGCCGCTCGAGTTGATCGGCGACGGCCCTTGCGAAGATATCATTGTAGAGGGCGAAGGCCCCGACACTATAGTATTTGATACCAACATCGGGGTGGTGCGCAATCTTACGATTCGCCTAACTCAAAAAAAGGCCGAAGACTATTGTGTCTGGGTCCAGCAGGGAAGACTCGAACTCGAGGATTGTGACTTATCGAGTACGGGATTGGCCAGCTTGGCTGTTATGAATAACGCCGATCCTCGTGTTAGGCGCAATCGCATTCATCATGGAAGCCAAGTGGGGATACTTGTCCATAATAACGGTCGAGGCACTTACGAAGAGAACGAGATCTATGGAAACGCCTTTGCCGGCATTGAAGTCCAATCCGGCGCGGATCCTATCTTACGGCGAAACCGCATCTACGATGGTAAGGCAAGTGCTATTCTTGTAAACAGTCAGGGTCGCGGTATGTACGAAGATAACGAGATTTTCGGAAACACCTATTCCGGGATCGAAGTCAGGACAGAGGCGGAGCCGATCGTGCGCCGCAATCGAATCCACGATGGGATGCAAAGCGGCATATATATTCACGATCTGGGGCGAGGGACGTTCGAGGACAATCAGATCAACGGCAATCGAATGTCGGGAATCTTCGTGGCGAGCGCGGGAAACCCGACCTTTCGAAGAAATGCCATCTTCGCCAATTCGCCGTCAGGCATCCGGATCAAGGAAGGCGGCTCGGGCATTTTCGAAGACAATGAGCTGAGCGACAATGGCGAGGCTTGGGACATTGACCCCTTGGCGGAAGCGCAGGTGAAGCGCAGCGGAAACCGCGAGACGTGAAGCCCGTATGCGGGCGCCTTGCGCTGGAGGGTCAGGCCCGGCTCATTCCCACTCGATCGTTCCCGGCGGCTTGGACGTATAATCGTAGACCACCCGGTTGATCCCCCTGACCTCGTTGACGATGCGCGTCGCCACCCGGCTCAGGAAGGCGGCGTCGAACGGGTAGATGTCGGCGGTCATGCCGTCGGTGGAGGTGACCGCGCGCAGGGCGCAGACATGGTCGTAGGTGCGGTGATCGCCCATCACGCCCACCGTCTTCACCGGCAGCAGCACCGCGAAGGCCTGCCAGATCGCGTCGTAAAGGCCGGCATTGCGGATCTCCTCGAGGTAGATGGCGTCGGCCCGGCGCAGCAGGTCGCAGCGTTCCTTCGTCACCTCGCCGGGGATGCGGATGGCGAGCCCCGGGCCCGGGAAGGGATGGCGGCCGACAAAGGCCTCGGGCAGGCCGAGCTCGCGGCCGAGGACTCGGACCTCGTCCTTGAACAATTCGCGCAAGGGCTCGACCAGCTGCATGTTCATGCGTTCGGGCAGGCCGCCGACATTGTGGTGGCTCTTGATCGTCACCGACGGGCCGCCGGTGAAGCTGACGCTTTCGATCACGTCGGGATAGAGCGTGCCCTGGGCGAGAAAATCGGCGCCGCCGATCTTCTTCGCTTCCGCCTCGAAGATCTCGATGAAGGTCTTGCCGATCAGCTTGCGCTTGGCCTCCGGCTCGTCGAGCCCGGCGAGGCCGGAAAGGAACCGGTCGGCGGCGTCGACATGGACGAGCGGGATGTTGTAATGGCCCCGGAAGAGCGAGACGACCTGCTCGGCCTCATGCGCGCGCATCAGGCCGTGGTCGACGAAGACGCAGGTCAGCTGATGGCCGATCGCCTCGTGGATCAGCACCGCGGCGACGGCGCTGTCGACGCCGCCGGAGAGGCCGCAAATCACCTTGCCCCCATGCTCCCCAACGCCGACCTGGGCGCGGATGTCGGCGATCTTGGTCGCGCGATATTCGGCCATCGTCCAGTCGCCCGCCAGGCCGCAGACGTGGCGGACGAAATTGGCGAGCAATTTGCCGCCGTCGGGGGTGTGGACGACCTCGGGATGGAACATCAGGCTGAAGAAGCGGCGGGTCTCGTCGGTGGCGACCGCATAAGGCGCGCCTTCGGAGGACGCGACGACCGTGAAGCCCTCCGGGAGCGCCTCGACGCGGTCGCCATGGCTCATCCAGACCTGGTGGGTCTCGCCTTCGTGCCAGAGCCCGTCGAACAGCATGCTCTCGCCCGTAATCTCGATATAGGCGCGCCCGAATTCCTTATTGTCCGACGGCGCGACGTGGCCACCCAATTGGTGCGCCATGGTCTGCTGGCCGTAGCAGATGCCAAGGATGGGGATGCCGGCGTCGAAGAAATGCTGGGGCGCGCGCGGACTATCGTCCCACATCACAGAGGAGGGGCCGCCGGAAAGGATGATGCCCTTGGGCTTGAGCCGCGCATACGCCTCGCCGGCGCGGTTGAACGGGGCGATCTCGCTATAGACGCCGGCCTCGCGGACGCGCCGCGCGATGAGCTGGGTCACCTGGCTGCCGAAATCGACGATGAGGATGGAATCGGGCTGGAGCGGCATGGCCGGGCGATAGCAGCGCAAGCGCGGCTGTAAAGGCGGGGGTCGATGGCGAACCCCACGCCGTCATGCTGAACTTGTTTCAGCATCCGGCCTCGCGCCGCGCCGGGGGTCTCCGACTGGACCCTGAAACAAGTTCAGGGTGACGATCGAGCGGGCAGTCTAAAGCGGCAGCGCCACGAGCAGCAGGAAGCCGTTCAGAGTCAGCAGGGCGCCGAGCGCGCCGAGCAGGCCCGCGAGGATCAGGATCGGCCGGTTGATCGCGAGGATCGCGACCGAGCCGAGCACCAAAGCGAGTTGAAGCAGCACCTCGGCCCAGTCGAAATTGTCGTCGCGCGCCATGGCGGTCTCGCGCGCCGCCTCATAGGAGCGCGCCCGCGCCGAGAGCTGGCGCTTGCCCTCGCCCGCAATCGGGTCGTTCGGCGCGGCCGGATCCGGCTCGCTGTCGTAGCGCGCGATCGTCGCCCGGTTCTCGGCCAGCCTCCGCTCCAGCCGCGCGCGCGTCGCCGCGTCGAGGCCGGGCTCGGCGAGGTCGCCCTCGATCTCGACATTGGCGATCTCATAAGCGGTCTGGCGCACGTTCTTGGCCTGGAAGAAGGCCCAGGTGTCGCTGGCGCGGATGGTGTTGATGAGCATGTCGTCGGTGGCGTTGCCGCCGCCGAGGCCGCCCACCGCCAGCACAGCCGCGATGATCGCGATCAGCAGCGCGGCGCGGCTGCGGAAGCGGTTCACCGCGCCCCGCTCCACCTCCTCTTCGGGCATCTCGCCGATCAGCTCTGCCGCGTCTTCCGGTTCCATGGCCGTTCTCCTGGTCCGGGCGTCTAGCGTGCGCGGGCCTCATGTCGAGCCCGGTTTAGTTAAGCGATCGCCAAAGTTTCTATTGCCGGTCAGCGCGCGTGAGGTTACTTAAGCACATGCTTAACGAATCGACCCGGCTCGATCTTGCCTTCCAGGCGCTCGCGGATCCGACGCGGCGGGGGATGCTGGCGCGGCTGAGCCGGGCGCCGGCCTCGGTCAGCGAGCTCGCCGCGCCCTTCGCCATGTCGCTGCCGGCGGTGATGCAGCATCTGCAGATGCTGGAGACGAGCGGGCTGGTCCGCTCCGAGAAGAAAGGCCGGGTGCGCACCTGCCGGCTGGAACCCAAGGCCCTGGCGACCGCTGAAACCTGGATCGCCGAGCAGCGCGCTTTGTGGGAAGGCCGGCTCGACCGGCTCGAAGACTATCTTGAAACATTGAAAGCCAAGGAGAGCGACAAGTGAGCGATCATGATCTCGTGCTGGAGCGTGTCCTCGATGCGCCGCGCGCGCTCGTCTGGGAGGCGTGGACGACGCCCGAGCATATCAGGAAATGGTGGGCGCCGAAGCCTTATGAGACACCCGAGGTCGAGATCGACCTGGTGCCCGGCGGGATATTCCGCATGCGCATGACCGGCCCCGACGGCTTCGACACCGGAACCGGCGGCGCGGGCTGCGTTCTCGATGTGGTCGAAGGCGAGCGCGTGGTCTGGACCTCCGCGCTCGGGCCGGGCTGGCGGCCGAACGAGCCCGGGCCGGCCGATTGCGGCGGCTTCCTGTTCACCGCCATCATCACCTTCGAAGACGCGCCCGGCGGCAGGACGCTCTACCGCGCAATCGCCAAGCACAAGGACGGCGAGGACGCCGAGGCCCACGCAAAGATGGGCTTCCACGAAGGTTGGGGCACCTGCGCCGACCAGCTCGGCGAGATCGCGAAGGAGCTGGCGCAATGAGGAAATTGATCGTCGGCGCGTTCGTCAGCCTGGACGGCGTCATGCAGGCGCCGGGCGGGCCGGAAGAGGATCCCACGGGCGGCTTCGACTATGGCGGCTGGACCTTTCCTTATTGGGACGCGATCATGGGCGCGGCGATGGGGGAGAGCTTCTCGAAGCCGTTCGATCTGCTGCTGGGCCGCAAGACCTACGAGATCTTCGCCGCGCACTGGCCGTTCACGGACGAGGAGCCCGCGGCCCTGTTCAACGGCGTCACCAAATATGTCGCCACATCGTCGGCCGCGCCGCTCGCCTGGCAGAACAGCGTCCGGCTGGAGGGCGACGTCCCCGACGCGGTCGCCCGGCTCAAGGAGGGAGACGGGCCGGACCTGCTGACCCAGGGCAGCTCGGTCCTGGTCCGGTCGCTGCTCGCCAGGAGCCTGGTCGACCAGCTCAACCTGCTCGTCTTCCCGGTGCTGCTCGGCAAGGGTAAGAGACTGTTCGACGAGGCGACGATGCCGGGCGAGCTGGAGCTGGTCGAGAGCAAGACCGCGACGACCGGCGTGATCATCGCCCGCTACCGGCCGGTGGGCGCGGTGCGCACCGGCTCGTTCGCGCTCGCCGAGCCGACCGACGCCGAGCTGGCGCGCCGCCAACGGATGAAAGCGGAGGATTGAATGACCGAGACCGCCACGGTGACGCTGGAGCGGCGCATCGCCGCGAGGCCCGAAACCCTGTTCGACGCCTGGCTCGATCCGGACGGAGTCGGCCAATGGCTGTTCGCGACGCCGGCCGGCGTCATGGAGAGGATCGAGATCGATCCGCGCGTCGGCGGCCGCTTCGCGATTCTGGAGCGGCGCGGCGCCGACCTCGCCGAGCATTTCGGCGAATATGTGGAGATCGAGCGCCCGCGCCGGCTCGCCTTCGATTTCTGGACCAGCTTCAGCGACGAGCGCACCCGGATCACGATCGAGATCGCGCCGGACGGCGACGGGTCGCTGCTGACGCTGACCCACGCGGGCGTCTGGAAGGACTATGAGGCCCAGACCCGCCAGGGCTGGACGATGATCGTGGAGAGCCTCGAGCGGATGATCGCCCGGCTCCGCGGCTGAATGGGGACACGTACTTTTCGCCGAAAAGTACGTGTCCCCTTTTCCCGCTCTAGCAGCGAGTCGCCTCGCGGCCGATCAGGGCGCCGAGCGCGCCGCCGATGATCGCGCCGGTGGTGCCGCTGCCGCGGCCCCGATAACGGCGATAGCCGCGGCCGTCGCGGCCGATTTCACGCCCGATCAGCGCGCCGGTCGCACCGCCGACGATCGCGCCGGTGGTGCCGTTGCCGCAGCGATAGCGGCTGCGCCCGTAATAGCCGCGCGGATAATAGCCGCTGTTATAATAGCCGCCGCCGTAATAGCCGCCATAATAGCTCGGATAACCGTAGCCATAGCCGTAGCCGTAGCTCGGCCCGATATAGACGTTCACCCGGCTCCGCGGCCGGTAATAGCGGCGATTGTAGCGATAGCGGTCGCGCCGATAGCCGCGATAGCCGTCATAGCGGCGCCCGTTGCGGTAGCCGTCATAAGAACGGCCCTGGTAGCCGTCGCGATAATAACCTTGGGCGCTGGCGGTCGCCGGCAGCACGACCATAGCGCTGGCCGACACCATTGCGCCGATTATGAGTTTCCTGAGCATGTCACGCTCTCCCACATGATTTGAGGCATTCGGGCAAAAAACGCAGCCCGGAAGCACTTAGTTTCCTCTTATTCGCCTGAGCGCGCGATGAACGGGATGGTTAAGGCCCATTCACGCGCCTTGCCCGCCCATGATTTTCGCCTCACAAGTCGCGCCATGAGCCAAGCCGATTTCCCCGAGCCCGCCTTCATGGAGGACGATGAGATCCGCATGTTCGCGGATTCGGTGGGCAAGTTCCTCGACAGGAACGCGCCGCCGGAGCGAGTCGCCGGCTGGCGCGAGGCGGGGATGGTCGAGCGCGCCTTCTGGCGCGAGGCGGGCGAGGCCGGTTTGCTCGGGGTCAGCGTGCCCGAAGCCTATGGCGGGCCGGGCGGCGATTTCCGCCACGACGTGGTGGTCGCCGAGACGATCATCCGCAAGGGCGTCGAGGGCTTCGCCGCCGGCCTGCACAACGTCATCATCACGCCCTACATCCAGGCCCACGGCACCGAGGGGCAAAAGCAGCGCTGGCTGCCCAGGCTGGCCAGCGGCGAGCGGGTCGCGGCGATCGCGATGAGCGAGCCCGGCGCGGGCTCCGACCTGCAATCGGTGCGGACCACGGCGCTCAGGGACGGCAACGGCTACCGGATCAACGGCGCCAAGACCTTCATCTCCAACGGCCAGATCGCCGATCTGATCGTCGTCGTCGCCAAGACCGACCCGAGCGAAGGCGCCAGAGGCGTCTCCTTGCTGGTCGTCGAGCCCGACGAGGTCGAGGGCTTTCGGCGCGGGCGCAAGCTCGACAAAATCGGGCTCGACGCGCAGGACACGTCCGAGCTCTTCTTCGACGACGTCTGGGTCCCGGCCGACAATCTGCTCGGCCTCGAGGAGGGCAAGGGCTTCTACCAGCTCATGGCCGAATTGCCGCGCGAGCGCCTCTTGATCGCGATCGGCAGCGCTGTGGCGATGGAGCGGGCGATCGAGGAAACGATCGCCTACGTCAAGGAGCGCAAGGCGTTTGGGCGTCCGATCATCGACTTCCAGAACAGCCAGTTCGTCCTCGCCGACTGCAAGGCCAAGGCCGTGGTCGCCCGGGTGATGGTCAACGATTGCATCGCCCGTGTGCTGGCCGGCACGCTCGACGCAACCACCGCCGCCATCGCCAAATTGTGGGTGACGGAGGCCCATGGCGAGGTGGTCGACGCCTGCCTGCAACTCCACGGCGGCTACGGCTATATCAACGACTACCCGATCGCCCGCATGTGGCGCGACGCCCGCGTCCAGCGCATCTACGGCGGATCGAGCGAGATCATGAAGCTGCTTATCGCGCGCTCGCTCTGATGGGGACAGTCACTTTCACGCGCGGCGGTCCGAATTCTCGTTGCCGAGAGCCTGAAAGTGACTGTCCCCTCCTCGGCGTTCGCCACCGCCACCACGATAATCGATATGGCACTTGACGACTTTCGATAAGGATATTATCGTTTATCGATATTCAGAGTCGTTGGAGTGCCAGCCAGATGACCAGACATTATTCAGCCGCGCTGCCGATCGCTTATGTCCTGCTGCGGATCCTCATCGTCCTGAACTGGCTGTTCGGCGCCGCGATCCTCGTGCTGCTGTTCGTCATGCCCCACGAGCATTGGATCATGACCGTGTTCAAGCTGACGCCCTCGCCCGAGGCGACCCGGTTGATCTGGGGCCTGCGCGCGGTCGCCGCGATCGGCGTCGCCTCGATCCCGATCAACTATCTCATCCTCAAGCGGCTGCTCGCGATGGTGGATACGGTCCGCATGGGCGACCCGTTCGTCGCCGCCAACGCTCGGCGCCTGCAGGGAATCGCCTGGGCTTTGCTCACGCTGCAGCTTCTCGGCCTCCTCGTCGCCATTATTTCGAGAATGATCTCGACGCCGGCGCATCCGGTCGATCTCGATAGCAGCTTCTCGGTCAATGGCTGGCTCGCCGTACTCCTCACCTTCGTGCTCGCCCGGGTGTTCGCGGAAGGCGCGGGCATGCGCGAAGACCTCGAAGGGACGGTGTGACATGGCGATCGCCGTCAAGCTCGACGACGTCCTCTACGCGCGTCGCATGACCCTGACCGAGCTCGCGGAGCGCGTCGGCATCACGATTGTCAACCTGTCGATCCTGAAGACCGGCAAGGCGCGCGCGATCCGCTTCTCGACGCTCGAGGCCCTCTGCGCCGCTTTGTCCTGCCAGCCCGGCGACATTCTGGAATTCCTGCCGGACACGGCCGGGGGCGAGCAGCCCGCCACGCGCGGGCCGGAAAGGGAAGCAGCATGAACATCGTCATGGGAGTCCATATTGCGGGCGGATGCCTCGCCATCCTCTCGGGCACGGTCGCGGTCGCCGCCCGCAAGGGGGGCAGGCTGCACGGCCGCGCCGGAACCTGGTTCTTCGCGTCGATGCTCGTCCTCGGCGTCACCGCCGCGATCCTGGAGCCGTTCAGGACGCCGCCCGGGTCCCCGATCGGCGGGATCCTGGTCTGCTATTTCGTCGCGACGTCCTGGGTCGCGGCGCGCCGCCGCGACGGGACGACCGGCAGGTTCGAGATCATCGCCTGCGTGGGAGTTCTCATCGCGGCCGCGCTCATGGTCTGGGCCGGCCTCACCGGCGCGTCGACGACGCCCGTCGGCCGCGGCCCGATCTTCGTCTTCGCCGGAGTGTGCCTGCTCGCCGGCCTGCTCGATCTCAACGCGATCCTGCGCGCCAGGCTCACGCCCGTTCAGCGGATTTCGCGTCATTTGTGGCGGATGTGCGTCGCCTTCTTCATCGCGACCGGATCCTTCTTCCTCGGCCAGCAGGACATCATGCCGCAGGCGGTCCGCGGCTCGCCGGTCCTCTTCGTCCTGGCCTTCGCGCCCTTCGCGGTGATGGCCTTCTGGCTCGCCCGGCTGCGGCTCGGAAAACGATTCCGCAATGGGTTCTACGCGGCGCGGACGGAGACGCCGGCCCGTGCCACGTCCTGAGATGGAGAGCTGAAATGGCTTCGACTGCAGCACACGCTCCCGAAATGTCCGCGGCACGAGCCGAGAACGAGGTTTCCCTCCTCCGCCTCTATGTGTTGCGGGCGGCCTATCTCCTGCTCATCGTCGGTCTCGGCGGGCTGATCGTTCCCCAGATCGTCAGCCACCCCATCACCGACCGCGGGGTCATCGCCGCCCTGCTCGGCGGAATCTGGCTGCTCGCCTTCGTCGGCCTTCTTCACCCGCTTCAGATGATGCCGCTGCTGATGTTCGAGTTCGCGTGGAAGGCGATCTGGGTGCTCGCCTACGGATTTCCCTTATGGTCGGCGGGGCAGCTGACTCCGGTGACGTCGGAGGACCTCACGAACACGCTTGTCGGCGTGATCCTGATGCCGCTGGCGATCCCCTGGGGATACGTCTGGCGCCGCTACATCAGGCAGCCGGGCGCGCGGTGGCGCTGATCGGCGCCGCTTCCTGAGGAGATTGGGATGGATACGATTGCCGCATCAGCTTCGGCGAGCATCTGGAAAAGGGGCGAGCACGAAGTCTCGCTGGTGCGGCTGTACGTCATGCGTGCGGCCTGCCTCGCCTCCGCCATCGCTTTGGGGTCGAGCAATCTGCCCGCTTTGATCTGGCCCGATCCGATGGGCCGCGGAATGATTACGGGGATATTGGGCGGCTTGTGGGTGATGGCGCTGATCGGAATCCGCTACCCGCTGATGATGGTTCCGATCTTCCTGTTCGAATTCGTCTGGAAGACGATCTGGCTGCTCCGCTTCGGGCTGCCGCAATGGCTGGCCGGGACCGGTTCGCCGCGATTGAGCGCGGATCTGGTCGAGATCGGGCTTTTCCCGCTCCTGTTCGGGCTCGTCATCCCCTGGGGCTATGTCTGGCGCCATTATGTCAGGCAGCCGTCGGACCGTTGGCGCTAGGGACAGTCACTTTCAGGCTATCAGCAATGTATGTTCGAGCCGCCGCGCGTGAAAGTGACTGTCCCCATTCCAACGCGGGGCAGAGGCGACATACCCATGTGTCCTCTTTTCCAGGCATCGGAGCACAAAGCATGGATGACGAACATCTGATCCGCGGCGTCATCGAGACCCGCATCGCCGCGATGTCGGCGAAGGATGCGCCGGCAGCGGTCGCCATGCTGGCGCCGGACCTGGTGGCTTTCGAGCTGACCGGCCCGCTTCGCATAGCCGCCCCCCAGGCGACCGATGCCTCCATCCTGCAAAGCTGGCTCGACTCCTGGGAGGGGCCGGTCGAGACGGAGATCAGGGATCTTCAAATCCACGTCGCGGGCGACGTCGCCTTCTGCCACAGCCTGAACAGGCTGCGCGCCACCCGGCGCGGCGGTCATACCGTGGATTTCTGGATGCGATCGACATTGGGCCTGCGCAAGCGCGACGGCGAATGGAAGATCGTTCACGGCCATACGTCCGCACCGTTTCAAGCGGACGGCAGCTTCAGGGCCGCGCTCGATCTCACGCCATGAGCGCGGGACGATCCACTGCGCGCCTGCTCCAAAGCGGGCCGCGACGCCGCGGCCCGGCCCCGTCAGATGAAGAAGAAGTCCAAGCAGTTCGGGGCGAGCCCGGTCGGCAAGGTGGCGAAGTGGTTGTTCCCCTGGCCGATCAGGTCGGCGTCGCTGCCATTGGGATCGTAGAGCAGGGCGCCGGTCGCCGGATTGTAGATGACGCGATGCTCGGGCGCGGTCGCCGCCGGGCCGATATGGAATTCCGCCACGGTGACGGCGCGCAGGCCGCCGCCGATGGCGATGTAGATCGTGTCGTCCGCGACATTGAAATCCAGCACCTGGTACGGCGTGTTGCCGGTGCTGGTCCCGGGCGTGCGCGACCGCGACGGCAGCTCGAAGATGTCCGCGCCGGCGCCGCCGGTCAGCGTGCTCCCCACCGTCGCCGTCGAGGCGACGAGATAGTCGTCGCCGCCGCCGCCGTTGAGGGTCTTGCCGCCCTTCAGATAGTCGTTGCCGTCGCCGCCGTTGAGCGTGAACCTGTGACCGGAGGCGAGGCCGGCGCCGTTGGTGAAGGCGTCGGAGCGGTCGATATGGTCGTCAAAGCCGGTGCCGGTGACGTTGTAATTGTAGAGGTTCGCACCGAACAAATTGGTGCCGCCGGCGGTCTTCACATTCTGGCCGGGATTGATCGTGATGCCGGTGGTGAGCTGCGAGAAATTGAGGCTGCCGTTGAAGAAGTCGAGGAAGGTACCGGGGAGATTGGTGAAATTCGGCAGCGGCCCGGTATAAGCGGCGATATTGTTGCCGAAGAAGAGCTGGCCGTAGCCGATCGAGAGGCCGGTATAATCCTGCATCCGGTTCGCCAGGTCGTCGAGCGAGGTGCCGGTGCCGGTCGCGCCGTAGATCAGCATCGCGGCGGCGCCGACGCCCATCGTGCCGCCATTGCCGATGATCCGGTCCCAGCCGTCGACCTGCGACCCCGGCGACGCGGTGACGGCGGTCGTGACCTGGAGCCGGTTGGTCGCGTCGAAATTCAGCACGACGTTCGCGCCGGCGCCCGACAGATCGAGAATGTCGAAGCCGGTGCCCATGTCCACGAAGTCGCGAAACCCGCCCGAAAGAGACAATGACGTGAGCTTTACGATGTCGTTGCCGGCGCCCGTGCTGATCGTATCGCTCTGCGAGCCCGAAACCACGGTGTCGCTGCCGCCGCCGGTGGTGACGTTGAGCCGATAGCCGGTCACCGCCGCGCTGCTGATGAACACATCCTCGCTGGTCTGCGG
>Ga0307503_10000072_pt1 | contig 61297 bp, 94 predicted proteins | sample 17_S_MG_FD_194514 | JGI IMG/M metagenome (GOLD analysis project Ga0307503, IMG submission 194514) | Soil microbial communities from Populus trichocarpa stands in riparian zone in the Pacific Northwest, United States - 17_S | ecosystem: Environmental > Terrestrial > Soil > Riparian zone > Trees... | reverse complement strand
GCCGCCGACGCACGCGATGAGCCGTTCGGGTCCGTTGCGGTGAGTGAAGCAACGACCCTCCCAGTCGCGGGTGGTGGCGTGGGGTGACGACCCCTCGGCCAGCGCGTCGGCGAGCGGCTGGCTGACCCGGTGCCACGGGCCGACGGTGAGGCAGGTGGTCGGGTCACCGTAGGACCCGCGGTCCTGACGGCACGGGTGCGCGTCGGGCAGCGTGGCGGTGTGCCGGTTGGCGATGACCCGCCAGTGCAGGTGACCGTAGACCACGCGCTGATCGCGGGTCACGTAGAACGACTGACCCTGCCCGTTGCCGGATGACCCGGCGTCCCACCAGCAGGGGCCGGGGGCGTCCTCCACCGGGCACGGGTGGTAGCCCGGGTGCTGGGTGGGGAGGGGTGCGGCGTTGGCGGTGACGTGCCCGATGGGCAGGCCGAGTAGGCAGCCGGTGAGTGCGGCGACGATCATGCCGCGTCGTGTCATGCGCATGTTGAGCCTCCAAGATCGCCCGGCGTTTAGTTACTAAACGGACCGGATGGGGTGACCGCCGACGGGAAGTGGCGGGTGCGGCTGAAAGTGGGCAGACTCCCACTCACAAGATCAATCTTACCCTAGTTGACCCTGTGTGTCAACTGAGTCAACGGTGGGTGACGACCCCCGTTGTGGGGCATGGTGTGTCAGGACAGGTCCAGGCACACCCCGTCGTCCTGGCTGACCGACGCGTACCGGCCGTCGTCCCGGCCCGCGCGCACCTCGCTGCCACCGCAGTAGAGGGTGAGGCACGGGACGCAGAGGCGGACCACGTAGCCGCGGTGGCTGACGATCAGCGCGTCCGGCTCCGGGTGCGGGCAGGTGAGAACGGTGCGGGAGGCGAGGTCCTGCCACGCGTCGGTTGACTGGTTGACTGAGCGACGGTGAGGCACGGCGGTTGCTCCGATCGGTTGATTGATTGACCCGGCCGGGCAGCCAGGGTCAGCGCGTTTAGTAACTAAACGGTCGCGCCTGGACAGTGCGCCTCCCGAAGCGTGACCCGTGGGAGGCGCACCGACCGGGCGGGGCCGGACGTGCCGGTGGCCCGACCCGCTACGTCGCGGGCCGGGCCACCATCGGTGGTACTAGGAGGCGATCTTGTCGGCCGGGGCCGCGACCTTCGCCGCCTTCGCCGCCTTGTCCGCGGCGACCTTCGCCGCCTTCGCCCGGACCGTGTTCTCGCGGGTGATGATCTCGCCCAGCGCGGACTCGACCTTCGCCCACCCGTCGCGGTCCGTGTCCGCGACCACGCGCTTCAACAGACCGACCAAGATCATCGCCTGCTCGGTCGGGTCGGTGATGCCCGCGAGCGGGTCGGTCGCGGGAGCGTCCGTGCCGTCGTTCGGCTTGCCGTCGTTCCCGCCGACCTTGGTCGCGCGCGACCCGTCCGGCTTCCGGGTGGTCGCCACAGCCGCGGCGATCTTGGCGACCGTCGCGTCGTCGGCCATGATCGCTTCCGCGACCGCCTTGTCGTTCGCTGCGGTGCGGAACGCGAGCGTCTGCCACAGCGGGGAGTCAGTGGTCACGCCGACGACCAGCGCGCGACCGAGACGCTTCCAGAGGGTCACGGTCGCCGGGGCCACGTCGAACGCTGCGGCGTACTCACGGGCCGTGTCGTACTTTGCGCCCTTGGCGATGATGCCCGCCGAGAACGCAGCCTCGGTCGCGTAGGCGGCATCCGCGGTCAGCGAACGCACCTTACCCTGCGCCGAACGGTAGGTCCGGGCCACCCGCGTGACCAGCGCAACAGCCGCCTTGTCATCCGTGATCTTGACGTACTCAGTCATCTCGAACCTTGCTCTCCGGGGCCCTAGCCCCTGTCCGTGTGACCGAGTCTCTCTCGGCCACTGAGAGCACTCTCTCACGGGTTGACCCGCTGTGTCAACTTGACCTAGGCCCCGCGTTTAGTAACTAAACGTGAGACGCATCACACCCCCGGCACCCCCGGTCCCCGGCCCGCGGCCCCGGAGGGAGCGCTAGCCGGTCGGTTGGGTGTCTGGCATTGGGGCAGAGTTTCGTATACCGCCCTGACCTGGGGTTATGCTCCGCTGAGTTCCGTATACGGTAGGGTGCGGTGAGGTCCGTCGAGGTAGGGCAGGTGTGGTTATGGGGAGGCCGTTGAGTACGGCTGGGGGCAGGCCGGTGGTGTTGACGGTGCGGTTGTCGGTGGCCGAAGCCCGGGTTTTGGATACGGTACGGAGGCGGTTCGGGGGTGTGTCACGTGGGGTTATGGTGCGGAATCTGATCATGGCTCACTCGGCTCTGGACCAGATGAAGGCAAGTGGGTCAGGTGAGGTTACGGACCCCGGCGTTTAGTCACTAAACGTAGACAGAAACCCAGTAGATGTAGACAACAACCCCTGGTTTCCGTCTACAGAAACGGTTAGTGTCTACAACTATGTCGAGACCACCGCTCGGACCACGAGCCCGCCGCGTCGTCTACTCCACCCGGCTCACCGCCGACGAGACCGAACGCGTCGAAGCCATCTCCCAAGGCATGACCCGCAGCCAGGTCGCCCGCGAGGCGCTGATCTACTGGCTCACCACCCGGGAGGAGGCCACCGCGAAGATCCGGAAGGCAGCGCTGGCCCGGCACCGCCCCACCAAGGTCATCGAGAAGCCCCCCGAGCCAAATATCACCCACTGGGCGGGCGATATCTCCGCAGCCGTCGCGCCCGCGGGCACCACCGAGCCGGTGATCACCCACCACACCAGGTTCGCGGCCACCGTGCCCGGCGCACGGCACCTCTGCGTCGGCACCGAGACCGGGTTCCGCTACGAGAACGGCACCAAGATCATCGCGTTCCGGTGCGAGTGCGGCCGGACGTGGGAACGGTGACCAACTGCCCGTTCTGCCCCATGCCCCCCGAAGGCAACCCGCTCGGACCCCACTGCTACGCGCTGGAACCCATCAACCCGGTCACCCTCGGCCACATCATGGTCATCCCGCACCGCCACATCCCCGACTTCGCGACCGACCCCGCCACCACCGCCCACGCCGCGCACGCCGCCGCGCTGTTCGCCCGCCAGATCGGCGGCGAGTGGAACCTGATCACGTCCAAAGGCCGGTACGCCACCCAGACCGTGCACCACCTGCACCTGCACCTCGTGCCCCGCCGCCAGGACGACGGGCTCACCCTCCCGTGGACCAGCCAGCAGACCAACGAGGAGACACCATGATGATCACCGAGCACGCCCACGGCCAGTTCATGGTCACCCTCGACCCCGAGGAGGTAGACCAACTCACCGCGCTCATCGAAGGACAGCAGACCACCGAGGACTTCTCCCCCTGCTGCGCCGTCGTCGCCGAGCACCTCACGAAGATGCTCGCCAACCCTGGCCTCGGCTGACCCGTCCGGCATCATGGGCCCAACCCAGGAGGACCCATGCCCCCCGCCAAACGGACCGTCTGCCACTGCACCCACGTCCCCAAGAAAGGCGGCGGCACCAAGAAGGTCACCATCAAGGTGCCCCAGGTGAAGATCGGCACCGCCGTCAAGGTCGGGAAGAAACGCGCCACCGCCAAGAAAGCCACCGCCAAGAAAGCACCACCCAAGAAGGCCCCCGCCAAGAAGGCCAGCGCGGGCCAAGGCGCGAAGTGCAAGTGCAACTGAGGTGAGGGAATGACCACCGCCACCGTCACCGGCCGCTACACCGAACTCGACGGGTCACCCGCCAAGGGCTACCTCACGTTCATCCCACCGCTGCTGACCCGCGAGGACCCCGACGCGGTGGTCGTGCCCCGCCGCATCCGGGTCCCGCTGGACGAAGACGGGTCGTTCACCGTCCAACTCCAAGCCACCGACGACCCCGCGCTGTCCCCGACCGGGTGGACCTGGATGGTGCGGGAAACCGTCAAGGGCGGCAGGCGGTTCGCGTTCCACGCCCCCGCCGGGGCAACCATCGACCTGCCCAACGAAGCACCCGTCGAGATCACCCCCGGCATCCTCACCCTGCGCGGCCCCAAAGGCGACCGCGGCACCACCGGAACCAAAGGCGACAAGGGTGACCCCGGTGACACCGGGCCAGCCGGGACCCCCGGGGAGAAGGGTGACCCCGGGGACCCCGGAGTCGAAGGCCCCCGCGGCGAAATGGGACCGGCCGGACCCACAGGCGCAACGGGAACCCAGGGCCCGACCGGTCAGGGAGGCGCACCCGGACCCGCCGGACAGGACGGAGCGGAAGGACCGAGCGGAGCGACCGGACCCCAGGGTCCCAAGGGCGACACCGGCGACACCGGAGCCCAAGGACCCGCCGGTTCCGCCGGAACACCCGGAACCCCCGGGGCCACAGGTCCCGAAGGTCCCCAAGGCGCTCAAGGCCAGCAAGGGCTGCAAGGACCCAAGGGTGACAAGGGCGACACCGGCGACCAAGGCCCGCAAGGCATCCAGGGCCTCACCGGCGCAGCCGGAGCAGGCGGCTCGCTGGTCACCGTGGACGTGCAGGTGTTCCAGCCCAGCAACCCGCTCGTCACCCAGACGTTCACCTGGAACAAGCCCGCCGGTGCCGTCCTGGCCGAGGTCATCATGGTCGCCGGAGGAGGCGGAGGCGGGTCCGGTGCCCGCACCGCGACCTCCTCGGTCGCCGGTGGTGGCGGCGGCGGAGGAGGCGGCGCTTACGGCCACTGGTGGTTCGGCGCGGACGCCCTCGACACCAGCGAGACCGTCGTCGTCGCGGGCGGCGGGGCAGGTGGCCCGGCGATCGGCACCGACAACACCGTCGGGCAGGCCGGGAACCCTGGCGGCGCGTGCTCGTTCGGCGCGTCACTGACCGCGGACCAGGCCACCTCCACCGCCCGACTCATGCGCGTCGGGGCCGGTGGCGGTGGCGGGGCAGGCACCGGCTCAGCCGCCGGTGGTGCCGGGGCAGGCGGCTTCGGCGGTGCCGGAGGCTACGGAGGGGCCGCGGGCGGGGCCGGGTCCATCAGCGCCACCGCAGCAAACGGCACCGACAGCAACGCCGCGCCCGGCGGCGGGGCAGGCGGCGGGTCCATCACCGCGGGCAACAGCGCGCTCGCTGGGGGCTCCGGCGGGGTCACCGGCGCAGCCCTCGACCAGCCCCGGGCCCTGGCCTCCACCAGCGGCGGGGCCAACGGCAACGCCAGCAACCCACTCGCCTACCTGGGAGGCAACGGCGGCGGCGGCGGGACCGCAACCACCAACGCCACCGGAGCCAAGGGTGGCGACGGAGCCAAGTACGGCGCGGGCGGCGGAGGAGGAGCGGCGTCCCGCAACACCTTCGCGTCCGGCAAGGGCGGCGACGGAGCGCCCGGCGTCGTGGTCATCCGGACCCTGTGCATCACCGCACCCTGATGCCCTACACCAGGAAGAAGCCGATGGGTGCGGCGCTCGCGGTCGCGCTGCTGCTGGCGATCGTCACACCGGAGGAGCCTGATGGAGATCACGGTGATAGCGATCCCGACCCCGGGGACGGGGCCGAGCGAGGTGCTGGTGTACGTGATGGAGTGCAGTGAGTGCGGGCCGCTGGGCGTGCAGATCGGTGAGGCGCAGACCCGCGCCGAGGTGCACCTGATGCGGCACGGGACGATGCCGTGATCCGGCCGGACCTGGACACCTGCTGCCGGGTGCTGCACGAGTCCTACGAACGGGCCGCGCTCGAAGCCGGATGGAACACACAGATCCACAGCCGGGTGGAATGGGCCGATGTGCCCGAAGCCAACAAGGTGACCATGAGACAGGCCGTGGCTTTCTTGCTGGATTACATCGATGCCTGCCAACCTAGGACCCCCGACGTTTAGTCACTAAACGCCGGGCCTCGCCCGGTGGGGCACCAAGCCTCTTGTCTCGGAACCGGAAGGGCGAGCGATGATCGCATCAGGGATGGTCCAGTTCCACGAGGACCTGACCCAGTTGCTCATGCCGATCGATGACGTGCAGCAGCACCCCGACAACTACAACAACGGGGATCTCGACAAGATCATCGAGAGCATCGAGATCAATGGCATGTACCGGCCGGTGTTCGTCCAGAAAGCGACCAACTGGATCATCGCCGGGAACCACACCTGGGAAGCGTGCAAGACCCTCGGGGCCACCGAGATCCCGGTGGTCATGCTCGACGTGGACGACCTGACCGCGACCCGCATCCTGCTCGCGGACAACCGCACCGCCGCACTAGCCGAACCGGACAACGCGCTGCTGCTCCCGCTGCTGGAGAAGATCGCCGCAGCCGACACCCTGAACGGCACCGGGTACGCCGATCACGATCTCGCGCAGATCAAGAAACTCGCCGAGATGACGACCAACTATGACGACTTCGCGCAGTGGCCGATGATCGTGGTCAGGGTCCCCCCGCACGTGCGACGCGCGTACTTCAAGATGACAGATGCGGCTGTGGGCGACCGGGAACGCTTCGAGTTGCTGATGCGCATGGCCGGATGGGACGGCAAGTGATGGGCTCCATACACATCCTGTGGTGGATCATCGGCTCGCTGAGCATCCTGCTCTACCCGCTCTTGTTCCGCCGGGTGGCATCCGGCACCGAATGGGTACTGAACCGGATACTGCCGAAGCCCGACGACGACCACGTACCCAACTGATCTTCCGTTCTCAGCGGATCGGGTACATGCTGCGCGCATGAGCGATCAGCCTTCCGAGCGGGCAGAGGACGAGTACCCCACCCCGGGGCCGGACGACGACGCCTACGACGACGCCGATCCGGATGACGAGTTCAACAAGTAGGGAGAGAGCAGTGGCGAAGAAGGACGAGCAGGGGTACGTGGACCCGACCCAGGTGAGCAGCCCGCTCGGTGAGGCGGACGAGTCCCTCAAGACCGACAACGACAGCGAGGGCACCGTCATCGGCACCCACGGCGAGTCGGTCGGCGGGTATGACCCGAACACGCAGGGGCAGCGGCCCGCCGACGAGACCAACACCGGCGACCCCGGTAAGGCCCAGCCGCAGCCGCAGCAGGAAACCCAGCAGCCCACCGAGTAGCGATGGTCTACAAGCCGGTTCTGTGGCTGCCTGACGCACTGCGCGCCGAAGGCTGCACGGTCAAGGTCTACGACGGGTGGCGCACCCGTGGCCGTCCCGCCTCGACCGGGCAGTTCAACACGTTCGCGACGCTGTGGCACCACACCGGCACCCGCACGTCGGCGAACCGCCCCAACCCGACCCTCCACACGATCATCGAGGGCCGTCCCGATCTGCCCGGTCCCTTGGCCGCGGCCCTGATCGGCTGGGACGGAGTGGTTCACGTGGTGGCCGCGGGGCGTGCCAACCACGCGGGGCGGGCTCGGGCTTCCGGGCCCGTCCCGGCCGGGGACGGCAACGAGATGTACGTCGGGTTCGAGATCGACTACGACGGCACGCAGGAGATGGGGCCGCAGCAGTACGACGCGGCGATCCGGGCCGGTGTCGCGGTGTCCCGGCACTACGACCACAGCGCGAACTACTGCCGGGGCCACAAGGAAACGTCGGTCACCGGCAAGTGGGACCCGGGCAACGTGTCCCTGGACAAGATGCGCGCCGACGTGGCAGCGCTGCTGTCCAGCGGCGGAGGAGGAGGCGAGGACGTGCCCAACTACCTGTCCGTGTCAGGGCCGGGGATGAAAGTCGCTGCCGGTGCCGACTGGGCCCCGGTGAAGTTCGACACCGAGTCCTCCGACGCCGGTGGCGTGCACTCCGGGGACTACGCGTGGCTCAACCTCGGCGGGATGCGCTACACCGGCCAGGTCCGGCTCAACGAGGTCACCTCCGACAAGCCCGGCGCGACCCTGGTGGTCCGCTGGGCCGAATACAACAAGGAGGACGGGAAGTTCTACTCGGCACCCGGGCCCGGCGAGTACGCGCTGACCTCAGGAGAAACCGGGGTGCACGACAACGTGATCGACACGTGCAACCCGGAGAACCGGATCAGGGTCGAGGTCAAGGCGCGCGGCGGGAACTTGGAGATCGCCAGCGCAGGGGTGAGCGCGCTCTACTGGCCGCGCTGAGCCCGTGAGCGGCCTGCGGGACCGGCCGACCACGGACCTGCTGCTGCTGATGATCGCGGGGACCGTCTGCTTCGCGGTGCTCTCAGCAACCGTCACCGTCTTGATCCTCTCGTTCGTGCAGCCGGACAACCGGGGCGGGTTCGCCGCGGTCGCCGACGTGATCAACACCCTGATCAGCCTGCTGGCCGGGTTCCTGGCCGGGCGCAGCGACGCCACCATGCGGGCCAGGGGGAAGGGGGACGAGTGAACCCCGTCCTCGGCTTCGCCGCCGCCGGAGTGCTGACCGTCACCTCGTTCACGATCGCCATCGCCGTGCCAGAACCGGAGCCGGTCGAGGCGGCGCGTTTAGTCACTAAACCCGGGCCCACCGGACCACCGGGGCCGACAGGACCAGCAGGCCCGGTGGGGGAACGGGGACCGGCCGGTCCGCAGGGGGGACAGGGACCGACCGGCCTTACCGGTGCCACCGTCAGGGGGGGTGTGGGTGCCACCGGCCCTCAGGGTGCCACCGGCCCGACCGGAGCGACAGGTGCGACAGGCGCGGAGGGGCCTCGCGGACCCAGGGGCAGGCGCGGCCCACGCGGTGCACAGGGAGTGACCGGACAGACCGGTGCGACCGGGGCAACAGGAGCCACCGGAGCCACCGGAGCCACCGGCCCAGCAGGTCCGGCAGCGACCTGCCCGCCCGGCTTTACTCTGCAAGAACTGAGCGTGCACCAGCGAGAACCAGTGGACACCAACCGGACGATCCTCACCTGCGCTCGATAGATCGGCGTGCAGAAATGGCCGATCATCCGAGGGCAAACGGGTCAATGACGCTGCGTGAGCGTCCGATAATGGATGGGTGAGAAACCTGGCATCTATGGACCTGCCGTGGCTGTTCCTCAACCGCCCGATCAAGCCGTTCTCGTTCGGCCTGATGGGGATGATGGGCGTCACCGCAGCCGAAGCGTTCTTTGCCGACGACACCGCCCTGGGGCAGACCTGGATTGCGGGACTCGTCGGCGGTGCTGCCCTGCTCTCCATGCTCATGCTCGCCTTCTCCTGGTGGAACTGCAAGCAGCACGTCATGGAGATCGCCATGTCCATCGCCTGCGGCGTATGGGTGGGGCGGTTCCTGCTCTATGTCCTGGCGACCCATCCCGCCTGGTATCGGTCAGGGCTGGCGTTCTTCACGGTGATCATGGCAGCGGGGGCGTTCTTCCAAGAGGTCAGGGACTCCACCCCGGATCACGACCCATTCGGGAAACCGCACCTCAAGACGGTGCATGAGAACAGCAACGGAGTCCCACGTGAGTAACAGCCTGGCGGTGATGACGGTGCACGCCGTCGATCCGTCAATCGCTGGTGCGATCAGCGTCATCGGAGGTGCGATCGCCACCGCGATCATCCAGTATGCGGCGTACCACTGGCCCCGCGGGTTCCACAAGCGCGAGGCGATCAAGAACAGCGCGAGCAACGGAGGCGATGAGGAATGACCCCACGACAGGTCCAGGCGATCACGATTCTGCTGGCTCTCGTCCTGGTCGGAGTGGTGCTTCTCCTGTTCGGCGTCTCGATCAACGCGGACTGACGTGGTTTAGTCACTAAACACACGGGGTCTCGTTAGGAGTAGACGTGCACGCTCAGGACTCGTCCGACCCGACCGGGGTCGCCAAGGGACCTGGGCAAGATCGGACCGCTGTGCGCCGGGCACGGGAGCGCAAGTCGAACGCAGCGATCCAGATGAAGTTGGCGGGGGCCACCTGGGCGGATATCGCCAAGACCCTCGGCTACCCGACCGCCAGGCAGGCGCTCGTTGCCACCGAGAAGGCGTTGGAGCGGCAACTCCACACCGAGGACCGGGACGCGATGCGCCGCCTGGCGGGGGCCCGGCTGGACCGGTTGCTGCTCGGGGTGTGGCCCAAGGCGATCGACGGGGAGCACCCGGAGCACCTGCTCGCGGTGACCAAGGCCCGCGAGATCGTGGACCGGCACGCCAAGTTGTTCGGGCTCGACGCACCGACCGAGTTCGTCGTGCACAGCCCCACCCAGTCGCAGTTGGAGGAGTGGGTGGCGGCGGTGACCGCGCTGCGGGTGCCCGACGTGGAGGAGTACGACATTCTCGAAGGGGAGATCATCCCCGACGACGAGCCGCGCGCTCTGGGGGGCTAGTGACCTTCCGCCTCGACCCGGACCGCTGGCCGAACCGGGCCAAGATCCAGTTCACGACCTCCGCGGCGATGCCGCACATGATCTACCAGGCGTGTCTGGCGACCGGGATCGTGTCGAACACGGTGTACGTGCAGCACGCGGTCTGCGAGGCCCTGGCCCGCGACCTGGGTCTGGACCTGCAAGCCCTGCTGGACGACCTGCCGGAGCCCCGCGGCCCGTCCGCCCACGTGTACGACCCGGCCGAGGGCACCATGCGCCGGTCGATCACCGAGGACCGCACCGGCGGTGTCGTGTTGGTCGGCCCTGCCAACACGGTCGAGGAAGTCAGGTGAGGACCATGTGTCAGGTGGGTAACATGATCACATGGTCAAGGTCCGGTACACCGCGCGATGCGCAGGCGGCTGCGGTCGCGTGTTCACCGTGGGCCAGCGGGCGACCCGGCTGCACCGCACCCTGTGGTGCATCCCATGCGTGATGAAGCACAAGGCGACGTGTCAGCGCTGGACGCCTACCGACAGTGGAAGCCCGAAGCGCAGGCGCGTGCTCTCGAACTCCTGAGGGAACGGGAGCACACGCTTGCGTGGCGTCCGTTCTACTGCCCGATCCTCACCTGCGACGGACGCCCGCACGAGGGCTGGGAGTGGGAGCACGCCCGCCTCGACCAGCGCCCGCCCAGGTGGAACGACAACTGGCTGACCTGGCTGCTGTCCGGTGGCCGCGGGTCCGGCAAGACCCGGACCGGCGCGGAGGTCACCCACCGGGTCACCAAGGTCACCCCGCGCGTCGCGCTCATCGCCGCCACCGGACCCGACCTGCGCGACACCATGATCGAAGGCGTGTCCGGCATCCTGGCGACCAGCCCGCCCGGCAAGCGCCCCGAGTGGGAGCCCAGCAAGAAGCGGCTCACCTGGCCCAACGGCTGCATCGGCCAAGGGTTCTCCGCCGAGGAACCCGACCGGCTCCGCGGGCCGCAGACCGGGTTCGTCTGGGCCGACGAGCCCGCCCACTTCCCGCTCATCAAGGACGTGTGGGACAACGCCCTGTTCGGGCTGCGGATGGGCCGTAACCCGAAGATCGTGGCGACCTCCACACCTAAGCCGATCAAGTGGCTCAAGGCACTGATCGCCGACCCGCTCACCGTCACCCACCGGGCCTCGACCTACGCCAACCTCGCCAACCTCGCGGACACCTTCAAGGCCGTCATCCTCGACCGCTACGAAGGCACCCGCCTGGGCAAGCAGGAACTCCACGGCGAGGTGTTGGAGGACGTGGAGGGCGCGCTGTGGACCTGGGACATGTTCCAGTGGATCGAGCCCGAAGCCGTCCCGCAGTTGATCCGCATCGTCATCGGCGTGGACCCCGCCGGTGGGCACAAGCCCGCCAACGACGAGACCGGGATCGTCGCCGTCGGGATCGGCGTGGACAAGAACCTCTACGTGCTCTCCGACGTGTCCGACCGCTACACCCCCGCCGGGTGGGCGAGCCGGGCCAACGCCGAGTACGAGGACCTCTCCGCTGACGCGATCGTGCCGGAGAAGAACTACGGCGGCGAGATGGTCAAGCACACCTTGGAGTCCTCCGGCCACAAAGGTGCGCGGATCATCCCGGTCAACTCCCGCCGCGGCAAGGCGATCCGCGCGGAGCCGGTGGTCGCGCTGTACGAGAAGCAGCGGGTGTTCCACGTGGGCCGCCGGGGCGACCTGGCGACCTTGGAGGACGAACTGACCACCTGGGTGCCGGGCAGCAACATGGACTCCCCGAACCGGCTGGACGCCCTGGTGCACGCCGTCACGGAACTCGCCAAGCAGGTCATGCCCGCAGCGATCGCCAACCCGACGACCCTGCTCCGTGAGAGGGTCGCCGACGGGCGACACCTGCGCGCCGTTTAGTCACTAAACCGACAAGGGAGCCATGCACCCGTTCGAGGGCCTAGACAAGTTCACCATCATCGCTGCCTTCGTGGTCGGGGTCCTGTCGGTCGCGAGGACTGCGCGGCTCATCACCTTCGATGACTTCCCGCCGATGATGTGGCTCCGGACGAAGATCCTGGTGACCATCGGACCGGACAGTAAATGGGCCCCGCTACTGCGGTGCCCGTTCTGTCTCTCCCCGTACCTCATGGCCGTGATGGTCGCCTGGGCGTTCCTGTCCGATTTCCACTGGACGTGGTGGCTGCTGAACGGCTGGTGGGCGACCTCCTACGTGGCGGCGATGGTCGTGGCCTACGACGAACCACCCGAGCAGTGACACACTCCCGTTCAAGCGCTCGCTCACGGCAGGTGAGGTAGATGCCCCGCACGCGACGACAGCCCGCCCCAGCACCCGTCATGCCGACGACTTCGCTGGTCGCCTCATCCACCCGCTACCCGGGCAAGTCGTCCGCGCGGATCTACCTGCCGCACCAGGACTGGCAGCGGGAGTGCTACCGGCACTACGCGATCTGCGGGGAGGCGCGGTTCGCGGCCCGGTTCTTTGGTCACGCCGTGTCGCGAGCCAGCCTCAAGACCGGGGAGATGCAGGGCGGGGTGGTGGTGGACACCCCGACCGGTCCGGCCCAGGACGCGCTCGACGCGCTGTTCAACGGCAAGGACGGCCAGACCGAGATGCTCGACTCGATCGGTGTCCACCTCACCATCGCCGGGGAGTGCTACCTGGTCGGCCGGGAGGTCGATGGTGTGGACGTGTGGGAGGTCATCTCCGTCTTGGAGTTGGTCGTCACCGGCGACACCTGGGTGATCAACTATCAGGACGGCAACCCGCCGATCCCGCTGTCTGAGGACGACGTGGTGATCCGCATCTGGCTGCCATCGCCAGCGAAACGGATCGAGGCGGACTCCCCGTTCCGGTCGCTGCTGCCGCTGCTCGGCGAGATCGAGTGGCTGACCCGTCACGTGTTCGCGCAGATCCAGTCCCGCCTCGCCGGTGCGGGCATCCTGATGATGCCGCAGGGCATGACGTTCCCGCCGCCGCCGGACCGGGACGGCATGGCGATCGAGACGACCAACGACGCCGACTCGTTCATGCTCACCCTGGCCGACGCGATGCTCACCCCCATCGAGAACCCGGGGTCCCCGGCGGCGATGGTCCCGATCGTGGTCACCGCCCCCGACGACGCGATCGACAAGGCGCGGCTGCTGACCTTCTGGTCGGAACTCGACGCGAACGCGAAGGAACTGCGCGACGAAGCGATCCGCCGGTTCGCGCTCGGCATGGACCTGCCGCCGGAGCAGGTGCTCGGGATGAGCAGCAACGGCGGCACCGGAGGCGGCTCCTCGAACGGCGTGTCCCACTGGGGCGCGTGGCAGATCGAGGAGTCCACGATCAAGATGTTCATCGAGCCGATGCTCGATGTGGTCGTCAACGCGCTGACGATGGGCTACCTGCGGCCCGCGCTCGGCACCAACTCGTTCGCCCTGGTGCTCTACGACTCGTCCCGGCTGCGGCTGCGCCCGGACCGGTCGAAGGAAGCGTTCGAGTTGTACGACCGTGGGCTGCTCAAGGTCGAGGCCCTGCTGCGGGAGAACGGCTTCGACATGGACGACCTGCCAGATGAGGAGGAACACAGGAAGTGGCTGCTGGTGAAGGTCGCGTCCGGGTCGTCAACACCGGAACAGGTGCAGGCCGCGCTCGCCGCTCTGGGCGTAGACCTCGGAGTCCTCACGGACGGCGGCCAGACCCGCGAGACACCGCAGTCGCCGAGCCTGCTCGACCACCCGGTGAACCCGAGGACCCCGGCGGAGCGACCGGCCGCGGCGCTGCTCGCGGCGAGTGAGGCCCTGGTGTTCCGGGCGCTGGAACGGGCCGGGAATCGGCTGCGCAACTCGAACGGGCTCAAGCCGCCTGGGGTCCCCGCGTACGAGACGCACTGCTACGTGAAGTCGAACGGCTCCGGTGACCGGCTGTTGGAGGACGCCTGGTCGTGCGCCGCACAGGTGCTCGACGGGATCGCTGACCCGGCGCAGATCGTGCCGGTGCTCGACTCGTACTGCCACGCTCTGCTGGCCGAGCAGTCCGCGCATGAACGCGGTCGGCTGGTGGACTGGCTGCTACTCGCGGAGGTGCCCACGTGAGGCTCGTTGCGATCGCCGAGTTCGCCGCCCAGCGGCGCGGCGACCAGGACGACATGGAGAAGTCGCTGTTCCCGATCGTGCGGGAGGCGGTGGACGCGTTCCCGGTGCAGGGCTGGTACGACGACCTGATCCGTGAGGCGACCCGCCAGTACCTCTCGGTGTTCCACACCGAGGGCGGCACCGGTGACCCGCACCCCACGGGTGCGGAGTTCGCCGCGGAGATCCGGGGCGCGCTGGACAAGACGAAGGACCCGGACGCCAACTCGGTCGATCGGATCTCGACGTGGCTGGCGACGGCGATCCTGAACGCCGGGACCTCCGCCGCCGCGCAGACCGACGAGGAGTTCGTCGTCATGGAGTGGGTGACCATGCACGACAAGGACGTGCGGGTCGCCCACAAGGATGTGGAGGGGCAGCAGCGCCCACCGTTCGAGCCGTTCGACGTGGGCGGCGAGAAGTTGCGCTACCCCGGCGACCCGTCGGCGAGCCCGTCGCTGTGGATGAACTGCCGCTGCACCCTCGCCCCAGTGCTCGGGTCGGAGTCGGTCACCGCCGCCGCCGACACCGATAAGCCGATGGTCGTGGTCGCGCTGCCCGAGCAGGGGCACGCGATCCACGGCATCGGTGAGGAGGACAAGCACCTGACCTTGGCCTACCTCGGGAAAGGCCAGGACTTTGACCGCGAGGGCATCCACGACACGGTGAGCAGCCTGGCCGAGAAGATCGGCGAGCCGTTCGACGCCAGCGTCAACGGCATGGCGACGCTCGGCGAGGACCACGCGAAGGTCCTGCTGTGCGAGTCACCGATGATCCAGGCGGCGCGGGACGTGCTCCTCAGTGAGGGGCCGGTCGCCGCCGCGCACGAGACCAGCGACGACCAGCACCCGCACTTCATCCCGCACGTCACCATCGGCTACGGCGAGGACTTCCCGCCCGAGGCCACCGACGTGCAGTCCATCACGTTCGACCGGCTCGCCGTGTGGGACGGTGAGGACCGCACCGAGTACCCGGTAGGAGGCACCATGACCGACACCGCGACCGAGGCCCCCGTGCAGGACGACGAGGTGGCCGCGTCCACCGAGGCGGTGCCCTGGCACGGCATCCTCGCGCCCGAGGGAGTGTGGTCCGGTGACAAGCGCCGGTTCGCCGAGGGGTCGCTGCGGTTCCGCGACCTGCCCCTCCCGCTGACCTGGCAGAAGGTGTCCGCCGGTGGGCACGACGGCTCCGTGGTCGTCGGCCGCATCGACGGCATCGAGCGCCGCGGCAACCTCATGGCCGGGTGGGGCGTGTTCTTGCAGACCCCTGAGGCCGACGAGGTGATCGGCCTCACCGCGGAGTTCGGCAAGTTCGGGGTGTCGATCGACGCCGACGACTCGGAGTTCGAGTTCGATGAGGAGTCCTCGGAGATCACCTTCTCCGACGCCCGGATCTGCTCCGCGGCGATGGTCCCGATCCCCGCGTTCTCCCAGGCGTTCATCGCCCTCGGAGGCTGGCCGGACGACGAGGAAGCGATGACCGCAGCGGTGACGTTCGTCTCCGACAAGCCGTGGTCCGACTTCACCCAGGCCGACTACAGCGACCAGCAGTGGAAGGCCGCGTGCGTGTTGCACAAGTGCGCCGGGATGGAGAAGTCCTGTCACGGCCTGCCGATCAAGGAACCCGGTGGTGCGCTGAACCGCAACGGGGTCCACGCGGCAGCGGCCCGGTTCAACCAGGTGTCCGCCCCGGCGGAGGCCAAGGCCCGCGCCAAGTCCGCGCTGCGCGGCGCGTACAAGCAGTTGGGCGAGGACCCGCCGGATGTGCTCAAGGCCGCGGTCATCCTGCCCGAGGCGTTCCGCCGCGGCCCCGGCTGGGTCACCCACCCGCGGGAGACGAAGCGGCTGCACGACTACTGGACCCGCCCCGGCGAGGAGGGCTACGCCAAGATCAACTGGGGTGTGCCCGGCGACTTCAACCGGTGCCGCACCCTGGTCGGTGAGGAGATCGCCGAGAACTCCCCGGACAAGACCCGCTTCCTGAACCAAATCTGCGCGCAGTGGCACCACGACGCGCTCGGCTTCTGGCCCGGCCGCGCCCCGACCGAGCAGCACAGCGCCGACGCCGAGCCCGCCGCCGCGGTCAGCCTGGTCGCCGGTGGCGGCTGGTGTGCGCCGTCCGAGTGGTTCGAGGACCCCGAGTTCGACAGCCTCACCCCGCTCACCATCACCGACGACGGCCGGGTGTTCGGCCACCTCGCCGGGTGGGAGACGTGCCACGTCGGGTTCGAGGACGTGTGCGTCGCCCCGCCGCACTCGGCCAGCAACTACGCGTACTTCCTGACCGGTGAGGTGCAGACCACCGCAGGCCCGGTGCCCTGCGGCAACATCACCCTCGGCGGTGGGCACGCCGGGCGGACCCTCCGACCGCAGGCCGCGGTGGCGCACTACGACAGCACGTCCAGTGTGGTCGCCAACATCACCTGCGGGGAGGACGAGCACGGCATCTGGGTCGCCGGGTGCCTCCGGCCCGACTGCGACGACGACACCAAGGCCGCACTGCGGTCCTGCCCGCTGTCCGGCGACTGGCGGCGAATCGGCGGCGAGATGGAGATGATCGCCGCACTGTCCGTCCCGGTCCAGGGCTTCCCCGTCCCCCGGGTCGGCGTCAAGAACGGCACCCAGGTCGCCCTGGTCGCGGCCGGTGCGGTCCCCCTGGCCGCCGAGACGACCGTCAAGGTGGACGTGGACGTGCCAGCGATCGTGGACGCGATCGAGCGGGAGATGAGCGACCGCAGCCAGCGGCGTCAGAACATGGCCGCGCTCGCGGCCCGGGTCGGAGTGGAGCAGTAGTGGGCTGCAACTGTGGCAAGAAGAACCAGCAACCGTCGGCGTTCGTGTACCAGGCACCGAACGGCGTGACCAAGACCTACAAGACCGAGGTCGAGGCACGGGCCGCACAGATCCGCAACGGGGGCGGGACATACAAGGCCGTCACCCGATAGCCAAGGGGATCGCCTTGGTCATCATCAGCGCAGCGGCGTTGCTGGGTCTGACAGCCGCCGCTGCGCTGGTGTTCTACGGCACATACCTCCTGATTGCTCACCTCATGGTCGGTGGCTGAGCGCAAGGATTTAGTTACTAAATCCGACCCTCCTGTTCCCAGACCCCCCTGCGAGGAGTACGGTCCCGGCCAGGAACATCACGGCGGCCTTGGTGCCCGGTGAATCTGCTGCGCATAGCGCGCCCATACGCCCGGACCACCCCGTAGGAGCCACCGTGGAAATCCTCAGCAACCTCGCGGAACTGTCCGACGAGCGACTGGCCGAGTACGTCTCCGGTCTGCGTTCGGCGTTCAGCGCACTGGTCGAGAACGAGACGCCGACCGCCGAGCAGGTCACCCAGGCCGAGCAGTACGCGGACGCGATCGAGGCCGCTGTCACCGAGCAGCAGGGCCGCGAGGCCGCGACCGCAGAACTCGCCGCGCGCCACGAGGCGCTGCGCAGCCGCTTCTCCGACACGACCGCCGAGCCCGAGGGTGAGGGCGAGGGCGACGAGAGCGCCGAGCCCACCGACGAGGAGGTCGCCGAGGACGGCGACAGCGGTGGCGACAGCGGTGGCTCCGGCGACACCACGACCGCGAGCGCGACCACGCGCCCGGCGAACGTGCGGGAACTCGCCCGCCGCACCACCCGGCCCCCGGCCCCGCGCCGCACGGCCAACCCGATCAGCATCACCGCCGCCGCCGACGTACCGGAGTTCGCCACCGGGTCCGCGCTGGACGGCATGGAGGCTGTCGGCACCGCCCTGGTCAACCGGATGCGCGGGTTCGGCACCCCGTCCGGTGACGGCGAGACGGAGAACCTGCACCACTACGGCGTCGCCACGTTCCGCCTCGACTTCCCGCGCGACCTCACCATCGACCGCGGCAGCGACGACATGGAGGTCCTGTCGCGCGCGCAGAGCGAGTCCCGCCTGCCGGGGAACTCGCTCGTCGCCGCCGGTGGCTGGTGCGCCCCGTCCGAGACGCTGTACGACCTGTGCACCTCGGAGACCAGCGAGGGCATCCTGTCGGTGCCCGAGGTCAACGTGGCCCGTGGCGGCATCCGCTACACGTCCGGCCCCGACTTCTCCACGATCTACACCAACGTCGGGTTCAGCCAGACCGAGGCGCAGGCGATCAGCGGCACCTCCAAGACCTGCTACGAGGTCCCCTGCCCGTCGTTCACCGACGTGCGCCTGGACGTGGTGGGCCTGTGCATCAAGGCCCCGATCCTCACGAACGTGGCGTACCCGGAACTCGTGCAGCGCTGGCTGTCCGGCTCGATGGTCGCCCACCAGCACAAGGTCAACGCCAAGGTCATCGCCGCGCTGGCGACCGCGGCCGGTGCCGCGAAGGTGATCACCGGGCTCGGGTCCACCGCGTCCGACACCCTCGGCGGGCTCGAACTGATCGCCGACGGCATCCGGCAGAAGTACCGGATGAGCATGTCGGCCAGCCTGGAAGTCGTGCTCCCGTTCTGGGCCAAGGGTGCGATCCGCTCCGACCTGGCGAACCGCCAGGGCCAGTCGTCCTCGGACGCCGTGACGGACCAGCAGATCACCGCGCACTTCGCGGCCCGCAACCTCGCGGTCCAGTTCGTCTACGACTGGCAGGACCTCGCGGCCCCGCCCGCCGTGGCGTACCCCACCACGTTCAACGCGCTGATGTACCCGGCCGGGACCTTCATCAAGGGCACGTCCGACGTGATCAGCCTCAACGCCGTGTACGACTCGGCGAGCCTCGCGACCAACGTCTACACCGCCCTGTTCTTCGAGGAGGGCGTCCTGGTCGCCAAGATGTGCAACGAGGCCGCACTGGTCACGTTGCCCGTCTGCAACGCCGGTCGGGTCGGCGCGGCCAACCTGACCTGCGCCTAATCCGTGAGGCAGGGGGACCGGCTGCGCGCCCCGGTCCCCCTGACCTGACGAGAGGAGGTGGCGCATGACGGAGATGATGGTCCGCCCACCGGCGTTCTCGTTCCCGGCACCGACGAAGGCTGTCGGCGGCCTGCTCGACCTGGTGCATGTCACCGAGGGCATGGGCTTCATGGAGCCCGAGGGCCTCGCGGAGTCGTACAACACGCTGCGGCTGGACTCGGTGCCCGTGTGGCCGTGCCCGCCCGGTGCACCCACCACGAAGGACTTCAACCCGTCGTCGTGGATCGACGGCATCCGGTTCGCCGTGTACGGCGGGGTCACCTGCAAGGGGCCCGGCTTCGACATGGCCGAGGCGGAAACCAAGACCCGGGACGCGTTCCTGGCGATGGAGTCGGTCGGCGTCGAGCGGGCGCTGATGACCACCCGGTTCATCGATGGCTCCGAGTGGGACGACGTGGACGACGTGACCCCCGCTGGGGGTGCGGCGACCCCGGCTGTCGCGTTGGCGCTGCTCGAAGGTGCGATCGCCTGCAACTACGCCGGTGCCGGGATCATCCACGCGTCCCGCGCGGTGGCGTCGCTGCTGACCGGGGTGCAGGGGTCGGTGGTCCGCGAGGGCGACCGGCTGCTCACCAAACTGGGGACCAGGGTCGCGGCGGGCGGCGGCTACGGCTGCCCCAACACCGGTCCTTCCGGTGCCGCCCCGGCCGCGGGTGTCGAGTGGATGTTCGCCACCGGTGAGATCGCGGTCGCCCGCAGCGACGTGTTCTCGCAGGCCGAACTCGACCGCGCCACCAACGATGTGTACGTGCTCGCGGAGCGCGCCTACGTGGCTGCTGTGGACGGCTATGTCGCAGCAGTCCAAGTGAAGGTGGCGTGATGAGTGAGCCGCTGGTCGAGATCCCCTGGGGCACCGACTCCCAGGACACAGCGACCCTGCTGTTGGCCGCGGCCGAGGAAATGGACCGCGACGCCAGTGAAGTCCGTACGGTCTCCGGTGCCTTCGTGGTGCCACGGGACATAGCCGACACAGCCGGGGTTGACTACGGCTGCGAACCCACAGTGCCCTGACGAGTAGGAGAGCGACATGCCCAAGAAGTTCGCCCTTGTCCGGGGCCGGGTCATGCGCGTCACCCGCCTGGACGGCTGTGGCGCAGTGGTGCTTGGCCCGGATTCCGTGGTCACCTCCGACGGGTTCATCACCGTCGGCCTGACCGCCAACACCGACGAGGGCACGACCATCAGCGTCACCAACGCTGCGGGGAAGATCTGCATCCTCGACCAGCCGTGCCCGCAGTTCACCGGCTACACCGCGGAGGTCGCGTTCTGCGGTGTGGACCCCGACCTCTACAACCTGATGACCGGCCAGCCGGTCGTGCTCGACGCAGCCGACGAGGCCGTGGGCTTCAAGATGAACTCCGCCGTGGACGCCTGCGACTCGGGCTTCGCGTTGGAGGTGTGGTCGAACGTCCCGTCCGCCGCGTGCGAGCCCGGCGCGGAGGCGCAGTACGGCTACATGCTCATCCCGTTCCTGCGGGGCGGCATCATCGGTGACTTCACCATCGGCAATGACGCGGTGAACTTCACCCTCTCCGGCGCGTCCAGCAAGGACGGGTCGCAGTGGGGCGTCGGACCCTACGACGTGGTGTTCGATGACACCAACGTCCCCAGCCCGCTGCTCGAAGCGATCGACACCAACGACCACCTGCTCGTCACGCTCACGTCGGTCGCGCCGCCGGAGCCGTCGGACGGTGGCGAGGAACTGGGCACCCCGGCCACAGGTGCGGACGCCGGTTCGCCCGGCACCTACACCCCGGCCAACTCCTACGGTCCCGAGACGCTGGCCGACCTGACCGGCGTCACCGCCAGCCCGAACACGGCATGGACCACCGGCCAGTACGTCCGGCTCCGCGACGGGTCGCTGGCCCACTGGACCGGCTCGGCCTGGGCGGCAGGAGCCGCCTAAGCACAACAGCGGTGGCCCCGGCTTTAGTCACTAAAGTCGGGGCTGTCGCATGAGAGGAGCCCGTCGTGACGTGTCCGTGGACGGTGGACCCGGGGTGCCTGGGCGACGACTGGGACGCCTACGACCCTGAGGTGCAGGACCGGGCGGTGCTGCTCGCGTCGTCCACCTTGAACCGGTTGACCGGCTACCGGGTCGGCGGCTGCCCGGTGAAGGTCCGGCCGTGCATGACCAACTGCGCCGCTCCGTACGCGATGCCCGCGTACTGGGACATGGCGGCGCTGTACGGCACGACCCCGTTCCCGCAGGTGGTCAGCGGTATCTGGATCAACTCGTGCGGCTGCACCACCGACTGCTCGTGTCAGGCCCTTTGCGAGATCGCCCTCCCGCCCCCGGTGGGCGAGTTGCAGGAGGTCCGGCTCGACGGTGACGTGGTGGACCCCACGGACTACCGGCTCGACGGCAACCGGGTCGTGTGGGTCGGGGCCGGGCCGTGCCCCTGGCCGGTGTGCCAGGACCTCTCCCTGCCGGACAGCGAGATCGGCACGTTCTCGATCACGTACCTGAACTCGCACCCGGTCGATGCGCTCGGGCAGTACGCCGCGGGCATCCTGGCCGCGGAGTTCGCCAAGGCGTGCGTCGGCGGCAAGTGCCGACTGCCGTCCGGGGTCACCCAGATCACCCGGCAGGGCATCAGCATGACGGTCAACAGCGGGGCGTTCCCCGACGGGCTGACCGGCATCCGCGAGGTGGACGCGTTCATCGCGCTGTGGAACCCGACACCGATCCGGCAGGCCGCCCGGGTGTGGTCCCCTGACCTGCGCTCCCCCCGGGTGAGTGGCTGATGGGAGTCATGGACCGGCTGGAACGGCTGGCCGAGTGTCTGTGCGCGCAGATCATCGAGGACGCGCTGCCCAACGTGTGCTTCTGCGGTGTCGTCGGCGGCGAGCAGACGGTGCTGGACTACGCCGGGCAGGACTGCGGCGACCGGTGCGGCATGGCCTGGGTCCGGCTCATCACGATGTACCCGTCGGTGACCCTCGGGGAGCCGTCGATCGAAGCGGACAACTGCGGCAAGTTGCTGGGCTTCGACGTGGAGGTCGGCATCGTCCGGTGCGTGTCCACACCCGACGAGGACGGCAACCCGCCCACCGCCGCCGAGGTGCTCGCCGACGCCGAACTACAGGTCGCCGACGCGCTGACGATGCGCCGCGCGATCCTGTGCTGCGTGACCACCAGCAAGGACATACGGCTCGGCGTCTACACGCCGGTCGGCCCGTCCGGTGGGCTCGGCGGCGGCATGTGGTCCGCCTCGCTCATGGAGGTCTAGGTGGCTGTCGGCTTCCTGGTCAAGACGGTCGTGTTCGACCGGGACCTCTACAAGCCCGGCCACATGGTGCACCGCTGGGTCGGGCTGGTCACCACCCACTTCGTGATGCACGCGAAGGAACGGGCACCGAAGCGGACCGGGCGGCTCGCCAACGGGATCAGCGGCGACACCAACCAGGTCGGTCCACGGCAGGTCGAGGGCCTGATCGAGTCCACCGCGCCCTACACGATGTTCGTGCTGCGGGGCACCACCGGGCCGATTATGACGACCGCCGGGTGGGCGTCCGGCGGTGAGCCGTACACGTACCTGTGGGGGTCCATCGACCCCAAGACCGGGAAGTTCACCCGCCGCCGCATCCCCGGGGTGCGACGCAAGCGGCACCGCATCCCCAAGAAGGGCCACTGGATGCGCATCCCGCCGTCACCGGAAGGCAGCAAGCCGTTCTACGCCTCCCAGGTGGCGGGGCAGGCACCGAACAACTTCCTGATGGGCGCGTGGCGAGCGACCCAGCACAACCACCGGGCGATCCGCGGCCGGGTCCCGTCGTGGATCAGGGACCTGTGAGAGGCGACCTGTGGCGGTGGCTGACCGCCAGCCCGGACACCATCGGGGCCCTGCGTTTAGTCACTAAACCGTACCCTCCCGCCGCTGGGGGAGTAGGAGAGCCAGGAGCATCTCTCCTAACCTGCCCTGGACGAGAGGAGCAACATGCGCGAGTTCATCACCAGCGCCGAGGACGCCTTCGAGGAGCCCACCGAAGGCGAACAGTTCACCCTGGACGGTGAGGTCCTCACCTACTTCCGGCCGTCCGACGGGCAGATCATGCTCTACATGGCGTCCACCGGTCGGCACTCCACGGAGAACGACCGGACCGGGGCGACGATCAACTTCTTCATCGAACTGTTCGACCAGGACAGCAAGGAACACCTGATCGCCCGGCTGATGGACCGCAACGATCCGTTCGGCATCAAGAAGGTCTACGAGATCATCGAGGCGATGATGGAGGACTGGTCCGGCCGCCCTACCCAGTCGTCCTCCGGCTCTGCCTCATCGCGGAGGAACGGTGGGCGGAAATCGACGCCGCGTACGCGCAAACCGACCTCATCCGCCAGCCCTTCCATCGCTTCCTGAGCCTCACCTACGCGTGGTGCGTGGCGCACATCGACCCTGAGCGCAGGGAGGAGTGGGAGACGATGCTCACCGAGCCCATCCCCGGCGAGGTGCGCAAGCCGACCCCCGCGCAGATCGAGGACGAGGGCGCGGGCTTCATGGAACTGATGGGCAAGGCCGGATCGGCAGGAGTGGCAAGTGGCGTTCGGTAGGGAAACCGTCGGCACCGCCTACGTCCGCATCCTCGCGGACGGCACCGGCCTGCCCAAGTCCATCCGCGACGAGATGGACGACCTCGACCCGGTGTTCGAGGACAAGGGCGAGGAGCACTCCCGGGCGTACACCGAAGGGTTCAACGCGCAGAACAAGAAGGACCGCAACCTTGAGAAGGGGCTGCGCGCGAAGATCGACCGGGCGTTCGGGCAGATCGACGCCGACACCCAACTGCTCGCCCGCGGCTTGGAGGAGAAGATCCAGCGCGGGATCGTCGCCGGGCTGGACGACGACAAACTCGGCGGGCGCGCTCAGCGTGTCGGCGAGAAGGTCGCCAAGAACATGTCCGAGGGCCTGTCCCGCACCGGGGTGCTGCCCGGCAACATCCGCGGGCAGATCGACAAGGCGCTCGCCGAGGTCATGGACGCCGACGAGTTCGAGCGCAAGTTCCGCCGCAACATGGCCGAGATCGAGGTCGATGCGCGCAACGCGTTCGACGGCGCATCCGAGTCGATCAGGGACTACGGGCACCACCTGCGGACCGTCACCCACAACATCGAGGAGTTCTCCCAGAAGGACCACCTCAAGAAGTGGTTCCGCGACATTGAGCGCGGAGTGACTAGCGGGCGCAACGTCCTCGACCGGCTCGGTGACAGTCTCGACACGGCAGGCAACAAGGTCGGCAAGGCGTTCGGCCGCGGCTCCCGCAACGACCTGCTGAACTTCTTCGGCGCGTTCGTGCAGGCCCCAGTGGAGATCCTCGCCCGAGTGGTGCGGGGCATCGGTGGGCTGGCCGACGAGGGGAGGCGGCTCAAGGATGTGTTCGGTCAGGCCGGTGGCGGCTTCTCTGGGCTAGGTGCGCTCAGCAAGGAACTCGCCCCACTGGCCGGGAACATCTTCGCCGTCGGCGGTGCCATAGCCGGTCTCATCCTGATCCTCGGCCCGGTCGCCGGTCTGATCAGCGGCATCGTCGGGGCGATCGTCGCGCTTGGCTCAGCGGTGTCGTTCGCGCTATCCGCTGGGCTCGGTGTCCTCGGCGGGCTCCTCGCCCCGATCGCGTTCGGTCTGGCAACGGTGGGCCTGGCGTTCATCGGGCTGGACGACAAGATGAAGAAGGGGCTCAAAGAGTCCCTCAAGGGGACGATCGACCAGTTCAAGGAACTCAAGACGGTCGCCGCTGGCGGCATCGTCGCGGGCATCACCGACTCCGCGGATGACATTGAGGGGTCGTTCAAGAACATCACCCCGCTGATCAAGGACGTGTCCGACGCGATCGGCGACGTGATCGGGCAGTTCGCCAAGGCGTCGAACAGCCCGGGATTCAGGACCTTCGTCAGGGCGATGCAGCAGTTCATCCCTGACGCGATCCGCACGATGGGCACCGTCGCCAGGAACGTGTTCGCCGGGATCGGTGGGCTGCTGCGGGGGCTTGCCCCGATCACGATGGACTTCCTGGGCTGGCTGTCCGGTGTCACCAGCGAGTTCGCCGAGTGGGCCAACTCTGCCGGTGGTCAGGCAGGGATCGTCCGGTTCATGTCCCGGGCCGCCGACTCCGCGCAGGAACTCTGGGACCTGATCACCACCGTCGGTGAGGCGATCGGGAAGGTCCTGTTCAGCGACGACGCTCGCGAGGGCGGCAACGACCTGTTGCAGAGCATGACCGAATCGGTGCAGCAGTTCATCGACTACCTCGACACCCACCCCGGTGCGATCAAGAAGTGGATCGGTGACGGGGTGCGGATCGCCAAGGAGGTCGGCAACGCGGTCCGCGGCATCCTCGATATCTTCAACGCACTGGACACCCCGGAGAACCGGAAGTTGGCGTCGCAGATATTCGGGGGCCTCGCCTCTGGTCTGCACGGGGCGTCGGTGGCGATCGACAGGGTGAACGGCGCGTTCGGCGCGCTCAAGTCGGTGCTGCCGTCCATCCCGTTCGCGTCCACCATCAGCGACCTGGTCAGCATCGGGCGCAAGGGGGACGACGCGTGGCGGGCACTCAAGTCGGGTGCGCAGGGCATCGTGCAGCCCATCCGCAACGCGCTCGCGTCGATCGTCGGCAAGTTCCTCGACCTGGTGGGTGTGTTCGTCACCGGCGCGGCGAAGGCGTTCGGCTGGATGCCGAAGATCGGCCCCAGGTTGCGGGCCGCAGCAGCGGACTTCGAGAAGTTCAAGAACGACGTGAACCGGTCGCTGCGCGGGGTCACCCCGACGGTCAAGACCGACTACAGCATCGTCGGCAGCAAGGCAGCGCTCGATGACATAGCCGACCTCCAATGGGAGTGGAACCAGGTCCCCCGGTCGGTGACCACCTCCTACATCATCAAGATGTCAGGGCACGCACCACGCTCCGCGTCCGGCGGTGTGTTCGTCGGACCGCAGACCCGGCTCATCGGTGAGGACGGGCCCGAAGCAGTCGTCCCGCTGAACCGGCCACTCGGGCTGGTGGACCCCGCGGTCCGCTCGCTGTCCGCCATCGCCCAGGGCAAGGCAGCGTTCAGTGAGACGAACACCAACAACTCCCGCAGCATCAACGTCGGTGGGCTGACCATCGTCACCCCCGCCAAGGACCCGGCGGCGGTCGCCCGGGAGGCAGTCAACAGGCTCGCGGCAGCGTCCTACTTCTAGGTCGGTTTAGTCACTAAACAGGAGGCCCCACGGTGGCGTGGATCGGCTACTACGAGTACGGCGGGACGGAGATCGTCAACGCCCAGCGGACCGAGGTGTACGCCCGCAACTCCGGCGTCGGGTGGTTCAAGCCGATCTACCGCAACGAGTACCTCGGCCCCCTGTTGGAGGAGACGTACACCAGCCCGTTGCAGGACGACGCCCCGTGGTTGGACTGGCGCGACCCCGACACCTTCGACTTCTTCGGCTGCTACCCGCTGGACGTGGGCGGCGTGGAGGACGCCACCTGGTCGGCGACCATCACCGAGAACGTCGGCGACGGCGGTGTCATCGGCCGGGTCCGGCACACCACCCGCAGCGTCACGTTCAACGTGGCACTGATCGGTGCCAACGAGTGCGGCGTCGAAGCGGGGATGCGGTGGCTGCGCGCGGCCCTCGGCGGGCAGGCGTGCGCCGGACCGGCCAGCGGCTCCTGCCAGGGCCACGACCTGTGCTACCTCAAGTGCGAGCCGACCCTGGACCTGGCGATGCTCGACCGCCGGTTCGGCTTCGGTGTGGACGGTGTGCGCATGGACGGGATGAACCCGACCGTGGACATGTCGTCCTGCCTCAACGCCTACCTGCGGACCCTGCGCAACGCGACCCTGCTCACCGGGCCCACCGTCAGCGGCAAGCAGACGATGACCGACGGCGGCTGCGTATGGACCGCCACGTTCACGATCGTCGCGGGCAACCCCTACGAGTGGGGCCAGGAGGAGCCGGTCGTGATCGGCTTCATGGACCCCGAGGTGGACGTGCCCTACGCCGGTGGCGAGGTCCCCGAGGGCGGCATGTTCGACGTGGACGGGTTCGTGCAGACCGAGGTCACCTGCCCCGTCGAGGACTACACCCCGGTGTTCGACCCGGCCTGCCCGTTCGTGATCCCGCCGCCCGGCCTGCCCAACGTGGATATCGCCTGCTTCGACTTCCCGGTCAACTACATCAGGCGGCAGTTCGTGATCCCCAAGGACCGGGTGCCGCTGTGGGGTGAGGTCGTGCCCATGTTGCAGATCAGGGCCCCGCTGTACGAGGTGCGCTCGATGCGGCTGCGGTTCTACAGCGACTCCTCTGGGGCCGGTGACCCCAACCAGGACCCGTGCAACTTCTGCGGCGACATTGTGTTCTCGTACATCCCGCAGAACTCCACGCTGGTGTTCGACGGCTCCGACCGGGTGGTTTACTTGCAGACCCCCGGTGGTGGCCGCCGCCGCGCGGACAGCCTGGTGTTCGGCTCCGACGGCAACCCGTTCGCGTGGCCGGAACTGTCCTGCGGGATCGGCTACGTGGTGACGGTGGACCTGCCGCAGACCCAGAAGCCGCCGATCGTTGACCTGTCGCTCTACAGCCGAGCCGCCTGATGCCCACCGAGTCATACGGGTACTCGGGCGGGTGGCAGACGTTCACCGTGCCCGAGGGCGTCACATCGGTGACGCTCACGCTGACCGGCGGTGGGTCCGGTAACAGCCATGGCGGCAAGGTCGAGGGCCGTCTCGCGGTCACCCCGTTGCAGAAACTCTGGATCTCCTGCGGCGGTGTCGGCAAGCCCAACTCCGGGGCCAACCCCGGGTCCGCGGTGTTCGGTGGTGGCGGGGCTGGTGGTCGCGGCCGGAACGGTCAGGGTGGCGACGGTGGCGGCGGTGCCACCGTCATCCGCCTCGGCACCCAGAGCGGCTCCCTCAAGGCGGTCGCCGGTGGTGCTGGTGGCGCGTCCGGGGACGCTGGCAAGGGTGGCGCTGGCGGCGCTGCGACCGGTGGCGCTGGCGCGGACGGCAACTCCGGTGACGGGCCGATCGACTCCGCTCTCGGCGGCACCCAGACCCGCGGCGGTGCCGGTGGCACCACCCCGGCCGGTGGCGGGTTCGCCGGTTGGGGCGGCGGCCACAAGCCGAACGACAGGACCCCGGGCACCGGCATCCTGCAACCCGGCGGCGAGGGCGGTTCCCCTCCCTCAGGCGACTGCCACGGTGGCGGCGGCGGCGGTGGTGGCTACCACTCCGGCGGCGGCGGCGCAGCGTCCCGCAAGGGCGTCAGGGTCGGCGGCGGCGGTGCCGGTGGAGCCAACTACACCGGTGGCCTGACCGCGGCCAAGAGCGAGCGCGGGACCGGCGGGACCGCTGGTGGCACGGTTGTCGTCAAGTGGGGCGAGCCCCCGCCCGAGAACCTCAAGCCCACCGCGCCGACCGCCGTGAAGATCAACGACATTGACGCGGAGACCGAGGTGCCCACCCGGTCCACCGGGACGGTGCGCGTCGAGGCGGAGGTCAACGACCCGAACCCCGAAGATGTGATCCGGATGCTGGTCCGGCTCACCACGATCAGCAACTTCGCGACCTACGGGGACTACTGGACCGACTGGTTCGGCAACGAGCAGCGGGCGTTCATCGACCTGACCGGTCTGGCGCAGGACACCCACTACTACGCACGGCTGTACGCGCAGGACAACCGGGGTCTGATCAGCGAGGACTTCAACAGCATCGACTTCTGGACCAACCGTGGCCCCACGGCGTCCACGCTGATCAGCCCGGCCGAGAACGCCAACATGCCGTCGCTGTCCCCGATCGGGTTCTCGTGGACGTTCGAGGACCCCGACGACGGGGACGCGCAGTCCGGCTTCCAGTTGCAGTACCGGACCGCGGCCACCGTGTCCCAGGCGTCCGGGCCGTGGGTCCTGGTGGACGGGTCCAGCAGCGCCGTCGTGAACTGGACGGCACCACCCGGCACATTCAAGGGCTCCACGTACTACGAGTGGATGGTCCGCACCAAGGACTTGCAGGGCCGCTGGTCGGACTGGTCGTTCGCCAACTCGTTCTACTCGATGGGCACCACCAGCCCACCGCAATTGCTCCTGCCGGTGCGGGACGTGGCGGTGGATGTGACCAAGACGGTCACGATGGCGTGGCGGTTCATCGACTACGACGCCGGTGACACCCAGAAGCGCGCGGACGTGCGGTGGCGGCTGGTCGGTCAGGACGACTCGGCGTGGATCACCCACGTGGGTGCGCAGACCCCGGGCATCCCCGGGGCCAACCCGTACTGGGTGTTCCCGATCGAGACGTTCGCGCCGGGCTACCACTACGAGTGGCAGGTCCGGACCTACGACACCGGTGGCGGCACCCAGTCGGACTGGTCGGCACCGGCGACGTTCTGGTCGATCGCCACCCCCGGCTCCGAGGTCACCGCGAAGCCGGTCGTGGCGAACCCGAAGATCCAGGGTGCGCTGGGTTGCGGCACCTACCGGGTGTTCATCTACGACCAGGGCGGGCGCACCCCCAGGGGCGAGATCACCCCGGTCAGCAACCTCACGTTCAGCCGTCGCCGCGACGACATTTCCGCGTGCGTCGTGGACACCAACGGCTTCGGCCCGGACTGCTGCCGCCTCTACGCCGACCTGCGTTCCTGGGCGCACGAACTCGTGGTGTTCCGCGACGAGAAGCGGGTGTGGGAGGGGCCGATCACCCGGATCACATACACCACGCAGTCCGTCGAGATCGAGGCGAAGGACGTGATGGCGTACCTCTACCGGCGGATCATGCGGCAGGGGTACAACGACTCGTTCCAGATGGTCGATCCGGTCACCGGGCTGCCGGTCACCTCCGGTGGGGTGCAGCGCGGGCTGCGGACCGTGGTCGAGCGCGCGCAGATGATCATCGTGAATGCGCTGGCCCCCAGCGACCCGAACATCCTGCCGCACCTGACGGCGCTGAACGGGCCGGACGACGCCCGGCAGTCCCGGGTGGTCGCCGACTACAGCCAGACCGCGTGGGAGCAGGTGGACGACCTGGCAGCGACCGCCGGGCTGGACTACACCACGGTCGGTCGCCGGATCATCCTGTGGGACACCCACCGGGCGATCGGCCGCCTGCCGGAGATGCGGGACAACGACTTCGACCAGCCGCCGATCGTCACCGAGTACGGGATGCAGACCGCGAACTACGAGGCGGTCACCAACGGGTCCGGGGTGTGGGGCGCGGTGCGTCCCAAGGACGAGCCGTTCCCCAACGCCTACTACGGGCCGATCGAGATGCTGGCGTCCGCCTACGACGAGGCGTCCGCGGCCACCGACGAGGCGCTAACCCCGGCCGCACGGCAGGCGCTCATCACGCAGTTGGAGTCGCAGGCCCAGCGGAACATCGCCGGGCGGTGGCCGTCGCCGATCGTGGTGCGGGTGCCGGACAACTCGATGCTGAACCCGCAGGTCGGGGTCGGGTTCGACCAACTGGTCCCCGGGGTGTGGATACCGCTGCGGTCCGAGGGGACCTGCCGCCAGGTGGGGCAGTGGCAGAAGTTGGACTCGGTGACCGTCGTCGCCGACACCAACGGTGAGAAGGTGCAGGTCGTGATGAGCCCCGCACCACGTGGTGGACAGGACCCGGACGCTGACGCTGCGGCTGCCGAGTGAGCGTTTAGTCACTAAACGAGGAGGTGGGTCGTGGGCGGCCAGAACAACTGGACGATCGACGTGGACGCGAACGACTGGATGCGTGGCGTCGAGAAGCGGGTGCTGCACGAGGAGCGGCGTCCGCAGGTCCGGTCCGCCTCCGACCTGCTCGGACCGGGGTTCGCGCCCTACGCCACCCCGATCAACGACTGGAACACGGACACCGCCGCGTTCAACGGGTACTTCTGGACGCCTGTGGGGGCCCTGAACAGCCCGGACGGGGCCCGGCAGTGGATCGGGACCACCGTCGCCTATTCGGACGGCAGCGGCGTGCAGGAGGTGTCAGAGAAGGGCTTCGCTGGTTCCCCGCCGGACCGGTACATCCGGACATTCCGCACCCAGGGCGGCATCCGGGTCTACTCGGCGTGGGCCAGCGCCTCCACCGGGGCCGCTGGACCGCAGGGACCGAAGGGCGACACCGGCGCGACCGGACCCCAGGGACCGACCGGTGCGACCGGTGCGCAGGGGCCCATCGGCAACACCGGGCCGACCGGCAACCAGGGCCCGCAGGGCGACACCGGCCCGACCGGGGCGACCGGACCGACAGGGCCGGTAGGACCCGCTGGCCCTGTCGGTCCCGAAGGTCCGCAAGGCGACCAGGGTGTGCCCGGTCAGCCCATCTACGTCCAGCCGGGGCCTCCGGCGACTCCCGACCCCGGCTGGACCTGGCTCGACACCGACGACAACACGCTCTACGTGTGGAACGGCACCGAGTGGGTCGCGGTGTCCGGCACCGGGGTGCGTGGCTGGGAACCGGTCATGGCGATGGGCGGCTTCTAAGTGCCGACCAACCCCAACGCTCTCTACCTGCCCGCCCGGATGGGTCAGGTCGTGCTGCCCAACGCCGCCTCCGCCACCGCGTACACCGTGCCGAGCGGGAAGATGGCGGTGGTCCAGCAGGTGTCCCTCGCCAACACCGGAGCGGCCACCCAGGTGTTCATCGGCCTGGTCCCCCGCGGCGGTGGGGTCGGCGGGGTCGGGAACCGGATCATCCACAACCTCGACCTGCGGGCCGAGTCGTCACTGGCGTTCGACTTGCATCAGGTGTTGGAGGCCGGGGACATGGTGGTCGGCCACGCTGCGACGGCGAGCATCGTGACGATGACCGTCGGTGGGGTGGAGTTCGACTGGCCCGGTGACACCCGGGCCTGGGACGCGCAGCCGTTGGGCCGGACCTGGGACTCGATCCCCGCCGGTACGACCTGGGACTCGTGGTCCGGGTGAGCGCCAGCACCCCGACCTACGCGCTGCCGTACCCGGTCGGCGGCGACGACGTGCGCGACGGCGACAACACGATCAAGTTGCTGGCCGAGCGAGTCGAGACGCTGCTCGCCGCCAGGGACGCGACGATCGCGCAACTCCTGGCGCTGCCAGGTAGCCGCAACGTCATCCGCAACGGCGACTGCCAGATAGCGCAGCGCGGCCCTGGGCCGTTCACCACCAGCGGTCGGTACACCATCGACGGCTGGTATCAGTTCGTGTCCGGCGGCACCATGACCGCCAACCTGCGGCAACTCACGTTGGGCACCGGTGCCCGGTACGGCATGGAGTCGGTGGTCGCCAGCCAGTCTGCGGCCGGTGACTTCGCTGGCTGGACCTTCGTGGTCGAGGGCGTGCACCGGCTCGCCGGTCAGCAGGCCACCCTCTCATTCGAGGCGTTCAGCGGCACCGGCACCCCGAAGGTCGGCGTGGAGTGCGTCCAGTATTTCGGGTCCGGCGGGGCTCCGTCGGCGATCGTCTATACCCCGGTCGCGGCGATTACGATCAGCACCACCAAGACCCGGTACTTCGTGACGTTCACCGTGCCGTCGCTGACCGGCAAGACCTACGGCAGCAGCGGCACCGACTCGTTGCAGATCAACATCTACCTGTCGTCGGGTACGACCAATGCCAGCCACGCGTCGAGCATCGGCATCCAGAACGCCACGATCACCCTGACCGACGTGCAGTTGGAGGCCGGGTCGCTCGCCACCCCGTTCGACCGCTTGCCGCAGGCGTTGCAGATGGTGTGGAACCAGCGCTACTTCATCCGCAAGTTGTATTCGGCTGCGAACACGGCTGTCGCCAGCGGCACGGCCTGGCAGAACTTCGACTACTACTGCGCCTTGCACTACCCGACCATGCGCGCCGCACCGACACTGACCGCTTCGGCGCAGACACATTTCAGTGCATGGGGTGGTGGGGCCAGCGGCACCAGCACGGCTGTCGCCGCTGCGGGGACCAGCGCCGACTCCCTTGAGTTGCACGTCAACACCGCAGCCGGGCCCACCTCTGGGCAGGGTGTCTGGATCAGGAACGGCACCGCTGGTGCCTACCTCGACCTCAGTTCGGAGTTGTGATGCCAGCACCCCCCGTTTACATCCCGGTGCGTCTCGCACAACTCACGCTCGCCAACGCGGCGGCGGTGATCTACACGGTGCCCGTCGGACTCTCGATCATCGTCAAGCAACTGATCATCGCCAACATCACCAACGCCACCGCCAGCGCGTTCGTGTCACTGGTCCCCGGTGGCGGGACGGGAGGAACAGCCAACCGGGTGCTGCATGACATTGACGTGCCAGTGAAGTCGGTGCTGACGTTCGACCTGTCCCAGATCCTCCCGGCCGGAGGGACCGTCGTCGCCCACGCCTCAGCCGCCTCAGCGCTGACCCTCACGGTGAGCGGGCTGACCTTCGCATGAGCGGCGTCACGCTGTACCCGGAGCCCGCTGCCCTGGCAGCCGTGCCCCCTGGCGCGGCGACCATGTACGCGGGCGCAGCCGCACCGGCCGGGTGGCTGCTGTGCGACGGGACAGCGGTGTCCCGCACCGCCTACGCCAACCTGTTCAACGCGATCGGTACGGCCTACGGCACGGGTGACGGGTCCACCACGTTCAACGTGCCCGACTTGCGGGGCCGGGTGCCGCTCGGTGTCGGGACCGGGACCGGGCTGACGAACCGGGTCCGGGCCGCGACCGGTGGTGCGCAGGACGCGGTTGTCGCCAGCCACTCCCACAGCCACGCGCACACCGCGTCATCCGGCACGGTCAGCGCCGACCACACCCACTCCGGCACCACCGCCGGTGAGGCGCAACTCCACTCGCACGGCATCAACGTGCAGTGGGACGTGAGCCAGATCGGCGGCGCTGGCGCGCAGGTCCGTGTCCGTGACGTAGGTGGCGCGAACGGGCAGGCCGGTCAGGCGGCGGGCACTGGCAACGGTGGCACCCAGTCAGCGCTGCACAGCCACACGTTCAGCACCGGAGGCATCAGCGCCAACCACACCCACGCGATCACCGTAGACGCGAGCGCGGTCGCGGCTGGTGTCTCACCGACGGACGCCAACATGCCACCCTGGCTCGGGATCAACTTCATCATCAAGACGTAGGAGGCACCGTGCCCACGTTCCTCGACCAGTACAACCTCGCCAACGACCCGAACTTCCAGAACCGGGTCCGCATGGCGTCGATCAGCGCGGCGCTTGCGATCCTCTCGGAGGCGCGCGGCAAGGGGTTCGATGACTACCACGACAAGCGCGCGGTCCTGGCGAACTCGGTGCTCGGGGTGACCGCGAACACGTCGCCGATGGGTGGGCTGTCGATGCCACCCGCTGACCCGGAGCCGACGATCCAGCGGATCGCGCTGGCCGTGTCGAGCAACCCGGCGATCGACGCGCCGTCGTCGGACTCGGATATCCAGTTCACCGTCAACAGCATGTGGGACCCGCTGGCCGGGATCACCGACGACGAGCGCCCGGAGTAAGCATGGGCCTGACCGCTGTCCCTTCGATCGTCACGCTGCCAGCGACGACCGAGGCGGACCTCGCTGCTGTCGTTGCTGCCGCGGCTGCCCAGCCGAAGCGCGACTACATGAGCAACGCCAAGTCGCTGATCTCAGGCGGCGGCGTGCTGTCGGTGGACAGCGGTTACAACATCAAGTGGTCCCTGCGGTTCCTCGTCATGGGCGCGGGCCGGGGTGCGACGACCGCGACCAACGGGCACTTCTCTATCGTCATGCCGCCGGTCGGCACGGTCATCCCGCGGGTCGGGGACACCGCGCCGTCCAGCGTGACGGTCACCTCGGCCGGGATCAACTTCAACGCCTGGGACGCGCTCTACTACATCCTGCCGTTGGGGTCGAGCGAGGCGTCGCTGCCCGCGAACTTCCGGATCGTGCAGTACACGAGCGACTTCGTGGTCCCGTACGACTGGCTGCCCATCGCCACCCGGAACAGCACGGAGACACCGGAGACGATCCAGTGGGCCAACGGCATCTCGATGACGCCCTGGGTTCAGCCCGCCCTGGCGAACGGTTGGCTGCACTACGCCGCGCCGTACGGCCCGATGCGGTGGCGCAAGATCAACGGCATGGTCGTCGGCAACGGGCTCGCGGCCAGCGGCACCGTCTCGACCACTGTGGCGGTGTTCACGATGCCGGTCGGGTTCCGGCCCGCGGTCAACGAGATCCTCACCGCGGGCACCTCACCGCTGGCCGGTGCCCCGTACTACTCGGAGATCCGGGTCCGGCTCGACGGGTCGGTGATGTTCCAGACCGGTGTCGCTGGTTACTTCTCGCTTGCCAACATGAACTACCTCGCCGAAGCGTAGGGGCTATGGTGGCCCTGCGTAGGACGGCCGGTCCGTTTAGTCACTAAACGAGGTCGGAGCCACAGGCGGTGTGAACCCGTAGGAGGAAGCGCATGGCACGGTGCGGATGCGCAGGCAACGTCTGCACCTGTGTGATCCTCCCGGGCAACAACACCGAGGTCTCCGGTTCGGGCAGCGAGACTGACCCGTACCAGGTCCATTCCCGCATGGCGAAACTGACCACGCAGGACACCCCCAGCATCGACCTGACCCTGGTGGGCGACGGGTCCGAGACCCTGCCGTACCGGCTGACCGCCGACCTGGCCGCCGTCCCCACCACCTCGTTCGGCTCTCGCAACGTGCTGGAAAACGGCGACATGTCCGTGTACCAGCGCGGGCTGATGGGGGCCGCCGGTGGCGACATTGACCGGTGGATGAAGTCCGCGTCCGGGGGGACGGTCACGCTCAGCCGCCCGGAGGCCGGGCTCGGTGTGGACGCCGGGATGAACGGCGCTCCGTACTACGCGCAACTGGTCACCGCAGGGCTCAGCGGCGTGGGCAGCACCGCCACCTGGCTACAGCGGATCGCCAGCGCCCGGACCCTGGCCGGGCGGGTCTGCACCCTGTCGTTCCTGGGGCAGAGCCCGGACAGCGCGAAGGTCGGCATCGAACTGATGCAGCACCTCGGCACCGGCACCGGTGGCACCTACGCCTACTACACCTCGCCGGGCGCGATCCAACTCAGCCCCGTGTGGCAGTCGTACGAAATCTCGTTCACCCTGCCGAGCATCGCCGGGAAGGGCTCGGGGGCGATGGGGTCGGACCACAACGACTTCCTGCAACTCTACTTCTGGCTCTCGGCCGGGACGACGTACGCGGTCAGGTCCTCCGGCATCGGCATCCAGAACGCCACGTTCCGGCTCACGGATATCCAGTTGGAGGCGGGCGCGAAGGCGACGACCTACGAGCGGCTGCACCCGGTGGACGTGTTGCAGCAGTGCCGCCGCTGGTTCCACCGGAAGTACAACAACGACCCGAACTCCTCGATGCACCACCTGTCGAACTCCGGGTACGTCAGCGCCACCAACAAGGCGCAGGTGGACTTCGCGCTTGCCCCGTCGCTGCGTCCGGACGGGATCGGGGTCGGGGTGGCCTTCGACCCGACGCTCGGCAACTACACGGTGCGGACCCCGGGCGGGACGTACGCCGTCCAGTCGATCACGCAGACGACGGTCGGGCTGGACCTGGTGACGGTGGAGGTCACCACGACCACCTCGACCATGACCGTCGGCCACCCGGCGGTGCTGTGCCGCACCGGTGCCAACCCGACCTACGTCGATTTCTCCGCGGAGTTGTGACATGGCTCGTTGCGGATGCTCCAACCAGACGTGCTCGTGCAAGGTCATCCCGGGCGACAACATCAAGATCACCGGGGTCGGCACGACCGCTGCCCCGTACAAGGTGTCTGGCATCCCCACGGTGCTCACCGTGCGGGACTCGGTGTCGATCGACATGGTGCTCACCGGCGAGGGCACCGAGGACAGCCCGTACCTGCTGGGCGCGGACCTGGCGACCGAGCCCACTGGCGGCGGCAGCGTCCCTGCGGGGACGGTCACCGACTTCGCTGGGGACACGCCGCCGATCGGGTGGCTGATGTGCAACGGGCAGGCCGTGGCCCGGGTCGAGTTCTCCCGACTGTTCGAGGTGATCCAGACCAAGTACGGCGTCGGCGACGGCGTGAACACGTTCAACGTGCCGGACGCCCGCAGCCGGGTCACCGTCGGTGCTGGGCAGAGCGCCGGGCAGAGCAACCGGGTGCTCGCCGCCAAGGGCGGGTCGCAGGACGCCATCGCCGTCACCCACAGCCACAGCCACAGCCACGTCATCAACGCCGGTGGTGTGGACCACAACCACAGCGGCACCACCGCCAGCGCGAACCGGGACCACTCCCACAGCGGCACCACCAACAACGAGGGTCAGACCCACGACCACGGCGTCAACGTGCGGTGGGCCACCGGGGCGTCCGGCACCGGCACCCGAGTCACCGACGTGGGCCAGATCACCGGGTCGCCCGGTGACACCGGGGGCACCGGGCACACCGGCACGCAGGGCGCGCTCCACTCCCACACGTTCGGTACGAGCGGGCACAGCATCACTCACGAGCACGGCTTCACCACCAATACGGCGTCGGCGTTCTCCCATAACCACACCTCGGTGACGGACGCCACCTCCGCGGGGACCAGCGGGACGGACGCGAACATGCCACCCTGGATCGCCTTCAACAAGATCATCAAGACGTAGAGGAGCACAGATGCCAGCCTGTTGTGGAGGTGCCTCCTGCTCCTGCAAGGTCGTCGCGGGCGCGAACATCACCGTCTCCGGCTCAGGCTCGGCGGCCGACCCGTTCGTCATCACCTCCGACCTGTCGCTGGAAGTGGACGACACCACCCCGTTCGACTTGTCCCTGGGCGGCAGCGGCACCACCGAGGACCCGTGGACGCTGCGGGTGGACTACGCGGAGACGGCCACCCTGTCGGACCTGCCGGACGTGTCCGCGACCACACCCAACGGCGGGCAGGTCCTCGGCTGGAACACCTCGTTGCAGCAGTGGGTCGCGCAGGACCCGGTGACCGCACCCACCGGGGCGGTCACCCACGACCTGACGATGCTCGGCGACGGGTCCGCGGGTGCCCCGCTCGGGGTGGTCGGCGACACCTCCCGGTTCGTGGTCGGCGACACCGGCGGGGTCGGGCTGACCCAGGCCGGGATGAACCGGATGACCCGGCACTTCGTCAACACCGCCGACCGGGACGCCACCAGCCTGCCGCCGGAACTCAACACGCTGTCCACGTTGGAGTCCGCCCCCGGGCAGGTGGACTACTGGGACGGCTCCGACTGGCTGCCGGTCAAGGACAAGTACGACCAGATGCTCATCCCGGGCCCCGGCGGCAACGAACTGCTGCGGCTGTCCGGGCCGTGGACCGACCAGCGGTTGACCTACATGGTCAAGCAGTTCAGCGCGACCAGCGACGGCAGCGGCGAGGTCACCCTGCTGAACTCCACCGACCTGTCCGGGCGGGCCGGGATCATCAGCGTCGAGTTCCAAGAGGTGACCACCCTGGCGATGAGCGTCGTCCCGTTCGTGTCCGGGGCCACGATCAAGGGCAAGGTGTGGCACCTCACCGACGGGGCCGCTTGGGCGGGTCAGACGGTCGTCGGGACCTGTTTCGCCTGGGTGTACTGAGCAGCCAGCCGATCACCCAGCCGGAAGCGACAGTCCCCCCGACAATCCCCAGGATCACCGCCAGGTGGCTCAGTCGTCTCCCCTGAGTACGTCGTCCGCGGCGCGCACCCCGAACGGGTAGGTCTCGTCCGCGCTGATATCGGGCCGGAAGGTCACGATCAGCCTGTCCTCGTCCAGCACCAGGGAAACGATCCGTTCGTCCGCGCAGGCCCGCAGCGCCGGTTCCAGCCACGCCGAGGTCTCCACGTCGAACGCGATTGACCGCCACACGCCGAGTCCGTCCGGCCGCACCACCGGGGTGCTCAGCGCACCCTCATCGATGTGGGCGACCTCTCTCATCAGTTGCTTCGCGGCGTACGGCAGCCTCATCCGGTCTCCTCGAACATGCTGGGGGTGGTCTCGGTCAGGCCCAACCGGTGCTCAAGCCCGTCGGCGAGCACCTTCCACTGGGCGCGGTCACCGGGTGGGGTGTCAGGGTCGTCCTGCATCCGCCGGTAGTAGTCGTACTGGTCGCGGAGGCTGGGGGCCCGGCCTGACAGGTGCGCTCGCGCACGCTGCACTTCGCGGAGGTGCCAGGCACCCCAGTCCTCTGCTTCGCTCCGCAGTGAGCCTGCTTCACCGCGGGCTTTGCAGGAGCAGCGCCCGGCCCACTCGACCCCGACCTGCACGACCCTGGTCTTGTGGATCACGGCTGCTCCGTTTAGTGACTAAATCTCAGCCCACCTCACCGATGATCCGCATCAGGTGTTCCTGGGTGAGCCCGGTGAACCCGACGCTACCTGTGAGGTAGACATGGACCCCGGCAAGACTCGCCAGGACTTCCCGGGCCCTGGGGTTCGCCTGCCCGGTGGGGTCAGCGACGTAGTGGGCGGTGACCTGGCCTCCGTCCTCCAAGGTCATCGCCAGCGAGGTGACCTTGTGCTGGTCACCGGACAGGTACGAGTGCAGGTCGATCGGGAGGTCGGAGTGCAGGATCTCCAACAGCCCGAGCGGGTTGATGATCAGCGCGTGGTGGGCGCTCATCGGCGCTTCGGCTTCTCGGTGGTGAACCCCGGGCAGGAGCAGGTCTGGCGGATGCCACTGGGCCCGCCAGACATGCGGGAGCCGTTGCACCAGTACAGCCCGTGGAGGCCGAACTCGTGGCCGCATACCCGGCACGCCTCGCCGGTGGTCATTCGGCCAGGTAGACACCGGTGGAGGCGGCGAACTGCTGCGCCCAGTGCCACTGGTTGAGGACCAACTGCCGGAACGAGTCGTGGTCGATGACGATCTCGTCGTCAATCTCCCACTCCAACGCCTCAAGCGCGGCGTCGTACTCGCTGAGGAACAGTTGCGGTTCCGGCATCCGGAAGTACAGGTCGATCTTCCGGCCGTTCTTGGCGTCGTCCAGGCGGCGGTCGAGTTCCTCGATCACCCGCTGCCGGTAGACCTGCTGCGCCGTGTCGAACTGCTGCCGGTGGTTGTCCCGGTTCTCTTTGATCCGCGCGATCAGGTCAGCCTTGCGGACCTTGTGGTCGTTCATCCGGTGCTCCGATCCATGTGTCGTGTTCGATCTTCCAGCAGTCACAGGCGACTGGCTGGTCCGTCGTGTTGTTCCATGCGGTCCCGTCGCAGTTGAGGTGCTTGCCCTGCCTGCACTCCGGGCAGACCGCGGCGTCGTTCACTTCACCTCCTTCACGTCGAGCCGCTCGTAGGGCTTGCGGTCGTACTCCACCCGGGAGCCGTTGACGTGCACCCACCGGATCGAGAACTTCCCGGTGCTCCCGCTGACCCCGGCCAGGTTCGCGTGCCCCTGGTCCTTGAGCCGGTTGCCCGCGCTGACCAGGGCCAGGCCCTCCCGGTAGATTTCCGCGGCGGTCACCACGGTCGGGTCGGTCAGCAGCCCGGTCACGTCGGTGTCCATCGCCCGGCACGTGCCGTAGTAGCCGCAGGTGGCGTAGCAGACCTCCCGCGGCGGTTCCTTCCTCGCTTCCTGCTGGTTGATGTAGGCGTAGATCACGTCGTCCAGCCAGCGGGCGGCGTCCTCCACGACCAGCGGGTCGTACTTCTCCATGTTCACGTGCAGCCGCTTGTCGTCCGCGGCCCGGTCCACCCAGACGTTCGCCACCCACACGTCGTCCAGGGTCACGCCGTCATCGAACAGCCCGCACTCGAAGCACCCCTTGGCGTAGCAGTGGCGCTGGAACTGCTGCTGCGGGTCCGGCCCCTTGCGGGACACGATCTCCAACCCGCGGGCCGACTTGAAGTCGATGACCAGCCCGGAGGGGCGCACCAGGTCGGGGTGCCCGTCCACGTTGTAGTCGCCCTGGTCACCGTGCAGCACGCAGGTCACGGCCTGCTGACGCAGCGCGTCCGGCCAGATCGCCATGCACGCCGCTTCGATGTGGTCGCCCAGCGCGGTCCCGATGAACGCGGCCAGCACGTCGGTGTCCTCCGGCACCTGCTGGTCCAGCATCCGGCGGGTCCGCTCGGAGCAGTAACCCAGGTCGGACAGGCCGACCCGGAACTCTTTGCTCTGCTGGCTGCGGGCCGAGTCCAGCGACGAGCGCATGATCGCCTCGTAAATGTCGTCGGCGAGGCTCTGCTCCTGCGGGGTCACGCCACGTTCCCTTCCAGCGCCTTGTCCACCTGGTGCATCGCGTCCTCGACCAGCGCCTCCACCAGGCCGGGGCCGATGTGCTCCCGCTTGCGCGGGTCGATCCCGTAGTCGCGCAGCGTGGAGGCCATGTCGTTGCGGAGCCGGTCCGCCACGTCCTCCCGGCGGATCACTTCTCCACCCGGGTGATGACCTCGCCCGTCATGTTGGTGATCTCCACGGTGTCCGGCTCGTCCTCGATCCCGAGCAGCCAGTCGGCCAGGACGATCAGCGACCCCACGTCGGGGATCGCGTCCGGGGCGAACAACTTGCCGGGGCCGGTGAGGATCTTGCGGGCCTGCTCGACTGCGATGGTCCGGCGCACGTAGTCGTCGCCCATCGACATGCCGGTGAGTTCCTGCTCGCCGAAGTCGAGTTCGCCGACGGGCTCCAACATGGTCGGGGGCAGGTCGGGTGGGGTGGTGGGCAGTCCGTCGTTCATGCCGTCGCCTCCGCGGGCTCAGGGGTGGCCGTCTCGGGGGCCTGGGTGGGCTCGTCGCTGATGACCCTGGCTCCCAGGCTGTTCTCCAGCACCGCCTGCTGCTCGGGCGTCAGCGCGGCCTGTGACGGCGCTGGCGGGGCCTCACCGAACACCTCCTCCATCATCAGGGTGCCGCGGACCAGGGGGGCCAGCGACCCGTCGGCGTAGAGGTGCAGCCCGAACGCGTCTCCGAGGCCGATCGCGGCCCGGCGCAGCGCGTAGGACTCGACGCTGGTCAGCGCCAGCGCGTGCGCCTCACCGCGGTTGGGCTGGGGTGCGTTCTCCTCGGCGTGGTACTCGGTGAACTCGGCGACCACGTTGCCCTCGTAGTCCCTGATCCGCAGGGTGCACGCCGCCCGGTAGCACACGGTCCAGTAGGTCTTGTTGCCCCTCTCTGCGTTCTCGAACGAGGTCTCGTAGACCAGTTGCACGTCATGGACGGTCGAGTCCCAGTTGCCGGGGCCGAAGATGCGGGACAGTTCGGCCCGGACCTCGTGGGCTGGGACGTAGGTGTTGCCTTGCTTCTTCTCGACCCGGCTCTGCCGGACCGGGGTGATGAGGCGCTTGATCTGCTTGGCAGTGAGTCCCACTGGTTGCTCCCTTGGGGTGGCCGTTTAGTGACTAAACCGAGGGTGCCTGGGGGGTCGGACACAAACCTCAGCCTCACCTTTCATAGCCCATCCTAGTCCAGTTGGGGGTAGGCTGTCGAACATGCTATGCGACTTCTCCGACGCCCCGCGCGACGCGATCGAGCGCCTGATGTGGCTCTCCGGTGTGCGGGACGAGGTGGACAAGGAACTCGCCGCCGAGTGGCAGCGGACCTACTTCCGGGCCCGGCAGGAGGGCAGGCTCGACGCCGCTATGGCGCTGAGCCTGCACTCCCACAAGCGGGTCATGGCCTGGACCCGGGCGGAGAACGAACGGACCGGCCGTCAGTGGCGCTGGGGCGACGGGTTGTCGTAGCGCCGGTTCATCGCGTACGCCTCGTTGGTCTGGCAGGGCACGCACACGTCGGTGAGCATCCCGTCCGGGTCGCGCCACAGTGCGGTCAGCGGGAAGCACCCGAAGCACAGGCAGCAGAGCACGTGGTCCTCGATGCACCACTGTGAGTACCGGGTCACTGCTGCTTCCCGTCCCTGGGGGCGGGGTCGTTGAGCCGGTCGAACCAGTCCATGCGCCGCTGTGCCGCCACCACCCGCCGCTGCCCCTTGGTGATCCAGGTGCGCTCACAGTCGAGGCAGAACCCGTCGCCCTTGGTGGTGTGAGCCACATCGGTGCCGTGGCAGTACGGGCAGGTGCTCACTGGTCGCCCCCGTCGAGGGCACGAATGGTGGGACAGGGGTAGACCTCGCCAGGCTGGTCACCCTCGGCCCACCCTTTATTGCTGCACTCGACACAGATCGTCTTGCCGTGGAACGGGCCACCATGCTTCGGGAACAGCGACGGACGGTGCAGCGCCCGCACGGCGGCGATGGTGGCGTCGCGTTGGGCGAGGTCGGCGACGAGATCACGGGCGTGGTCGTTGATCTCTTTCACGTCATCACAGCGCCAGCCGGTAGCGCACGCCTCGTGATCTGGGCAGTCGTGACACCACGCTTCGCCCGGTTTGCGTTCGTCGATGCTCATGTCGTCCCCCCGTCGGCCCGGTCACGGGCGGGGGCGTCCATCTCGGCTAGTTGCTCGGCACACCCCTTGCAGTTGCACGCGCGGAGCCGCCCGCGCTGTGCGTCTGCCTGGTCGGGCCCGGGGTCGGGGGCGGGGCCGTCGTCCTCGGCTAGTCGGTCGAGGATCGGCTTGTGGCGGGCGATGCTTGCCTGGATGCTGGCCATGAACTCGGGGTCGGCGCGCCGTGCCTCGATGGCTGCGAGCCACGCCTCCATGCGCTCGGGGTGGACGGGGCAGACGACGAGCGCGGCCTCGGTTCGGTCGCAGTGGCAGTCGTCTGCCTGGTCGGGCCCGGGGTCGGGGGCGGTGTGCGGTCGGACGGTCATGCCGTACTCCTGCAGCAGCGGGATCGCGCGGTGGATCGGCCCGGTCGGGAGCAGGTAGAAGGCGACGAAGCCGCCGTCCTGTTCGCCGTAGTCGGTGGCTTGCCGGACGCAGTCGGCTAGTGCGGTGAGCAGCCGGTTCGCTGCGTCGGAGACGGCCCACCTGCCCCCGTCTGCCTGGTCGGGCCCGGGGTGGGGGGCGGCGAGGGCGGCCAACAGCGCGCCGATGAACTCCCGGGCATCCTTGACCTCGGAGGGCATCGGGTGATGCTCGCCGCCCATGAACACCTGCCCGTGTGTGCGGCGCTTCGCGAGCAAGTCGGCCAGGCGGCTCTCCCACTCGGCCCGTAGCCCTGTGTCGGTGGGTGGGTGGGTGGTGGCGAGGTGGGCGAGGACGGCGTCTGTGATCGTGTCAGTGACGGTGACGGTTGGGTCTGCTACGGGCCACCCGTCGATGGCGGCGCGGATGATGCGGGCGAGGGCGTCCCGGTCGGGGGTCACTGGATCACCCGCCGGAACCCGGGGCGACCGGTGTCCTTCGATGGGATGAACCCACGCTGACCGCAGGTCGCCCAGAACAGGCTCGTGGTGCCCCGCTCCTGCACCGCCAGGTGCGCGACCGCTACATCGCTGGCGAGGTGCAACTCACCGAGCACCTTGTACGCCAGGTCCCACAGTTCCTCGTCGGTGGTCATGGTTGCTCCGATCTTCACCAGCCGTGCCGGTGCATCGCCGTAGGGATCAACGCGTCCACAGCGAGGGACGCGCAGTGCAACGTGCCGTGCGAGCAGTGCGGGTAGGTGCCGCGGTCGCAGCGTTTCTTGATGCACCGCCCGCCGTAGGCCATGCACACGTCAGCGCCCTGCTTGACCATCACCGCGTTCCGGACCGGGCCCGCCACCTTGCCGTGCTTGCCCCAGTCCGCCGGGTAGGTCACCACCTCCACGTCGTAAGCCTCAGCCCACTCCTCCGCCATGCGGTCAGCGCCGGTCGGGCAGTGGCCGGAGACGAGCACATGGATGCGCCCGTCGAACCGGACCTGCGCGTCCAGCGGCAACAGCGGGACCTCGGTCCCCCCTTGCTGATGCAGCAGGCTCAACGTCCGCTGCACCAGCGCCTCGTCCTCCCAGTCTCGGGAGCCGGTGATCAGAACCCTCATATGGCTGCTCCTCGTTTAGTCACTAAAGTCAGCGCAACTCCTGGCCGATGATCGGCATGTCGGAGGGACGCCACAACCGGTACAGCGCAGGACCGATCTGGTCGGCCCACCGACGCTGCCCGTCAGTGAGCCGACCAGTCTCGGTCTTGAGTTCGGCGATGATCGTGCGGCCCCGCCGGGACAGCACCAGGTCGGGGAACCCTGCGTCACCCTGCAAAGCGGTCCGCCACCCACGCTCCGTCTTGGCGGGACGGAAGTGGGTGACGGACCACCCGCGGTACTTCGCCAACTGGATGACAGCGGTCGTGAACTGGGCCTCGGTCAGGGACCGTTGACCAACTCCCGCAGCGCGACCCACCGTTCGTTCGCCTCACGTTCTGCTCGCTGCGCCTCAGCCACCTTCGCCTCGGCCTCCGCGATCTGCTTGTCCTTGTCGTCCAGCCGGGCCTCCATCGCGCGGATCGCGTTGGTCATGCCGCGTTCCTTGCTGCCCAACTGTGTGCGGACTTCCTCGATCTTGGCCGCAGCCTGGACCTCGACCTGCTCCATCCTCGCTAACAGGTCAGCGTAGGCACCACCGTCCACCAGGCGACGCACCCGTTCGATCACCTGCTCCGAGGTGAGCGGGGTGGACTCGTCGGTCAGCGACTCCCGTGCAGCGTCGCGGCGCTTCACGATGAACTGAGCCAGCGTCGAAGCGATCTCCTCGTTGCTGCCGTGCAGTTCGTCCGGCACCGCTTCGACAGCGGCGAGGATCTCCGCGGTCAACCGGGCGATCCGGCCCTGCTGACGCTGGGTCGGTGTCCACGAGATGCCGGGGTCGGTCCACGACTCCGCCTGCGCGGCCTTGAGGGTCGGCGCTTCCTTGCCGTGCTTGCCGCCGTAGTGACTGGCGATGGTGCGCGCCTCGGGGGCGGTGTACGGGCCACCGTCGGGCCCGCTGTCACAGCCGGGGAACGCGCACTGGTAGTCCAGCGAGCCGTCGGTCCACTTGCGTTCGAGGACCGCCTTGCTCTCGTAGATTTCGCCGCCTTCCTTGTGCATCGAGCGGCGGGCGATCCACGGGCGGATCTTGCTGACAGTGGGGCCGTTGTCTACGACCTCACCGACGACCGGGGTCGGTTGCTCCTCCACCTCAGGCTCCGACTCCGGTGTGGGCTCCGGCTCCGGGGCCGGTGTCACAGCGTGTGGTGTGATCCAGTCTCGGAGCAGCGTCGGGTCCTTCCACACCTGAGTTGACCGCATCGAGTCGAGGGCCTTCTCGCCGCGGGCATGGCGAACCGGGTCCGTGGATGACCAGTCGTCAACCGCACCCTGCATGAAAGCCATCTTGATCGGGTCGGCGTACCTGAGGACCTTGCGCATCCACGACTTGCCGACCTGCTCTTTGATGGACCGCTGATTGGTGGGGATCATCACGACGACATGGGAGCCCTCGTGCTCCCGGGACAGTTGCACCTGGCCGCGAAGTTCGGTCGCGTCCCAACCGAGGTCCAGGGCCATCATCAGCACGCGCAGCGAGACCTCCGCCATGCCGCTATGACCGATCTCTGAGATGACGCGAGCGCTGTCGCGTCGGGCAGCGTTGGACTTAGCCACTGTGATCCTCTCCTAGTAGTCGTCGTCGGACTCGGGGTACTCGGCCGCGTCGATGACCTCGTAGTTCGGGCTCTCCACGTAGGCCATGCCCAGCCCGGGGTAGAGCGGCGGCAGGTTGCGTGCCGCGTAGAACGTGTTGCAGTACCGCTGCAAGGTGAGGAGGTTGTTGTCGCCGTCGAAGAACGCCGACGACTCCTCGTGGTTCAGGCCGAGCACCTCCCGGCCGACCGCGCCAACGTCCTGCCGGTTTGCGCCGGGCACGTCCTCCATGATCGGGAACCCGCGGGGCCCGAACCTCCCGGTCTCCTGCACCTGGATCACCATCTGCGCGCTGAACCCGTGGTGCAGCACGCCGTCGCGTTCCCGGTTGCTGTTGTCGTGCGGCCCGAAGATCAGGCGGTAGCCGGACTGGGTGGCTGCCTGACCGGCCATGCAGAACGCGGTCCGGCACACACCGTTGCGGTAGTCCTGCTTCTCGTCCTCGGTGAGTTCCCGACCCTCGGTGTCGAGGAACCCCCACACGCCCTGGTCCCAGTCGCCCCACAGGCGGTACTCCTCGGGGATGCGGTCCCGCACGATCAGGCCCTCGGTCACCTGGTTCTCGTACTCCGCCCACTCCATGAGCCGGGCCAGCAGTTCGGTGTTGAGATCGGGCAGCGGGTGCCGCTCGTGGAAGGTCTTGAACCGGATGCCGACGGTGTGGTCGGCGACAACTTCTGTGGTCATGGTTGCTCCTCGTTTAGTGACTAAAGACTGACGCCCCGACAGTCGTGGAACCGGCGGCCCCACGGTGTGACGATCGGGATGGTGAACGGTTGATCGACGTACCTGCTGATGACGAACCCGTCGTCCCTCGCTTTCTTCGGTTGAGCATGGGCCCAGGCGTGGCAGGTGCCGCACAGCCACACCCCGTTGCAGGGGCAGTGGGTGTGGTCATCGACCACGGACCGGGACCTGCGGTGGTGCCAGTGCCCACCTCCCGCTGGCATCCCACAGTGGGCGCAGCGCTTGGCGTACCGGTCACGAACGACGCGGCGTGACGCGAGCGGGATCGTGCTCACTGGCCGCGGATGTGGTTCCGGTAGCCCTGGTAGGCGGCCTCCAACTCCATCTTCCCGTCCGGCGGCAACAGGTCGATCTGCCAGCCGACCGCCTTGGCCTGCTCGTAGGTGCCCTGGCTGATCGGCCACACGTTCGCGATGTGGGTGGAGCCCGGCTCACCGGTGGGTTCCACCGTGGAGTAGCACCACCCGAACCGGTAGCCGCGGGCGTAGGACTGGTCGTGGTGGTCGGTGATCCCGGCCATCTCCATCTCGGCGTACGCGGCGTCGGCGGGGTCGGCCAGTGCCCGCTCGGACGCAAGGAACTCGTCGCGCGGCATGACGTACCCGAAGATCACCAGCCGGTCCGGCAGGAACCGGACCCAGTATTCGCCGTACACCACCGCTTCCTGCTCGGGAGCGAGACTGCTGTTGGCCTGCTCCTCCGCCTTGCGCATGTTGGTGAGCATGGTCTCTAGGTCCGTCTCGAACCTTGGTTCGCTCATTGGTTGCTCCTCGTCTGCCCGCAGACGCATCTACAGGGCGTGTCGTGACCTGCTGGTTCCTCGCACACATGAGTGACCGGTGTGGTGGTGAACACCGAGCCAGTCTCGGCGTCAACCATGACCCGACCCGCCTCCCATCGGGCCATGCAGTACGCCGTCGGTTGCTCCTCTCGGTTTAGTGACTAAACAGGTTGCGGGACCATCGACAGCACCGCCCATGACCGACCGACCCGGGTCATCTCCAAGTCGGAAGTCTCAATGTCACGGCCTGCCACCCGCAGCACTCCCTTGTCCTCTCCTCTCTTGGCGTCCAGCATCAGAAGGGTCTGCGCCGCGGCGGTGATGCCGCGTGACCCAGTGAACCTGTCGAGCCAGTCCACGTCCTCGGCCTGGCCGTTGCCCCGCTTCCGGTCGTGGTGGATCGCGACGACCGCGATGTTGCTCTCGGCCGCGAACCTCGCCCACCGGGACAGCACCTCGCTGCTCACGGCGTACGAGTTCTGCACACCGTTGCCGTCGAAGTACGGCTCGACCTTGACCAGCGTGTCGATCACGATCATCCGCGGGTTGTCGCTGTCCGCGACCCACTCCTGGCAGGCAGCCAACGCGTCCGCGCCGACCGGCCACTCGGTGTGCACCTCCATCGGGACCGCGTAGTCCGGCATCACGTTCCCGAACAGGTACAGCGAGCGTTCCTTGACTCTCCTCTCCGTGTCGTTGTCGAGCGCCAGCATCAGCACGTCGCCTTGCTGGCAGTGCAGGGTGGACAGTGCCAGCCCACCGCAGGCCACCCCGAGGCCCAGGTCGAGCGCCACGTAGGACTTGCCCAACTTGGGTGACCCGCCGAACAGGGTCAGCCCGGCGCTGATCAGCCCGTCCACCGCCCACCGCACCGGCGGGTAGTCCTTGCTGAGCAGCCCGCTCATCGTGGACCCGGCAGGTCGGAGCCGGTTGACCGCGAGCGGCACCAGGTCGGTGACCGTGAGCCCGGCGAGCACGTGGTCGTACAGGTCAGCCTTGCTGTGCTTGACCGGTGTGGACCACACCTTCGTCTTGAGCCCAGCGGCCCGGCACGATGCGCTGACGCTGCCCGCGTACCGCTGCCCGTCGGTGTCGTTGTCGGCCACGATGTTGACGACCGACGCACCTTTGAGCCACGACGTGTAGTAGTCGCGCCATGCCTTCGCGCCGTTCGGTGAGCAGGTGGCCGTGAGCCCGAGGTGCCGGGCTGCGCTGACCGACTTCTCACCTTCCACGATCCACACCTCCTCGCCCGCCCCGGCCGCAGCGAGAACAGCGGGGAGGTTGTAGAGGCACGGCTTGAACCCCTTCGGGTATCCGGCCTTGGGGCGACCGTCGTCTCCGACGTGACCGGGGACCCGTTGCACGAACGACTTGCCGCCGTCCGACTTCTGCCACCGCTCGACCGTGAAGTGAACCTCACCGTCGGGCCGCTGGTACTTCCACTCGGCGACCTTCACGCCGCGCTCGTTCGTGATCGGCTCATCGAACAGGTCCGGCCATTCGAGCCCGAGCGCCATGAGCACGTCCTGCGGGTGGCACCCGTTCATGCAGTTCAGCAGCGTCTTGCCGTCGGAGTGCGTGACGGACAACGAGGGGTTCCGGTCGCCGCGGCCTTGGCCGTGACTCGGAACGGGACAGGAAGCGCGAACCGAAGATCCGTTTCCCGTGATCCGTTCCAGCAGACCGAGCACCCGCTCATAAGAATCCATCCTCTGCATCCCTTGGGTTTAGTGACTAAACGGCTGACGTGACTGGGGGACTGGTTGGGCACAGACCCCACCCCTGGGTGCGGCGCGTCTCGGCGAATGGACAGCCGGTTGGGTACTGGCAGGGCCGGGGTGGGGAGCCCTTCTTCCCTCAGGCGGGCAGCGCTACGGCCCGTGCGCCTTGCGGGCACGGGTGGACTCGTAGGCAACACGGCACTGAGCGTGCCAGCGGTGTCGGCCGATCCGGAAGGACTGGCCCTTCTCCGCCGGGATGCCGCAGAGGGGGCACACCGGGGAGGTGCGGGAGCGGAGGCTGGCCCCGCTCACAACGAAGCCCCGTCCGCGTGGCGTACCACCGCGAATGGGGCAGGTGTGTTAGTTTCCATTTCAAGCCTTTCCGGTTGCGCGGAACTGGTTAGAGCGCCGTTCCTGTTGTCAGCAGGGGCGGCGTTCGCTTGTTGTGGAGCCGAACCTAGACCCGTCAGGGGTGCGTGTCCAACGGCCCGAGGCTGTACGCTCAGGCCCGAGGACTGGTTGCTCCGATCCTCGCCCGGGACCCGGCCGACTCCCATATCGGCCGGGTCCCGCCTTGCGTCTACTCCCCTTCGGCGTCGTCCTCAGCCTGTGCGGCGTAGCGCTCACGCAGCCCGGGGAACTCCGAGAACAGCGCCTCCATCTGCGCTGCCGCCCGCTCCTCCGCGTTGAGCCGGGGCGACCACTCCACCCCGAGTTCCTTCGCGTGCTTCTGCTGCAACTGGTTGAACTCGTCGCGGTGGTTCTCCCGCAGTTCCTTGGCTGCGGCGCTGTACGCCTTGCGGAGCAGACCGTCCCGGTCCTTGCCGGTGACCTCGGTCTCGGACTGCCGTGCTGCGGTGGGCATCAAGCCTCCTGTGTGGCTGGTTTAGTTACTAAATCTGATGGACCTACGAACTGAGTCTTATTGACCCTGGCGGGTCGAGGGCGCGTGTCAACTAGAAGGGCGGCTCCTCTGCCTGACCGCCACCGGACGCCCACGGGTCAGCGTCCGCGGGTGCACCGGAGGACCTGGCGACCTGGCCCTCACCGTGCTTGATCGTGCGGAACTGCAACGACGCAGCCACAGCGTCAGCGATGAGGGCCGTCTGCGACCGCTTCTCACCGCTGTCCGTGGTCCACTCGTCGGTCTGCAACCTGCCCGTGCACACCACCAGGTCACCCTTCCCGAGGGACTCCGCCACATGCTCCGCGAGTTGCTTGAACGACGTGACGTTGATCCACAACACCCGGTCGTCCACCCACTCACCCGCGTCGTTCTTCTTCCGGCTCGACGCGACCAGGCGGAACTTCGCCACCGCCGTGCCCGACGGTGCGAACCGTAGTTCCGGGTCCGCCACCATCCGTCCTTCGATCGTCACATGCGGGAGCACCACGCTGTTCCGCCTTTCCTCTGTTGATGAACTGGTTGGACCATGCCACCGCGTCGATGAAAGCCGGTGGGAGTTTCGACACCGGGACCCGGTAGAACGTGCGCCGCCTCTCCCACTTGCCGAAGAAAGGTTTCGTGCCGGACAGGTCCGCCTCCCGGCACGAGCCGAACGTCGAGAACGACACGTGGTCGATCAGGTGATCTTCGTACATGAACGTCACCCCGGTGATCTTGCCGTTGAGCCAGACCATGACGTTCACTGCTTCGCCTCACGGATCGCCTCACGCAGAGGCTTCACCTTCTCCGGGTTCCACCGGACGTACAGATCGCACCGCCGCTCCGGCTCACGGATGTTGTTCGCCGTGCGGTACTCGAACCCCAGGTCCCGGTGCAGCGGACCGATCGCCCCCTGCCTCATCGCATTGACCACAGACGTGCGGTCGTTGCGGAAGATCAGCGCCCACTCCATCGGGTTCGCCCGCAACTTGTCAGCGATAGCGGGCCAGTCATACGTGGTGCGCTTGGGCGGTGGGTCCTCCCAAGCGATCTCACTGACCGGCTCGTCCCCCTTCCGCTTGGTCATACCGTCGCCACCTGACCGAGCAGCGCCTCCGCTTCATCCAGGTGCGCCGTCACATACCGGCGGGCCTCAGCGACCACACCCTCAGGCGTCTGCCCATGCTCGATGGGCCACTGCCGGATGAGGAAGCCAGTCTCCCGAGCCACGTTCACAAACACGTCGGTCGGGATGGAGATGCCGCCCTTGCGCATGGCTTCCATATGCGCAGAAACGCTGGACCACTCGGTGATCCCGAGCGCCAGCAGCAGTTTCGTGGTGTGTTCCATAAGCCTCCTGCCTGGCCGGTGGGGCGCAGGGCTGAGCAGCCGAGAGCCACGCCCCACCGACGAATAGGGAGACCAGGGATGCCCGTCATGCCGGGCACCCCTGGTCAGTGGACTAGCGGGACTGACGCACGATCGTGTCGAGCGCCTGGTTGATCTGGTTCACCGAGTCCCGCAGCGCGTCGATCTGGGCGAACAGGTCGTTGCTGCCGCCGTTGCTCTGGACGGACACCGGCGCGGGCCGGGTCTGGACCCCGGCGTCCACCAGGACCCCGGTCACCTGGGTGCGGCTGGCACCCAGCCGGGTCCCCGCCTCGATCAGCGCGTCGGCCATGTCCCACTCCCGCGCTTCCAGCGCGGAGATGACCGGCTCTGCCTCCCGCACGTAGGAGGACAGCCGACTGCCCCGCATCTGCTCGCTGACGGTCTCGCGGATGGTGCTCATACAGTTGCTCCGATCTGTGCCCTTGCCGGTCGGACTCTCCGACCGGCCTCGCAGACACCCTGTGTGTCTACGAAGTCTTGTTTAGTTACTAAACTGGGGCTGGTTGACCCAGCCTATCGGACCGTGCCGACAGTCAGCGGCAGGTCTGGGTGTGCGTGAAGCGTGTCGTGTTCGGCGGCAGGAAGCCCGTCACGTCACCATCGCTGATGGTGCTGCACTGGCAGCCCCGCCCGGTCCTGGTCACATCGACCACCCGCGACCAGCGGACCTGGACCGTGCCCTCGACCCCCTCCGTGAGGAACAGGTCAGGAGCCAGCACACCGACCTGGGTCACCTGAGCCCGGGTCGGTGCCCACTCCGACGTGCCCTCGATCCGCACCGCGATCCGGTGGTCCGTCTCCACCAGGTTGTGCCTGCGCAGGATCGCGTCGAAGTCGCCGTCGTCCACCTCCCGGCCGTACCGGGTCAGGTCGTTGACCAACCCCTCGGGCACCTCCGCCATGCCGGTCGCCCCCGCTGCCGAGCCCCGGTTGTAGAGCAGCACAGCCATCGGGATCACCGCCTGCGCCCAGTCCGGGGTCACCGGGTAGCGCGGCCGGGCGACCACGTAGTTCCGTGAGCAGTGGGTCATCCGGTTGAACACCATGACCCCCTCCTGGTTGCGGACGAACTCCGCGACCTGGCACTCGTGCGCCCCCGCGTCGAGCAGGACCACCACGAACGCCCGGTCCTGCGCGCCGAACTGGAAGAAGGTGTCACCCACCTTCACCTGCTCCGAGGACACCATCGGTTCGTTGCTCCCTGCCTCACCGCCGATACTCGCCACCGTCACGTACCCCGAGGTGATCGCACCCGCGAAGTTCGCCCCCCGGATCGGCAGGGTCGCCCCGCTCACGGTCCGCCACATGTGCGTCCCGTCCCCACGGTCATCGACCCGGACCCACGAGTCCGGTGCCGAGCCGGTGGTGCGGACCACCGACCCGATCGGCAGGGCCTCGAACTCCACCATTGCCGCGAGCACCTGCCCGACCGCTGGGATGGGAATGGTTGCTGGTGCTTCTGCTGTCGTTGTCATCTGGCTGCTCCTGGTTTAGTGACTAAAGGTTGGTCGGGTCGTCGCCGACCCCGAACTGCCGCCGCAACTCCTCGATCACGGCGTGGAACTGGTTGTGGATCATGGCCCTTTCCTCGGTCGTAGGTGGCGTGCCGAGTCCCACCTGGCACAGCACCTCCGCCACGATCTGCGGGAACGTCCCGTACTGCGCACCGGCCAGCCGCAGCATGTCCGCGATGTTGTCCTCGCGGTCCATGAGCGCCTGCTTCAAGCCGTCCGGCACACCCTGGAACTGGTTGAGCACCTGATCCAGGGACGTGACCGGCGGGCCCGCCTGGTGCTGCTCGGCGGTCATGCCGTTGCCTCAGGCAGGGCGAACCGGGCGACGAACAACTGCTCGCTGCTGTCGAAGTCCGCGAGACGGTGCTGCCCCGTCGCCGGAGGCTGACCGTTCGCACCGCCGATCACGTCGTAGATCCCAGAGATCCGGTGGTCCCGGGCCACCATGTACTGCGGCTCCTCGACCCGGTACGCCAGCACCGTGCCCGGTGCGATCGACGGCAGCGCACGAACCAGGTCAACCGACAGGTGCATCCACCCACCCTCGGGCGGCGGGAACGCCATGACCTCCATCCGCCGGGCGTAGTGGACCAGCGCCAGCCCGTCCTCCCGGTAGCCGCACACCCGCCGGGTGCGCGCCAAGTTCTGCGCCGAGTCGTCACGGACGAACCACTGCACCCGGGTGGCCTGGTGGTCCTGCGACTGCCACCGCAGGACCGTGCCCACCGGCAGCGTGCGCGCCGTCTCTGGGTTCACCTGGTCACCCACCCGCACGTCGCCGACGTTGCGGATGTGCATGATCTCTGGCGTCAGCCCGACCCGGGAGATGCACGACTCCAACGTCGAGCACCACTGCTGGTTGGACTTGACCTTCATCGACACCTGGTACGCCCGCTGCTTGAACGCGAGCACCGCGTCCTCGTCCGCGCTGCTGCCGATCTCAGTCCACCAGTCCGGCGGAGCGGACGACCCGGGCATCGCCTCCACGTAGGCCGAGTAGCCGCGGCGCGGTTCGCGCAGCAGACCGAGGCCCAGTGCCCGCCACCTGCTCGGCTCGCGGATGAACGCGCCGCTGCGTGACACGTCCTGCGGGTTGCCGGACACGATGATCGTGCCCTCCGGCAGTCGCTCCCGCTCGGTGCTGGACTCGATGAACATCTCCACACCCAGCGGGAACAGGTCGTCGGTGACTTCGAGTTCACGCATCGCGCGGTTCACCGCGTCGAACGACACGCCGTGCATCTCCTGCGCCGCGAACATGTAGTCACGGAACTGCCACTTGAACTGGGTGAGCGTCGGCGGGACCGCGGGCTCCGGGGTGTAGTTGTCCGGGTAGGTCAGGACCCGCATGTAACCGAGGGAGAAGTTGTTCTCCGGCGAGATGCCGTTCCGGTCGTAGGTGTTGACGCTGACCCACAACCCGTTCTCCCCCTTGGTGAACGGGGCCCGGTCACCGGCGCGGGTCCCGATGGTGGTCCCTGGAGGGAGAGCGTGGAACTCGGGGAACGAGTGGAGACGGTCCCCGATCTGCACGCGGTTGATCTGTGTCACTGGCTGCTCCTGTTACCTCTCACCGTTTAGTCACTAAACGGATCAACGAATGGGACGGACCTTGCTTGTCGTGCGCACCTCGGCATCGGCCATAGCCAACGTGCGCTTGCACCCACCACACGTGACCCGCGACGGATCGCTGGTCGTGAGTGGGGGATCAACCGCTCCGCAGGCAGCACGATGGACAGTGACCATGAGGTGCCGCTTGCGTGAGGTCATCAGACCGGCCAGGCAGCCACGTCACGCTGGAAGTTCCGCGCTGCCTCACGGAACCCAGCCTCGCTCTCGGCCTCATGTACCTGTTGGAGCAGGTACAGCGAGTGGCTGAGTGTGTCCTCGATGAACTTCTCCACCCAGTCCGACGCCTCGGCCGCTGGCGGCGGCTTGTCTCCGAACAGGGGGTAAACGTTGTCCATGAGCAGGTTGCCCTTTCTCTCAGGTGCGCGCCTCGTAGCGGCGCAACACTTCTCGGGTCTCGCACTGGATGCAGTGCGGGTCACTGAACGGGGTGTGCACGCAGTTGTGGCTGAACCGGGTGAGCAACGCAGCCATGTCACCGAGCAGCGCGGTCGTGCTGGTGACACCGGACAGCACCGCCTCACGCCCGGCCACCTGGTCGGGCATGACGTAGACGGAGCAGCGGTTGCGGCGTTCGTTGAGCCGGGCGATCTTGCCTGCCCGGTGCAGGCTGGACAGTGCGCCTGACGCCTGTCCGTGGTGCAGCCTGCACGCCTCCGCCACCTCGGCCCACGTCATGCCGCGCTCGCCCGCTGCCTCGATGAACATGCGGACCTTGCGCTGCCGGTAGGAGGTGGTGCCGTCGGCGTCCTCGGTGCGGGCACGGTCGCGGCTCGCTTCGGACCCGGCGTGGCCGGAGTTGGGCTCGGTGTTACCGCCGTAGGGAAGGATCGGTTGGTCTGACATGGGGATACGACCTCTCGTTTAGTTACTAAACGGGAGTCGGGACAGACCCAAGGGCAGACCTGTCCCGACTAAGAACTATTCTTCCAGAGTTGACCTTGTGTGTCAACTTGACTTAGGGCTGGGAGGTGGGTTGTCAACTCCCGCCACGTTGATCCTGAACTCGTGACGCTCCCCGCGCAGCGCACGCTTCCGGGTGTGACCAGCAGCCAGCACCGCCTCGATGTACGGGTCGAGGTCACCGGCCAGCATCGCGTCGAGCAGCGCTTGGATGACCTGCGGCGTGTAGTCGTGGTTGCCGGACTCCGAGTCAGCCTCGTCCTGCGCCTTCACCCCGAACCACGAACACCGCTCCATCACATCCGGGTGCCCGGCGATGTAGGTGCAGCGCACCACCGAACCATCCGGCCGCTGATACCCGATGCCGCACAGTTGCGCGGTCATCCGTTGACCCCGAACACACGACCAGACCGAACCGCCTCGGCCCACATCTCAGGGATTGCCCCACGGATCTGAGCGGTGATCGAGTCCTCCGTCTCACCAGCGATGAGCAGCAGGTCTTGAACACGCTTGCCGGTGGTCTGCTCCAACGCGAGCATGTCCACCACGATCGGCTGATCCAGAGGCAGACGACGCAGGTTCTCCGCCGACAGCCCGAGCAGCAGCGTCACCCGGTTGTTGATGGTCATCACCGCCCGGATCACTTGTCAGCCATCCGGGCTCGGATCGTGCCACCACACTGCGGGCACGTCACCTCGTGCATGATGGGCCCGCCCTCGTGCATGAGTTCATCGAGCGCAGCGATCAGGGTGATCGCCAGCCCACGCTCGACACCCGTCTCCCAGTCGTTGGCCGCCACGTTCATCGCGTGCAACCGAATGTCGGACACCTTGCGGGCCGTGCCGTTGATGATGAGCACCGGGTCAGGGTCCTTGTGCCGGAGCCACCACCTACCCATCGGTCGCCACCTCCGCCACCAACTGCGCGACCCGCACCTCGCAGTGCCGGGCCAAGGTGGCGGTCACCTCATCCGCCGGGTAACCCTGCTCGATTAAGTTCTTCACGATCGGGGTGATCGCGTTGTCGAGGTTCGTCAGCAGCGCACCTGCTGCGATCGGCTTCGCCATGCCGTTGCTCCGATCTTTAGTGACTAAACGAGACGGTCGTTGACTGAACCACTGGCCCCCTGCTGCATCCACTCGGCGTCGCGTACCGCGCGCTCCCGTGCCTCGTCCAGCGTGAGGACCGTGAAGGTGCAGCCGTTGCGGCACCTCTCGCAGAGTGCGTCCTCCTCGTCGGCGTAGGCACCGCACCAGCAGGTCACACCGTGGCCGCTGGTCACCTCCTCCTCGGTCAGCCCGGAGCACCGGCATAGCCGGGCCCAGTCGGGCGGGGGAACGGGCAGGTCGGGGGGTGTCACTGGTCGCGAACCTCCTGTCGGTACAGCGAGTGGATAGCGCGGGTCAGGGCGGTGCCGATGACGATCTCATCCGCGGTCAGCCGGTTGATCGACTTGACCCCGCCGGTCTTGGCGAGCAACCGGAGCCTCAGCCGCGGGGACAGGGCAGCCTCGTAGCCACCCTCGACGTGCGGGACCAGCGTCCCGCCCAGGTACTCAAGGCGATGGGCCAGGTCGTCGGCCATGACCTCGCGCAGCGTCCGGCTCATGCCCACATCCGCGACCGGACGTGGCCGTTGGCGAACCCGAACGCAGCGGCCGAGTCCGACCCGCAGACCGGCCACTCACGGATGACGTACCGGTGGTCGCCGCTCTCCGTCACCGAGAACACATGACCCCGACTGCCGACGATGCGTGCCACCCGGGGCAGCGTCATCCCCATGTGCACGTGCCGGAACTCGGCCCGGGTCATGCACGCCTGCGCTGCGTCAGCCGGTCCGGCCCAGGTGACCCCGAGCCCACCGACCAGGACCGCCGTCACCACGGCGGTGATTGCCTTGCGGAACATGGCTGTACCTCTCCACCCTCGCGGGCTGTTTAGTAACTAAATGACCGGCGGGGCCCACCCCCCTGATGGAGCAGGCCCCGCACTTAGGGCAGTTACCTACGGAGTGACCATCACTCCCCACCGCGCACCGGGACTTCCCTTCCCGATGCGCGACAGGCAACAGCGGTCACACTGCTGCTGCTCTCACTCCTCGGCATCCCCATTCACCGAGTCGAGCGAGTTCTTGAGGAGCCGGGCACCGGTGAACCGGTGCTCCAACTTCCACATCTGGAACGGGACGATCAGGTCCTCGTCCGACGGGTACTCCGAGTCGAACCCCTGCCAGTCCCGCACCTGCTCGGCCAGCCGGGTCAGCGACCGCTTGTTGAAGCGGGACGTGTCCGGCCGGGCCGGGTGCCAGTGGTCGATGTACCCGCGCAGCATCGGCTTCGACCAGCCGGTGAAGTCATGCGGGAACCGGACCGGACCCCGCCTGCCCATCACCCGCTGGAAGATCGGCGTCGGCTGAGCGGTCCCCGGTTTAGTGACTAAAGCCCGCTCGCGCAGTACCTCGTTCAGCGCGTCCGACAGGTAGCGATACCTAGGCATCCTCCGCCTCCCAGTCCAGGCGGGCCTGACGAGCCGTGGTGAGCGCGTCACCCCAGGTCTGGCCCGCATCCTGCGCGGTCTGCGCCGCGGTCAGGATGTGGCCGACGATCGCCGGGGCCATGATGGTCCCGTCATCGACCAGCCCCGAAGCGTTGTTGTCCTCGATCGGGTCGCCCGAGTACCCCGCCACGTCCGGCTCGAAGCCGAGCGCGATGAGCACGTGGCCGACGATGCACCCCGCCTTGAGCAGCGGCCTGCCGTCCGGGTCGCACTCCTCCGCTGCCTGGTCGAAGTACCGGCAGGTGCCGGTGCCCGACACGCTGGGCGGGTACACGTAGTCCGCACCCAGCGCGTTGACCTGCGCTTCGAGCAGGGCGATCGCGTGGTCGGCGTCCCTGATGGTGACTGATCGACTCATTGGCTGATGGTCCCTTCTCCGAGAACCAGGTCCCGGGCTAGATCGTGGGCGATACCGAGCAGGTCCCCGGTCATCTCGACCAGGGCACGGTCGTACTCCGGGTTCTCCCCCCGTTCGCTGCGCAGGCCGCGTGCGATACGGAGCACGGTGAGCGGACGGATCATGCGGCGTCCGGCGGGGTGGGGTCAGCGAACCGGGTGGACTTGATCCGCCCGTACCGTGCCGCCGCCACCGGGTCGTCGGTGAGCCGCCGCCGCACGTCGGCGTCAGACCGGGTGCTCCACCCCATCGACCGGAACGCGGCCTGGTTGACCTCGACCTCGATGGTCATGGTCACCGGCTGCGGCGGCCTGATGAGCCGCATCTCCTGCATGGCCCGGACCGCCTCGTCGCACCACCCGTGCCGCTCGGTCAGCACGTTGACCTTGCGGACCACCGCCGCCTTGAGCGCGACCAGCGCAGCCTCAGCCGCGGCCTGGTCGGGGAACGAGTCCGCGTCCCAGGGGAACCGGTCAACCGCGGCCCGTGCGGGGGTCGCCTTCTTCGCGGTGCGCCGGGGCGACTCGGCCGCGGTCACCGCCTTCTTCGTGGCCCGCCGGGGAGCGGCGGTCTTGCGGGTTGCGGGAGGCATGGCTGCTCCTAGGTTTAGTCACTAAACCGGCGACGGGTTCGCCGGTTGGTTCAGCACGGTGATAGCGAGCGGGACCGACGGCTCCGGCCACGACTCGATGACGATCTGAGAGGGGTGGTCGGCGGTGAGCACCGCCCAGGTGAGCAGCAGGAGCAGCGTCTCGTCGGCCAGGGTGGGTCGGGTCACGCCGTCACCGACCAGTCGGGGATGAACGGCTGGGTCATCGTCTCGATCGAGAAGTCGATGACGTTGGGCAGGGTCGGCTGGGCCCGGTCCACCCAGGCCATCGCCTTGTCCTCGTTCTCGAACGGGCCGATGACCTCGACGCCGCAGTCCTCCCGCGGGTCGAAGGTGAGGACCACGATGGTCGGGCGGGCGACGACACCGACGGTGGTCAGCCGGGTGCAGTTGAACAGGGCGGTCGCGCCGTTGTCCTTGCGCACGGTGTGCCACGCGTTGCAGTGCGGGCCGCACGGACCGCGGTCGCTGACCTTGACGATGGTGCCCTGGTCGCGGTCGTAGTCGATGACGCGCAGGCCGACGGCCGGTGCCTCGCCGGAGTGGATGAGGTGTGTCATGGGATGCCTCCTGGTTGGGAAGTGGAGTGAGCCGGGCGACTCGTCAGCCCGCCCCGCGTTTAGTGACTAAAGCGGGGCGGGCTGCCGTTACGCCGGGATCAGCGCGGGTTGTTGTGGACGATGACCTCGGTCGGGCTGACCCGCTCGATGCGGGTGAGGATGCCGTGCGCGAGCCGGAGCGCGGTGTGCCACACCTCCTGCTCGATGACGTTCGAGGTGACCGGGCCGTTGACCCGGTTACCTCGCTCGGCGTGGGCCCGTCGCATCCCAGCGGAGATGCGGGCCCGCCGCTGCTCATGGGTCAGCCGCTCCGCCTTGGTGACGGTGGACGGGGGCAGGCTGACCACCTGCCGGACCTCGGTCACCGAAGGTCCTCGGGCGGGGTGAACACGGTGGCCGGACGACCGGTCACCCGGTCGGTGCGACCGGCCACGGTGAGCGCGCCGACCAGCGGAGCCCAGTCGGGGAACTCGATCTTGACCTCGGGGCACGGGTCGTTGACCGTGACCCCGTAGCACCCGGCGATCTGCTCGGGCCCGTACTGCCCGCTCATCGGACGACCGCCGACCGGGCGTCGGCCTCGACCATGAACACGTTCCGGCCGAGCCGCAACTCGATGCCGACCCGCGGGCCGAACGCGGTGACCGCCTCGCCGAGGGTGAAGTGGCTGCCGTTGCGGTGCATCGCCGAGGTCGAGATGAACTCGACGCTGTTCGGGTCCGCCTTGATCGCCGCCTTGAGCGCGGCCTTGGTGGTGATCGCCGCGTTGGCCCGGGACGGGGCCAGCACGGCACTGATGTAGGTGGTCATGGGGATGACCCTCTCTGCTGGGAAGTGAGCCGGTTGACTCGTGGACCGCGCCGTTTAGTAACTAAACGGCGCGGTCCCCGTTACCGCCGGATCGACAGGGCGCGGAGCGAGGCGAGCAGCCGGACGCAGTAGTCGCGCTCCGGGGTGGTGTGGTCCGCCACCGCCTGCCCGCAGTGCAGGCAGGAGGCGGGGTGGGTGGGTCGGCGTGCGGCGTACCGGCACGCCGTGTCGAGGCGCATCACCAGTTCTCGACGTAGCCGCCGA
>Ga0307503_10000071_pt1 | contig 61677 bp, 85 predicted proteins | sample 17_S_MG_FD_194514 | JGI IMG/M metagenome (GOLD analysis project Ga0307503, IMG submission 194514) | Soil microbial communities from Populus trichocarpa stands in riparian zone in the Pacific Northwest, United States - 17_S | ecosystem: Environmental > Terrestrial > Soil > Riparian zone > Trees... | reverse complement strand
TTAAACGAAAAAGGGGAGCCCATCAAGGACTCCCCTTTCCGGAGGCGCTCGCCTCGGTGCTTCACGCCAAGTACGTGTCGAACAGGAAGCTCAGCTCAGGCGGAACTGGCGTCTGAGCCCTCGTGCGTAGCGTTTCGAGAAAAAGGCGCTCGGCGGCATCAACGGTACCATCCCTGTGAATGCGCTCCTTGAGATAGACGGCTTCTCCTTGACTCACCACACCCGGACTAGTCGCGTCATCGAGCACGTGGGCAGTGAGTGCTTCAGAGAAAAATACTGGCCAGCTTGGAGCGTTGTCGGCCCCGCTTACTGCGTCATTGATATCGAATAGCAGGTCGGCCTCATCGCGATCGATGGTGCCATCAGCGAGCAAGGTGGCGCGCAGTTTCTCAACTTCAGTGTCGTCTACGTGACCGTCGGAAATGATGGAGGACTTGAGTTCGTTCAGTTCTGACATTGTCTCGTTCCTTGTTGATGCCGCGTTGTTGTGTCTGAGCGCGCTGACCATCACTAGATCTTCAGCGCCGCAGATTTCATAGCTCGGTGGCTACTTCCACACAGGTGCAAACGTCGGGGGCGTTATCCCAAACGTAGCCGTCCTCGCAGTCTCCGAGCGTCTGACATTCGCAGAGGCCGCCGCAATCATTGCCGCCATCCTCCAGATCGCAACTGTCGTCTGGGTTGTCTACGCAATAACCTTCGCCTGGACACTCGATGCCTGCAATCCCTCCGCAGAATGGCGGATCAGCCAGGCAAGTCGGACCATCTTCGAGGGGTTCGCAGTGAGTGCCAGCCTTGCAACGCACAGAACCACAGGGGTCTGGGTCCGTTGGTTCTGGGGTTGGCTCATCATCCGGCGCACAATACGGAGGCAACGGGTATGGCACACCGACGGCCGGGGGCACGCAATGCTTTCCGTCGGGACAACTAATATCGGCACACGTTGGGGCGGAGGCCGGGTCACATTTTATGACCTTGTCGTTTCGCACGAAGCGGACGCGCAGACCCAAAGGACGGGGGCGCTGCAGCTTCACCAATGCGTATGGATGGGTGACCTGCTGGGCAACGACACAGGCCGGACCCGGAGATAGGATTGCGATCGTGATGAATAGAGTGCCCCGAGAGAAGTCGACGCCCTCGATGTTGGCCTCGTAGCCACCGGTTCTCTTCAGCCCTCCATCGAAGAGCACGACGATCTCTCCAGCACCAAAATCCACAGAAGGAGGCGGCGCGTGACCGAGAATACGCCGGTATTGCGCCGCCGACGTAAACACACGACGAGCCTCAGTCCTGCTTGAGCCTATCCCCCGTGGATCGTCGATCCAAGTGAAGGGTATTACGCGCTGCACTTCCTGCTCAGCTTGCTCGGCTTGCACGCCGGTTTGCAGCCCGGCTCCGCTGGTTCCCACGATGTCTTCGATGGGCGGCGCTGCACACCCTGCAATAGCCAGCCCGGCTGCGACGGCCATGTTCTTTAGCATCGTCATACGGTCTCCTCCGCACTGACGATTGCCCAGAGTTGCTCGGTCTTGCTGAACTGCTTGAGCAGCCCGATCTTGCTCGTGTTGATCAGCTCGCCGCCAAGCGCGCCGTTCTTGATGGTGGCAACTACCGCTACGTTCCCAACGTCGCCGGTGTCGAGCTTTGCCTTGTGCGTGGCCCCGGTCGAATCAGTCAATTCGATGCATACGTCGCTACCCGCAAAGCGAGCTGGTGTGCCTTGCGTGATGGCACCGAAATCCCACGCGATGATGTGGACTTCGCAGACATCATCTAACTTGGCGATTCTGAGGTTTTCGCAGTTACCGCCCGTCGCTACCTGGTCTCCGACTCCAGCGTCCTTGTCGAGCTTGATGAAGGGCGGAGCGTTGAGGTCACCCTTTTGGTTGAAGAACACAAGACCGTCAGTACCAGCCTTGGTCTTGTAGAGAGCAGCTAAATCAAAGTCGGCCGCCGTGCTCCATGTCAACTTGACGAGTAACCCAGTGATAGAATCGAGTGCCGCACTCTGCTTTTTGGTATCTAGATCCATTTTCTGTCCTTCGGTTTGTCACAAGGCTCGACCTTACTTCTGACTATCGAAGTGGTGGCGCGGTTCGATTCTTGGGCTTGTCTAGTTGAGAACCAAGCCAGCGTCAACAAGCAGTTGAGATGGCCGCTTCTGTCAACACAACAGGCGTACCCAAGAACCTACCAAGCAACACACAGACATCTAAGAGCACACCGCCCTAGACAGTCAGTAGAGATAGAGCAACTAGATTTGGTCAGGCGTTCTGTGCCAGCCAGGCGAGCTGATGGAATGAGAGACTAGTCGCGTCTTCTGCGCGTACCGTCGCGCAGAGGTCAACCGTCATCTGTGTGTCGAGGTCGTCGAGAAATGCCGCCGCATGTGGATCGTCGCCGACCTGAATGAAAGTGAAACCGATCTTGGGACGGCCAAGGTCTCTGCCGGCGCGGTCGATAACCTGCTTAGCGCTTGTCCTACTGTCCGGGCTACCGTCTGTGTAGACGAGCACCACCGTGTCTTTGGTTGATGATTCTGCCTTCGCAACAGCCGCCTCAAGAGCGGCGGTTAGATTGGTGGTAGCTTGGGGTGGGAATGCTTTGAAGACGCTTGCGACCTTGAGAGAGCCGACCTTGTCGAACACTTGGGCGCCGCTGGAAAACGCGATCACCGTGAGGCCATCACTATCGAACTTCTCCGCTACTTGCGCCATGTTGAACACGTCTTGCTGCACCTCCCCTAGACGGTTGGCACCAGGCACGCGACGCGACCCGGTCCCCATTGACCCGCTGTGGTCGACGAGGATGATAACATCCAGCGTCTTGAGTTCGTCGTCGGTCAAGGCCCCGATCTGCTTCTTCTTCTTCTTGAGGAATCCAAACATTAGAATGCGCCCTTCTGTTGGCAGACGTTTCCATCGCCTAATACACCGGACGGCCTAATTCAGAATTCGCAGCGCAGCCGTAGTGAGGGCGATTGCGCCGAGCACAACTAGCGAAAGGAGAATCAGAAGGGCGGCCGCTCGCAGCGTCCAATGCAAACGCTGGTTCTGTCCCTTGGAAATTGGGGTAACGAGACGAAACCGGCGGTCTGGTCTCATGAGCGTTCTCCGTTGGCGTGACGGCAAGTCATGCCCTTAGTACACCGAAACCCGCTACTTGATGACTCGCCAGCCTGCCGGGAGAGGCCTTCCGCTGCGCGTTGTAGTTCGGGGCTCGGTGGAGCTACCTCGTTGACGTGGCGGCACTGCTTGGGCTGCAGCAGCCGCCTCCAAAGCGTGGATTTGCTCCATTTCTGCCGCGATTTCTGCTGGCACCTCTGACGGCCACACGTGTCCTTTACCGTCATCTCCGTAGAGGGCGAAGATCGCCCCCCACGGGGAGAAACACTTCACTGCCACTCGGCTGAAAGACAGCGTGCCGAAGATCCCATCTTCATCGATCCGGAGGTCGGGAATCGGGACGACCATGTTCAACCCAACCTGCAGGACCAGTCTTGGTTGTTGTCTGAGCCCGAGCGGGCACTGCACATTCGTCACACGCGGGTCTAGATGAATGAAGACCGAGCCCTTCTGGAGCAAGTCAATGGCGACTTCATGTTTGATCATTGCGTCCATACCAGCTCCGGCTTCTTTAGCGTGAGCAGCACAACAGCCAGCTTCACCAGGCAGGTCGACCGCTTGCTGATCTGTTGCCCGCCGTTTAGTAAGAGCGGATACATAATCGAGGTGGCGTCACTCTCGTGGTCCAGTCCTAGGACGTGACCCAGCTCATGAATCGCGATGTGCGTGACCAGCCAGTCGGCAAAAATGTATTCCTCAGCATCCCCCGCATGGAGTTCCATCGTTTCGATTTCAACGTGGTTCGCAGCGCACGGGCCATATGTCGTGAGCCCAACGTGCGGATCGGGTAACAGCTTGTTCGCCGTGACTATCGCGTAGTTGCACATGCCGTGCATCCCAGCGAGATCCTCGGTGACTGTCGCGTAAAGGACCTCTTGCCCGATCCGGGTGTTCCACGCGTCGATTGCGTCGAGAATCAGCGCGACGCTGTGGTTCGGGGTCCTGGAGTCAATCAGGACCTCGACGGGAAACTCGCTGGGAGAGACTGCCGCTACAAATAGGTTCGGCTCATCGTTGCATTCATTTAAGTCTGGCTGAAAGCCGGGATGGTCATTGGCGCAGAAGCACGTGGCCATCAAAAATAGGAACACCGCAAGCTTCTTCACACCCTAGACTCATAATAGATCCTTTAATCGGTCGAGATAGAGCGCGAAGTCTCCAGAACGTGGCAGCTTCCCTGCCTCTACCTCTGCCTTGAGTGTGCGCCAGACGCCGCCCATTTTGAGCGTTTGCTCACGTGTCATTGGATGCTGAAACCCAAGGCGAGCCATCACGGCATCGCCAAGCCCCGTTGGCAGGGCACTCGGGATCGCGTCCAGCTCCTTGAGTTTGGCGAGCCGCATTTTTAGGTCATGGCAACGCTGCTGCGCTCGTCGGCGTTTCGCCGAGACGCCTGTCGTGCAGTCCGCTCGCGCCACGGCCAACACGTCCGCCGCTAGGTCCCCGAGTTCCGCAGCTAGTCGTCGGACAGCCGAATCCGTCCACTCGGCCAAATATGCCTCAACCGGACCCAGCAGCCGAATGATCGAGGCAATACGGGAACGCTCTTCAGGCTTGAACAGCCCGGAAGCCTTGGCTGATTTCTTGAAGATGCGGGCGGAGATCTCCTCGTGCCCGTAGAATGTGACCTTCCCGGATTCACGAGAAAACACGAGCGGCTTCCCGCAATCATGGAACAGCGCCGCCCATCGAAGATGAGCTTGCGGGAGTGTCTGAATCACAACCCGCTTCGTGTGACCCCACAAATCCTTGTGGCCGGACCCGCCACCGCCGAATCCAATCAGCCTATGAAGCGCGGGGAACTGCGCCTTAAGAACACCGGACGCTGCCAGGTCCTGGAGCCGAAGGTCAGCATCTCTGGCGGTTAGTAGACAGTCCCACTCTAGACGCGACAGGATAGAGACAGAGTCTGTCGACTCTCCCTTATCCCGGCTTCGATCTTGAGCGTCCTTGACCACAAAACTTCCGACTTCTCCATACACCGCGACCAGAGCACGCAAGGCGACTGCCTTGACTTTCTAGTTTGCTGCCGCATATGAAAACGGCCGCTTGACGGTTGGAGTCGCACCACCGTGTTCTAACATCAGGATTTCTGCGTGCCAGCTCTTTCGAAAGACATCACGGCAGGGCGCCACCATTGTCACACATGCAAGCGCGTCACTGACTGGGACGGCGAGCGTATTCAAACCTGTGACCGATGCGGAGATCGGTTCCCGTGCGCTTATGCCAGCTGCACACACTGGGACTGCGCAGAATCCAGGGCGATCTGGGGGGCCGGAGACTGGACTGACGTGTTTTGCGGCGTTGAGTGATCACCGCCTTGAAGTTCTGCCTCGCTCGATTGTATCTACGGCATGATGCGATCACCGATTGCCACTGAAAGCGCCTGCAAGAGATTCAAGAGCGGGCGCCTGCTGATCGTGCTGTTTACGCTGGACTACGGCACGTACCGCGAGACGCTGGCCTGCTTCCCAGATGTCGAGATCCCGAACCTGACCTTGCCGGATGGCGCGCTTGACGCGGAGATGGCGGTCAAAGCCATTGAGAAGGCGAATAAGCAGGGAGACCAGGCACGCGAAGAGATTATGACCCACGTCATGTGGGACAACGGCCCGGACGTGGAGGGCATGGTGCCCTGGGTCGAGCCCGCATAGATAATCGGAAGCACAGAAAGGAGGGGCCTTCCCCCTCCTTTTCGCGTTTAAACGCCGAGTGCCAGGCTGACTTCGGCTTCGAGCTGCGCTGAGTCCAAAGAAAGCGCCGGATTCAGCATCAGCAGCTCGCGAGCCCTCACCACTACTCGCTGGCGCGCCGCCCCGTGAAGCCCATGCCGCTCGAACAGCTTCGGCTGGTCAATCGGTGGGCTCCTGAGTGCCGCCAAGAAGCCGTCTGCCGCTGCCGGGTCGGCTTCTAGGATTTCTCGTAACCGGGGCACCTCACTCTCTTTTACCAGCCCAGCGGGTGACCCTCTCAGCTGCCATTCGAGGTCCCAGAGGTCTAGCAGCAAGAGAACGTCCGCGCTCTGTAGACCACGGCTCACCCCGACGTGGAATCCAGGCTCCTCCCGCAGGAGTCTTAGAATCGGCTCGTTCAAGCCCAGCGCTCTGATGAGCGGCACGCTCTCTCTCGGCGTAGGTCCCTGGAGGATGTCCTCGACTAGGATTTTGCGCACAGCGTCCCATGGCATCTTGATGAGCTTCATGGCGTTGCGCTTGATCGAGTCTGCTACTTCTTCGGCGATCGTGAGTCTGTGCCGGACCGCGAACTTGACAGCTCGTAACATCCGGGTCGGGTCGTCCGTGAAGGTGCGGTCAGGGTCGAGCGGAGTCCGGAGGATACGCGCTTCAAGGTCCTTGATCCCGGATTCTAGGAGGTCGAGCACTGGCGCCGCCTCCACGCCGCTCTCAAGATCTGCCAAGCGCCAGAGCAAAGCGTTGACCGTGAAGTCACGGCGAGCCAAGTCTTCTTGAATAGTTGAGGGCTCCACCAAGTGCGGCTTGTAGCCCTTCCCGGATGCGTCGCCGTACGTCTCACGGCGGGCGTTTGCAATCTCTAGCACTTCCCCCTTGAGATCGTGCCCGTCTAATACCCACGAGGCAGCGACCGATAGTATCGCGACGCCGTACTGGTTAGTCACCAGACTGGTACGCGCAGGAATCGCGTGTTGTAGCTGGCGCGCAAGCCACGCGGAGTCTCGATGAGCCCCTAGCGCGACGGTATCGATCACAACGTCGAGATCTTTGATCGGTGTGCCCAGAAGATGATTTCGCACGGCGCCGCCGACGATGTATCCGTGCTCACCTATCCCGAGACGCACGGCTTGCGCGGCGAGAAACTTGAGCATCGCCGAAACCTTATGTGGCATTCGCTGAGGCTATCACGACGATCCCGTGGCCGCAGTGGTGTAACAGCGGTGGATGCGTGTCAACGACACAGTTCGAACCGTCGAGACTCTGAGCCGCAAAGAGTTCATCGCTGACAAGGCGAGTAAGTTGTTGCGGCGAGTCAACGCACCTGGCCTCATCACCGGGATATTAGGCAAATGTAACGAGCGTTACCTTGTCCTCCACGATGGTGAAACGGTCCCCGCTGTTTATATCAGAGAAGAACTTGTCCCTGAACCCAATGCCTATTGGAGAGTGACGTACTCGCAACAGGGTTTCACCTCCTTCACGGAAGTCAGGACTTACCGTGATGCTAATGACCTCTGCAATGAGCTTCATGAGGAAGGTGCCAAGTCCGCGACAGTAGAGGGGCCATTCTATCAGGACAAGGAATTGGATGAAGGGCAGCTGCCTAGTCGCAGTCTGTTTGACCATCTAAAGGGCGAAGACTGAAGCTATCGAGACTCCTATATGAAAGAGAAGAAGAAGCTATGTGCCTTTCATTGCGGCCGACAAGTTCATAGAGGCCGCAGGTTGTGCCGGGAACATCTTGAACACCAGCGCCAAAAAATGGCGCAATACCGTGCCGAGCGCAAGCGCATGATGCTGTGCTCACGGTGCCCAAACCCAGCTCGACTGCTGGCTGATGGGACCGCCAGTACGTTGTGCGACGCGTGCCGTGCTCACGTCCGTGCTATAGAAGCACGGCAGGCGGAACGGTAACAGAGGCAGTTATATGGCAAATATCTGTTGGATCACGGACCCACACCTGAATTTTCTCCGTGGCTTGGGTGCCGCCAGAGATTTCGGTCGAGACATTTGCAATCAGTGCGATCCGGAAGCCGTGATCATCACTGGTGACATCGCTGAGGCAAATAACTTTGAGATGAATTTGGGCGGCTTTGCGAGGGGCGTTGAGCGCCCCGTCTACTGGCTCGAAGGCAACCACGATTATTACAAATCCTCGATCCGCAGGATGCAAGAGAAGTTTAGGGAGATGTCCGACGTTCATCCTAAGCTTACCTGGCTCGATACTGCGGAGCCTGTCCTGTTCGATGACTTCGCGCTTGTCGGTAAGTTCGCCTGGTACGATGCCCTCAACGGTAAGCCGCAGTCCTCTCCGATAACCATTAGCGATTTCTCGTGCATTGACGAGTTCAAGGAACACTTCAATGCATTCACCTGGGATTCGATGGCCCGCCGGGGCAGCCGCCACCCGTTGCTCAATCTCTTCCGCGAACTAGCAGCTGCTGCCGTCGCGGAGGTCCGGCCCAAGCTCGAACTGGCCCTGAAGCTCAAACGCCACGTGATCTTCGCGACTCACGTAGCACCATTCGAGGGCGCCGCTTGGCATATGGGCAAGACTTCAGACGCTGATTGGCAGCCGTGGTTCAGCTGCCGGCAAATGGGGACGATGTTGGCTGAGGTCGCGGCACAGCATCCGGACCACAAGATCCTCGTACTCTGCGGGCACAGCCACAGCCTTGGGAAATACCAGCACGCGCCCAATCTGCTAGTGCTGACTGGAAGAGCCAAGTATGGGGCTCCGGGCATCGCAGGGATCCTCACGAGCCCGTTCGACGGGTGGCCCGAGAGTCAGTAGATCAAGAAATGAACGAATCCTCGGAGCAAGAAGAGACAGGCGATACCCGCCATTATCACTACAGGGATGGCGACGACGACGACCACACAACCGACCCAGCCGGCAGGGTCAGAGGATTTCTTTTCCGCAGGCTCCGGCCCCCCACCGAACATAGTGACAGGGCTATCGCTCGCCAAGCGCAGGAACAGGAGTGAGAGGACGCCAACGACGATCCAGAACGGCGACATGCTAGGGTGTAGCAAAAACGATCCCCTCACGCGAGCCTAGACTTAGTTCGAGCGATCTCCGCTGCCGCGGTAAAGTTTCTTTGCCCCCGGCCTGATATGGGTATTATCTCGCGACGAGTGCTGGCCAGATATCTGCGCGCCAAGAGCGACAAGAAGCGCATGATCGTCATGATGGGGCCACCAGCCGCCGGCAAGGGCTTCTTCCTCGGGGAGCCTCCCCCCAAGTTTGGTTGGAAGCTGCCGAAGATGCTCGTTGACGACGAGGGTAAACCACTCCTTACCGAGGAGGACGTCCCGGAGCGCCCAACGGCCGATGAATCAGACAACTACCTGCGTGCTCTTCAAGGTGATGAGGCGACCGAGCACTTCAAGGTTCTGAAGGCTGCGCATGAGCAAGGGGAAGAGGCTTTCAACAAGGCCATGGAAGACCACTGGTACGCCACCAAAGACGGCGGACGGGTCGACCTTGGGCACGTGATTAAGTACAAGGACTTCCCCGCAGACGACTTCAAGAAGTACTACGATAAGACCAAAAAAGACTTCTACGTTTCGATGCGTGGCTGGCATGACGACCCGAGCGAGGTCCATGAAGTTACCGGCAAGCCCAAGGAGCGCTTCAAGGATGCCGCTCGGCACCTCTTCGATGAGTCCGTGACCCGGAAGATCGAAGAGGTAGAGGACATGCTAATCGTAGACTCTGCTGGCGAAGATATCGACGCGCAGGACTACAGAGGGCAGATCGAGCAAGCCAAGGAAAAGGGTTTCGAGGTCACCGTCATCTTCCTCCATCCAGAGCAAGCTGACACCGAACTGTCAAACCTTGCCCGCGGCAAGGTGCAGGGCAAGCGGATGGTCGACCAGTCGGACATCACCAACTGGTACGAGCGCAACGCTGAGGCCCTGCAGGACATTCAGCTCGCGGCGCCGGACAACTTTTGCCACTACAGAAAGCCGCCGCCAGACGACGATCCTAAGAAAGCGGGCGAGATACGGGCAAAGGCCCGTGACACGATGAACAAGCTATCTCAGCTTGAAGGAGATGAGAAAAAGAAGGCGTCGGACGAGGTAAAAAAGGTCCTTTACGAGCTTGCTCCCTACAAGCTCCAAAAAAAGACCTCCTATGGTGCCTCGTTGAGCGGGTTACCGAAGAAGCCAGAAGTCGAGAGCCTAGCGAACGCCGTCGAGGAGATGAACGTAGACGCGCAAAAGCGCGCCAAGGCTGCCGAGCCCTCAACAACCAAGAGCCCAGTCCAGGAAAAGGAAGAGCCCGGCAAGGCCAAGGCGGGACCCGCCAAGAAGGATAAGCCGAAGACACAACAGAACTTCCTCCGCGAGATGGGAGACAAGAAGGTTCCAAATCCCAACCCGGAGAATCGTGATCGGACGCCACAGATCAAGATTCGGTCGTTGCCGTGGATGTACCAAAAGCCATACTACGAACGATGGAGCCAGCGTCAGGCTGCCATCCGAGTACTGGATCGCTATAGAGGAAAAATGGCCGGAAAAAGATGGCTTGAGAGTTGGATGGGCGATCTCGCGGAAGAGATCGGCAAGTTGACCGTAGAAGACTACGAGATCAAAGCCGAAGCCGGTAAAGGCCCCGAGGTCTTCGTGACCATTGCAGGGGCCTCCGAAGACACGACCACAGCCCGCAAAGTCCGCCAGGAGATCACCAAGATCATGGAGGCTTCCATCGGGAAGAACGCCCATGGGATCCCCGGCTTCAAGCCGCAGGTCAGAGCCTACAACAAGGGCGCTGACCTTTTGGTCGAGTGCACTGTGATTTTCCCCTGACCGTGGTGTAGGTGCCAGCCATGGAATGGTACGTGAAGAAGCACGATAAGGACCCGATGGTCAACGCTGTCTTGAACGTTGCCGAGTCTATCTCCGAGCTAGCTGGCGCCACCAACTCGCTCCTGTACGCTTTCAAGTACAGCCAAGGTACCGGATTGAGCGTAGCAGAGGCAATCGAGGCTGCCGGTCAGAGTATCGCAAATGCTATGCCAAGGGATGACACCGGGATGAACGTAGCAGAGGCAATTGCGGCCGCTGGTCGGAGCATCGTAATGGCCATGCCCAGCGACGTCTACCCTACGCGCCCGTACTCAGAAGAGCTGCCAGACGAGGACTTAGCTGACGATTTCACGGGATTGCTCGATGACGTCTGATGCTTCTGCTTAGCCCTTGACCCCGCGATGCACGGCCAACGGCTTCCGTGCTTGAATCTCGTGTTGTGCCCCTTCGTAGTCTCCTGCCATCTCAAGCTCTAGCGCACGCGGCGGAAGCACGTAGCACTCATGGCCGACTGGCTTGCCGTCGCTGGTTCTGTGCCCCTGGTTACAGTAAGTTGTGGCGTAGATGTTCGACGCGGTCATGCGACCAGCATAGCACTGCGGCGACTCCGTAGCCAACATGAGCTGCCTACTTGTGGGTGCTAAGCTCCAGGGCGCGGCGGAGCGTGATCATCAGCCGGATCCGACGGTACACGTCCCCGTCCCCATCGGTTTCGTTGCAGAGGATACGTTTTGACCAGCGCCCGATATCTTGGGCGACGATTCGTTTGAACGGCCACATGAAATAGTAGGATGGCCCGGTGAGGTAGCTCACGGTCACCTCTTTCGTAGACGGCGAAATACCTCTGCGGTGATACCAATAGCCGACGGCGAGCCCCATCGCATAGGCACGCAGCTCGAAACGGTAGCGCCACAGGGCTGGCCACGGCGCCACAAAGACTAGGAATGCAAGCGGCCACAAGCTCCCAATGACAGGGCTTAGGAGCGCCAGCAGTGCAAGCCACTGAGGGAAGCAATAGAGAGGGTAGAACATGACGCCATGTCGGCGGAAAGCCTCGACGTGAACTGCCTCTTGGCATAGGGCCATCCACGCCCAGTGTTGCCCGTACCGGACCCATTCACGACTCGGGAAATAGACCGTGGTGCCCAGCGTGGTCACGAAGTTTTCGCAGAGTTCCGTGCCTAGCGCTCGCCACCACCAATGCTCGTCCTTGTATCGGACGGTGATCCCCTCGTGAGCGGCCACGTCTTTGAACATCTGCTCGTGCGAGAACGCCATTTAGCACCTCCAGGTCTACATACCCAGAAGGTCGCACAAATAGTTCGCTCACCTTCTCAGCGTATTCAACAGCCCCTTCAAGTCAGTTTCGCTCACGCCTAGTGCTCTACAGATGGACGCGGGCTGGTAGCCCTGCATCATCATCTTTTTGACTTTTCTCTGCAGCGCGCCTAGGTCCTTGGGTAGCATCTCTTGATAGTAGTCATTGGCGCGGCTGTATCTGCGGAATACTGAGAGAGACGCAGTCTTATCGGCTGTTTTGCTATCCTCATCATCAGTGTCAGAATCAGCATCACTATCATCGTCAGCATCGTCACCATCATCATCCCCCTCATCGCCCCCACCCATCCCATTGAGCACCTTCGTGAAGTCTTCATCTTTGAGCTGCTCCATCGTCTTGGCTACAGACGCAAGGATCAGATTGGTCATCGCTTCCTCAGGGTCTACACTTTTCGACTCCCCCTCGGATGCGATGTGTTCAAAGAAGTGCCCTACGCCATGGCCGATGTGACTCACCTCCTCCATGGTGTGGAGGTTGCCAAGCGCTTTTTTGACTGACTTCAGCGCCACATGGCGCGCAAGGCCCTTTGCGAAGATCGCAGCTCCCGAGAGTGGTCCGGTCGCCGCGAAACCCGCCGCGGCAGCACCGATCGCCATGTGCGTCGCGACTTGTTTGAACGCGTGCTTCTGATGTTTAGACATCTTCTTGCCGGACAACATGGCCTTGACGCCTTCTCCGGCAGCTTTGAATTCATGGACCTCTTCTTTGGCGGTCTCGACCAGCCGATGCACGGCCTTTTTCGGGAGTTTGGTGATGGCGTTCTTAGCTTCCTTGAGAGCCGCCTTGCGGAACTCGGGCTCCCCTAAGAAGCTCTTCACGGCTTTCGGAGCCTTCTCTACAAACTTGACCGCCGAGTCCTTCAATCCTTTGAGGGTCTTCTTCCAAGAATCGAAGCGCCCGCCTTTAGCAGAGTGCCCTTCATCGTGGTCATCGTGGTCATCGTGACCGTGGTCATCGTGATGGCCTTTCTCTTCGGCCGGGGCCTTCGGTGCGGGTTTCTTTTCTTCAGCGGGGGCCTTCGGTGCTGGCTGCTTTTTAGTCTCGTCAGGGGCCGGCTTCTTCTTTGCCGCTTCTGGGATTGGCGGCGGCTTCTTGGCGCTAGGCGCAGCTTGGGGCTTGACCGGAGGCTTAGCGCCCGGAGGTGCCGCGGGAGCCTTCGGAGCTGGCGGTTTGCCGCCAGGTTTGGTCTCCTGCTTAGCCGGGCCAGCCTTACTCTTATCGACCTTATGCTTGGTGCGGTCGGCGTCAGGGTGCGTTTTGAGATACTCGTTGAGAGCCTCAGGCGAACTGAAGTCCTTAGCAACATTCAGTCTCGCTGCTCGTCTAGCAACCCGCTCGTAGAGGCTCTCCATGGTCCAGTGCAAACGCAAAAGGAATATCGAATCCCGGACTAGAGAGTCTTGCTCGCACAAGCCAAAGGTATCAGGGGTTTACACGACGGAAGTACGCGGGTAAGGTCCATCGATTAAGGGGTGGGAGGGAAGCCTTGCTAGGTATCGGACGCGTGAAAACGCTAACCGGTGCTTTGGCAAGCAACTCTGCGCCGTCCTAGCCGATGCGGCGATAAGGAGGATCGATGCGACGATTATCACTAGTACTGCTCTTAGGCTTAGCAGGATGCGCAGCCAACTCCGGTCCGGACCAGACCCAAGCAGGTTTGGATGTCCAAGCTCTCAATCAGATGCGACAGGAGTTACTCCAGCCAGGAACCGGAGACCAGAAGTCGCTACGACAACAGGCAGAGGCGTTTTTCGCCACGCCCGAAGGACGCGCCGTCTTCTTTGAGACCGTCAGCAGATCCAAGATCTCGGAGATGCCGACGTTGATCAGCTTGGCTGGGTTCAGCCATGATCCGAAGGCGCTAGCCTTCGTTAGCCAACAGGCCATGCAGGTTGTGCCGGTCTCCGGGGAAGAGCCAGTTAACCCGAGTGCGCCGACAATTGATGTGGAGACGCTGCTCCGCAATGCCATTATAGCGGGGGCGATCATCGTGAAATCGTTCGCCACCACTCCCGGCGCCTCGCGCAATGAAGTGAGCGCCCTGCTAGCCACAGCTGATGCCTTTGCCGCGCAAGTCGCCGCCGTCGACCTGTACTCGCGTGGGCTGTTGACAGCAGAGGACAAGCAGATTCTTGAGGCGCGTGGGATTTACCACAATTTTCGCAAGCACTCGGACGCGGAACGAACGCGTCTGATGACCCCGAACCCCGGTACGCCGAGCCCGGATCGACCTCAGAAAGCGCCCTGGAGCTACATCCCTCCCCCCACTTACACTCCGTGGGGAACTGCGGCTCCCATCGAAGGAGCCCCGATCGTTAGCAGCGGAGGTGGCTTAGGTGCGAGCGCGACTCAAGTCACGACCGTCTGTGCCACGCCGACCGATACAGCGCCTTGGGCGGCTGACCACCAAGACAACTTCTATCGTGACATAGGGCTCTGCAACCAGAATCTCGTCAACGACGCCTGGAAGCGCTTCCACATGGGCGAAGGAGACTGGGAAGACTTTGGGTATGGCGACCCGTGTAACAACTTGTTTGGGCTAGCGCGCACGCTGAACGGGATCGGGGTCCTCAACTGGGCTGGTACGACGACACCGACCTGCAACTTCCGAGACAAGAACGTCCTCAACTGGGCCTCGTGTTACAGCGGTTCTGAGATCAACCACCTCGCGCCGTACTGCAACGTCGAGGAACCTAGGTTCATCGCCATGACTTCCATAGGCATCCAGTGGGACCTGGATAACAAAACAGCCCTCTACCGAGGCTTCTTCTATCAACAGGAAGTCGAATGGCGTGCCGCGACGCTCTTCCATGAAGCTCGCCACGCAGACGGTTGGTGCACTCACAACGATTCTTGTCGAGCGGGTGAGAACGCGTGCGATGCGGCTTACGAAGGTGGTTGCACTGGCCCGCTTAGCAGCGATGGCCATGGCGCGTACGGCTATACCGTGATCTATCACTCGTGGTTCGCCAACAGTGCTCGGCCCGAGATGACCAACACCACGATCACACCGCTCGCTGTTGCGGACGGCAACGATCGCTTGGGAATGAATTTCGAGATCAATCCGTGCTTCCTGCTAGATGCAAACGGTGTCACGTTTCGCACGTGCCCGGACGAGATTGAAGTCCCCCCACCTATCCCGAGTGGCCCGTTCTGACGCTGAACAGCGATAGGAGAGAACAGAATGTCATACACATCCAAACTGCTATGTCCATTGATACTGTCGTTGGCATCTTGCGCCTCCGCGGGGCCTGAAGGCGGATCGGCTGCCTCCACGGTGTCTGCCGAAATGACGCTGTTCACCCTGTCCCGTGAAGGCGTCCCGCCAGCAGCGTCGGTATTCCTCACCGAAGGCGGCGCATGGGGGCTCATCAGTCACGACGCTTGCCGTGGGGTGACTGGCCTATTGCCCGGCGACAAGACAGCCGAGCTGCAGGATTTACTCGCGGACCCAGGGATGCACAAAGCAGCATCGAGCTGTGCGAGCACCTCGTTCAAGCTGACGATCCTCGACTTTGGCAAAACGAGGTCGCTGTGCTGGGATGAAGGCGCTCGACCGTCCAACCACGCTATCGACGCCTTCTCCGCGTTCTTTGACGCACGCGTGCAGGATCTCAAGTGGGATGGTAAGAAGGTCGAACCATGCAATGGCATGCCGCTGACCATCCAGGACATGCATCACGAGGTGTCGCCGGAGAATCAGCCGGCTCCGATGGTGCCTCCTAAGAGCTAAATGGGCATGAGTGAGTTCCATCTTCCCGGTGGAACTCACTCATGGCTCCTAGCCCTAGTCGAGACGCGCGACTGCTTCCAATGGCTGCTGCTCGGCTCGTAGCAGCTGCAGCATGCGGCCCAATTTGTTCTTGCCGTAACCTCTACACTCACCCCAATAGTCAGCGCCTGGACTGACATCGATCAAGTCGTGAGGGGCGGTACTAAGTAGTCGCCTGCTTAGCTCTGGCGCTCGGAACTTCGCGATCAAGGCTGAGTACATGAGGCGGTCTTTGACCAGCTCGATGACGCTGCCTTGATCGTCTATCCCCATAGGGGCGCCGATTGGCTCTTCCCAATCTGGGCGATACCGACACGATCGACCGCGGCGTAGCGCTTCACCAACGGTGCCAGCCAAGCGAATGTGCTCGCGCACCTCCGGGTCCAAGGTTTTGGCGGCTTGGATGTAGTGCTCGATAGTCGCGTAGCTGACTTCGTTGATAGTCAGTCGGCAATGGTAGGAGTTGCTCAGAAAGCCGTGGGGGCCTCGGATCCCGTAGAACCGTATAGTCATTTCTTGCTCTGTTCCCAGTCAGACTCGAAGGGTTTCGGGTTTGCGGCTAGCGTGCGCAAGGTCTCCAGGTGTCTGGGCACTACTGGACCATCTGAGAACGGCGAGACTAAATAGACACCCGAGCGCTTAAGCACAGGGACCGTAACGGCAGGACAGCTTCCTTGGATCGGTGGAAACGTTAGGGTCGCCCCGAGCTGACTCGTTCGCAAGAGGCCAAGGAACTCTTGCTCATGCTCTGTGCCCTCTGGCCATCCATGATCCAGGTGCGGCCAGATTCGGCCATCCCATCCAAGCTCCTCTAAGAAGCAACAGACGTGACGCTCGCTGTTTGGGGTGAGCGGCAGTCCCATCGTAAGCCCGTCGATTGATTTGTCTCTCTGCTTGTTGAGTACGGCAAGGCGGACACCTACGATTGGCCAAGTCGCTCTGCGCTGCTGCACCCACGCGAGGAGAGCGAACATCGGATGCTCTCCGGGATTGACCTTGCCGTGGGCGACCGAAGCGGTCGGAACGTCGCGAACGCCCCACTGATTGATGAAATCTTGAGTCCGTGAGTGTTTGGAAGTGTTGTCCGGCCCCATCGTGACCTCTGCGAGCGATAGTCTGAGAGATGACGCTTATCGGTACACCGACGAGCGGCTTCTCAGCCATCAGCCCGGAGCCAGGTCAAGACGGGGTCAAGTGATCGCTGTTCGACGGTTCATGAGCATCTCGGCTTGAGCTTGGGTGCGTGTCAGCACTGACGACTCAGCTGCGTCTTCAGGCAGCGCGACGCGCCAAGAGCCTCTTGACGTTGAAATGAACGTGTTCTCTTTGATCAACTTGCCCGTGTCCGCATCCCGCATCGGCTGCTCATCAGCACCCAACACATTATGCTTGCTGGCGCTAAGCACCTGCGAGATGTGGGGAATTGCTATCTTTGCCGCTTTCAAGCCCGCCTTGATCTCGTCCAGCGTCAGGGTGCGATCGCCCAGCACGTGCTGCAGTTTCTCGGCCGAAGTCATCTCGGCCAGCTGGTTAGCCGAAGGTCGACGACTCGCCAAGGCCGGCACGAGTTGCAATGACGGTGTGCGCAGTGTGGACTCTGTTTCAGTCGATTCCGTTTTCACGCCTGGGATTTGCTCAAATGTAAGCTGGACCCCATCGCGCTGCCGCCGCACTAGAATATGAGCCTCTTTGGCAGACTCGTACTCCGCCTCCGCGAGGCGAACTCGCTCTTCAGCTTCCTTTACCTCCTGGTCCAGCATAGAGACCAACCTTTGAACGTGTTCGGCTATTGGCGTCATGGTGCGCTCCTGGGTTCTCTATAGACCCCGCAGTATCGGCTCCAAACACCACTCTTTGTCAAGAGTGCCAGAAGCTGATGATAGGCGATTCAGGATCTCTTCTTGAGTGAGCACCGGCCAGACGATCTTCACCGGCCAGACGATCTTCACCAGAGTAGACACCGGGACCGGGCTCTCGAACCTAAGTGCCCCTGATGACGAGCGCGGCCGCGGAATCGCTACTCTTGATAGCCATCACACGCTACCCACCCTGGTTAGCCGCTAAGTCCAACACTAGAGCCCGCACGAAATGACTCGACAAGATTTATTGGCCACCAATATACACGGCGAATATGACAGGACCCAAATACCCGCCGTTGAATCCCGCCTTCAGCTATTTTGGAGCCAAGTGGTCCCTAGTTCGTGACAGAAGATACCCGGCGCCTCTCTACCCCCTGATCATCGAGCCGTTCGCAGGGTCGGCGTGCTACTCGCTACATTTCCACCGACATGAGGTCGTCCTCGTCGACATTAACCCGACCATCATTGACATCTGGGGAGCCGTCAAGTCTGCGGATGAGACCCTCTATGATTTGCCCGACGATTTTGAGTGTGTGCCGCCAAACCTAGACCCTGGGTTACAGGCACTCATCGGACATTGGGTCGCTCATGGTAATTCTACGCCCCGTACGAAGCCTACGAGCTGGGCGCGGCGTCACCCTGACGGTCTGTGGTGGGGGCCAAAAGTGAAGACTCGCCTCATCGCTCAAGCGCCGCATCTCCGCCATTGGCACGCGTGCACCGCCTCTTACCGGTCGTTGCCGAACGTCGAAGCCACGTGGTTTATCGACCCGCCCTACCAATGCCAGCCAAATAGCTACGCCTGCCCGCCCGTCGACTATGAGGACCTTGCCGATTTTGTTCGGTCACGCCGGGGTCAAGTTATCGTGTGCGAGGGGGGCCATGCAGATTGGCTTCCGTTTGTGCCGATCGCACCTGGACGCAAGAAGACGAGCGGCAAGAAGGGCGACATCGGCCTCGATGAGAGATTGTGGTACCGCGTCCCTAGTCACCCGGGGTTTGTATGACTAAAGACCTGCGCGTACGCGATGCACTTGCTGAGGTTGTCCCGATTGGCCATGTGGTCACGCCCTCCGAGATAGTGGAGCTTCTGCGAGAGCATGGCATCAAGCTCGTGAAAGCGACTGGGAGCTATATTCAGAGTGAACGACTCGCGTCCAACATTTGGGCGTATCTGAACGACGGCGTCAAGAAACGTGGCGAATTCCAGCTGATGGACAGGAGCCAATATAGGCGCCTGGCGATGCCTCGATATCTCGAACATGCGAGCAAAATAGCCCGCCCTTTTCGGCCGCGCCGAATAGAGGGGAAAAAGACACCAGCGCCCCGAGCAGACCCAAGCGCACTCGACGCGAAGCGCACGCTCTACTTGGCAGCGACGAAAATGCCAGACGTCCACGATGACGAACTTGAGAAGGTCATCGTTTCTATAATCGCGGCCAGTATCGAGGAAAGAGAGACAGCCAGAATCGTGGCCATCGCAACGAAAGCGTTTACGTGCGCGGATAGATCGGCCATCCGAAACAAAGTCCTACAAAAACTTGTCAACGGCGCTCTCTTGCCAGAGTTGGCTCCGGTCGTCGCAAGTGACCCATCAGCAGCGCCCATAGCCGTTTCTACCGCTCCACAAACCGAGGCTCAGCCCGTCCAGCCCATCATCAACGGGCTGAGCCACTTACACAAGCTAGACAGTTAACTTGTGCTCAGAAGCCGTTGCACGAAGCCTGAGACCGCTGATCGCAGTTTAGCTTTGTATCCGGCTGGTCTAGGTGCTGGCTCCGGTGGATTCACGCGAGCCGGTAGGGGCGCAATTTCAGACTTGGATACTATCGGTAGCTCCACAGTGAGATCGGCAGTCGGAGCACTGGGGGCAGTTGGGCTTGAGGCACTGGACGAGGTATGGCGAGACCGCTTCACAAACGCCTCAGAAACTAGTTCGTCTCGCCATTTCTCGTCCGTGCAGATTTGCTGTCGTTTCTCCGGAGACATGCGTGAACAATCAATAACCACGAGCGTTGGCTTCGAAAAAGCGCTGTTCCGAGGTCGTGCTGCCGATGCGATTGTCTGCCCCTCGCACACGATCAGCACCGGCTCGCGCGGACAGCAATACCAGCGCAGTTCATCATTGGCGCCGCTCTTGTTCCGGCTGGGACCAAACTCGTAACGGCGGACCTCGAATGATTCGCCCGCCATGTCGCGGGGCGAGATCACGCGTTTCACTTTGCCGTCGCGGGTCAGCGCCTCCAGCCGGAGCAAGCCTCCAACGGCCAACTTAAGTTGTGTACGCGGGGGAGCCATCCCGAGTTCGTGATAGTTGGTCGGGACGGGGTAGCTCATGGCTGGCAGAATGCGATCAAGCGCTCCCTGGACGCTCCGCTCTTTAAACCCGTTGTAAAGTTCACCCTCGAAACCAACGAAACGAACCAGGGTGCCCACGGGGAACTGGTCCTCTGACAAGTTCAGCATTGGGGCCACGCCGTCCCTGGTAACAATGTGATGATAGCGATGCGGATTGCCGCGCAGGCGTTTGATCGCCGTGATGGCGACTCGGCCCTCCTTCTTGCGCCGGCTCGCAATTATCGTAAGCGGGGCATACATATAACTCGGTCGCACCGACAGACGCTGCTTGATTGCCCAAGTAGCGTCTATCGAATCAAAAACATCGAGTAGATCATGCCGGTCTAAGCCGAGCCCGGAATCGCGGACATCTAGCACCCCGGAGCGCTTGTGCGCCTCACGTTGCGCAAAGTTGTCCACACAAACGAACTGCTTGAATCGTTGGTGGACCTCTGGGCTCCGGTCGCCGCGCACAAACGCCGGAACCAGCCGCGCGATCGTTTCAGTCGGTCCCGAGTGCTCATGATTTAGCGCGTCATTGCTTACTAGCCGCTCAAGCACAGCATTTTGGGCTCGCAACACCTGGGCGGCCAACGCCCTCTGCGGTGCGTCAGCGTCGCCAGTGCATGAGCGGTCAAGATGGGCTCGTGGCATTGGAGCCCATGCCACTCTGCTGTGCGCAACCTGTTCTATCGCGGAACCAACATCACCAGGTCCCTTGTAGTCGCGCCATGGCAGAGGAGGACAGGATATTAGTAGGTCGAGTAGTGTCGGCTGGGTCTGTTTCATTGGTCGGGTCTATTACACCGCTGGCAGGTTAGTTAGGATCTGCGGGTAGGCATGGGAAACGGCCTGTACTTCCTCGGGCCGACGACGCTAGCAAGGATCCTGTCGAGATTCTCGTGCGCATCCCAAGCATGCTGCGGTCGCTTCATGGGGTCAATCTCTAGACAGCTCCGAAAGAACGCGCTGACTGGGCCTGGCAGCCCGCCTGGGGCCGTCGGATTCTTCGGGTTGCCGCCAATCAGGACCATGCACGTACGGGCCGCCATGTAGATATCCGTAGCCGGAGTTGGGGTCTCGCGATTCATGACCTCTGGCGGGTAGTAATCCCGGTACTCGTTGCTGATCGCCTTCACATGCGGGTGCGTGCCGAACTCGTCGACCTTTAGCATCGAGTAGTAGGACTTGGTTGCTTTGGCCGGCTTCGCTGGCTTTAGCTCGACCGCGTAACTCCAGTCGACTAGCTTGGCCCCGTGATCGATCGGGTGAATCATCACATGCGGAGGCAAGATTGCCCCGTGCACGACATTGTTCGCGTGAGCGTGGCCGATGCCATGCAGGATGCGTTTGAACATCCACATCATGTCTCGGAAATCGATCCCGTCCGGGAAGACACGCAGCACTTCATCGAGCCCACGATGCTCCGGGAACCAGCTCATCACCGTGACTCGACGTTGGTAGCCCGGCCCCGTGATGATGAACGAGTCGCTCACCTTCGGGAAGAACCGGTAGAGATTCTCTTCTTTGGCAGCCGGTGGGTACAGCTTCCCAAGGACCCTAGATTCGGCCTCCGCGAGGTCGTTGTTTGCGCCGTCACGGATGACCTTGAGCAGCTGCACGTCGAGGAGGTTGTCTCCAAGGTAGCCCGTGTACAGCTCGCAGAGGTCACCAGACGTTACTTGCTGAGTCAGGGTGTAGCGGCGACCACTGGCCTCAATGACCATCGGCGAAAATGGACGTTTCGGGGCTTCGGCTTTCACCGCTTTGTCGCCGTAAGTGCCGGCACTGACTTTGCGGTCTGCGGCGCCTTTGAGATTCGTGAGCGCGGTGAGAAGCTCGTTGGCGAGCGCGAATTCCGGGGGCTTGTCTATGAAGTGATCAGGGTGAATCAAGACGAGCAGTTGCTTATATGTTGGGCCGATCAAGCTGCCATCCCGTGGCCCACCGAAAAGTTCCTCGGGACACTCGGCCGTGTGCGCGGCTACTATTTTGTTGGCGATTGTGTTCAGGTCCAAGCCTCAATCTCCGGTTGGGCGGTAAAGCTTATCGGCCGCAGTTGGCCCTATGGAGCACCACTGCACGGGTGCCTCCAGGACCTGTTGGATTGTGTCGATCAACTCTTGTCTTGATTTCATCTCGCGATAGACCGGACGAGCCTTCTGAAGCCCGGTCGTGAGCTGCTCCTGAATAGAGATCTGGGGGGGACAAACTGTCTGCACTCTGAGTCTTTTGAAGACAACCCCGAGGGGGAACTGGTATCCCGTGCAGATCTTTGGACGTTTCGATTTGATCTTGTCGAGGTTCGTGACAACGACTTCATCGAGGCGCCCCACTACTCTACGCGCGTATTGAGCGAGGACAGTGTCGAACGCGCCGACCCTGAATCGCTGCTGATACTCATTTGTAATGTTGTCGCGGTCGCCCTCTATCTCGATGGATGTATCTTCCGTCGGGAAGGGGCCGACCCCATGCCGCGTCATGTAGGCTCGTGTGATCCCAATCCTAGTGGCCTGTGCACTATCGAATCGCGCTTCATCTAGAAGCTCAAGCGCGTTCTTAAACGTAGTGCTTGACCATGTCGTATACGGATGAAACCCGTAATCCTGGTCTAGGAGCACGCCTTGAGCGCCCTCAAAAATCAGGTCCATTGACTGAGTCAGAAGGTGTCGGAGCCGAATTCTGTCAACGATGCGGAAGAGACTGCCGAGCGCTATGTAGCGGTCAACTTGAGCCTCGATGTCACTCTCGTTGATGGCTATCCAGTTGGGCTCATACTCGCTCAAGCCCATGCCGGTGAAGCGGACGAATTTGAGTTCACGACTAAAGGAGAGCTTTTTACGTAGAATCGGCCTGTTCTGCAGGTCCTCGACTCTCAGCGCCATCTCTGGGTATGCCATGGCGTCCGCGACGGTCTCTCCGATGCCCATACCGCAAGAACCATGGCGACTGCGGCCTCGTAGCGTCTCGGTCAAGCGATTGGCGGCCACCTGGTAGAGGTTGGTTACCAGAGCTTCGCGATCTAAAGAGACAAGCTTGAGGGGGTCTTTCAGACCCTGTTGGCTAAGAGCTTTAGCTTCGCGCTCTAGAGTCACGGGATTCACCAGCATGTGCCGACTAAGATAGGTCTCGGCGCCTGCGAATGTGCCCGCTCCAAATTGGCGGAACGTGTGATGTCGCCCATCGGGTGTAACAACATTATGCCCTGCTTGAGCACCACCGTTGTACCGGACAACCGTGACAGCACCTTTGGCCCGTCGCGCCAAGAAGTCGCAGTGGGCGCCCTTGCCTTCATCCCCGAGCCCCATGCCGACGATCAGACTGATATTCATTTTCTGTCCTTCGGGGGCATGAGTTTCAGGCTCTACAAATGTCCCTGTTGTGGGACCCGTGAAGTTGAACGCCGAAATCCTAAGGGGGCCATTCCGAGATGTGGCGAGTGTCTTCGGGCTAGCGCGGATGGGAGACTAGAGAGGAAACGCGGAAGGCGGCGGACGGGAGGGTCGCTTTCGAGACGGCGACTCATTCTTAGGAAGAGCCCCGCCTCGAAAGCGAGAGAGAATAGTGGCCGCTACTGCCGGAAGCTGAGAAGGTTCGGGCTACCGCTATCGTGGCTCGAACTGACAGAGACTAACTGCGGGATCTGTCGGACTAGAGAACCAGGCGGTAGAGGTGCCTGGCATTTTGATCACGACCATCGCTGCTGCGCGAGAGGTTGCCCGAAGTGCTTTCGTGGCCTGCTTTGCAGCAGCTGCAACCTCGGGTTAGGTCTTTTCAAGGACGACCCAGACAGACTCTCCGCCGCGATCGACTGGGTCTCTAGAAACGAATCAGAGACGTGTGGTGGTGGCGATCTTACTGTTGACGGATGTGACGGGTAGACCGCCACTTGCCGTCGCGGCAGCTGGCACCAAGCGATCGAGGGCGCCACGTACTACGAGGGCATCGGCGCCTCCCCCAAGATCTGTCACGACCTTGTCTAGAGAGATTGCGTTTTCGACCATCCCGACTGTAGCTCCGATGGTCTCGCAAACCAGGTTGGGCTCATCGAGCATGATGATATTCTCGCCGCCGATGAGACCGGCCCAAGCTTCGATGATCTCCGGCTCCTTGTAATGATTAGTGCCCTTCGGCATGAGATAGAAGATGTGCCAGCGTTCCTTGGCCTCTCTAACCAGGTCGAAAGTCATGATTTGCTCGGGTACCTTGTGCCCGAAGATGCGCTCTATTTCATGGGGGATGGAGCCGCCGTATGGCTTCTCATCGCCGATGATGAAGAGAAACCCTTTTTTCCCCCGCTTGTCCCAGGCATCGGTCGCCGTGTAGCGTGCTGCTAAATAGAGCGCGAGCTGGTAGCTCTCTCTTGGTTCGCCGCCCCCGCCATTGGCTTCTAGATAGAGGTGCCCAATCTGCTCGTCGATCTCGATCCCAGATTCGAATTGCCCGGCCTGCAACGGGACTTTGTCAGAGTTGGCATCTCCGACGGCGCCAACCAAGATTTGCGGGTCTCGGCAGTAGCCCTTATCCAGAAGTATCTCCATCAGTTTTGGCAGCTTGCCCTGAACTATGGCGGGAACTCTTGCCATAGAACCAGTCACGTCCAGCATGACCATGATGGGTAACGACTGAGGGTGGTTGACAGAGTCGCGTGATTCTCTGATCGTTAATCCGTAAACCTCCAGCATCGCGTGGGCCTTGGCCGCCACTCGACCACTGTTGATATCCACGTGGTGGGCGAAAGTCGGGGCACCCGTACTCTTTCTTGTGACTTCACGATGCCGATACAGGTCGTTGCTCCAGTCAGTTCCACCCATTTGGGCCTCCGTCTCTTGGTTGTTGGGGCCGACCCGAGTGGCTCGGCACTCTTATTACACCGACTCGCAAGCGTCTCGCGGGCCTCTCGCGTCAAAAGAAAACCCGCCTCAGCATAGCCAAAGCGGGTCCCCCAGTTCTAAGGATTCGGGTCACGCAGCGTCCGTGCGATGCCGCAGGCTTTCCACCCAAAGCTTCTGATGTTCTGAGAGGTCCTTTCCAGAATTCAGGTCCCGATGCATCTCTTCAAATGCGATTTGCTCACTCGGCGTCAATCTCTTGCTCATGATCAAGCGACTGACCAAGACCTTGTGGGAAAGCTGTTTGCGTCGCGGCATGCAGCCTCCTACACCATTGGAATTGCAGAACTTTGCCGGTGTAACACTCAAATAGTGCGAAACGTTCTTTCGTGACCGAACGCTCGCCGAGGCAGCCCATAGCAGTCTCTATTCGTGTCTATGTCATAGGGGAGGATGGAGCTGCTTAGGGTGGCGCTCTATTGGGTTTTGGATCCTTCGATGCTTCGCCACTTGCGGTGTAACAAGTGGTCTCAACGGAACGAGCACTCTCAGGAGACTCTCTCATCATGATCGTTCAGCATCCGACTCTTACGTTTAACGGGTACCAAGGGCCAGAGCCCTACTATTGCGTCAAGTGCACCTTTTGCCCGCGTCTCGCTCCTGGGGGACGCGACATGCACCAAGCTGTAGAGAAGGCATATACGGCGGCCTATTCGACAATCCCGGGTGAGACTCGTATCGACCCGCGCCAATGGAGCTGCCCTAGCTGCACGTCTAAGCGGAGCGCTTGATGGCGATCGGGGGCTGGGACCGCGGAGACAAGTGGTCCTTCATCGTCGACACGGATAGCTACGCGGGCAACTTTGAGAGGCAGCTCTGTGCGTATGTGATCGGCACCGTAGCCGCTTTTTCTGACCCCATTTTTGCCGGCAGGGCCTATCTCAGGATGTTCGAGCAGGAGTGCACGCTACCGCTCGACGAGCTATCGGATACACGGGTAGCCGATCCCGGCGATGATGACGTCCACCCGTCACCTTGTGACCTCGCGCCCACCCCCGGCTGGTCCAACAATGGCAAAGGCAAGACATACCAGGTCCGGCCCAACAGCAAGCGGTACGGCTACAAGTACCCCGCGTATAACTCGGTCGCGATTTTCTTGCGACGCCGGCCTACCGAGGAGGAGCTTCACGAGCTAGTAAAGCGAGCCGTCGAGTTCACCCGATCCCCGAAAGTGCACCAGTGGGAGACCAGGCCCAACGAAATCTTGGGATGTCGCCTCGTGAAAGAGGCCGTAGTGGTGATGGAAGAGGTCGCGGTATTGCCTGTCACGTCTAGGCAGTCGGCTGTGACAGAAGAGCCCGCAGTACAGCACAGCCCAACCGGTTGGAGCCCAGATACCGCGCCGACTGCCGTCTACGCAGGGAGTCTCGACTCGATTACGAAGCTCAAACCTGAGTGACAAGCATGCGACCAACTAAGGCTCAAGTGGATCAATGGCTGGCTGCAGCAGCCAAGGGTGACGCTGCGACGGCAGATGAGATCACGCGCGATGGCTTCTTCGGGCTAGCCGCCGAGGTGCTGGCCCTCCGCGAGAGTGAGTTCAAGCTCGAAAGAAAGCTCATCAAGGCGCTGATGTACAGCCAAGGGGTCGACGGGTTATTCGCACAAAAGTGCCCCGATACCCCTTCTGTGTCCCCGGTAGGAGTTGAACGAACGTAAGCCCATTTAGTTGCAGAAATCAAGCCTCTGCACAGGCGCGTCTTAAACCGATATACAAGGCGCTCCCGGTGGGAATCGAACCCACACACGACACGGGGTTAGAAACCGCCGCTCTAACCTAGTTGAGCTACGGGAGCAGTACACCATCCTATGTACACCGGAGCCGACGTCCCCGGCGTGTCGGCAACGTCAAGCAGTTGCAGAAATCAAGCCTCCGCACAGGCACTTCTAGTTGGTGGGGCTGGGCACGAGTGAGCCCAACTGCCTGTGTTGCAGATATCACGCCTCTGCGCGGGCACTTCTAGACGAGCACTTGGCTAACCGAATGAAACCACTGTTGCAGAAATCAAGCCTCTGCGCGGGCACTTCAAGCCATCCCATGAGCTACACGTACGACAAACGACCGGGCGTTGCAGATACCAAGCCTCTGCGCGGGCACTTCTAGTGGCAACTATCTGGTAGATCTCAAGCATCTTCTGCTTGTTGCAGAAATCAAGCCTCTGCACAGGCACTTCTAGTTGGTCATACGCACAAACTATCGTGCCACACATGTTGCAGATATCACGCCTCCGCACTGGCACTTCTAGCGACGTTTCAACCTGTTCGTGGATCTAGGGCGGCGGGATTCGTTGCAGATATCACGCCTCTGCACAGGCACTTCCAGGGCGACCGCGTGCTGCACTTGATGGCGTGGGAGTTTCACGTTGCAGATATCACGCCTCTGCACAGGCACTTCTAGGTAGGACGCGGTCTCGTGACTCTTGAATGCGCAGTCGTTGTAGATACCACGCCTCTACGCAGGCACTTCAAGGCGCAGCAGCGAGATGATGCGGTCTTCGATGTTGACGTCGTTGTAGATACCACGCCTCTACACAGGCACTTCACGATCTTGGTGGGGCTTGGCACGAGTGAGCCCAACTGACTGGTTGTAGATACCACGCCTCTACGCAGGCACTTCAAGCATGGAACGTCCGACCGGCGTTCGTCTCGTAGACCACGTTGTAGATACCACGCCTCTACACAGGCACTTCAAGACGCTTGGCGCGCTTGCTGACAGAGTGAGTTACCTCGTTGTAGATACCACGCCTCTACACAGGCACTTCAAGCTCGCCTGCTCCGATCGATACGCTCACGGGGAATAGGGTTGTAGATACCACGCCTCTACACAGGCACTTCAAGCGGCCTGTTGGGGGTCGATTGGAGCGAACTCTAGACGCGTTGTAGATACCACGCCTCTACACAGGCACTTCAAGCGATAACCAGCTCCTGGCCCGCGAGAATCATCCCTTGTTGTAGATACCACGCCTCTACACAGGCACTTCAAGGGCTCGGTTACAGCCCCAATGATTATGGCATGTTGCGGAGTGGTTTTCGAGCGGTCCCTTGTTGATACCTTGTGAGCCGGCGCTCATCACGTCGAAAGCGCTCGAAAACCACACCTAAGTCCCCGAAAACACTACAACGCGAGCGCCTGCGCCACTTCGGGAGCCGCCGCGCCGCTCGCATCTGCAGCAAGTGCCTTGATGTTGAGCGCTGCGTTCGTGTCAGCGTGGACCGGGACTCCATAGTTGGCACAACGCGGGTTGCGGCACGTGAAGTCTACGCCGTCACGGGCGTCTGGATGAATCTCGCCGCACACGGCACAGCGGAGACTAGTGTTAGCGGCCGGGACCTCACAGTAGCGAGCCCCGTAGGTCTTGGCGGCTTCCTTGAGTGCCCCACGAAACTCGCTCGGGGAAGCCTTCGCCCGGTTACCGCCTGCGATCTGACTGCGAGCCATGTTGTTGAGCTTGAGGGCCTCGACTGCGATCACGTCGTAGTCTTGGGCAACCTCCGCTGCCACGGCCCTTACGTGGTGCTTGCGTGAGCGGCGTGCTTTCTCATCCAAGGAGGCGGCCCAGTCAGCCAGGTGTTTGTGTTGAAGCCGATACAATTCGAAGCTTCGCTCACCTGCTTTCCATCGGAGCGAGGCCTCTCGGCTAGAGATCCGTTCGCGCACATAGGCCCCGCGCATGATTTCCCGATGAAGGCGTCGCACAGCCCAGCTGCGACCTGCATGCTGTGGGATAGGTCCGTAGTAGTGCTGCCAAAAGTCCAACGTCATTTGATCCGCCGTTCCACGCAGCGCTTCGGCTTGTGTTACGCGCTCGAAGTAGCTGCGAGTCTTTGCGCTCTGGCCCTTTGGGGTGTCGATGTGTCGGCCGTCAGAGAGACTAGCGACTCGGATGGCTTCATCTTCGCCGCCGTCGATGTACCTAAACCCTGTATCGATCCCCAAGGTCTTGGAGCCGTTCTTGGCGTCGGAGATCGGCATCTTGATGGTCATGCATAGTTCGAGATCCCATTGCGATCCCTTGCGCTTGACCAGTTGAAGCCACGCGGTGTGGACCTCAGCGCCGGCAGGGATCCGGTGCTGCTCAAGCTTGGCCCCCTCTCGGTGCTGTTTGATCACAGCTGTGTATTCACGGCCATCTTTCTTGGCACCAAAAAAGAACTTCAGTTGATGCGTTCCCCACACTTGCACGGAGATGTCGCCTCGAACCTTCTGGTCGAGTGGCGAAAGCAGCTCCGAATATGCCTCATGCTTGGAGTTGTTCGCTACGTGGCCGATGCCGACGCGATGTGCCCCGCGCAAGCGCATCGCACGAAAGACAACGGTACCGTATCGCTTACTCTGAATAGCTTGGTTTGCAGCCTCTTCAGTGAGGAGATAGGTGCTGTGATGGAGTCCGCTTTCCGCCCGCAATCGCTTGCTCGTCTCGCGCTTTTCGATTTCTAGTTTCTTCCAGTTCATGACGGTCGGATGCTGGCTCGCGCATTCGAGCACCCGCTTGTCATGCGTAGCTTGAGCTTCATCAGAGAGGCGGGCTGCTGACCCGCGAGCGGCGCCCACCAGCTTCACTTCACCCATGACCCGTTCATACTCCGGATCCAAGGGAAGTGCGTCGCGCTTTGCCTCTGCGGATTTGACCGCAGTATTGTAGCGCTCAACCCAGGATTTGGGCAGCTTCACCTTCTTGTTCGCCTGCTGGTTCTCCCATGCGCGGCGAGCCTTTTTGAGCGCAGCCAGCCGGCGCAGATGCTTTCCCAAGCGGTCGCGCTGTTCGGACGCCGGCATCCGTAACCGGCGTTTTCGTCGATCATTTTCCGCCGCGATGATTGCATTGTAGTGCCGGTTGGCTTTGCGGGCTTCTTCCCACAATGCGTCCATGGTGGGCTTGTCGCATCGTGCGGCGAACTTGAGCGTTTTCAGCTGTCGTCCGGTCAGCTCTGCGTTTTGATTCGCAGGCGCTCGTTCTGGCAGGTCAACGATGCTGGCCTTGACCGGCTCGCCCTCGCACGCGACGTCTCTCTCTACAAGCATATGCACTCCTGCGCTCAAGACACCGGAGGGGGCCTCAGACTTCAAGGCCAAGACTAAATTGGTGAGATATGTAGGCTAGAGTCGCAGACGGGAATGCGGGAGCCAATCCCGTTTGGCGGATCTCACTAATAAGGACGGCGCGGCGGTCGCCGCCTCGTAATCACCTGCGGTGCAATTCGATACGTAAGCTTGAAGTTCTCCGTTCCTGGCGTGTCTTGGGAGCACAAACCCAGGTTAGCTGGCCAACGGAAACGAGAATCAGGTGTCCAAGACTCAAGAAGTTAAGCGCAGCCGTAAGACGGCGGTCGACGAGCAACGCTCAACCACCTTCATGATCGAGCCACACAAGCTGATCATCGTTGGGCACGACACCAAGCACAAGAAGGGTGAACACCCACTTTGGCAGGAGCGCGCTCTTGAGCCCGCGGACGCAGAACTGGCGATGAATATCGCCACGGTCGGGTTCCAAAGCGTCATCCAGGTGCGGGTGGACGGCGACAAGTATGAAGTTGTCGCAGGCCGGCGCCGCGTAAAGGCGGCTCGCCTCGCAAACATGATGCGCGAGAAACTGGCGAAGGATTCTGGCAACGAGTTCATTCCCGTAAAGGTCGAATGCAAGATCGTCCGGGGTACCAATCTCCAGCACGTCGGGCTGATGATCTCGGAAAACGCGAACCGTAAGGACGTCGCGCCTCTCCAGATGGCCGAAGATATCCAGGGATTTTTGAATCTCGGCGCTACGGAAGAGATGGCCGCTTCGGCCGCTGGCAAGTCGGTTCCGCAGCTGCGGCTCTTTCTCAAACTGCTCGACCTGGATGCCAAGGTACAATCAGCGGTGCGCAACGGGGAGATCTCGGTCAAGGCTGCGATTCAGCTCGCGGCGCTCGGTCGGGAAGAGCAAGTGGTTGAGCTGGCGAAGATCGAATCCGGTGAGGCCGGCGCAACGGTCGCAGATGTTGAAGCCGCTGTCCGCACCAAGCGTTCGGGAGAAGAAGTCTCCAAGGCTCCAGGGAAACGCCTGATCAATAAGCTCCTCGCCAGCGATGAAGGTAAGCGGGCACTGAGCGCCGCTGACGGTGTCCAAGTGGTGCGCTGGATGCTCGGCGAACTGCCGGCACGCAACATCAGGGGGCTGGTTGAGTCAATCCGCGGGGTCGAAGCCACAAAGTGAACCTCTGCATGCAGCGCTATCCAGCACGGAGCAGCGCTGCATGCAGAACGATTGGAGTGAGAAGTACAGCCATGCACATGACATTCACAGTTATTCGATCAAGCGACGTTCTGCTTGCGGAGCCTGACGGCGACTCCGAGAAATACCTAATGCAGATTGACGCCCGCTTGCATCATGGCGATTCAATCGTTGGGCATCTGCACGCCACCAAGATCCTATTGCGTAGCGCAACCGACGATGGGCAACCTTGGTTCGATGTCTGTGACGCCCACCAGGCAACTTACGATGTGTACGCGGCGATGTGCGAGGACGGCGGAGACGGTTATCGTGACTTTCTCGAAGGGTTCAGCGGTAGCGATCTGCTCTACATAGAGACCGTGGAGATCGCTAAGCAGTTCCGGGGGCACGACCTCGGTAAGGTGATGGTGCTCGAAACTCTGAACGTGTTCGAGTCCGGTTGCGCGGCCGTCGTGCTGGAACCTCACCCGATTCGGCAAAACGGCCCCGTAAGCAACGAAGAGGACGGTGACGCGCAGGCATGGCGTAAAGCCATGGGCTGGGCGAACCTGGCTCTAACCGAGGACCAATACGCGGAAGGTGCCCAAAAACTGCGGCGCTACTGGCGAAAGCTTGGCTTCACTTCGGTGCCAAAATCGAAGCGGTTTTTGTACCGGGACTGTGCTGTCAACCACTCTGTGAACGAGAAGGCACTCCGCAAGATCCTCAGCGGATTCGACGCTGACGCAGCCCCGTGAGGTGTGTTCTTTTGTAATGGCACGTAGTTAGGGGCCGACATGGCACGGAAAAAGGACAAGGCACAGCGTTGGCTTAGGATGGCCATCAACCTCCAAGGGGGCGCGTGTGCCGCGGCTATGCTGGCGCGCATTCACTACCGTCACGGAGACGTCGCGCTGGCCCAAGAGAAGGCAATCGAGGCGGAGCTGCTGTACGCCAGTGCCCGGAAACGGACGCGCCGGTACACGGCCCTCCCAAGTGATGCGTCGAAAACTTGAAGAACCGGGGTCACCGGTTCGTATGTCACTCCAGGGGATGCAGTCATGTCACGTCGTAACAGCAGCAGTCGACGCAAGGCTCGTCGGGATCGCCAACAGAACAGGCCAGAACCGGTGCTGCCTGATCGCGAGATAACCCCAGAAGAATGGGTCCGAATCTGTAACAAGTACCGCTGCCTGAAGGGGAGAGGCGGTGTCACGATCGGGTGGGAACCCATGGGGCCAACGGTAGACGCTAAGAACCCTCAAGAGCTTAAGGCAGCCACCGAGCAAGCGCTGATCGATGAAACTCTGAAGCAAGACCCAAGCTAGCGGCGTGAGGATCTTTCTGTGCGGGGGTTTAGGTATGCCCTCCCTCCAGGACCGCCCCATCATCCTTCGCGTCGCTAGACGTTTTGCGTCCTACAGACGCTTCTACGCGTTCGGAGTCAACGACCTCAACAAGTTGTCTCGCATGGGCCGCTCCTTCGGCGTGATTTCAGCCTACCGAACGGAGCTGAAGAAGCACGAGAACCAGGCTCGCCACGGGCAGTTGACGGCCGAGCTGCAAAAGGACGGGTACCACTTCGACGATTTCAAGGCACCTTGGAAGGACGAGGCGACGGGGCTTACCAAGAAGGAAAAGAGCATCATCGTACCGAACATCGACTTCGATAGGCTCTTTGACCTCTGTAAGAAGTACAAGCAAGACGCGGTGATCTACAAGGACCCGTCCGGTTCCGTCGGCATCTACGGCAAGAATGGCAAAGCGACCATGGCCTACGACCCGAAAGGTGAGATGGCCATCACCAAATCCTTGGACCGCAACCAGGACTACTCGCGCGGACGCAGCCTGTCCTTCGGGCTCCAGCTGGTAGACAAAGAGTTTGAGCACCACGGCAAGCCGATCACCCGCGAAGACATCATCGAGGCGATCAGCGGCTAACGCGTGCACTTATGGACGCCGCTACTGTAGGAGAGCACGCGGAAAATGGACAAGATTGCCTCGACTCATGAGCTGCAGACGGAGCTGAAGCGGCTACTCGCGTACGCAAGCTCAGAGCGTCCCTCACGCGTACGCGTGGCCCGTCAGCTCGAACAACTCGGTCGCCGTCTGACCGCTGCGGACGAGAAGTCCGATGAGGACATCGAGAAATACCTGCGCAGCACGACCAAAGTGAAGCCTGATGGCACGGTGTTTGGTGGGTTACACAAGCTGATGGAGAGCGCTGCCATGAATTCAAGCAGCAGCAAAGAGCGCAAAAAGTACCATCGCTACCTCAGTGTCGCCAAGAAGCTCTGGCCACAGATCGAGATTGACGACCTGAAGTGACGCAGCCTCCGCTCGTTTAAGCGCAAACGGCCCCGCCTAGGCGGAGCCGCTGTATAGATGGGTGCTGGTTAGCGACGACGGCCGCGGTCGTTGAACTCGACCATGAAGGCGGCGGCTTCCTCGCGCGTCTTGGCAGGCACACGGCAGCAACCGACGGTGCCGTCATCGAGGCGCCACGTCCAGCCTTGCTGAACCTTCTCCCAGTTGGGCTTGTCAGACTCGCTGGTCCAGGGGCACGCACCGTACGGGCTAACCTTGAGACCCGTCTGCTTGTTGACCCACACGCGTGCCTCGATAACTTCTACAATCCGCATCTTGCTCTCCCGTTTCCCGCTGTCCTTGTCTTGTATACGCACCAGCTCGGGAAATCTCCACGGCGCCGCTTCGATTGGTAGCACCCTCACCTACCGGTGATCCGCGAGATTAACGCGCCGATTGCTTGAAGAAACGGCCCGCTGCTTTGTACTTTCGGTGCGGGCATCAAACGCCCGGCAAAGGGAGCTTGGGTCGTGAATTCTGTGATCTACGAAACCAACGGCGGTCGGACCTTCCAACAGTGGTTGTTCGCGGCGGTCTCGGTCACAGGGTACGAACTCACCTCCTGCCGCAGCTTCTTGATGCAAGCATGGCGGGAGGGTGTGCACCCGAGGAACTGGCGCCAGTACATGGATCGTCAGTTGGCCAGCCAAGCCGGACTATCAGTCTGAAAACTGGGTCGCCGCAGATCGCATCTCCGGCGCCCACCACGAAGGGAACTTGACCATGACGTTGCGTGTTCTTGTGTACGAGCCGTTTGGCGCTGGCCGCGGCGAGATCCGCGAGGTGCCGAGTGAAATGCCCGCTAGCCTCGACGCGATGCAGGCGATCGTGGGTGGCTATATCGAGATGGTCCCCCTGAATGAAGACCGTACGCTATTCGCGGTCGTGAACGAGGAAGGCCTGTTGAAGGGGTTGCCCCTGAACCGATACTCCGGGCGACTGGGCTTTGTCGGTACCTTCTTCGTCACGCGGGTGAGCGGGGAAGATAACGTCTCACTCTCCGACGAGGACGTGCTGAAGGCTCGCATGGCGTTCGACGTGCTGTACTCATAGCCCGTTTGGGCCAGTCAAACTTCTGGGGTATCCATGATTGCGCGGCTGGGTTACGTACCTGGCCGCGTTTTTTCGCCCGTCAATCGATAACAGGAGTTGTGGCCACCCATGAATACGTACCTCGTGAATCTTGAGTGCACCTTCCCTGCCGAGCACCGTATGAACGAACTAAATCTGGTTGTCGCGGTCGCCGCTGAATCTCCGGAGCACATAGAAGCCCCGCTCCGAAAGCTCGTGATCGAGGCGCAAGTCAAGCATGGCTTTGATCGTGTACTCGTAAACCAAGTTGTGCTGGCCCCTACCGAGACTGTCATTGTGATGAGTTTCGAAACCTCGAAAAACTCCGATTACATTCTGGGCACTGAGTGCGAGGCGTTAGAGCCAGCTTGGGTCAAAGCCCTCGAAGAGCCAGCCCCACAGAATGCTGAGACCGAAAGGGACACGCAGCTCGCAATCGATCGCGGCGATCTAGTGACAGAGTGGGACCCCAACGGGGGTGACTTTATCGTGCTCCGACCCTTCATGGACTTTCCCGATGCAGTCGTTGCGCCAGACAAGTTGATATCGCGTGGACGTAGGCAGACAACAGAAGGCGAGTTCAGCTGATCAAAAAGGCCTCCCGACCAAACGCGGGTAGGCCTTTTGCAGCAGATGCGCGAATCCTTCGTTGCGCCGTCTCGGATGGTATGTTCACGGCTTTCAGGGTTCCGGTATAGAGGTTCAATTTCTCACCATGGGTTATACGTACGACAATCGACCGCGCAAAGCTGCCAAAGACGCTGACAAGGACGAGACGCTTGAGAACCTAGTCAGCACGTTGGAGGATGCCATCAGGCTCGCTGACTCGATCGATACCGAGTTGAGCAAGCGCGTCGATACCGACCTGTCCGCAGCCAGCAAGATAGCGAGTGACCTCAGTAGTGACCTCCAGATTTGTGAATCTGTCGAGACCGTCAAGGATTTCGTGGCCAATATTCAAGAGGCCCGGAAGAACCTTGGGCTCCTGGAGACCGCTCTAAGGAAGCCAAAAAAGGACGCCAAAGCGGACGGCGACACTGCAGCATTGGACGCGATTGAGGAAGCAACGGACGCCCTCAAGGAACTCAAGCGCGAGATGAAAGCTATCGAAGACGAGATTGCGGCTGGAGAAGAAGACACTGAATCGGACGAGTAACCGGCCAGCTTTGACGGCGCCTGAACGCACAAACGTGGGGGCTGATGGTGTGCATTACCGGCGAGTTCTTGCCTGATTGCGGTCTTTGAAGCGCTCGCCGCGGTGTAATTCCGCGAGTGCCGCGTCCCCCGAAACCACCTGAGCCGCTCGACCCAGTCAGATCTCTCGCCAGTCAGCTCTCTGTGCTTCTTGAGCGACACGACGCGCCGCTGCTCACAACGGGGGAAGCCACCCGTTACTGCCGCTTCCAGGACACCAGCGCGCTCCGAAAAGCCCGTATTGCGGGGCGAATTCAGGCAGCCGGGCGCCGGGGCGGCAAAGGCACGTTGATGTGGGACCGGTCTGAGCTAGATCGCTTCCTGCGCGGTGAAGATGCCGCGCAAGCAGGAACAGATAAGCAAGATGCCAAAGAAACCGAAAAACCCAACAGATACGAAGGCATTGCCGGAGTGGAAGTACAAGTGGCGGAACTGGCTGCGACCGACGAAAACGCCGGGCCTCTTCGAGGTGAAGGACGGCGGCGGCTACATGTTCCGGAAGACGTGGATCGACCCAACGACAGGCGGCGAGCGCGAGATCAAGCGACTGCTGGAGGGCGTGGACGAAATCGAAGCCGCATATCAGATGCAGCGGCTGGTGCAGGAGGCGAAAGCGGGGACCAGTCCCGTTCCTCTACTGAGAGTGCGCTTCGCCGACTGCGCGGTTGAAGTCTTTGAGAACAAGAAGGCGAACGGTGACTTCAAGAGCGATGCAACCATCGAGAAATGGAAGGATACGCTAGCGCATTTGCTTGCGGGTACGCCGCCACCACCGCCGGAAAAGCAAAACCCTCGGTACACGTATCGTCGTACCGAGGTGCAGAAGTCTGGCAAGAAGGTCCCCGGGCTAGGCGAAGTTTACATCCACATGCTTGAAGAACCGATCAAGCAATGGAGGAAAGGGATCCAGGGACTGATTGACCAGGGCCTTGTCAAACCGTCGACTGCCAATAGCTGGCGCTCGATTTTACGGGTGCTTACCGGGGAGATAACCCAGAGGTACAAACTAGAGAGTGACCCGTACGGGAAGTTCAAGCCCTTCGATGAGTCCGAACATGAAACCCACACGGAAGAGCAACCGAATGCCCTGCCGCCTGAACGAGCTGGAGAATTCCTCGCGCTGATCTTTCAGTACTTCCCGCAGCACTACGCGATGACTTATCTCGGCTTTGTGACGGGATTGCGACCGTCGACCATGCGCCCGTTGCGTCGTAGCGGCCCTCAGAGCGACGTGAAATGGGAGGCGGCCCGGCTGATTGTTCGCCGTTCTCAGACCGTCGGCGAGCGCATCATGCAGACGACCAAGCAGAAGAAGCGGTACGCAATCGACATGCCAAAGGGCGTCTTTGACATCCTGCAATGGCACGTCGAGACCCAGCTTCGGAAGCCGAAGCAGCGGACCTCCGACCTACTGTTCCCGTCCACGGTCGGAGGTTATCGAGCCCGGTCGGTGCTGGATAAACCGTTCAACATGATCGCCAAGAAGATGCGGCTCGGCTTTCGACTCACCGCCAAGGGGATGCGCCGAACCTTCCAGGACATGCACCGGTTGGCCAAGATTGAACCACTGGTTACGCGTTCAATCAGCGGACATGGGACGGAGAAAATGCACTGGCTTTACTCGACCGTCCAGAACTCCGAACAGCGCGACAGCATCGCTCAGGTCATCGAGTTGTACGGAAATAAAAAATCTCCGAAGGGTGCCGGCCCCCGTCCACAGCCGGGTACACCAGGGGAGCCACCGCATGTTGAAAACCCTTGAACCTGGGCACGCGACTGGGCACGCTCTCTTCTCGACTGGGCACGCTGGCCGACCGGCCTGATGTAAGTAAGTAACCACCCCTTGAAATCATTACGTTTTTTGGAGCGGCTGGGCGCAAAAATGGAGCGGGAGAAGGGATTCGAACCCTCGACGTCAACCTTGGCAAGACCTCCTTCCCCAGCCGCTCCATCAACGATGCAATCTTCCTTTGATTCTCGATCTCAAACCGACGGTGTAGCACCTGGGAACCTACATTCCAGCTACTTCAGCAATGCGTGAATCAGCGTTTCGACCCGTCCCGACCCGTCCCGTTCGGACTGGGCACACGCCTGGGCACGCGAATTCGTGTCTGGGCACGCATCTTACAGTTCCATTACGATCCGCATACGTACCTGGCCATATCATTGATTTTGCGCCGGTTTCAGCCGCCGTCCAAGGACCCTTCGCGAAGCACTGCGTGCCCAGCCCACTCGTTGGCCGGCACAAAAAAGTTTCGTCCCGTCCCCAGCCGTCCCGCCTGGTCCCACAGCTCTCGGCCCCTCCTGGACGGATCGTCGGAGCCGATCGAGGGCCTCACGGAACACCTCCAGCCCTCCTTATATGGGCGCGTCCTGGAAGGCGGCCGGGCAACTACGCCGAGCCCGACCGATGCACCTACATGCCACTCATCAAGCTCGACCAGGTCGGCGGCCTCATGATTTCGTGGCCATCTATCCGCCTTACCATGCTGGTTGAGCCGGGGGTTGAGTGCTGGCTGGTGCTCTACGGAAGGCCGGTTAGGCGCTGCCAAATCCCTGTCTGCTGACGCCAATACGGTACCTGAACGGTACCGTTTCCCGGCCCTGGCTGGCCCGATATCTCCCCTTTTCGACCCGCCGCTGGCACCTAAATCGCCCAAATCCGCTAGCCAGTTTCAGCTTGCCATAGCAAAATAACGTGCGAATTTATCAAGTAGTGCGTCGCTGTTTGACGTACCAAGGAGCAGTGCAGTGGGTCGCCCGAAGAAGATCAAGACCGCCACGAATACCGCCGCCGTGGACCCCATGACGGCCGCCATTCTCACCGGCCTCAAGCCACATATTGACGCAGCCGTGAAGGACAAGTTTGTGGCGATGCTGGTCGATACGTTGGCCAAGATCGCACCCGAGCGGCTCGCTAAAGCAGCCGATCAGGGTACCGCCACTGCCGCCGACCAGGGGCCATCAGCCGCGAATCCGCGGCCCGAGTCGTCCGAGTTGGGGACCAATAAAGGTCAAAACGGTGCCAAGAAAAGCCCCCCGACAACGGCACCTGGCCCAAGCGAATAACGCGCCAGAACAGCCAGCACTACGAAGACGCGGGCTTCACTTGGAGACGACTCTCCGGGTGGAGCCCGTCGCTTTTTTGACGGCGCTCGTTGAGTATCAGCATCAGCTCAGACCTCAGGTTGACCTTGAGGTAAGCCCCGAGCTGCTCAAACAGAACCTGCTTGATCCGATCGTCGAGTGCTTCGTGTAACTCTGGATAGGACGCGTTGGACATGTACACATGGGCCGTCAATCCGTTGCCGTTGGCCCTGTTTTCACTTGCCACGGCTCCATGAGTTACCCCATTGGTCGGTACCGTGGGCGTGGCTTTCACGTGCATCAACCGGGCGACTTGGGGAGTTACCTGCACCGGAGGTGTCCCGTTCGCAGCGAGTGGTTTCACGAATTCAGAGGCCTTGCGCCCGTACGAACGGAGCCGATCACGCAAGGTATTGCGCCCAATCCCGAGCTGTTTCGCGGCCTGGGTTTGGTTGCCTCCCGCAGCTGTGATGGCGTCGATAATGGCTGCACGTTCCGAGGGTGGTCGAGCTGCCTCCGCGTCGAGTGCCTGAAGCTTCCGCGTTTCGACCAGCAGATCCTGAGCGGTCGCCACACGGTACAACCCTCGTTTCAAGCACGTGAAATAGTGCACTTTGATGAGCGCTCCCGAGCGGAGGCGCAGCGGATTGCCGTTCGCATCGAGTGCCTGCCTCATCGTTGAGTTCAATGTCGTCGATATGTAACTGCGCAAGTTGCTCGAATTGAACGTCTCCCCGGCCGCGGTAAGAGCGTCCTGTAGTTCCCCGGCTGCCATCGTTCTATTCCCCATTACCGCTGACATTCGCGCGGGAACGGTCTGCGATCGTTCGGGACCGCGAGGTACGTGAGAGGGCGGCTCTAGGAGCAACTGCGCAAGTCTGTTCTTCGATTCCGCGACACGATTTGGCGCCGATAGCGGTTTGGATTTCTTATTTGGCTTGGACATGGATTGCTCACTGACCCAAATCGATGGTCATCTCTCCGGTGTCTAGATCGAAGCGGACCGATAGATTGAACTCGCGACCGTTCGCGATCCGATGGTGTGTCTCCGTGAAGGCGCCATCAACGGCTTCTGGCGCGTACGCTTTTCCGTGCTTTCGGAGGTTGACCAGACTCCGCAACAACGTCTGTATCTCGCTCGGAAGCGTTCCCTGAACTCTCAAATTGAAGTACGCGACGCTGTCGTTGACGCGGATAACTTCAGCTCGCTTCGCTAGGGTAATTTCGCGCCGCGCCGCGTTGTCGTAACGATCCAAGGCGACCATGGGGGAGAAAGTTTTGCCGGCAGGTGTCACGTTTGGCCTGTCTCCGTGCTGAATGCCTTGATTGAATCTCGCTCTCACGTGCTGGGTTGAGAACCAACGGCAAGCACGAACCAATGATCGTAAAGCCGCTGCCCCACGCGGAAGTGGCTCTTCCGGTTCAGCGATTGAGCAGAGTTTCAACACCTCCTCCGTCATATCCTGTCGCGTGGCCACTCGGTAATAGCCCGGCGTAACGACAATAAAGCGTGGGACACGCCACCTTTTGCCAGTCCGGTTATCGAGTACGGTCCGCTGGCTCAGGCACAATGTGTCGACGACCTCTCTGTGCAGCCGCTCGAAGTTGGAGAGTTCGCGTTTCGTGAATACGAACTTCTCCACTTCCGCAATCAACATGGTCTCGTCCTGCAACACGCGCCCAATCCGTTCGTAAAGCGGTAGCTCGGGATTCGGTTTTGGCATAACCCGAGCTTTGCGGCGACGGCGTGTGGTCTTCGCTTGCGGCATAGTTGGTTCTGGCTAGCCCTCACTCAATCTTCAGCGGCCCTGTTCTCTTGTTCTGAAAGTCCGTCTCGGTCTGCTCAGTAATGACGGGTTTGCACTTCGTTTGGTCAATCTTAGGGAAGCCCATGAATCCCGCGACCAGCGAATTGGGGAACTGCTGATAGTAAGTCTTGTACGCGCGGCACTTGTCAAGAAGCACCTTTTGGTCCGCATCGAAACCATTGCGGCCCGCTTCCATGGCATTCATTAGCGTCCGGTATATCTGCGGATCAACCGAGGGGTTCTGCTCTCGCACCGCGTGGAAAATCGCTTGAGCGCCGTTCTGGCCGTACCGTCCTTGGATCGCTGCCCTCGTGATCTCAAGAATGTGGTCCTTGGCCATCTTGGGGACCTGCACCATATCCATTATCTTATTCGCGTAGCCGGCAAGCGCGACCTTGTTCCCATCGTACTGGGCATCGATCCCATTTTCCTGTGCGATGCACGTGTTGTTGACGCCCATGAGCGACATGAGGCACCCGCCTCCGAGCACCACGAAGAGCACCAAGAGGATGATCAGAGTTTTCGACATTGCGAGACCTGTGCTTTCTGTTAGCTAAAAACGGCCAAAATCCTCGTCACCGAACACGTCGTACCGGTGCATGACCCAGCTGAGTCCGATGCAGACCAGCAGCCCAACGACCATGCTGATCCCCCATTGGGTCGGGGTCGGAGCGATGCTCGATGCCAAGTACTCAAAATCCGACATCGGCTTACGCTGGTAATAGTCGTTCACTGATTGCTCCAGGCGTCGAAACAAGACCTCCCGGTCGAGCACTGGAATGTCCATCACGACATCCCGTAGAAATACCTTGAGCATCTCGTTCGTGGTCCAGCTCATCACCGTCGCCCATTGCGGCATCAGCGCTGCGTTGACCCCGATGACCAAGACAACCGAGTTTTGCTTGCCGCCGATCCACACCTGCTCAAGCGCGTAGAAATATTCCTGCGGAAGATCTCGAACCAAAACCAGCACGATATCGACCTGCTTGCGCGATCCGAGCCGGCCATTCATCTCAGCGAGCCCCTGGTTCCACACGCCCACTGAGTCGACCCGTGCTCCATTCACGAGCACAAGCGGCTGATACCGGTAGTAGTCCGTCACCTGTGCCGGGAAGTCCGGCAGATTGCCCTCGTACTTTTCGGCCAGTCCTTGGCGTCTAAAAAGAGACCCCGGCGCCGCCTTGAGATAGTTCGTGTACCCGTGCTCGGCCGAGTACGGCTCACCGACTCGCGCCACTGTCCAACGCGGCGGCTCATCCAGGCCCTGCCGATCGACCCTATCGATCTCCGAACTGCGATCAATCGAGCTGTAGACTTGCCATTCATAGTCGAACGGGTGCTCGTAGCAGATGCTGCACTTTTCATGGCACGATCGCTTCTTACCCGTGCCAGAGCAGACGGTATGGCAATGGCACTTGTACGAGTGCTCGCAGTGAACGCGCACCTTCCTCTTGCTGACGACCACACCGTTGAGGACCTCGGTGTCGGAGGTGTTCGCGCTGTAGATGGCCCACACGGATAGGCCGGCGACCACGGCCTGAGCGACCATCTGCAGCGCGAACTCTTTCGGCGTGATCCCGGACGAGAAACGAAACGCGATCATTCCGACCAGCGCAGGAATGATAAAAAGGATTAGGAATGGCATGTGCGGTAGCCTCAGTTACACCGCGCACATGCCATTCCGTTCTAGCCCTAGTCTCTTAGGCTAAGCGGCAGCCGAGCAACCAAGCTCTTCCCCTGCGGACCGATGGCAATAGCCGTCAGTTCATTGTCGCGGTCTGGTTCTCGAAACCGCTGCACCGGGATCCATTTTCGCTCGGCGGCGCTCGCGAGTTTCTCAAGATCCGCTTCGCTCGGGACCGACAGAAGCGCCAGGGTATTAGAGCTTGAGTGCCACTCACTCGCCACCTATGAAAACCGAAACGCGAACTCCAGCGCAGCATGGCAGCTTTGAACTGCTTGCTGTCCGGGGCTCAAGTCTTGGCGAGTCACGACATAGAGCTTATCGGTCATCGTACTCCCTATCGAGCTTGCGACGATCCTCAGCTGCAAAGTGCACCCGAAGCCGTTCGAGTAAGGGTTCCGGCGCACCGCAGCGCTTCAACACGTCTTCCCAGTCCCTCTCGGGACAATCGATGTAATCCCAGCTTCGTTCACCGATGCAGACCTGGTGCGGTACTCCGTAGACTTTGCCATGCGGCGTTTCGACATAGAGCCGGACGTACATCGCAGGGTCCGGACAACACCCGCACGAATACGCTATCTCGTAGCCAGTGGCGCTTGAGTTCTCCGTGATGCTCTTTGAGCACTGAAACACCCGTCGCCAGCGGCTCGTTTCTTGGGTCAAGTCTGGGAACAGCTTCAAGAGACTGGTGAGCCTCTCCGCTTCCTGTTGAGCCTCTGTAATGTCATCTTGAACGGTCGTCATCCGCCTGCAGCCTCCATCTGTGCGTAGTACGCGCTCTCCAGTTCGAACCGAGTCATCGTTTCGTGTTCACCCCAACGTCCTACGATGAGGCGCTCGAAGCCTTGCTTTTCCCAAAGCCCATCCGAAAGAGCCCAGCCGTGCACAGTGAGAAACGAGATTTGGTGCACCTCCTCGACTGACAACCCGCACCGACAGTTCATGGCTTACCCGCCACAAGTGCCTTGGCGTAGTCGAACGCATCGCGCATCCCCTCTGCCGAGTGCTCGAAGAACTTCGTGTGGTCCGTTTTGCCATTGAGGAAGATGGCTAGCTTGATCGGGCCGGTCGTGACCGCCCACTCCAGATCGACGGTATAGCCCGTCACGTTGTGGATGATTCGCCGGCACCAGCGACTTTCCTCACCGGTGAAATCCGGGCACCAGCCCTTGTACGTGATCCCGATACTGACACCCTCGTTCTCGTCCGGGGTGAAGCTCGGATCCTCCAGTTGCCTTTTGAACTCAAGGTACAGGACATCAGTTGCCCGGAACTCCTTGCGCCACGCGGTGTATCGCCGGTTTTCCTCCGCACGCTTAACGCGTCGCCGCCCCTCCGCCGCGGAAACCCACACAGAAACGAACCGCAGCTCGTTGCCGTGTCGACGATAGGTGCGAACCGAGGCCCAGCCGCGCTGCCCCATCGGAACATAGTGATCGAAGTCATCGGCGTCGTCGGGCTCTGGCTCGTAGCAACAAACCAAGCCGTCGCTTATGACCGGCCACTTGCCGTCGGAAAACATGCCCTCGAATTCCAGCGCCGGCCAGCCCTGCATCGGATCCGAGAAATCGTAGAAGCGGTACTCGAATGGCGCCGCCCAAATGCAGCCATTCACGATCAAGATCCCGGATGGCGCGTCAAACTGATAGTCGACCCAGCAGAACCCGAAACCGTCCTCCGCTTCCTCCGGAAGAAACTCCCGCCGCCTGCCAGTATCTAGCTCGATCACGGTCTGACCCTGATAGTCCGTGCCCCCGATGAAGTACGGGTGCCCGTTCGGATGGTCCTCGACGAACATGTACTCGAAGCTGCTGTAGTTGCGACGGATCTCCGCGATCGGAACGTCAGAACCGACTTGATATACGAGGCCTTGGGTGTGGCCGTAGCCTTCCGCGGTCGTGAACGGCGTGATCACCACCCTGTACTTGCCAGACTCCGACAGGTACGCGCGTCGCCATTCGAGCTTGGCATTTTCGGGCACGCAGAAATCGAGGTCAGTCATGCCGCCACCTCAGCTTTCGCCACGGTCGGGGCTTTCGCAGTTAGCCACGCCTCGATCGCATCCTTGGTCAACGCATATTCACGTTGCTCGGCCATCCGGTGCATGCCGTTCAAGATCCACCAATTGTCGTTAACGTCGTGCTTCGCCTCTCCGACATGCCGGGGTACGCCACGCAGCATGGCGTAAATGAGCAGCAGACACCTGGTGGTCTTGCCCTCCCCACGCTTGTCTTGCCACGCCTCCCAGCGGTCCATCCCACTCGCTGCACGGATGCGCTTGCGGATCTCTCGGCTCGCCTTTTCTCGGTCTCGTATCTCTTGTTTCAGTTCTGGGTATCTACTCTTCTTACTCATGACTCGTCTCCTGTGACATTGGGGTGTTGGGAGTTACACCGCCACAGGAGGGCCGCGAGCATGGGGGTAAAAGATCTACCAGAGGTGTCCGACGATTGGCATAAATGGGAACCTAAGCAGCTTCCGACTGTTGTCAACTACAAATACTTGGCATCCGCGGCCGGATGCACTTCTTCAATCGAGATATCGTGCGAGTCGTAAACGACCAGCTCTTTGCCGTTACGTGCAAGCCCGCTGTCGTACCCGAGTGACTGCATGTACTGCGTGATTGCTTTAGCTTCACTCGCTGGCCGCGTTTGTTTTCCCAAACCGGTGTTGAGCGCCTTCTCTGGGAACGGTATCCCCAAGGCTTGCGCTACCTGCTTCTGTAGCTCGACATCATCGAAATCCGCTGTCTTGTGCGCGCGAACGCGCACTTGAAGAACCACGGGCTCGCCACCCGTCTTTTTCGCCGCGTCGTACGCATACATGCCGGCAAGGTGACCCGACGGCGTCAAGTAAACGCCTACGCCGAAATCGCCGTAGTCTCGCGCGCCGGCTTTATCCAGATCGAACTTGTCGAAATTGGAAGCGGTGCCGTGATAGTAGCGACCCGAGGTGGCTACCCGCGTCGCTCGATAGTCATAACCGCGGGTCACCAGTCACCATCGTTATCATCCCTATCATGCCGATTGCGCCGACGTTTGCTAGCGTATCGGTCGAACTTTGCGGGCTGCGCATCAGGCCAATCTTGCCGTGCGTCATACTTGGGGGCACGCCGCTCTTCTTGACGTTGGGCTGGATTGTAGCGCTCCGCGACTCGCTCCACCATTGGCTGTGCATCCTGCCTCGGTGGGGCGCTCGCCTTCCTCGTATCTCGGCACTGCTTGCACCGAACTGGAGGGGTAAACTGGCGCTCTATGAAGAACCGTTGCTCTCCTGCTGTGAATGCAAACCCGCGCTTACAATCGCGACAGGTTTTTTCCTGATCCTGATAGTCCACTATCTCTACTTGTCCTCTTTCTAGTCATGGCCTCATCTTGCCAAGCCGGGCCGCTTGCTCACGCGAATCTCGGCGCCCTCGCGGACGTTTAGAACTTGCTCGCGTATATGGCTGCGTCCCGGAAAACGGGACCGTGACAGTATTGACTTTCCACTTCTTTGGCGCCGGCTCAAACCCTGGCTTCGCTTGCCATGCATCGAGCCATTTCATGGCTCTTACGAGTAGAGAGAAGATCAGTGCCTTGTCAGCATCATCACCGCAGTGGTCAGGGTGATATTGCAGAACCAACTCTCTGAAGCGCTTGCGTGTCCTTGCCTTGAACTTCTTGAGCTGGTCCTCCCTATCCGGCGCCCGCTCAATCTCGATCAAATCTTGAGTGGTGATGCCCAGCATCTGGTGCGCTAGCTGGCGTTCGGACGGCGAGAGTGGCAGGACCATAGGGTGTGCTTGGCAGAGGACCTCAGTATCTCGGGCCACAAGAAGAAAAGATCCCACCCTAGGCAAATCTATCGCCCCAGAGAGCCAACTGCACCGTTGCGCGATGCAGAGCATTCGCACTTGCCGTTTTCCCAAAAGGCAAACTGAGCGGGAACTTCACGACTAGACGGCCGACCCCTCGGTTACTCCCCCAAAGCAGCAGCTCATGTGCCGACCAAGAGACCTCCGGGATGTCGACCTCAAACCCCGTCTCTAGGTCCCTCGCGTATGAGAGCGTCACGTGTGGCTTGTAGACCGGGAACTTGTTGTCATACTCGATCCCGGCTTCATCCATCGCTTGGCAGAGCGCGGCTCGGAACGCATGCAGCTCCGGGGAGCGAACTTTAGCGATCACAGGCACCCCATCGTTGCCCGCTGGAAAAGTAGAGATTAGGTCTGTCGAAACTGAAAACGGCAAAGTCTTGGAGGTCACCCTATGAAGCACAGGGAGCAGGTCCCCGATGCGCTCGATAGGGGTGTCATCCCCGAGATACACGACCGTAATGTGGCTATTCGCCAGCTCGCGTCTACCGGGCACTGGCAGCTCAGTAAGGACCCGTGCGGTCTCTTCGGGAACAGCAAACATAAGCGCGGCCATCTAGGGATTTCCTTGTTCAGGGTTAGGCAACAGGCGATTGCTCATCCATGGGGGCAATAGGTCTTCGGCAGTGAAGCCAAACGATACCCAGCGCTCCGGCTCTTCTTGTAACTGGAGAAGTCGACCCGTCATGGTGAACGTCTTGAACATGTAGGTGTAGCCATAGATTAACTCTTTGACCCGCTTGTACTTCTTGGCGTACTCAAAGCAGGCCATAGCCGTGGACTCGCACTGCTGAAGCATCCAGCTCTCATGACCCTGCGGAACCAACAGAAGGACCCGTTGAGCACCCTTCCCCTGCATTAAGGCCGCGATGATTACAGCTTCGGCTCGCACGGCGTCGGGATTACGATCTGAGAATCCTCTAAACTTTGGCCATGATGTATAGAGCCTTTCCTGATCGTCATTGGGGGCTCGGCCTAGGATGCGCTGATGCGCCTCTGTCAAAGGCATGGACATACCCCAAGTACACCGCAGCATGGTCACACAGGGTTAAGATTTACTCGAAGGGAGACAGCACTTGGACATCAACGAACTACTCGAATTGCGCGCCCGGCTTTGGTCTGCGAAGGTCTACAAACACCTAATCGCAATCGCCGAGAGCTATACCGAGAGACTCGAAAACCTAGTCGGCCCCGTGAACTTCAATGGCACTAGGCATTCGGTGGACCATCTTCTGGCTCTTGTGGAGAAAGCGATCCGCGTCCACGATGCGCCCAAGCCACCGAGAATGGACGGCAAGCCGACCGCAAAAGACTCGCCAAAAATGGTGGTCAAGCCTGAGACCAGGCATGAACCCGAGCCCAAGACATCGGTCAAGCCTGAGCCCAAGACAAAAGCCTCTGACAGCCGCTAATCTCGCGGAGGAAGGCGTCGATCATTAGACGTAGGTCGTCTACTGTCCCGGTATTCAGCAGCACCTTGTCGAAAGCCGAATCAGGGATACTGGCTTGCTCAGTCTCTGACGAATGCAAGCCATGTGTCCCTTGAAGCCCGGCTCCAGGTCGTGTGATTTTCACCACGAGCCCGCCTGCTTCCTTGATAGCAGCGACCTCGTTCTTGAATCTGACATCCGGGATCACGACGCCCACCGTGCGCGAGCGTCCGCGGAGTCCCTCAATACGTTTATGAGTGCCGAGCTGGCGCGAGTATTGAAGCGTAACGCCGCCGTCAAGAAGCAACTCGTGAGCGGTCCGGATGCACAGCTCGACCCACGTGTTGAGATAACACCCGCGGCCCCATTCAGTCCCTAGAGACTGCAACACCTCGCGTGGGGTAAGAAAAGTGCCGTCTGGGCGCGGATAACGCCTATCCGGCGCATTTCTAGAATCGCTGGGACCCCAGAGTTGCTCGTCGGTGAATGCGTACACTCGGCGAGCGATTTGTTTCACGGGGTCCGCTAGCCCGACCTTAACGAAACCATGATCTTGAGCCAGGATGTCAGCAGCAGTGTCCTTCCCCGCACCCGCGGTGCCAAGGATACCGAGGAGCAGACTCATGTTATTTGCCATGAACGGCGCTTACACCGCTCACAGCTAGAGTGATGGCCAGATAGCCATCGAAAGAACCGTTCCAAGAAGCACTATCAACTCTATCGCATCCAAGACCCGCACAGCAAACACTACCCACCGATATAGACCTACCATGTGCGCCTCCTCAAGAGTGACCCAACCGTGTACACCGAAGACCTGTGATAGGTGCATCCGCGACACTTAGATTGGGCAACGAGCCTTGAAGTTTGAGCGCGCTGAATTGTCTCTTGAGCATGGCAACCCATGCTTGTCCCCGCTGCGCCGCGAAAGGCGAACTCAAGTGCTTCTTTCACGTCAAGGGCGGCGTGTGTTTCCGATGCTGGGGTACCGCTCTTGACCTACCCGCGATTCGGGAAGAGCTGATCGACGCGCTACTCAACCTCCGGCATGAATGGCGCGCCGCTCGCCACGCTGGCGCCTCCAAGGAGGCCCTTGCAAAGATTGAGGTTCGCGGCCGCAAGGCGGCGCTTGCTCTCGCCATGCACGAAGCTGACTGCGAAGCGCAACGCTCAAAATACAAAGCGGCGTGAAGATTCTCGCGGCTCGATTGTATCCACACTGACCACGGCGAAACGAAGAGGAAAGCAAGATGGACCCGAAAGCCTGTTTTGACGCGCTGCTGAAGTGGCATAGCTGCAAAGATTGGGAAGCCTACGAAAGCGCTCGCTGTGACCTATACGAGTGGTTCCAGCGCGGCGGCTTCGGCTTCGAGGCGACGCACGTGCGAACGGGCGACTCCGTCAAGGTTGTGAACGTAGATGCCCTCGGCGTAGTCGTCTATACGAAGGGCAAGCGCGGCAAGGTGCAGCACAAGTGCCGCTTGGCTGACATCGGTTCGTTCTGAGCATATAAAGCCCGCCCCTCACGGCGGGCTTTTCTTACGAGGAAGCGTGAAGAATCTCATGGCTCGATTGTCTCTAGGGTGCCCCGGTCGAAAGGTAGAAGCGATGGACCACGAAGAGTACGAATCTGATTTTGGCTACGACATGTACGAATCTGAGTTCGCGGAGCAAGAGCCTTCGGAGTTCGAGCCTGCCGAAAACGATTGCGAGTGCGACCCAGAAAGCGACGAGTACGAAAGCGACGACGAGTGCGAGTGCGAATACGAGGGTGACGAGTGCGAGCCCGATGAAATGTCGTACGAGCCCGTCGTTGACCCCTACGAGTTCTGATTTATGAGCCCGCCCTTCGCGGCGGGCTTTTTCGTTTGGCGCCCTTGAAGTTCCGGCGCCGTCAATTGTATCTCAGTCACACGCCATGCCGACGTTCACAATCAAGTTTGGCCGTCCGACTTACCGCGAGATCGTAAGCAAGGCCACCGGCAAAGTGATCGTGTTTGACGATGAGCCGGTCTTCACCAGCAAGTGCGGCCGATTTCGCATCGAAAAGCACTCGATGTCGAGTGGCCACGGCACCTTCGGTGACGCCGAATACCGCGTCTTTCGTATCGCCGACGAAAAGCGCCTCGGGACCTATGACCACTACCGAGACGCCCGCGGCGCTTGTGAGATGGAGGTCAACCCAGAGTGGGAAGGCTACTGAGCCCTCAGCAGTCCAGGTCTAGCTGTTCAATCAGTGGGTTAGTGAAGACGGAGCGCGCGGCCACCGAAGGCAAAAGGGCTTGCCGCGCCATCTTCCAGCGCCCGATACGATCCCCAAAATAGCTGCGGATGCTCACCGGGTTCATCCCGTACTCTTGACCCCAGTGACACGTAAACGGGATCTTGGCGTTCCACAACGCTCGCCAGACCGCCCGATGAATCAGGGTCGTGTCTTTGCTGTCTAGGCTGGGAAACTCAATGTACGTGTTCATCGCGTGGATGTTCATCCCCAGCAAGGCGCTCGTGCGTGGCGCAAAGCGGACGCCCACGCCGCCCATGAGGTGCCTGCCGGCGCGGCCTTCCTGTTGTATCGCTTCAATCACCGTCAGCACGGCCCGCCGTGTGTCGAGGTGGTCAACTACGATTTCTACGCTGCGGCCGTTGCCTTCCGGCAATGGAGTAGGCCCGAACATGCTGTCCGGAAAGGTTGGGGCAATCACCGCCTCTCCGTACTGACTGATAGTCTCTGCTGCGATGATGTCTCCGATCACGTCCCCGACGAGCCCGTGGTCGATCACCGGGATCAAGCGTGAAAGCAGCTGCGACAGATCGGAAGAGATGCGCGCATTCCTCGGACCTGGCGCCGCGTACGGCCGTGAAGCTGGCTGCTTACACAACCACGTCGCGAAGCTGCCGTTATCTCCGGCTTTGGCGAATGGGCTGAACACGAGCGAAAAGAACTCCGGCTCGTTGACCGAACCGAGCGCCCTAGTGTCGAGCGTCTCCATTGCCTGCCATACGTCGGCATCAAATAACGGCCGCCCGACCGATAAGCCGTATAGCTCGTAGAGCGGCACAGCCTCGACAATCACCGAGTGCACAAAGCCGAGCCCGCCGAGCGCGACTTGAGACGCGGCAAACAGCCGATCATCCGCGAGGTCATGGACATCCAGCAGCGTCTCATCCCGGAACCATTGCGTCAGCTTTGGCGTAAAGCGACGACAGGCCGGCTGCACAAACGCCGCTTGACCAGGTCCCGTGACCAGTAGCACCGCCAGCACCGTATCGTGCACCGCGCCAACCTTGAGGTGCGAGCCATGCGTCCCGGTCGCGATGCAACCCGCGATGCGATGGCCATCGTTGGCACCGGATGTCTGAAGTGCGAGATTGGCGTTACCGAGAACAGTGTTCAACGTGCCAATCGTGGCCCCGCCTTGGACGATAACGGGCACCCCGCCGTGATCGGCAGCTTGCCTGGTATAGTCGGAGGTGAGCCATTGCGGCTCGACCCGCGTGATCTGATTCCAGGCGCCCGCGTCAAGCATGACTCGACCTGGGTCAAGTATGTTGGATAGCGACCAGCGCGAGCCGATTACGCATAGTCGCTGCGGTGGGGCATCGTAGCAGTAACGTAGGATCGCGTTGAGATCCGGGGTTAACGCAGCGCCCTGACTAACGCCCTCAGGGATGCCATGGCCGCCTGGCGTGAGATAAACCGGGACAGACCTTTTGACAATAGTGTGATGGAAGTTCGCCCACTGCGGAATATGTGATATCTGAGTGTTTGGTAAATTTGGCAAAGGACGCATTGAAGCACCTATCTGTAATCTAAGGCGGGATCCAGACTGTGAGGGCGAGCTGCGGGTGTTGGGCTCGCCGGCCCACTCGGAAAATAGGTCTCTCCACCTGGCGCCGTCGTCGGGAGCCCTTGTTCGGGCGTGGGCGCTGGACCAGCGCAGCGCACGATGACGAACGCATCAGAGGACCCAGCGTCGCGAATCACAATGTCGCGAATCCCGTACGCGCAGTCCGGGAGACTAAATCGCGTCGTATTAGACAGGTTAAATATAACCGGGTCGTACGCATAGTCTTCCCGACAGGGCTTATCACCAGCCTCACAACGCACGAGTGGCCCGAGCGAGCCAGTCTCCGCGTCCGGACGGCGATGCAACACTACATTCGCAGCACATGCTGAGACGAGTGTTGCGATCAGTATGCCAACAGTCAGCCCTAACGACCACGCGCATATCAAAGCAAAGCGCCGCATAGCAGTCACCTCAGTAACACTACCCTATCGAAACAAACGGGTAGCGAACGGTGACAACTCTAGCTATTACGGCGGCGTTGCTTTATGGCACGTGGGCAGGGGCAAAAATGTTTACCCCTTGGGTTCCCCGACGATGATCAGCTCGCTTATCTTCCCCCGCTTGGTCGCATCCGAATTGACCGAGCGACGAGCTTGAACGGTATGAATCTCGAAGCCCTCGTAAAGCCCCCTTGTCATCGGACAGTCACTGTTAGATTGCACACAGTATACGCCGCGTTCGACGAGTCGCCGCACCAGGTCGGCCAGGCGCCGTTGCTCGTCCGGGCCAAACTTGCCGGCATAGGCGGTGAAACACGAGGTTGCCGAGAGTGGCACGTATGGCGGATCGAGATACACGACATCACCGGCGCTCGCATCCCGGAGGGCTGCCTCAAAGTCACCCGTGCGGATCTCCACTGTACGCAACACCTGACGGCAATCGTGAAGGTTGACCAAGTCGTAGAGGCGCGGATTGTCGTAGCGTCCGAAGGGCACGTTGAACTTGCCGGCCTTGTTGACGCGATGCAGACCGTTGAATGCTGTCTTGTTCAGGTAGAGCATCCGCACCGCCTTCGCGATCGGGTCTAGGGGCTCTGAGGCACGCACTTGTTGGAAGTACTCTAGGGTGTTCCACTCGGGAATATGGAGCACGGCGTCTAAGCCTCTTATTAGCTCATCGAGGCGATCCCTAAGCACGAGGTACAGATTCGTCAGCTCGGGATTCGAGTCGTTGATCACCGCCCGTTGGAACCGCTCCTTGTCAGCGAAGGCAAAGAATGCGGCGCCTCCCCCGATGAAGGGCTCGTGATACGTGCCATTGGTGCAAGGGATGAGCTGCGTTAGCCTAGGCAGGAGCTGTGTCTTGCCGCCCGCCCACTTGAGGATCGGTCTGGCCATCTCACTCTAGCCCGCAAAGCATTGCGAAAATGTCGCTGCCACATGAGACCATGCCGCTCATGGGCGAGTAGCTGCGGCGATGCGCCTTGCTTACCCCGATCTGGTCGAGGGCTGCCCGATGAGCGGGGGTCCCGTACCCGGCATTCTTAGAGAACCCATACCCAGGCCACACACGGTCGAGGTCCTTCATGATGCGGTCATGGGAGACCTTTGCGATGATCGATGCCGCCGAGACCGCGGGGATCAAGAGGTCTGCTTTCGGGAGTGGGGTTGCCCACATGACTGGCCGAATGCCGTCAACAATGCAGAACGGCGTATCCCGGTGGCCCTTCTCTTGGTGGGCTTTGACAGCCCCCGTGATGGCCCTCGCGTGTGCTTCTATAAGGACGGGACCCGCGCCCTTGGCGTCGAACTCCTCCGGGTCGATTTGAATCAGGCAGTGGGTTAGGCGTCCGACCAGATCGGGGTAGACGCGTTCGCGAGCCGCCGCCGTGAGTTTCTTTGAATCCGTGACTCCTGGCCAAGTCCAGCCGCGGGGCGCCACGGCGGCGCATACCGAGAGAGGTCCCGCCCAACTGCCAAGCCCGCACTCATCAGACCCGCAGATGAAATCCGAGGCATCGATCTGTGCCTGGAGGGCGGGAGAAATCGAATGATCCATGCCCGGCCGCTACACCGCGGCGCAACTCACGATGAGCGTTCGACTTCGTTCGCGACCACAACGGGCAAGAAAACTTGCACCATGCGCCCAGGGATCAACGCCACATGCGTATGAGCTTCACGGTTGCCCCATAGGCAAGTCATGCAGTTGCGGTGTCGCACGCTGGGATCTGGCGTGTCGTTTGGGCACCTGTTACACGCGCTTCGTTTCTCGCAGTTGCACACCCGGCACAGCAACTGCCACGCATCTAGACTCAGCTGCGTCGCGCCCCCTCCCTTCACGATGCCTTGCCGATGGTCTGCCTGAAGGTCGTGCCCAGAGCCGCAGATAGCGCACCGATCTTCATCTCGGCGTCGCAAGTCACGTAGCAGCTGAGCCGTCGGTGCGGCTCGAACGGCCCGCGGTCTAGCCAACAGAACGGCTAGTTCGGCTACCGTGCTAGGCCGCTTCACGACGTACCCGCACCACCTCAATTCATCGGACCCCGCGGCATTGTTGCCACTCACGAGCGACGGGTGACCGGTCGCAACCCCGCCGAATCTGAGGCAGTCGTAGAAGAGCTGCTCACTTCGATTCAGCGCTCTACCCGCCTCCAGCTTTCTGCTGATAATCAGCGCGATCTCCTGCATCCCGACGATCGAATCATCGGGATCTTGCGCCAACCTCTCCCGTACCCTCGCTATCGGGACATCCGGAAGCAGCTTCTGCATACGAGCAACCACTGACTCCTGGTCACTATGCAGCTCCACGCGATCCGGTGTTCGGCAGTACTCCTCGTAGAACGCCTCAGGGTCGTCAAACAATTCAGGCGCCACAGGGCACCCGAGGGGCGGTGTGCATCTCCATTTCCGCTAGCGATCTTATCAAAAGGGTACTGTCGAGAGACAGGCATGGCAGACGCCCCAGTACAGATCACGTTACCTAAAGTTGGCGATTACGTCCTCTTCGGGCGGTTCAAGAACAAGCGGGGGCGCGTAACCAAGCTTTGGAAAGATGATAAGTCCGGCGCGGTCAAGATCGAGATCTCTCCGATCCCTCGCGGCAGAAAGAAGACTCGCCAGATGGGCTTACTCAACGTTCGGCTGATGGACCAAACCGCTATTGCTGAAGCGAAGCGCCTTGAGATTGAAGAATCGCGGAAGGACAAGACCGCTCAGTTGCTGGTCCTGAAAGTTGCGGCTCGGTTTGCCCGTGAGGAAGATTCCCCAAGGCAGATCCAGATTCGAGTGGCGGCCCGGTACCAAGAAAAAAAGAAGGTCCCCAAAGCCAACGGGAAGGGAACCACGGAGGTCTACGTTTACTCAGAGCGGCAAGTCGAGAATCGCAACCGAGAGAAAGCCAAGCGCCTCGAAAGCTTCAAGGGCAAAGTCGAGAAACTCCGCGGCAAGGTTAAGGCCAATCTGGGATCCGAGGACCGCAAGACTCGTCTAGTAGCGCTCGCCGTGGCACTCATCGATGAGACCCATGAGCGGGTCGGGAATGAGCAATCGGCCAAAGGCGAGCGCAACGATTCCGGCGAGCCGCACTATGGCGTCACCGGCTGGAAAAGGAAGCACGTGTCGCTCGGCTCTGGTTCCGCGACTATCAAGTACGTCGGGAAGAGCGGCGTCAAGCACGAGAAAACGGTTACGACACCCTACATCCTGAACGCTCTGCGGCGAGCCCACAAGGAAGCGGATGGCAAGGACGGCTGTCTGTTTACGTGGGACGACGGGTCGGTCACGGGCTCCGAAGTCAACGAGTTCCTCGCGCCATTTGAGGTCAGCGCGAAGGATATTAGGGGCCTTGCAGCAAATTCGTTAATGCAGAAAGCCCTCAAGAAGGCGCGCAAGGGCACGCTTCCGGAGGGCAAAGAGGAGCGCGAGAAGCAGCTCAAGGACGAGTTCAAAGAGGCGCTAGAGACAGTCAGCGACGAGCTAGGCCACGAAGCGTCTACCCTCAAGTCTCAGTACCTTGCGCCCAGCATGGAAGCCAAGTACCTCAAGGACGGCACCATCATCGACAAGCTACACGAGTGAGAAGCTGGGCGACCTGCGCGCTAACGGTGGCATCACTGAGGTGCTGGATGACCGACACCCCACGTGCCGTACAGGTCAAAGGGATCAGTACCATCCGCCGCGGAGATCGTTTGTGATCCTTTGAAGTTGACGATGACATAGTTCGTACCTTGACCTGTAGGTGTCGTAGTCCAGAAAGTGTCCGCGCCGGCTCTGTCGAATACGTTCTGCGCGAAGTTGGCACCGGGACAAGAGTAGTTGCTCGACTGCTGCGCCAGCACTGTTTTGAAATCGGCAAGCGTGGTGTGGTAGGTATTGTATTTGGTTACCGTCGCAAAAGTATAGTGTGAGACTTGGCCAGGCCGTTCCCACTTTAGACCCGTGACGGTATCAGTCACCCGGCCAGTGGAAGGGTCGGGGGCTGTGAACCTGCCTTCGGGGGCGTTGCAGTCGCACTTACCGGAAGCAGTGCAGCCGTAAGTGCAATCTCCTGACGTCCAGTTGCCGTTGGAGCAGTATCGCGAAGTGTCTGAATCAACACACTCGAACGTGCCGGGGACACAGTCCCCGTCGCATCTTGCTGGAGTCGTCGTTGACTGGAAATCGTAGCAGACGAAGGGGCACTGCGTGTCGAGTTGCCAGTTGCCGAGTTCATCGCAAGTCCATAGGTCGGCGTCGTAGTTCCCACCATCTCGTGGTTCGCACTTTGTCTGCCCAGGGACGCAGACCCCGATGCAGGCTCCCTCGGAGCACGCTTTGGGACAGTATTCTTTATAATTCCACTCGCCCTTTGCGTCGCAAAGCTCCACGTGCCTTGAGTTAGTACCGTCCGTTGAAGTCACGCATTGCGTTGAATCAGGCGCGCACCGCCGGCAACCCCACCCTTCGACACAACCAAGCTCACATGTTGTGTAGTGTTCCCAGGCGCCAGACGATTTGCACAGCGATAGGTCGTCGCCATCGCAGCGTGTCAAGATGCCGTCTTGGCCGCATAAAGGCTCTGCTGCATCAGTCGCGGCGTCGACCTCCGCGTCCTGGCCAGCATCAGGAGTCTCGACGACGACCGGAGTACCGCCAGACCCAGCGCTCGCGCCACCTGTGCCGCCGGAGCCAGCGTTGGCTCCACCGCTGCCACCGGAGCCCCCTTTACCGGCTTCTGGAGCGCCGCCAGCACCAGCATTCACGGAGCCGCCAGCGCCTCCGGATCCAGCTACGACCGCGGCCCCGTCGCTCTCAGTATCCGCGTCGCTATCCGGGTACGCCGTTGCTCCACCTTGGGGCTGATGCTGCTCGTCAGGAGGTATTGCGGCATCGTTCTCTAGAGAAGGTTGCCCAATGCACGCAACCACACCAACCAGACCACACGCGAACAACAACTGTCGCACAACTACTCTCCCCTCCGGCGATTGCCGGTACTTGAACGATATACCATTTGGGGGGTGGCGATCTTCAAGCCTACGGAGAGACATACAGCTGCTGTGTATGTCGGCCCCGCATCACAACGAGGCTGCGCCTAACGATGTAGAAGCCATGCGCGCTGCTCTGCGTGCATAGCTTCCATATCGTCAGGCGAGCTTTCTCGGTTGACCAGCTCAGAGCACTGAGATGCGTTAGCCCAACAGAACTTCAAGCCTTGAGCGCCGCCTTGAAGCTGGCTTGCTCGTGGTTCCAAGACTCTTCCCAGGTTTTCAAGTCCTGGTCCGCCTGCTCTTTGGTCCGCCACTCAGCCACGAGCATGTACCCGCCCGTTACCGGAGAGTACGCCTGGACCACGAAGAAGCCGGACGCCGAGATGACGCGCGGTGGGTGCTGTGTGTGTTGCTCGTACTGCGTCGCCAGATTCGGTTTCGTGTGCTGGTTTGTCATCTGCGGTTCCTTCACCTTGGAGACACGCCAGCAGCGCCAAACTTCAAGCCTCGCGTCCGATTCTGAGAGCTAGACGCGCCCGCATGTCTCAGCTCAGGTAAGCGACGACTTCCCACTTACCGGATTCCTCCATCTTGTGCCAAGTCATCATAATCCATGACTTCGGCCCAACCTGCTCGTGTGACCGACCTTCCCGGCCTGTGTAGATCCCGTCAATCCCGTCGCCATCGAAACCGTTGGATTTCAAGATATCCTTGATCTCGGTTAGAGGGATACACTGGTGATAGGCCCTACAGAGGATGTCTAGCGCTTTGTTCGCTTGGTTGCGCCTTGATGACTCGGCAGTACTCGCAATTTTGCTCATGGCTTACAGACCCGTTCCTTACAAAAAAGACAAGTTGGCGCGAACCTAGCTATTGAGAGACGGCACTTCCCCGACAACCTGGAAGCGGTCCACGTAGCAGATCTGCTGCTGAATCGTAGGCTGGTACAACAGCTCGCCATCGCTATCGAGCTTGAGGGAGCCGCCCTTACAATGTCCCGGTCGAACCTTGCCCGACCCTACATACACGTACCAGGAGGTGCCGACCTGTTGCGGCGCTTCCGTCACCGTCAAGACGCGCTTTTTGTACAGCCTTGTCTCGACCTCGACCTGTGCGCCCGGCAAGAGACGCATGAACTCCGACATGTCGAGGCTTAGTTTCGTTGTTCCCACGCCTGAGATACAATCGAGGGCCTCGAAACTTCACGGGTCAGAGGTAGTGTTTCAGCGAGTGTTCCAATATTTCGACTACTTCAGACAGCTCAAGGTCTTCGATCCAAGGCTTGAATGAAGATGAGCCAGGGTCCCGCAACAGCTTCATTCTCAGTACCTGCGCGGCCTTGAGGTGCTCAAGCAGCTTCACCACGTCGGGCTTGACCCCTTGAGCCTGCTCTTCAATGTTTTGCCGCTTCTGCCACTCTAGGAGCAGTCTGTCGAGTTCGCTCCGGAGCTTGTCCGGAGTGCGGAACAAGAAATCGGCTCTCGTTCTGGTCGACCGATACCCTAAGAGTATGGTGCGCAAGGCGTTGTACGCTTTGACAGCGGCACCTAGGTCACCCTCGCCGAGGAGCGCGACCACCCGGTCGATCTCGGCCTTGAGGCCAGCCAATGAGGGGTTTCGCAGCGCTGCCGTTCGCATATCGTAGGTCATACTATCATGGGTCTTCACAAGAGTTTCACCACTGTCCCGTGAGGCGGTCTTAGAGTCGCCAGCCTGAATGAGTTCGATGTCTTCTACCGGTGTCTTGCCGTGTTGGGTGAAGGTCTGATAGTTCTTGTGTCGGCCGCTGTCGAGCGTCTGGACCAGATACTGGCGCTTGATCCGCACCTTCCATATGTCGCGGTCGCCGCCAAGATCAACGGAATACCCCCACGCTTCATCCGGGTCGGTCGTCAGGAAAATGTTGTTCGGCATTGAGGAAGCGCGCTCATAGAGGCTGCGGTCCTTTAGCGGGCGTGCCGTGTAGAGCGTGACGACCTTGTTGGCGTCACTCTTCGCGCGCCCCGGATGCCGCAGCTCCTCGGTTAGAGAGAAGTAGTCGGCCTCGATGAGCGGATCGTGGAAAAAGTCGGTGTCGCCTGCATCTAGGACATCGTCGATGCCTCGAACGGTGCCGTCCTCCGTGCAGAAGACGGTAAATCCAGGGCCGTCTGTTCCGCCACCCACGAGCGCATCAACCGAGACATTGAGTCTCGGCTCATCCCCACTAAACCAGTCGATCGCCCCCTCAGCTCCAGGGGAGAATTTCAGCGTGACATCGCTTCCCGTCCAGCTAGGGATGCGCTTGATGGCAGCTTCAATCGTCCTCTCCAACGTCTGAGCGCACTCCTTCGCGATGCCATGCCACAGCTTGATGTCGCGGGCAGCATCGGCCGCTGTGTACGGGTCATCCCCCCCGCGTGCGACGCTACTCTCAGAGGTTTCTGAGATCGAGCTGGTGATCGATTTGAGGATGCGGGTGAGGTCGCTCGTGACACGCATGAAAGAATGGGCCTCTCTTAGCCTCAGCCGATAAGATGTAGTTCAACACCTTCATCGGCCCACCGTGAAGTCGACCTGATTGTCCGGGTTGCCGACCTCCTGGAGGCGCGCCGGGGTTGGCTCCAACCACTCTTGGGCGAGCGCCAGCGCTTGGGCATCCTCGATGCTCGCGGCTTCGATCCCGACTGCGTATTCACCGTCAACCTTGAGCACGAATTCTAGGAGTGTTGCTTCTTGCTTCACCACCTAGAAACACGCGGCAATCCCAAAACTTCAAAGACGATCGGTAGGTGCGGCACCCACGGACTCGGCACGCCAATGAAACGTTTGCTCGAAGTTTTGGTCGGCTCGATTGTATTTGGTTCAACCTGGAACCGGAGACCCTCGAATGATCACCAGATTCTTCAAGCTCTTATCCTTGCTAGTTAGTTTCACCTTGTTTTTGGTCGGTTTGATGTGCCTTGGTGGGGTGTTCCACAGTACGTCGACGCCGTTCATACGCTGCGTCACCGGGGCACTCTGCGTCATGTTCGCCCTTGCGGGGCGCTTCTTTTTTCGGCTCGCCAAGAGAGCCGAAGCACAAGTGCCGGCCCCCGCGGCGCCACTCAGTCAGCCTTCGCAACCACTGATTACTCAGCACACCTCAACCGATGTGTGCTCCGAGGTCGCCTGGGCACGCCGAATCCTCGCCAACCCAGGCGATTACGTTTTGGTAGACACCGAGACCACGGGGCTCGATGAGCATGCTCAGGTGATCCAGATTGCGATTGTCGACCTCACCGGCAAGGAGCTTCTGAATAGCCTGATACGGCCCTTGAATATCAAGCGGATGCCAGCACGGGCGAAAGCGAAGCATGGGATCGGCATGACAGAACTCAAGGCGGCGCCGACATGGATCGAGGCGGCGCAACAGATCAACGCTCTTCTAGCTGGCAAAATCGTCCTAGCCTACAACGCCTCATTTGACGAGCGGCTCGTCCTACAGACGGCGGACCTCTATGGCACAATCGCCCCCGCGCCCAAAGCATGGGAGTGCGTGATGCTGCCATACTCGGCATTCGTCGGCGAGCCTGGCAAGTTCAAGGGAGAGGCGAAATGGCAGAAGCTACCCGGTAGCGTTCACGGTGCTGCGGGCGACTGTCAGGCCACTCTTACGGTGCTCCGGAAAATGGCTGATGGCGTGCGCTCACTAGAGCCAGTGACGGCCCCCGAAGCGAAGCACCCGATGGACGGCAAACGCGGCAAGCAGTTTGTCTGCCTTTACCCCGACTCAAAAACCCGTGAGCTGGTCCCCCGCACGTTCGTCTTCAAGGAACTTCGCGGCGAGCAACTGCTGGTGATTGAAATCGCTAAGAACGGCGTTCCTACCCGCGCCACGAAGAACTACGCGTTCGCGAAGATCACCGGCCTGCGCGAGCATCACTCGGTACCGGCGAGCCAGAGCGAATCCTCGCAAGCGACCTGAAACGCGACGACTCAGGGGGTGCCAAGGACCCCAGATATTGCTAGACTATCCACGTGCTGAAACTATCCAACGAGCACCTGTTCACGCTAGCTCAGGCGTCTGAGATACGCTGGAGTTCAGTCCAGGCGTACGAACTGTCCGCTGAAAACCAGCGGAAACTTTGGCTGATTGAAAGGGGTCAAGCCGAGAATACCGGCGATCATCTCCTTGATTATGACCAATGGCTCGTAGACGTATCCGGGACCATAGACGCGATCAATCCCGCCGCCCCGATCTATCTCTTGGATGCCGCACTCGACCCCTTGGAGCATCACGGGGAGCTTGATGAAGCGCTGCAGGGTTCCAGCAGCCGAATCGTCGTCTGGCAAGACTTCATCGCCTTTTTCGGGGCGGGTTCCTGTGTCGTCTACTTCGCTGGGACCAGCCGCTATCAGAGCTTTCTAGGCGGCCCATGGTCGGATGACGCCAAGGGAATGTTGCAGCTCTCATATCGGGCTGCAGAGACTCGCGCCCTGTCTACCAACGAGCGTTTCGGGATCTCGCGCGCAAAGTTTCAAACCCGAGGTTCGCTCTACTACGTACCGAACACTCGCTACCAAACGACCACCAAGCCATCAAAAGGCGGGCATCACGCTTCGCCAGTCGCACATGATCGGTCGGCACACAGGGCTCTGCTCACGCGTGTGTCGATCGACCTAGACGAGAAACGGGATCTTGAAGCCCGCCAATACACTATCGCGACCACAGAGGACCTCCCCGCGGAGGTTCTGGAGCGCATGACGCGTCGAGGCAAGCAAGCCACACCAGGGGGGCTCAATGCCTATCGCTGGATTGAAAAGAGCGCCTCCAGGGTCAACACCGGGGGTGCGTCGGCGCAGCGCGTGACGGTGATTCGATAGTCGAGCCACGGGGCTAGTAGCGCTTCACCCCAACCCGGTCCATCGAGATGGGTCGGGTCGATC